>ERZ894223.20-NODE-20-length-170492-cov-77.332545_pt1 | contig 170492 bp, 148 predicted proteins | sample MGYA00380293_ERZ894223 | MGnify/ENA primary metagenome ERZ894223 (study PRJEB32331, sample SAMN06328445) | human gut metagenome | biome: human gut microbiome; feature: stool | host: Homo sapiens | collected 2014-11-05 ...
ATCGGCAATCATAGCCTATTGCCTTGTTGCTATCGTACAACATGATTTGCAACTTAAGCGATCAACTTATGAGGTTCTTCAGATTCTAAGCATTTCTCTTATGGATAAGACACCACTCGTAGATCTCTTCGAAAGGACTGATTTCAATAATGTCAAAGAACTCGATTGTTCCCTCTTTCCGGGGTTATTTGATTAATATTTAACTGGTCCCGATTTTAACGGGACACTAATGATATGTAATATATAGTAATCATAACTTCCAACTCTCAAACCTCCTCAACTCTCAAATAAAAAGTTGTTTATTCCTCGTCAGAAACCTCAGCAGCGTGCTCGTCGATAAGCTTCTGCTGGAGGTCGTTCGGAACAAGCTCGTAGCTTGCAAACTTCGTTGTGAACGAAGCACGTCCTCCGGTAAGGCTGCTAAGCGAGATAGAATAGTTGGCAAGCTCCTTGAGAGGAATCTTAGCCTGGAGCTTCTGATAGCCAGCCTCGCTGTCCATACCCATGATAAGGGCACGACGGCCCTGAAGGTCTGACATCACGTCGCCCATGTAGTCTGCCGGTACGTAAACCTCGAGGTCGTAGATTGGCTCGAGAATCTTCGGACCTGCCTCCTTGAAGGCTGCCGAGAATGCGTTACGTGCTGCGAGCATGAACGAAAGCTCGTTAGAGTCAACCGGGTGCATCTTTCCGTCGTAAACCACAACGCGTACGTCGCGAGCGTAGCTGCCGGTAAGCGGACCATGCTCGATGCGCTCCATTATGCCCTTGAGGATGGCAGGCATAAAGCGTGTGTCGATGGCACCACCAACTACAGAATTGATGAATACCAGCTTGCCGCCCCACTCGAGATCTATCTCTTCACGGCCCTTGATGTTGATCTTAAACTCCTGACCATTTATCTTGTAAGATACGGGATCGGGCATTCCTTCTGCGTACGGCTCCACAATCATGTGAACCTCGCCGAACTGACCTGCACCACCCGACTGCTTCTTGTGACGATACTCGGCACGCGCCATCTTTGTGATGGTCTCGCGATACGGGATGCGTGTCGGCTCAAACTTGACAGCCAGCTTCTCGTTGTTCTCCAGTCTCCACTTCAATGTGCGGAGGTGGAATTCGCCCTGACCGCGTACGATGGTCTGACGAAGCTCCTTGCTCTGCTCCACCATCCATGTGGGGTCTTCCTGATGCATACGGAGGAGGGCTGCCATAAGCTTCTCTGTCTCTGCTGTGTTCTCTGCCTTGATGGCACGTGAGAATTTCGGATTCGGGTATTTGATGAAATCGAAGCGCCATTCGCAATCTTTTCCATTGAGGGTGTTTCCTGTCTTTACGTCCTTCAGCTTAACAGTACATCCGATATCTCCTGCCACAAGCTGGTCAACGGGTATACGGTTGGCTCCAGCACAAGCATAAATCTGACCGATACGCTCCTTTGAGCCGCGGTCTGCATTGGTGAGGTCGTCGCCCGGCTTGACGGAGCCGCTCATAACCTTGAAGTAGCTCACCTCGCCGATGTGCGGCTCCAGACCGGTCTTGAAGAAGTAGACTGACTCAGGACCGTTGCTATCAGGCGTGATTTCCTCGCCACGTGTGTTATGGAGCTTAGGCATCTCGCTTACGAAAGGTACGACGTTGCCAAGGAACTCCATCAAGCGGCGAACGCCCATGTCCTTACCTGCGCAAACGCAGAATACGGGGAAGATGGAGCGTGTGACAAGACCCTTGCGGATGCCTTCGCGAAGCTCGTCCTCTGTAAGGGTTTCTTCCTCGAAGAACTTCTCCATCAACGTCTCGTCGTTCTCGGCAGCAGCCTCTACGAGCTCCTTGTGGAGAGCCAAAGCTTTCTCTTTCTCTCCCTCAGGAATGTCGACGATGGTGGGCATACCGCCGTCCGGTCCCCATGTATACATCTTCATGAGCAGCACGTCGATAATGGCGTTAAAGCCATTGCCTGTGCCGACGGGATACTGAATCTGTACGCACTTCGAACCGTAGATAGACTTCATGTTGGCGATGATGTTGTCAAAGTCGCACTTGTCTGAGTCGAGCTGGTTGATGAGGAAAATAACTGGCTTGTGGAGTTTCTCAGTATAACGGAAATTGTTCTGGGTGCCCACTTCCGGGCCATACTGTCCATTGATAAGAATAACAGCTTGGTCTGTTACGTTGAGTGCAGTAATGGCTCCACCAATAAAGTCGTCAGAACCCGGACAATCAATGATATTGAGTTTCTTGTTGTTCCACTCTACATGGAACACGGTCGGGAACACAGAATAGCCATATTCGTGCTCCACGGGGAAGTAGTCGCTTACCGTGTTTTTAGCTTCCACCGTACCACGGCGCTTGATGATGCCACTTCCAAAAAGCATAGACTCGGCAAGGGTGGTCTTGCCGCTACCCGCACTGCCCAGCAGGGCAATGTTCTTAATCTCATTTGTTTGATAGACCCTCATATCTTCAGGTTTTAAATGGTTAATATAAGATTTATCATGGCGGATTGACATGGGGCTGTGTCTATCCGTCATCTAAGTTATGAAATAAATGAATAACGACAAAAGAAATCGGGAAAAAGTGTGATTTTTTTAAACTTATTAGTAATTTTGTTTACACAAGTTAGTACTTAATACCATTCTATACATTAATTATATGGGAAAAAAACTGAAGTTCGGAATATACATCCACATACCTTTCTGCTCCAGCCGATGCATTTATTGCGGCTTTTACAGCACAACATTGGCGAAAACAATGGAAACAGGCTATGTGGAAGCGCTTCTGCACGAAATAAAGCTAAGAAAGAAGGAACCTCTTTGCTTCTGCGGCGAAGGCGAAACGCCCGTCGTGGACACTATATATATAGGAGGCGGTACGCCGTCGTGTCTTAAGAGCGAGAATGTAGGGCGAATACTGTCATGCGTGAACGAAACATACGAATGTCAGTTGAGGGAGGTGACGATGGAGATGAATCCTGACGACATCACAGATGAATACGTTAAGGACGTGAAGGGATATGGGGTGAACAGAATAAGTATGGGCATCCAGTCGTTTGACGACAGCCGCCTGCGCTTCCTGCGCCGTCGCCATACCGCCGAAATAGCCCGTAACGCTGTCAGCACGGTACGTCGTGCCGGCATAAGCAACGTCAGCATCGACCTTATGTTCGGCTTCCCGGGACAGACCGTAAGCGAATGGCAGGAGGACGTGCGTAAGGGGGTGGAGCTTGCTCCAAGCCACATATCCGCCTACAGCCTGATGTATGAGGAAGGCACTCCCCTATTCAGTCTGCTGGAGAAAGGAAAGGTAAGTCAGATTGCGGACGAGACGTCCATAGAGATGTATGAGAGCCTTATAGACCAGCTAAGCTCAGCCGGATATGAGCATTACGAGATAAGCAACTTCGCCAAGCCGGAACATCGCTCGCTACACAACTCGAGCTACTGGCACGACGTGCCTTACTTGGGCTTCGGCGCTTCAGCCCACTCTTACACCATAGGCAAGCGAAGCAGCAACGTGTCTGACATAAGACAATACGTGGAGAGCCTTAGGACTGGCATCCTGCCTTCGTCAATGGAAATAATAGACGACGACACGCACTATGACGACCTCGTGACCACAGTCCTAAGGACAAAGGAGGGGGTGTACGTGGACAGCCTTAAGCCTAAATATCGCGAATATATAATGAAGGCTGCCAAGCGCAACATAGACGCGGGGCTGATGGCGATGGACAACGGCCATCTACATCTTACGCGTAAGGGACTCTTTGTGAGCGACATGGTGATGTGCGACCTTATCTACACATAGGCCACCAACCTTTATTTACACTTGGCGTACCATGCGGAGAGACTGGCACGCGAGATGCCGAGACTGACCATACGGTCGAGGTCTTCGCGTGCGCCCTTCTTGTCTTTCATCCGCAGACGGACGTCGGCACGCGAAAGCAGATAGTCGGTATTGTCCGGGCTTAGCTCTATCGCCTTGCCATAATCGTACTCGGCAGGGGCATAAAGCTTCTGCTCTACCTCCATTCCGGCACGTGCGGCATAAGCCAAGGCATTGGCAGGATGTTGTTCCACAAGGAGATTTATCATGTTCATGGCCTCCGTATGACGATTGTCCTTCTGATTGAGCAAAGCCAGTCCTAACGTAGCCTCGAAATTGCCTGGCACGACGTAGAGCAGGTGCTCAAGGTCGAGACGGGCAAACTTATAGCGATGCTGCTTCTCGTTGACAAACGCACGATAGAACAAGGCTGCCACGTTGTCAGGCTGGCGATTAAGCACATAATCATATTCTTCACGCGCATACTGCCATTCCTCCAAAAGGATATTCCATTTGGCTTTCCTCAGTCTCAGATCCAACGAGTCAGGATGATAGGCAAGGACATTAGACGCTTGCGAAAGGCTGTCGCGAAGAGCCTTCCTGTCCATGTGTTCATCTTCCTGTCCGAAACAGTTAAGACACAAAGCCAACAAAATAAGTATGGATGCCGAATGTTTCATGTTTTTTTCTTCTCTTTGTAATTACAACGAGAATAGTAACGCCGTATGCCTTGGATTTATTGTGTCAATTTGGTTATATTAACAATATAAACTAATTTAACTTTGCCGTTCGGACAAAATGTAGTAATTTTGTCGGACCAAACCAGCCGCATAGTTGGTTTATATGTCAAATTCATATTAAGCAAATGGCAGAATATTTAAGCACAAACAAAAAGAAAATTACCGCACCCCACTTTTTCGAGATGAAAAACAGCGGCGAGAAAATCAGCTGGCTTACTGCTTACGACTTCACCACCGCCACCATCGTGGATCAGGCAGGCGTTGACGCCATCCTCATCGGCGACTCAGCATCTAACGTGATGCTCGGCAATCAGACCACACTCCCCATTACCGTGGAGGAAATTATATTCCATGCACGCGCCGTAGCAAGAGCCGTGAAGCACGCCCTCGTGGTATGCGACATGCCTTTCGGAAGCTATCAGGTAAGCGAGGAGGAAGGCGTACGTAACGCCATAAGAATAATGAAAGAAACTGGCGTGGACGCCGTGAAGCTCGAAGGCGGAGAAGAAATAGCTCACATGGTGAAGCGCATCGTAGACGCAGGCATTCCAGTATGCGGACACCTCGGACTGACGCCTCAGAGCGTGCACAAGTTCGGAGGATACGGTCTTAGAGCCAAGGAGGAGGCAGAGGCTGCCAAGCTGATGGCTGACGCAAAGGCTCTGGAGGAGGCAGGATGCTTCTGCATCGTCCTGGAGAAGGTGCCCGCCAAGCTGGCAGAGGAAGTGACGAAGGCCGTCTCTTGCGCCACAATAGGCATCGGAGCCGGCAACAAGACGGACGGACAGGTGCTTGTATATGCCGATATGCTCGGAATGAACAAGGGATTCAAGCCCAAATTCTTACGTCAATACGCTAATTTATACGAAATAATGACGGACGCCATCGGACGCTATGTCCAGGACGTCAAGTCTTCAGATTTCCCTAATGAATCAGAATCATACTAACAACCAATGTACGCCTACGTTTAAGAGGCTATGGAATCGCGACTTCACCATGCTTGTCATAGCAGAGGTGATGTTGTGCATGTCGTGCTATATGGCCATTCCGCTCTTGCCGCAACGACTCGCCGTGAGTCATGGCATAAGCATGGAATGTGCCTCAGCCACGATGATAGCCTTCGTCGTAGGTATCTGTGTGTCAGGATTTTTCTCGAGTTGGCTAATTCAACGCTACCGACGCAATAAGGTATTCTGCATCTCGGCATTATGTCTCGGACTGACCATCGCCACGATGTTTGTCCTGACAGACCGTACGGCAGGCTTTACGGTTGCGATAAGGGACGTGGAGGCCATCGCCATCTTCCTGACATGCGGATTCTTCTTCGGCAACGCCAAGCGTGTGCTCTCATGCACGTTGCTCATAGACAAGACCGAATCATGCCACAGAACGGAGGCCAATTATACTGCAATATGGACATCACGCCTTGCCATCGTGGCAGGACCGATGGCAGCCCTTGCGCTTACCAACGAGGCACGAACGTCGCTCATCTACACTATAGCAGCCGTGGCTGTGCTCCTGTCGATGTTGCTCGTCCTGAGCGTACGGTTCCCATTCCGCGCTCCCGAAGAAGGTACACGCATCCTCTCGCTCGACCGCTTCTTTATGCTACGCGGATGGAGCACCACCATCGTCGTCATGCTCATGGCGGCAGCTCTCGGCTTACTCATAGCTACAAAGCAGGACATCGAGTTCTATCTATTCATGATTTCCGGCTTCGTCATCTCCATAATGGTGCTCCAGTATGCCGTGGTACGTACTGGACGCTACACATCTGCCGTAGGCAATGCCTGCATATTGGTGGCGATGGCAGCCATGCTGTCCTATCATGGATGGGCTGAAGATACGCTCTGCCCCATTCTCCTCGGAATGGGATTCGGACTGACCAGCTCAGAGCAGCTATACAAGCTTCTCGACCATTGTGACCATTGCCAACGAAGCACAGCCGAAAGCACATACTTCATGGCAAGCGACGGAGGCCTGTTCCTTGGTATCGCCTACTGCTGGAGTCCGGCTCACAACGAGGCTATGTCAGATATCCTCATAGCCATGCTCTTCATCCTTGCCACTATGGTATGCACGGCAGGAACGATGGCAAAGAAAAAGCATAATAAATTTCATGCATAGCGTTGTGTTACAACACATAGCAAAATATCATTAAAGTATTACGACCAAACAACATTAAACAAAAGGAGGTTACTTATGATTATCAATTTTGACAAAATCGAGGAAAAGAGTATCGAAGGATTCAAGGGTGGAAAAGGCACTCTCCTTACCCGAATGGCTGACGACGGCAACGTAAAGATTATGCGTAACGTGCTTAAGCCGGGCAGCTCCATCGGCACACACACACATACTGACAACTGCGAGGTGATATACGTTCTGGAAGGACAGCTGACCTTTATCTGCGAAGACGGAAAGGAAGAAATAGCTAAGGCAGGCGAAATACATTACTGCCCTAAGGGGAAGATGCACACAGGAGAAAACCGCACGGAAGAAAACGCTACGTTTATCGCTTTCGTAGGATAAAAAACTTCATTGAACACAATTAATTCGTAGGATAAATGCCAAGGAAGAACGAGATAGACATGCTTCACGGCCCGTTGCTTGCGAAGATCATCATTTTCGCCATGCCGCTTGCCGCCAGCAGCATTCTGCAGCAACTGTTCAACTCGGTTGACGTTGCCGTAGTGGGACGCTTCGACAGTAGTTATGCTCTTGCCGCAGTCGGAAGCAACGGACCGGTAATAAGTCTGCTCATCAATCTCTTCCTTGGAATATCCATGGGAGCCAATGTTGTCATCTCCAACCACATAGGACAGAAGGACAACAACCTTACAAAGTACGCCATACGCACAACGGCTGCCACAGCCCTCTTCTCAGGATTGGCATTAGCCGTTATAGGCGTACTTGCAGCACGCCCGATACTCACTATCATGGGCACACCAACGGAGGTTCTCGATATGGCTGTACGTTATCTCCGCATCTATTTTATCGGCACTCCCTTTCTCTTAATCTATAATTTCGGCTCAGCCATACTAAGAAGCAAGGGCGACACAAGCCGACCGCTCTACATTCTTGTCATTGCGGGAATCATCAATACAGTACTTAATCTTATACTTGTAATAGTCTTCCACATGGGAGTGGCAGGTGTGGCTATTGCCACAGACATAGCAAATGTCTTTAGTGCCGCAAGCATCATATTCCTTCTTATACGTGAGGAAGAACCTTACAGACTGAATCTCCGAAGCATAGGCATAAACAAAAATGAGTTGAAAAGCATGCTTATGATTGGCGTTCCGGCTGGACTCCAGGGAATGGTGTTCTCCTTCTCCAACGTACTACTTCAGACAACCATCAACAGCCATGGAGCGGACGCCGTGGCAGGATCGGCAGCAGCAGTAAATTTCGAGTATTACTGTTACTTTATCATTTCTGCATTCAACGGCGCAGCCATCACTTTCATAGCGCAGAACTATGGTGCTGGCAACTATAATCGAGTAAAGCGCATCTACTGGCTATGTCTCGGACTCAGCACCTTGCTAAGCGCCGCATCTGCGCAACTATTCATCTGGCAAAAGACCTTCTTCGTCAGCCTCTTCACCACGGACGCTTCCGTGGCAGAATATGCTTACACACGAATGCTGATAGTACTGTTATGGCAATTCATAGCATGCAGCTACGAGATTTCGGCATCGGCAATGAGAGGTATGGGAAAGTCGATGCTCCCCACCCTGCTTACCATCGTCGGCACTTGTCTGCTACGTGTGGTTTGGGTGTTCGCCGTATGTCCAGTCTGGACATCTTACCAAACCATTATGATAGTTTATCCTATAACATGGATAACAACGGGCATAATGGTCTTTACGGCATTCCATATTACAGCAAGAAAGAAATTGGCTGGAGCATAAGAAGTATTGGCTCTATTGCACAAAAAAAGTTGGAGAAGTTCTTGTATGCAAGAATATCCCCAACTTTTTATTTTATAAATCAGTTATCTCTTACTTTGTAGCGACGTTAAGCTGTGCGTCCACCTCATCGAGGATTCGCTTAACGAACTCCTCCTTGGTCATAGTGGCCTGCTCGCCACCACCCTGCTTACGCATAGCAACGAGACCCTCAGCAGCCTCCTTCTCGCCAACGACAACCATATACGGGATACGGCTCAACTCGTTATCACGAATCTTACGGCCAATCTTCTCGTTACGGTCGTCAACGATTGCTCTTACGCCGGCGTTGTCGAAGTAAGCCTGAAGCTCCTTGGCATAGTCGTTATACTTCTCTGAGATAGGCAGAATGGCCACCTGGTCAGGAGTAAGCCACAACGGGAAGTGACCGGCTGTGTGCTCGATGAGCACGGCTGTGAAGCGCTCCAATGAACCGAACGGTGCACGGTGGATCATCACCGGAGTCTTCTTGGTGTTGTCCTCATCTGTATACTCCAGCTTGAAACGCTGCGGGAGATTGTAGTCCACCTGGATGGTACCAAGCTGCCAACGGCGTCCGATAGCGTCCTTAACCATGAAGTCGAGCTTAGGACCGTAGAATGCAGCCTCGCCAACCTCCTCACGAACCTCAAGACCCTTCTCACGGCAAGCCTCACGGATGGCGTTCTCGCTCTCTGCCCAAATCTCCTCAGAACCGATATACTTCTCGGTATCCTTCGGATCGTGGAGCGAAATCTGAGCCTCATAGTTGTCGAATCCGAAGATGCTGAACACCTTGAGGATGATGTCGATGATGTTCTCAAACTCCTGCCTTACCTGATCTGGACGTACAAAGAGGTGAGCGTCGTCCTGTGTGAACGTGCGGACACGTGTCAGACCGTGAAGCTCACCACTCTTTTCATAGCGGAATACTGTACCGAACTCTGCGATACGGAGAGGAAGGTCCTTGTAAGAACGCGGCTTGCGGGCGAAAACCTCGCAATGGTGAGGACAGTTCATCGGCTTGAGCATATACTCCTCGTCCTCCTCCGGTGTGTGAATGGGCTGGAAAGCGTCCTTGCCATAGTGAGCATAGTGGCCCGATGTGACGTAGAGGCTCTTGCCGCCGATACCCGGAGTGATAACCTCCTGATAGTTGTACGGCTTGAGGAGTTTGCGGAGAAGTTCCTGCAGACGCAGACGGAGGTCTGTGCCCTTAGGCAGCCAGATGGGAAGACCCTTACCCACACGATCAGAGAACATGAAGAGCTCCATCTCCTTACCGATCTTACGATGGTCGCGCTTCTTGGCCTCTTCGAGCATTACGAGATACTCATCGAGCATCTTCTTCTTCGGGAATGAGATGCCGTAGATACGGGTCATCTGCTCGCGCTTAGCATCGCCACGCCAGAAGGCACCAGCCACGCTTGTGATCTTCACAGCCTTGATAAGGCCTGTGTTGAGCAAGTGCGGGCCACGACAAAGGTCGGTGAAGTTGCCCTGGGTATATGTAGTGATGGTTCCATCCTCAAGGTCAAGGTCGATGTGCTCACACTTGTAAGTCTGACCATCAGCCTTAAACTCCTCAAGGGCGTCGGTCTTTGAAACCTCACGGCGAACAACCGGCTCGTTCTTCTTGGCAAGCTCCATCATCTTTGCCTCAATCTTTCCGAAGTCGTTCTCGGAAATGACCTGTCCTTCTGCCGGCATTACGTCGTAGAAGAAGCCGTTCTCAACTGCTGGACCGAAGCCGAACTGAATGCCAGGATAGAGTTCCTGAAGCGCTTCTGCGAGCAGGTGGGCTGATGTGTGCCAGAATGTGTGCTTGCCCTCCTCGTCCTCAAACTTGTAGAGAGCGATGGTAGAGTCCTCCTCGATGGGACGATTCAGCTCTACTGTCTCACCATTTACACCGCAAGATACAACGTTGCGAGCGAGAGCCGGTGAGATGCTCTCGGCGATTTGTAACCCCGTTACGCCCTTTTCGTACTCACGAACAGAGCCATCCGGAAATGTGATTTTAACCATAACAAATTAGTTTATTAATCGATATCTTTGCAAAGGTACAATAAATTATTAGTATAATTCGATGATTTTACGTAATTTTGCAAGCAAGAATTAAAATACAATTTATCAAATAACAAATAAATGGAACTGATTAAGAAATACTTCCCCAACATAACCGACAAGCAGGCGGAACAGTTCGACAAGCTGAAGGAGCTTTACGACGACTGGAACAGTAAGATAAACGTGATTTCGAGAAAGGACATGGACAACTTCTACGAGCATCACGTGCTTCACTCGCTTGCCATCGCTCACGAGATTAAGTTCAGGGACGGTTCGAAGATTCTCGACCTTGGTACGGGTGGCGGATTCCCTGGCATCCCCCTCGCCATAATGTTCCCGCAATGCCAGTTCAAGATGATTGACCGTACTGGAAAGAAGATTCTCGTGGTGAACGAGGTGGCTAAGGCGCTTGGATTGGAGAATGTGAAAGCGGAGCAGCTTTCAGGCGAAGAGGAAAAGGGGAAGTACGACTTCGTGGTGAGTCGCGCCGTAATGCCCCTCCCCGACCTTGTGAAGATAATAAAGAAGAACGTCGACCATAAGCGTCAGCAGAACTCGTTGCCTAACGGTCTGATTTGTCTGAAGGGTGGCGACCTCAACAACGAGACAAGACCATTTAAGAATATCGTCAGCATGACTGACATCCATGACATGTTTGACGAGGAGTGGTTCAAGGAGAAATATCTGATATATCTGCCCTTATAAATCATTAATCAAGAAAAAAGAAAAAATGCTTAATATAGAGACCTTCACATGCAACATGTTGCAGGAGAACTGCTACGTGGTTAGCGACGACACCAAGGAATGCGTCATCATCGACTGCGGAGCTTATTATGAGGAAGAGAAGCTTGCCATCGAGAAGTATATAAAGGAGAACGGACTTACCCCAAAGCACCTTATAGCCACACACGGCCACCTCGACCATAACTTCGGCGACGCATTCATTACCAGCACGTTCGGTATTCCACTCGAAATAGACAGCTCGGATGAGGAATACGTGAAAGCCGCAGACAAGCAGGCTGCACTCTTCGGAATGACGCTTGACGAACCTATCGTGACTGACATCAAGACCTTCCATGCCGGCGAGCATATCCTTTTCGGCAATCACGACATCGAAGTGATAGAGACGCCGGGACACTCTATGGGTTCGGTGGTACTCTACATCAAGGACGAGAAGGTGGCTTTCACGGGCGACACGCTCTTCCGCGGCTCCATCGGACGTACAGACTTTGAGGGTGGCAGCATGCTTATGATTATCCAGAGTCTCAGAATGTTCGTACAGTTCCCTGACGACATTACTCTCCTGCCGGGACACGGACAGAAGACAACAATGGGATATGAGTTGGCACACAATCCGTATCTGGACAGATAAGAAGCCAAAACTTTCAAAAAAGTTTAGAAGTTAGAGAAGTTAAAGAGTTGAGATTGAAAACAGAAAAGATAATCTTAGGTATCGACCCCGGTACGAACGTCATGGGCTATGCAGTCTTGCGCGTCATAGGCAACAAGGCTGAGAAGGTTTGCATGGGCGTAATTGACATGCGCAAATGCTCAGATCCTTACCTGCGCCTGGGCAAGATTTATGCGCAAGTGACGGAGGTCATTGACCAATATCTGCCGGACGAGATGGCAATCGAAGCGCCTTTCTTCGGTAAGAACGTACAGTCGATGCTGAAGCTTGGAAGGTCGCAGGGAGTGGCCATCGCAGCAGCCGTCAATCATAGCGTTCCCATCCACGAATATGCCCCTATGAAGATAAAGATGGCAATTACCGGCCAGGGACAGGCTTCTAAGGAGCAAGTGGCGGAAATGCTGAAAAGATTACTCCGACTGGACACGGAGGAAATGCCTAAGCTGATGGACGCAACGGACGCTATGGGCGTGGCTTACTGCCACTTCATGCAAGCCGGAAATCCAGTCACCACAACCCACTACCGGGGATGGAAGGACTTTGTGAACAAAAACAAGGACCGACTAAGCGAGAACGGACATTAAACAACAAAGAAATAACGAAACACACGGGATTATGAAGAAAATCGTATTTATGATGGTGGCGATGCTGACATTCGCCATCAACTCGCAAGGACAAGAAATATACAAGGAGGTGAAGCACATTCAGGAGAGCGCAGAAGCACTTGCAAACGACACGACAAAGAATCTCGAGTCGCGCAAGATTGCCTGCTTCAAGTATGATGCCATTTATTACCTCATCGACAAGGCAGCCGTGGAACCCACATTCACAGAATACGAATTGGGCTTACAGACTGACGCCATGATAGAGTTTGTGAATTACTTCGTGGCCCGTCTCAAGGTTACGGACAAGGCTAAGGACAAGGATCTGCTGAAGGCTAAGTTTAAGGCTGCCACAATAAACAACTCATTGTTTAACGACATGGACAAGGAACTGGTTTACGGATACGTGGACAACGACAAGTTCATAACGCAGTTCTCGCTTGATACAGACTGGGTGAAGGCATTGGAGGAAGTGAAGAAAAAGTAATGCCCACAAGAGAAAACACTTAAACAACTGAATAAACAAAGCGGACGATACACTTTTTATAGTTGTATCGTCCGCTTTTTGTCTTTATTACATTATTCTGCCTTTCAAAGAGAAGCCTTACGCTCCCTTTATCATATTGAGGAAATACTGGTGCACACGAACATCGTCGTTGAGTTCTGGATGGAACGCCGTAACCAACTGGTTGCCTTGTCTTGCGGCAACGATGTGTCCGCCGACCTCAGCAAGAATTTCAGCGTCACCTTCCACCTTATTAATATAAGGCGCTCTGATGAATGTCATCGGGATGTCCTCACCCACGCCGTTCATCTTGTCCTCCGTATAGAAGCTGCCAAGCTGACGACCATAAGCATTGCGACATACGTCGATGTCCATAGTGGAAATACGGTCGAAAGACTGTCCTTCCACCTTCTTTGCCAGAAGGATAAGTCCGGCACATGTGCCGAATACGGGAAGTCCGTTACGGATGTCGTTTCTGACGGACTCGAGCAAGCCCAAGTCCTTCAGAAGCTTCAGTTGCACAGTACTCTCGCCTCCAGGAATCACAAGACCGTCCTTGGGCTGATCCCAGTCAGACAACTGGCGAATCTCGAAGGTTTCGGCTCCAAGACGCTCCAGCATCATCTCGTGCTCAATGAAGGCACCTTGTAATGCTAATACTGCTATTCTCATTTCTTACTTGCCTCTCTCGGCCATAAGAACCTCGATCTCGTGCTCGTTGATGCCGACCATAGCCTCGCCGAGATCCTCAGAAAGCTCAGCAAGCATCTTGGCATCGTTGAAGTTTGTAACGGCCTGAACGATAGCTCTTGCACGCTTCTCAGGATTGCCACTCTTGAAGATACCAGAACCTACGAATACACCCTCAGCACCAAGCTGCATCATAAGAGCAGCGTCAGCAGGTGTAGCGACACCACCGGCAGCGAAGTTTACGACGGGAAGCTTGCCGTTCTCGTGTACGTACTTCACCAAGTCGTAGGGAACCTGAAGCTGCTTAGCTGCCTCGTAGAGCTCGTCCTCAGACATAGATGTGAGACGACGTATCTCGCTCTGCATCATACGCATGTGGCGAACAGCCTGTACAACGTCGCCAGTTCCCGGCTCGCCCTTTGTACGAATCATAGTGGCACCCTCAGCGATACGGCGCAAAGCCTCGCCAAGATTGCGTGCTCCACACACGAAGGGAACCTCGAACTTGTTCTTGTCGATATGGTAAACATCGTCAGCGGGAGAGAGAACCTCGCTCTCGTCGATGTAGTCGATTTCGATAGCCTGCAGAATCTGAGCCTCTGCGAAGTGGCCGATACGGCACTTAGCCATAACGGGGATTGAAACTGCCTCCTGAATGCCCTTAATCATCTTAGGGTCGCTCATACGAGATACGCCACCAGCAGCACGGATGTCTGCGGGGATACGCTCGAGTGCCATAACTGCACATGCACCAGCTGCTTCAGCGATGCGAGCCTGCTCAGGTGTAGTAACGTCCATAATTACACCGCCCTTGAGCATCTGTGCCAAGTTGCGGTTCAGTGTTTGTCTGTTTTCAGTCATAATGTTTGTTAATAAATATCGTTTATGTTATACAATCTTGTATCTAACGCGGAATGAACGCTTCATCTCGTCCCAGTTGGTTCCAAGCATTACAAACTTGCCAATCTGTGAGGTGGAACGTACATGTTTTCCAAGACATGGGCAGACATCATAGTCGCCGATACGCACCAGGCGAAGCTTCTCGGAAGCATCAGCCGGCAGACGGTCAAGCTTGACATCTGCAGGAATGTGGTCTCTGTCGACAACCTCGTAGGTAACTGGAAGGTCTTCAGCGATAAGCTGGTTCATGCGGTCCTCTATCTCCTTTTCCTCCTTGCGTGAGGGCTTGTGATCGAGGATGAAGCTTATCTTGCTCTTCTTACGCTCTATATGAGCGTTGCGCGAGCGCTCACATCCGAACATTCTGATCATCGTCTGATTGAGGAGATGTTCGGCTGTATGAGCAGGAGGAAACTCTTCCTTGTTATGCTCATTGAAGACAATATCTGTATCCATACTCAAATTGAATTTAAATATTCTACAATCGTGTCCACTTACATTCACCAGTACGAAATCGTCATTCTTGAAGTCGGCAGTCATTCTTCCGCCACCCAGCATATCTTCAGCCTCAACAGCCTTATGCGGAATGCCGAGGAAATCAAATGCATGTGATGGGATGACCACCTTGCATGTTATATCCTCGTCTGCGAAATTGGCTACCACCAACATCATTTCGTCATTTGCCTTACGGAGGAAAGCATATTGTCTTGAGGCAAAATGCCCATTGACATACATAAGGTCGAAGAACTGACCTTCGCTTACAGCCTTCTCCTTGCTGGCGATTTGGAGTATGCGGGTATAAAGAGCGTCAAGTCTTGCCTCGTCTTCTGACAGGCTGTTATCGACGTATGCTCTATATAATGACGGTACTGTCCAATAGTCGAAGATGGTGGTGCGTCCGTCCTTGCCGCTGAATCCCTCTGCGTCCATGCCTCTCTCGCCATACTCCTGACCCGCATAAACCATAAACGGATTGGAGCGCATCAGAGTGTTTACGACGAAAGCCGGATAAGCGCGGAAAGCGTCGCCTGCGAAGAAATCGCTTGCTACGCGTTGCTCGTCGTGATTCTCCAGGAAATACAGCATATGGTCGTGGATGGGGTCAACCCATTGCCAGGCTGTTGTTATCTGGGATGTGGGGCTGTTGCCGCAAATCACGTTACGCATAGTGTCGTACATGCCCACCTTATCATAAAGATAATCAAAGCCTACGTCAACATAATGGCGATACTCCATGGGGTTATAGACCTCCGCAACGAACAATATAGACGGATAAGCACGCTTTACGCTACCGATAGCCCAATTCCAGAAAGCTGGCGGCACCATCTCAGCCATGTCGCAACGGAAACCGTCTACGCCCTTTGACGCCCAAAAAAGTAAGATTGATAACATCTTTTTCCAGGTATCAGGTGTAGGTTCGAAGTGTTCGGATCTTCCGCCGGCATCACAATAGTCTATGCCATAATTCAGTTTTACTGTTTCATACCAGTCGTTCTTTCCAGGACGGGCATCGAAGTGGTCATTACCCGTTGCTTTGGCTGGATATTCTGTGTACGGAGTGTCTTCTCCGCCGTAGAGGTCGATATCAGGACGAAACTCCTCGCCTACGCAATAATAGAAATTATTGTTGCGGTTGAAGGAATGGTCCTTAATGTCATCAGCTCCAAGATCTGCCACACCTTCCGGCTTGGCTACCGACTTGTACTGACGTGCCACATGGTTGGGAACAAAGTCGATGATGACCTTCAGTCCGTTAGCATGACTGCGCTTAAGCAGCTGCTCGAACTCCTTCATACGCTTGTCTACATTCTCCGCCAAGTCTGGATCGACGTCGTAATAGTCGGTTATGGCATAAGGCGAACCTGCCTTTCCTTTCACGATAGCAGGATGCTGGCGCGGAATGCCATAAGAGGTGTAGTCTGTAGATGTGGCGTGACGGATGATTCCCGTATACCATACATGGGTGTATCCCTTGCCTCGGATTTGTTTTAGTACTTTATCGTCAAAGAAGTTCATCTTTCCGCAACCATTCTCGGCAATCGTGCCATCGAACTTATTGTTGTAGACACGGTTACCGAAAAGGCGGGTGAACACTTGATAAATAAGTATTTTCTCTTTGGCCATAATATCTTTAAGCGATACCGTGAGCTGCCACAGTCTTGTCGATACGGCCGATCATACCCTGAAGGGCCTTGCCAGGTCCACATTCTGTGAAGTCGTCTGCGCCATCCTTAATCATATTCTTCACACTTGAAGTCCAGCGTACGCTGCTTGTCAGCTGTGCGATGAGGTTGGCCTTAATCTCTGAAGGATCTGTATGAGGCAGTCCGTCTACGTTCTGATATACGGGGCAAAGAGGAGCCGAGAATGTTGTAGCCTGAATGGCCTTCTCCAATTCTTCCTTAGCGGGCTGCATAAGCGGAGAATGGAAAGCGCCGCCAACCTTAAGAGGCAGAGCACGCTTTGCGCCGGCTGCCTTCAGCTTCTCGCAAGCAGCGTTAATAGCATCCATATTGCCGCTGATAACCAGCTGGCCGGGGCAGTTATAGTTTGCAGCAACGACAACATTGCCTTCTGTGCTTACCTCAGCACATGTCTGCTCTATCACTTCGTCAGAAAGACCGATGACAGCAGCCATTGTTCCGGGAGCAGCCTCGCAAGCCTTCTGCATTGCCATAGCACGAGCATAAACCAGCTTCAGACCGTCCTCGAATGAAACAGCACCTGCAGCCACCAAAGCTGACAGCTCACCAAGTGAGTGTCCAGCTACCATTGCAGGCTTAAACTCGTCGCCGAGGCAGATGGCAGAAATTACGCTATGAAGGAAAACGGCAGGCTGTGTCACCTTGGTCTCCTTAAGCTGCTCGTCTGTGCCGTCAAACATTATATCTGTAATACGGAAGCCAAGGATTTCGTTGGCTTTCTCGAAAAGATTTTTTGCTGTCTCGTTAGACTCGTACAGGTCTTTGCCCATTCCGACAAACTGTGAACCCTGTCCTGGAAAAACAAATGCTTTCATATAATTCTTTTATTCTTTTATAATTATAATATATGTTTCTTCTTTGCAAAGGTAGTGAAAATCGCGCATAAAAGCTAAACTTTATCCACTATTTTAATTACCTTTGCGCTAAAATAGCGAATAATGAGAAATAGAATATTAATTACATTATTAATATTGGCTTTTAGTTCACTCGTTTCCACCCCTAATTTGAGCGCACAGCCTAAGTGGAACTCGGTTTACCAGAACTATATCGACCAATACAAAGACCTTGCCATAGAGCAGATGCTGCGTTACAACATTCCTGCAAGCATCACCTTAGCACAGGGCTTGCTGGAGAGTGGCGCAGGACGCAGCCAGCTGACACGTTCCGGCAACAATCATTTCGGCATAAAGTGTCATGGATGGAAAGGCAGACGAACTTATCATGACGACGACGCAGCGGGCGAATGCTTCCGCGCTTACGACAACGCCAAGCAGAGCTACGAGGACCACAGTAAGTTTCTCAGCACGCAGCAGCGCTACTCGCGTCTGTTCGCCCTCTCGCGTACAGATTATAAAGGTTGGGCTAAGGGACTCAAGCAATGTGGATATGCCACTAATCCGAATTATGCCTCACAGCTCATTCAGATAATAGAGGTTTACAGGCTCAATCTGTATGACAAAGCCACCAGCTACGACCGCTTCATGGCGCACCACTCGGCTGAGGATCGCCCCGGACCTGACGGAACATATCATATAATCAAGTATTACAACAAGAACTATTATGTGATTGCAAAGGGCGGCGACACGTTCAAGTCGTTAAGCAAGGAGCTTGGCATTTCCGTCCGAAAACTGGCGAAGTATAACGAACGCTCTCGCAAAGACCGACTGGAGGCCGGCGACATCATCTACCTCAAGAAGAAGCGCAAGAAGGCCACAAAGAACTACAAGGACAAATTCCACGTGGTTAAGGCTAACGAAAGCATGTACACCATATCTCAGAAATACGGCATACGTCTGAAGAGCCTCTATGACAAGAACAATCTTCCACCGTACTATCAGATAAATGTGGGCGACAAGCTTCTGGTATATTAATGTATATAAGGAAAACTTTCAGAAACAATACAATCAATAAAAAAACAAATCAATATGAAGAAAATCTTAACAACATTGGCACTCGTGCTTACCACGCTTTGCGCAAGCGCCAAAGGTCAGAACATCCCTGTATTCGCATGGTCGGGATGGGGAGAGAACACTACTGAGAAATCGCTTACTGCTGACTTCAAGGCTTGGAAGAAGCATGGCGTCACAGGTGTATGCATCAATGCTGGAATGGACACAGAGAAGATCCGTACGGCTGCAAAGGTGGCTCAGAAGGTGGGTCTGGAATATCATGCTTGGGTGCCCACTATGGTTCAGGGCGGCAAGCCGAAGAGCTGGTATACTGTAAACCGTCTCGGCCAGTCGGCTTATGACGATCAGGCTTACGTGCCTTACTACACCACTCTCGACCCCCGCAACGAAGACGTGAAGCGTTTCCTTGTCGAGAAGTTTCAGGAGATTGCCACCATCCCTGGCGTCGACTATGTTCAGCTCGACTATATCCGTTATGCTGACGTCATCCTTGCTCGCGGTCTTTGGGACAAGTATGGTCTTAACATGAACGGCGAGTACGCCAAGGCTGACTATTGCTACTGCCACGATTGCGTGGAGGCTTTCAAGAAGCAGAGCGGCATAGACATCACAAAGGTTTGCGATCCGTCGAAGATAAAGGAGTGGGCACAGTTCCGTTGCGACGCTGTTACGGCTCTTGTAAACAGCATCTCTGACGCCGTACACGCAAAGGGCAAGAAGATTAGCGCTGACGTTTTCCCCGGACCGAAGAGCTATGCAGAATGGATGGTTCGCCAGCAGTGGGACAAGTGGAAACTGGACGCTGTCTTCCCCATGAACTATAACGACTTCTACATGGAGCCTGCCGCTTGGGTTGGCAAGGTAACGAAGGAAGAGGCTGAAGCCATCAAGGGCAAGAACACATTATTATATAGTGGTATCTTCATCTGCCATGACTGGCGCCACAAGGACAAGGTGGTGGATCCCGAGAACTCAGGATTGCTTCCTTCCGAAATAGCAGAGGCTGTAGAGTCATCTATGGAAGCCGGAGCTAACGGCATCAGCATCTTCACTCCCAACGACATGACAGAAGAGCATTGGGCTGAGCTGGCGAAGGTACTGAAGAAGCTTCAGAAATAATAACATGAAACTATAAAAAAGCGGAGGTCTCACTCATCAAAGTGACCTCCGCTTTTTTATTATAGTATTGAATCTAAAGCGAGTTCATATACTCCGCACACATTTCAGCGCATCTCTCGCCGTCCACGCCTGCCGACACGATGCCGCCAGCACAGCCTGCTCCTTCTCCGCAAGGGAAGAGTCCGCTTATACGTACATGCTGCAGCGTATCCTTGTCGCGGACAATGCGTACCGGCGACGAAGTACGGGTCTCGGTGGCTATCAGAAGGGCGTCGTTGGTAAGGAAGCCGTGCGACATCTTGCCGAACTTCCTGAATCCTTCCTGAAGGCGCTTGCCCACCTGCTTCGGCAACCAGAAATGCAAGGGCGACGACACAAGTCCGGGAGCATAGCTCGACTTCGGCAGGTCATACGACAGGCGTCCGTTCACGAAGTCTGCCATACGTTGCGCCGGAGCCGTCTGCTTCATGTTGCCCTGCTGCCAGCAATTGCGCTCCAGCTGTTCTTGGAAGTGCATTACGCGCAGCGGGTCAGCCTCGTCTCCTGCCACGTCTTCCGGTCGTGTCTCCACCACCATTCCGCTGTTCGACCATTGTGTGCCGCGATTGCTCGGGCTCATGCCGTTCACCACGATCTGCTCCTTGTCCGTAGCGGCAGGGATGACAAATCCTCCAGGACACATACAGAATGAGTAGACACCACGTCCTTCCACCTGCGTCACGAAGCTGTATTCGGCAGCAGGCAGGTATTTGCCCCTGCCCTCCTTCGAGTGATATTGTATCTGGTCAATAAGATGCGAGGGATGTTCCAATCGTACACCCACGGCTATGCCCTTCGCCTCTATCTCCACCTTTGCTTCTGCCAGATAGCGATAGACGTCACGTGCGGAATGCCCCGTTGCCAATATCACCGGACCGCGATAGGTCTCTTCCGCGCCGTTCACAAGGTTTACGGCTTCCACGCCTGTCACCTTGTCGCCTTCTATCAGCATTCGCGTCATCTTGGTCTGGAAGTGCACCTCTCCTCCGCATCTCAATATTGTTTCTCTCATATTCTCTATCACCTTCGGCAGTTTGTCCGTGCCGATATGGGGATGAGCGTCGGCAAGGATAGCCGTGGAGGCACCGTGCTGGCAGAATACGTTAAGAATTTTCTCCGTGCTGCCACGCTTCTTTGATCGTGTATAGAGCTTGCCGTCCGAATAAGCGCCGGCTCCACCTTCTCCGAAGCAATAATTGCTCTCTGCGTCCACAGCCTGATTTTTCTTTATATTGGCAAGGTCGACCTTACGGTCTCTCACGTTCTTTCCACGCTCCAAGACTATCGGGCGCAGTCCTAACTCTATAAGGCGAAGCGAAGCGAACAGTCCGCCAGGACCCTCGCCCACCACTATGACAGCCGGCTTGCCGCTCACGTCGCCATATTCCGTAACCACATAAGCGTCGTCCTCCGGCATTTCGTTGATGTAGAGCCTTACCGTGAGGTTGATGAATATCTTGCGTTGTCTGGCGTCTATGCTTCGTTTCAGCACGCGTACTGCGTTTATCGTACGTATGTCTATGCCGCGGTCTTCAGCCACAAAACGCTTGATGTTCTGCTCGCTTGAGGCCACCACGGGAAGGACACGTACCTGTATTTCCTGTATCATTCTTCTTTGATTATGTTTCCTGTTATTATAATTCGTAGCGCAAAATTACGCAAATTCAGACAATTATACTTGAATTTACAACCTAAAATTTGTAAGATACGTTTATTATTCGTAGATTTACTGACTCTTAACAATAACAAAACAAATCAATATGAACACCATAAATCCGTTTTCGCGTCCGCTATACGTGATGCTCAAGCCCGTTGGCGCCGCCTGCAACCTACGATGCCATTACTGTTATTACCTTGAAAAAGCCTGCCTTTATAAGGACTCATCCAAGCGTGTGCTGAGCGAGGAAATGCTCGATCAGTTCACAAAGGAATACATTGAGGCCCAAACCATGAACGACGTCCTTTTCACATGGCACGGCGGCGAACCTCTCATGCGTCCACTCTCCTTCTATCGCAAGGCTCTGGAGCTTCAGAAGAAGTACGGTCGCGGACGCAACATCTCTAACGTCATCCAGACCAACGGCACGCTGCTTACCGACGAATGGTGCCGATTCCTGCATGAAAACAACTGGCTTGTGGGCGTATCCATAGACGGTCCGCAGGAGTTTCATGACGAGTATCGCCGTACGGCAAGCGGAGGTCCTTCGTGGGCAAAGGTGATGCGTGGCATACAGCTGCTCAACAAGCACCACGTGGAATGGAACGCCATGGCGGTGGTCAACGACTTCAATGCCGACTACCCTCTCGACTTCTATCATTTCTTCAAGGAAATGGGATGCCGATTCATTCAGATTACGCCCGTTGTGGAGCGCATGGTCAATCATGCTGACGGCAGACACCTTGCCACCCTTACTGACGACGCCACAGCTCCCGTTACCGATTTCTCTGTTACGCCGGAGCAATGGGGACGTTTCCTCTGCGCCATCTTCGATGAGTGGGTGCGTAATGATGTAGGCCAGACTTACGTCGAGCTCTTCGACTGCATCCTTGCCAACTGGGTGGGCGTCACGCCGGGCATCTGCGTCTATGCCAAGGAATGCGGCCATGCCGGTATTATGGAATTCAACGGCGACGTCTATTCCTGCGACCACTTCGTCTTCCCCGAATACCGCCTCGGCAACATCCGCAAGAAGACCATCACGGAAATGCTCTACGGCGAACAGCAACAGCAGTTCAGCCGTCTCAAGAGCCAGTCGCTGCCAAAGGAATGCAAGGAGTGTGAATGGGAGTTTGCCTGCCACGGCGAATGCCCCAGAACCCGCTTCATAAAGGACGTCTACGGCAATCCCGGCAAAAACTATCTCTGCGAGGGTTACCGCATGTTCTTCCGTCACATTGCCCCATACATGGACTTCATGAAGAAGGAATATATGAATCAGCGACCACCCTCTAACGTCATGCAGCACATCCAGGAAATAGAAGACAGCAGAAAGTAACCGTGAGGTTTTTTTATTGACAAAAGTTCACTTTTTCTTAGATTTTTATTTGCATAAAATATATTTTTCGTAAATTTGCCGACACTTTATCCAACTTTATGTTACGACACGGCGCTGTATCGCCCCGCTGCCGTGCAGTATTAACAAGCAGACCGAGGTATCCCTCCCATGCCTCTCCCGTAATGAGGATTGGGAAGAAGCCAGTCTGGCTGCACCCGCTAGCCACAGCGCCGAAACATAACCGCCTCCCTTGTATGGAGGCATTAACCATAGAACAAGAGAAAATGAAAGTAATGAAGTTTGGCGGAACCTCAGTAGGTTCCGTCGAGAGCATCCTTAGCCTTAAGGCTATCGTAGAGAAAGAGGCTCAGCAGCAGCCGGTAATCATCGTAGTAAGCGCACTTGGAGGTATAACTGACAAGCTCCTTGCCACCTCGCAGCTCGCCGTAAAGGGAGACGAGGCATGGAAAGACGAGTTTCAGGCCATGGTAGACCGTCATCATAAGATGATTGACACCATCATTACAGACCCCAAAAAGCGTGAGACGCTCTTCAATGTCGTCGACTCGCTATTCGAGCAGCTACGCTCCATCTATTTCGGAGTGTTCCTCGTGCACGACCTTTCCAAGAAAACGCAGGACGCCATCGTCAGCTACGGTGAACGCCTCAGTTCCAACATCGTTGCCACACTCGTAAAAGGTGCCAAGTGGTTCGACTCAAGGGAATTTATCAAGACCATGCAGAAGAACCATAAGAATACGCTCGACTCAGACCTTACTTGCCGACTGGTGAAGCGCACGTTCAGCGACCTTCCACGCATTTCTCTCGTTCCAGGTTTTATAAGCATGGACCGCGACACCAACGAGACCACAAATCTCGGACGTGGCGGATCTGACTATACGGCTGCCATCATTGCTGCAGCCCTCGATGCAGACATTCTTGAGATCTGGACAGACGTAGACGGATTCATGACCGCCGATCCTCGTGTCATCAAGACTGCCTACACCATTAATGAGCTTAGCTATATAGAGGCGATGGAGCTTTGCAATTTCGGCGCAAAGGTCATCTATCCCCCTACCATCTATCCCGTCTGCGTGAAGAACATCCCCATCCGCGTCAAGAACACATTCAATCCTGACGCCAAGGGCACCATCATAAAGGCTAAGATTGCCAACGATGACAAGCCCATCAAGGGCATCTCCAGCATCAGCGGCACCACCCTCATCACCGTCACAGGACTCTCCATGGTGGGCGTCATCGGTGTCAACCGTCGTATATTCACGGCACTTGCCGACAACGGCATCAGCTGCTTCATGGTGTCGCAGGCTTCATCTGAGAACTCCACGTCCATCGGTGTACGCGATCAGGACGAAGCAGCTGCCGTGGAAGTGCTCAACGGCGAGTTTGCCAAGGAGATTGAGACAGGAGCCATGTTCCCCATGCACGCCGAAAAGGGCCTTGCCACAATAGCCGTTGTGGGAGAGAACATGAAGCATACGCCGGGCATTGCAGGAAAGCTCTTCGGCACACTCGGACGTAGCGGCATCAGCGTCATTGCATGTGCGCAGGGTGCTTCGGAGACCAACATCTCCTTCGTCGTAGACAGCAAGTATCTGCGCAAGGCGCTCAACGCCATACACGACTCGTTCTTCCTTTCCGAATATAAGGTGCTCAATCTCTTCGTATGCGGCGTAGGAACCGTCGGCGGACAACTCCTCCAGCAGATTCACGACCAGTATGAGGAACTGAAGCGCACCAAGCGTCTGAAGCTCAACGTAGTAGGAATAGCCACATCCAAGAAAGCCATCTTCAACCGTGACGGCATCGACCTCACCTGTTATAAGCAGCTCCTTGACGAGGCTCCTATCAGCACGGACAAGCAGCTGAGCGACGAAATAATCGGCATGAACATCTTCAATAGCGTGTTTGTGGACTGCACCGCCAGCAAGGACGTGGCTCTGCTCTATCAGGAGTTTCTCTCACACAACATCTCCGTGATAGCCGCCAACAAGATAGCCGCGTCATCGTCTTACGACAACTACATCCGACTGAAGGAGACTGCACTCGCACGTGGCGTGCTTTTCCGTTACGAGACCAACGTGGGAGCCGGACTCCCCATCATCGGAACCATCAACGACCTGCGCAATTCGGGCGACAGCATACTCAAGATTGAGGCGGTACTTAGCGGTACGCTCAACTTCATCTTCAACGAACTATCCGCTGACGTCAGCTTCTCAGAAGCCGTTCGCCGTGCCAAGGAAATGGGTTACAGCGAGCCCGACCCACGCATCGACCTCTCCGGAAAGGACGTCATCCGCAAGCTCGTAATCCTCGCACGTGAGGCAGGATATAAGGTGGAGAAGACGGACGTGGAGAAACATCTATTCATTCCTGACCACTTCTTCGAAGGAAGCATTGACGACTTCTGGAAAGACCTGCCCAGCCTTGACGCCGACTTCGAAGCTCGCCGCCGACAGCTGGAGGCAGAAGGCAAACGCTGGCGCTTCGTAGCCACCTTCGATCATGGCCACACTTCCGTGGCTCTGAAGGAGGTAGACCGCAACCATCCCTTCTATAATCTTGAGGGCAGCAACAACGTCGTTTCCCTCACCACCGAGCGTTATCGCGAATATCCCATGCTCATCCAGGGCTACGGAGCAGGAGCGAGCGTTACAGCTGCCGGAGTGTTTGCCAACATCATGTCCATAGCAAACATCTAAGGCATCGCAAACAATTAGGAAGCGTATTTTTCCCCTTAATATTGTTTCGCCTATGAAACACATCATCATTCTTGGTGACGGCATGGCTGACCATGCCGTCCACCGGCTTGGTGGCAAGACTCTCCTTGAGTATGCCGCCACTCCCAACATGGACGCCATCGCCCGCCTCGGACGTACCGGACGTCTCATCACAGTTCCTGACGGCTTCCTCCCAGGAAGCGAAGTGGCAAACGCCACCATCCTCGGTTACGACATGCACGAAGTGTATGAAGGACGCGGCCCGCTTGAGGCAGCCTCCATAGGCTACGACATGCACGATGACGACCTTGCCCTCAGATGCAACATAATCTGCCTTGCTGACGGCGTCATACGCAATCATCACGGCGGACATCTCACCACCGAAGACAGCGAAGAGCTTATCAGCCTCCTCAACGAACGCCTCGGTTCGCCAAACGTCACCTTCGTAAAAGGCATACAGTATCGTCATCTGCTCGTCATCCGTGGAGGCAACAAGCACATCATCTGCGCTCCACCACACGACCATCCCAACGAGCCTTGGACGTCACTTCTCGTACGTCCCGAGGAAGGCTATGAGGAAGAGGCGCAACCCACAGCCGACCTTCTCAACGACCTTATCATAAAGTCACAGGAGGTGCTTGCCGAAGCTCCGCTCAACGTGGCACGCCGACGTGAAGGCCATGACGAGGCCAACAGCATCTGGCCATGGGGAGGAGGCTATCGTCCCAAGATGCTCACACTTCAGCAGATGTATCCTGAGATACAGCACGGCGACGTCATTTCAGCTGTCGACCTCATACGTGGCATCGGACATTACGCCGGGCTACATAACATCGTCCTCCCGGGTGCCACCGGACTTGCCAATACCGACTATGAAGGCAAGGCACGTGCTGCCCTCGAAGCCCTCCGCAAGGACGACTTCGTATTCCTCCACGTGGAAGCCAGCGACGAAGCAGGACACGACGGCGACCTGCAGCTGAAGCTGCAGACCATCGAAAACCTCGACCGACGCATCGTGGGCCCCATCTTCAAGGAGATAAGCAGCTGGAGCGAGCCTGTATGCATAGCCGTAATGCCTGACCATCCCACACCCGTAGAGATTCGCACCCACGTAAAAGAGCCCGTACCCTTCGCCCTATGGTATCCCGGCATCATCCCCGACAACGTACAGACTTACAGCGAAGTAAGCTGCGTAAACGGCAGCTACGGCATGCTGCGCCTAACAGAATTTATGCAGAAGTTTATGAGCATAAATTAAAAATTAATAATTAAAAATTAATAATTAATGAAGTACTACAGCACCAACCATACCGCCCCTCTTGCCTCCCTTCATGAGGCAGTCGTAAGAGGTCTTGCCCCCGACCGTGGACTTTACATGCCAGAGCGCATCCGTAAGTTGCCAGCAGAGTTTTTCGACCACATAGACAGCATGTCCTTTCAGGAGATTGCCTACCACGTGGCTGATGCATTCTTTGGAGAGGACATCCCCGCAGACAGACTCAAGCAGATAGTTTATGACACGCTCTCCTTCCCTTGTCCTGTAAAGCCAGTAGAAGACCGCATATTCTCGCTCGAGCTCTTTCATGGTCCCACCCTTGCCTTCAAGGACGTGGGAGCACGCTTCATGGCACGCATGCTCCAGTATTTCATACACGAGGAAGGCACGAAGGAAGTAAACGTGCTCGTTGCCACAAGCGGCGACACGGGATCTGCCGTAGCCAACGGATTTCTCGGTGTTGACGGCATCCGCGTCTTCGTCCTCTATCCCAAGGGAAAGGTCAGCGCCATTCAGGAGAGCCAGTTCACCACGCTCGGACAAAACATCACAGCCATAGAGGTGGACGGCGTGTTCGACGACTGCCAGGCACTCGTCAAGCAGGCGTTCATGGACGACGACCTCTGCCACCACATGAAGCTCACCTCTGCCAACTCCATCAATGTGGCACGCTTCCTCCCACAGGCGTTCTATTACTTCCATGCCTACGCACAGCTCAAGCGCATGGGCAAGGCGGACAACTTCGTGGTCTGCGTGCCAAGCGGCAATTTCGGAAACATCACGGCAGCCATCTTCGCACGCCAGATGGGGCTCCCCATTAAGCGATTCATTGCCGCCAACAACGCCAATGACGTAGTATGCCAATACCTGCAGACAGGCGAGTACGCCCCGCGCCCAAGCGTCCAGACCATTGCCAACGCCATGGACGTGGGCGACCCGAGCAACTTCGCCCGCATCTCCGACCTCTTCCATGCCGACTGGCAGCAGATACGAAGCCTGATGAGTGGCGCCGCCTACACAGACGAGCAGATTCGCCACACCATGCGCCATTGTTACGAAGCCAACCACTACGTCCTCGACCCTCACGGAGCCTGCGCTTACCAAGCTCTTAAAGACCTGTTGGCGGACGACGAGGTCGGCGTATTCGGCGAGACAGCACATCCCGCAAAGTTCAAGGAAACAGTAGAGTCTGCCATCAACGCAGAGATCGACATCCCCGAACGCCTCGCCGCCTTCATGAAAGGCAAGAAGCAAAGCGTCAGCATGTCCAAGAAGTTCAGCGACTTCAAGCAGCTGCTGATGGCAGAATGAGATTACGAATGCTGCTTGAGAAACAGTCTCTCAAGCAGACCACAAAGATGTAGCATTATGAAGTTCTCCCACAAATCAGCTCAAGCTTAAAATAAAAAGGAGGTAAACACCAATAATTGGTATTTACCTCCTTTTTATTTTAAGCTTTTCGTACCATTGTACGTACTGTACGGCTTGTTAATGTTTTGGTGAAGTGCTGTGCTATTTAAATTATCTCTATTCAACTGAAGCACATACTCGTAATAACTGGATATATTACATTTCCTTCACGGTACGCTCTATGAGCGCCACTTCTTCCTCCGTTATGCCATACTTGGCATAGAGCTGTCGGTCGATGGATGGGATGTCGTCCGGAGTCCAGGAGATGTCGCCGGAGGACGTGAAGTTCTCCTTTGGTACGAAGATGAACTTCTCAGGGGAGAGATCCTGCGACGTTATGGTCTGGAGCATCAGGAAACGCGCGAACTTGGTGCTCAGGAAAGCATAGAGGTTCTTGGCCTCAACCTCGGTCTTGTATGCTCCGCCCACCAGATAGGTCTGCGTACAGATGGTGGCAGGAGGAAGTATGGCCATGGCAGAGAGAACGCGGAACATTCCGTTGCGGTCGGGCGTGCCGGCATGTTCGCAGGTGGCTTTGGAGAAGACCACCTTATAGAGGTCGGTCATGTCCTGATTCTTGCGTATCTCGTCTCGGCGTACATAGGTGACGGGACCGGTGGACTTGAGAGCCACGACGTCACGATCGGTCTCAGGGTCGGCAGTTCCACGGTAAGTGGTGACAAATCCGAAGGGAGTCTGTCCGGTGACCTGCGTGCTAAGATTATCTTCTCCGCAAACAGCCGTAACCTTATTGACGATGGAGAGGGCATCGTTGTTTCTGACGAATATGGCATACTGATTGAGCGATCGGTCGCACGTGCTGGTCTTGCCATGGAAGGTGTTGGTGAAGCGGCAAGGGCTGTTGTGGCGAGCGTCCCAAAGGAAGTAGTTGACACCTCCCGAGATGTCCACCGTGGGGAAGAGGTCCTTCGAGTCAACATAGTCGACGATGGCGCGGAAGCGGCAGTCTGCAAGCATGTCACGACGGAAAGCGTCCAGTCCTCTACCTCCCGTAAACCATCTTGAGGGCATGATCATGGAGATGTAGCTTGGGCCCATGTCGCGTGCCACTTCCAGGAACTGGTTGTAGAGCGGGATGCCGTAATTGTCCTTCTGTTCTCCGATGTTAAGCTGGTAAGGAGGATTGCCTATGATTGCGTCAAATTTCATTTCTTTGTCGTTTTTGTTCCAGAAAGCGGGACCGTCAGAGAGCATACGCGCCAGTCGGTTCTTATACACCATGACGAGCGGCACAAGATTGTCCACGCGTCGTACGTTCACGCAGATGTCCTTTCTGTAGCCAAGCAGGGTGCGTCTGGTTATCTTTTCGGCTATGTGCGTGCGGCAGACGGCGAAGATGTTATTCTCGAGAATGTCCTTCCAGAGCTTTAATGATTCTTCGTCGGTAAGCATATCGAAGAGTCCCTGCGACTGGCTGCTTCTCGACTTATAGACGGAATATGCTGCATAGAGCGCATAGAGTCCGGTCTTGGAGCAGATGTCGAGGATGCGTGTGCCCGGCTTCATGAATACGCGCTCCGTGACGTCGCCGTTATACACGAAGCGTGGCTGCGCGATGGGCTTGCCCGTACGGTCATCGAAGAAGCAATAGCCGCCAAGCGTGTCTGCCATCTGGCTGTTTATGGTTCGCCATGGGGTAAGGATGGTCTCGCGGTCAGGATAGCAGAAGTCGCCGAGGATGGCAGCCACCTCATTCATACGGTCGCCGACGGTCATGTTGTCAGCCTTGCGGAGGCGCTCCACTATGACCTTGGCTGTAGCCACGAAGATGTCCTCACGATAGAATCGCTTCAGCTTGTTGAAGAGGCGCACGGTAATGCCCGTAGGCATAAACTCCTTCCATGAGTCGGCATCGATGCCGTTGATGAACGAATCGAGCGTCAGTCCCTCGATGCTCTCCACCGTACCGTAAATCATGATGGGGAAGCGGCTGGATATCTGATTGAGGATGGCTATGGCTCGCTGGCGCGGAGTGAGGCGGCGTGTGAGTTCCTGAGCCGCGTTCAGTTTGGCGTCGCGATTGTCAGCGGGAGCTTTCTTCTCCGCAGCCGACTTGCGTGTCTTACGCTTTCCTCCGTTCTTGGCGTTCTCCACCATCTCACGGTTGCGTTGGCGCTCTGTGGCAATGCCGCGCACGATGGCCTCGGCTATCTGGTCGAGGACGCGAAGGTCCTGCTTGCGGAGATTGTCAAGATTGCCATAGAGACAGTCGTCGCGGAAGCCGTTGCGGATAAGCGATTCTGAATAGACGGAAGTGACGTTACGGATGAACAGCTCCGTGTTGTAATGACTTTGCTTGGAAGCCGAAATCTCCGTTATAGGGCAGAAGCGGAGAAACTCTGCCAACTTGGCGTAGCGGTCGGCTTCTGACGAAGAAGAGACGTTGTTGAGGACATACTGGTCGACCACGGCGAGGGTGCGTCGCGGCGAGAAGTCGATGGCGTAACATTCTTCCTTTACGCGATCTCCTGCATAGGGACTCTGACAACGGAAGATGGTCTGGAAATAGCGCATGCCTCCTGTCTCGGCAGATCCGGCAAGCATAAGCACGGCTGTCCATTCAGGAACGGAGACACCGGCTGTCAGCCTGCCGCAAGTAAGCGTAATGGTGCGATCGTTGGCAGCCACAGCTTCCCTTACGCGCTGGAGAGCGTCACGGTCAGAGCGTGCTCTCTCCACGGCGTCCTGACGCTCATCGCCGAGATTGCCCGCCACATTTACGACAGTATATCCACGGAACGGATTGGAAGGTGTGTCCTCTCTGAGCAGCTTGGCAAGGCAGTAGGCCTCCTTCACGCCGGGAAGATACCATAGAGTATGGAGAAGCGATCCGCAGATGTCCTTGTTGGCGTATGGGAAGAGCTTGTTCTGGCTGCCCTGCCCTATCAGCTGGAGGAAGCGGCGCACATCCTTCTCATGTGCGAAGACAAGATTGTCAAGCGAGTCGGTTGTGGGGTCTGTTCCTTCTGCCGTCTCCGTACGGAAGAACTCTGAGAAGGCGAAGCCGTCGGCATCCGTGCTATGGAAGCTGCGGAAGTCGCGTGAGAGATTATACGTAAGGATGTTCATCCTTGCCATTCCTTCGTAAGGATTGGGCTGTCCCGGATGTTGCGATGTCCATTCCTGCTTGGCTTTCTGCTCCATGGCGTAGTCCCAATGATAGACCTCGGCATTATCGAACATCTGCTGAATGTTGTATGGCGTGCCGGAGAGATAAAGCGTGCGGAGCGAATGACGCTTCTGCAGCTCGGCTATAACTTTCTCGCCGAGCTTAGAGATGACGCCTTCGTGAGCCTCGTCCACGATGAGGAGGTCCCAAGGAGCGCTGAAGATGTTGTTGTTTTTCTCGAATCCCTTCTTGAGGTTCACTCTCTTTGAGCCTCTGAGGTCCTGCATGGAGGCGAAGTAGACGTAATGTAGGTCAGGATTGTCGGCAAGACGTGCCTCCAGATCCTCGAAGGAAAGGACGGAAGAATCAGTCGTGGCAGGACGCTTGCCGCCATAGAGCCAGTCTGTCAGTCCGAGACGCTCTAAGGAGACGTACCATTCAGCCCTTACATTAGGTCGATGTGTGAGGATAAGGGTGCGCCGGTATCCGCATCTGCGTGCCACTTCCAAGGCACACAGCGTCTTGCCGAATCGCATCTTGGCGTTCCAGAGCATGCGATGCCCGGTACGTAGGCAGGCAACGGTACGACTGATGGCGTCCTGCTGTTCGGAACGGAATATGATTTTATGATCGGATGTCATTTATTGTTTGGTGTTTTTTTTAAGAATGAGGTCTTTGAATAGGATGTTGTCGGCTAAGAGTGGTGACGTACGACGCCATTCTCTTATGACGCATAGACAGTCGGTCTCGGGTATGGTGAAGCGTGTGCCGTCCATCTGCCATATATTCCACGACACTATCTCCGCCACCTTCATAATGGTGGGTAGCTTCGGACGACGTCCCCATCTTCTCGCATAATACTCGCAGAAGCTCACAAGGATGGACTCACGTGAGAGAAAGACGTTGTCGCCTTGCCAGTCATAGCCATAGACGGACTGTACTGCCTGCAGGGCCTTGCGCAGCCACAGACGCTTGTTGGCAACGGTAGGCTCTGAGGGCGTGTTCTCGTCGATGACGCGAAACTTGCGGTCCAGAATGCCTACACGATGCGATATGGGTATGGGGCATGCCGTGGTGGCGTCATAGCGGCTGACAAGGTAAGGAGCCTCGCCACAAGCCACTTCCAACCGCTTGCTCTTTACGTAGTCTTTCCATGTCTTTCCTTCTGGAAACCTGACGGGAGTAATGGTTGGCTGCCACTCGTGTACGCCGTCCTCTCGTGCCAGAGTGGTGTTGAAGGCATCAGGGATGCCAAGCCAGCACTCGTCCACGAGATTGTTCTGCATATTGCAGACCCACGTTGGGGTGAACACCTCTGCCCTTGCCTTTGAACGTGCCGTCCTTAGCGACTCGTGCTTCAGCGCACGTGGGCTGATGGCGTCTATGCCGCGCTCCTGAAAGAAGCTCTCACGTATGGGCGCAAGACTGTCCTGTCCATACTCGTGTGTCAGCCAGGATATGTTACGCCGTTCGCCGTTGAGGAGCGTCAGCGTCTGGTCGCACAAGAGCATGGACAGGACATTATGGTCGGTTCTTGCAATGCGTATGATGTCGGCTGCGAGACTGTCCAAGGTGGTGGTCATCGTCGGCTATGCCTCCTTGAGCTTTATCTCGCAATTGTCGAGCGACTCGATGATGGCAAGCGACTCCACCTTTATGCCGTTGTCGCGGAGATACTGGCCGCCGTCCTGGAATGCCTTCTCAATGATGAATCCCATTCCCTCGATTGTGGCTCCAGCCTGTCGGCAGAGGTCGATGATGCCCTTGGCAGCATTGCCGTTAGCAAGGAAGTCGTCCACGAAGATAACGTGATCGTCAGGTGTGAGATAGTCCTTGCTGATGATGACGTCATAATCGCGCTGCTTGGTGAAAGAAGTGACCTTAGTGGTGAGCATGTTGTCCATGGTGCTCGGCTTCTTCTTCTTTGCGAACACCACGGGCAGATTCATGAGAAAGCCCATCATAATGGCAGGAGCGATGCCTGATGCCTCAATGGTTATGATTTTATTGACCTTGGAGCTGGCAAAGCGACGGATAAACTCCACCGCAATGTCTTTCATAAGGTTAGGGTCCATCTGGTGGTTAATGAACTTGTCCACTTTAAGGATGCCACCAGGGTAGCACTTGCCGTCTTTCAGAATTCTCTCTTTCAGAACTTTCATCGCTTATTGATATTTATTGTTTTTATTATATATACGGTTAAAAATATTCTTTTACAGTTATATGGTCAGAGCAAGCGGTCAACCAGACGGTTTATGCCAGGCACGCCAATTCTGAACCAGCGATACTTCGACACCTGCTTGCCTCCGAAACTAAGTATGAAGTCGCGGAAGCGTGACCGCTCAAACGGCAGTCCGGCATCGAGGAAATAGATGTGGCGCATACCCGCCTTATGGGCATCGTCAATGGCAGACCATACCGTGAACGTCGTGGGATGGAGGGAATGGTGTGTCTTGCGAAGGGACGCCATATGCCACATATAGGCATTGCCCTCGCTGTAGACGCATACGCTCACGCCGATGACGCGTCCCTTGTAACACGTGACATTCATCCGGCAGTTGTCCGAAGCTGCTATCATCCGGAAGAACTGAATGTCGGGGATGGACCGACGTGGCTTGAAACGGAAGAAGCGCTTGAGCAGACAGTAAGCCTGACGCAATTCCGGGCTGTCCTCCTTAATGGCAAAGCTCGCCACTCCCTTCTCCTTGGCTTCGCTTATGCGCCGAAGCATCTTCTCTGAAAGGCGAAGTGACGGCTCCACACTATGCAGCGAATTATGTACCTCCTGCCATTTTACGGGGAAATAATGGTTTCGTCGAAAACCGTCATAACCGAACATCTTGCAGGAGAGGTCGCTAAACTCCACGTATAGACATCTTTTGTGGCGGAAATAATCAGTCACGGCTTTAAGGAATAGACAGAACACCCTGTCGCGATTCACACTATCGTCATACTCGCCTTCGCCGTACGCACGTCCATGCCAGTAGACAAAGGGAGGGAAGAGAGTCCTGTGACGGAAAACGCCTACGAGCATATGAGCCACAACACATCCCTGTCCGTCCTCCGCAATAGCCATGCATGGTTCAAGCGAAGGAGTGTGTTCCATAATGCAGAACATCTCCTTGCTATGAAAGAAATTACGGCTGTGGAAGTCGGGCAAATCAGATTGTTTTGACACCAGTCGGATTATGACCTCCTCTTTCATACGGCAAATGTAGCAATTCTTTTTTAAAAGACAGGCATATCATGAGAATATTTTGCAAAGCAGAACCGATATTTACCGATTCTTTTTTGTACTTTTGATGTCTGAAACGAATATCAATGAACGGATTTTGCTTTCGAAACTAAAAAAAAGAATATGAATGTGATTATGATAGGTGCCGGCAACGTGGCCACACACATAGCTTTACGGCTCAAGGAAAAGGGGCATACGCCCATACAGGTATGGAGCAGGACGGAGGAATCAGCCAAGACTTTGGCGGAGCAGACAGGAAGCCGTCCTGTTACGAGTATTGACGATATCCGCACGGACGCAGACATATATATAATATCAGTAAAGGACGACGCCTTGCAGGACGTGGCGAAGCAACTTGGCGAGAAACCAATAAACGGCATAGTGATACATACTGCGGGATCAATGGCGATGGACGTACTGGAAGGAAGCTGCAAGCATTACGGCGTGCTCTATCCTATGCAGACATTCTCAAAGGCGAAGACCGTGGATTTCGGACGCATACCATGCTTCGTAGAGGCTTCAGACGAAGAGACGAAGCGAACAGTAAGGGAATTGGCGGAGATATTGTCTGACCACGTGTATGAGATGAACAGCGAAGAGAGACAATGGCTACATGTGGCTGCTGTCTTCGCCTGCAACTTCGCCAACTGCTGTTTCGGCATGGCAGACGATATATTAAGGAAACACGGTCTTGACTTCGGCGTGATGTTGCCGCTCGTGGAAGAGACAGTAAGCAAACTTCGCACTCTGAAGCCTTCCGAAGCCCAGACCGGTCCGGCAAGACGCAAGGACATGAACGTAATAAACAAGCATCTGGACATGCTGAAAGACCAGAAGGAGAAAGACGTATACAGAATGATGACGGAAGAAATAATGAAAAGAAGTTAGGAATTTAACTTGTAGTATTTTTGTATTTTAGATTTAATATATGTATTTTTGCAAACAAAATATCACCTAAAAACTAAAATACATATACATATTACGCAAACATATACAAACATAAGATGAGAAACATTAAACTATTAGGTATCGGTCTGGCGCTCATGGCGTCGCTGCCGATGGTGAAAGCGCAAGAGAAAAGCGACCAAAGCTTCGTACATCAACAATCGGAAGCTGCGGACTATGTATGGCCGGAATCGCCACAAGTGATGCAGAAACTGAAGCATTGGCAGGATCAGAAGTTCGGCGTGCTGATGCATTGGGGACTCTACAGTCAGGCAGGTATCGTGGAGTCATGGTCGATATGCTCGGAAGACTGGATTCGCCGCGAGCGCTATAACAACTATGAACAGGACAAACAATGGTATTGGAGCCTGAAAGACACGCTCAATCCCGTGAAGTTCAACCCTGATCTTTGGGCTGACGTAATGAAGAAGGCAGGCATGAAATACATGATTTTTACGACAAAGCATCATGACGGATTCTGTATGTTCGACTCGAAATACACCGACTTCTCCATTGCTCACGGACCCTTTGCCAACAACCCGCGCAAGAACGTAGCCAAAGAAGTGTTCGACGCATACCGCAAGAAGGACTTTATGATAGGCTGTTACTTCTCAAAGCCAGACTGGCATTCGGAGTGGTTCTGGAATCCTTACTACGCCACACCACGCAGAGGCATCAACTATAAGCCGGAACAGCATCCTGACTGGTGGCGCAACTACGTGAAATACACGCAGAACCAGCTGGGCGAGCTGACCACAGACTACGGCAACATAGACATTCTATGGCTGGACGGCGGATGGATAACCGGCGAGCAGATCGGACTTGACTCGCTGCTTGTGGAAGCACGCAAGCGCAATCCGGGCATGATAAGCGTGGACCGCACCATACGCGGAAAGAACGAGAACTATCAGACACCGGAACAGGGCATTCCCGCCAAGCAGCTCAACATACCTTGGGAGAGCTGCATAACGCTCAGCCACGCATGGGGATATATTCCCGGAGCTAAATTCAAGTCGGCTTCCAAGGTGGTGGGCATCCTCTCCGAGATTGTGGCAAAAGGCGGCTGTCTGGCTCTCGGCGTAGGACCGACACCTGAAGGAACCATTCAGGAAGAAGAGCAGAAGATTCTGCTTCAGATAGGCGACTGGCTCAAGCGCAACGGAGCAGCCATCTACAGCACAGTAACCACTCCTCACTATAACGACGGCAAGGTATGGTTCACAGCAGGAAAGGACGGCAAGACTCTCTACGCCATCTACGCAACGGAGGATAACGAGAAGACTCCGACAACCGTGACATGGACAACCAACATCCCCAAGGGCAAGATGACCTTGCTAAATAACGGCAAGAAAGTGAAATACACGGTCAAGGGCAGCCAAGTGACCGTACAGATACCTGCAGGAACAAAGGCAGAACCGCTGGCGTTCAAGTTTTAAGGTTTAAGGTTTAGAATTGGGAGTTATGATTACTCTCAATTCTAAACTTACATTTTTTACAAACTAAATAAAACTATCGACCAACCATATGAAAACGCTACTAAGAATTACTTTTGCTGCTATGCTTCTTACGAGCCTTTTCTCATGCGAAAAAGCCACAATGGAGGAAGTAGGGGCGGTCAACAAACCAATAGAATTGGGATCGGAGATAAAAATATCGTTCGATGCCAATAACATATCCAACCCTTCATACGACGGAGATGACGAGACAAGTAGGAACGGAAATACCGCATTAAAGAATTATTGCAGCCGTATAAGCCTCGCAATATTCGACGAAACAGACAACAAACTAAAAGCAGCCAATCAGGAATTGTCAGACAACAACTTCGGACACTTCGACATAAGCCTTAACAAAGGCACATACAGCTTCGTGTTTATAGCACACAACGGCGACGGAAACCCGACCTTCACAACCACATCGCAAATAAAATTCCCAGGAAACAAGGTTACCGACACCTTTTATTATTATGGACAAATGGACATAGAAGAAGACGCCACCTATGACGTAACTCTGAAACGAGCCGTCGGAAAGTTCAGACTCGTGGTGAAAGACGAGACTCCGAAGACCATAAAGCAGATGAAAATCTACTATACAGGCGGCAGCAGCACATTCGACGCTACCACAGGATATGGCTGCGTCAACTCAAAACAGACAGAATACAGAACAGTAAGCGAAGAGGCATACGAACAGGAGTCGAGATACGAAGTATACACTTTCCCGCATCAAGGCGACAAGAAGCTGAAATTCGAGATATCTGCACTTAGAGGAACAAATCCCGACTCGCCTGCCGACTACGTGAGGACAATAAAAAACGTCACAATGAAGCCAAACACCATAACCCAATATTCAGGCTATTTCTATGGCGAAGCACCCGAAGGCGGACGCGGATTCAATGTCAGCATAGACGGAGAATGGAAGCAGGAAAACTACGAATACTGATAAACAGGCGACCTTAACATGCATTCAAGAAATTGACACACATCAATATCTGCTCTTAACAACGTGAAAATAAAGCACTTCGAAAGCCGAATATTGTAAAAACCTTGAAAAAGTAGGTCAGAAATTTTTATATAACACGAAAAACTTGTATCTTTGCATGACCTTTTTCAGAAAAGGGTAAAAACAAGATAACAATAAAATTATAAAGTTCAAATGACAAAAGCAGATATCATTAACAAAATTGCTGATAACACTGGTCTACAAAAGAAAGACGTGGCTGTTGTAGTTGAGAGTTTTATGGAAAGCATCAAGGACAGCCTATTGTCAAACAAGGAGAATGTGTACCTGCGTGGATTTGGAAGCTTCATAGTAAAACATCGTGCAGCTAAGACAGCCAGAAACATCCTGAAGAAGACAACGATGAAAATTGGCGCTCACGATCAGCCTAGCTTCAAGCCTGCTAAGTGCTTCATTGAAGAGATGAAGAACGCAACGATGGAGAAGTAAGAATAAATACATACAATTAACATATTAATCAATAAAAATTTAAAGTTATGCCTAACGGAAAGAAAAAAAAGGGACACAAGATGGCTACTCACAAGCGTAAGAAGAGATTACGCAAGAACAGACACAAGAGCAAGTAAATAGAGCCGGCCAATAAGTGTCAGTTCCTGAAAGGGGCGTGTCAAATCAATGCATCCGCAGAGGACTTGGCGCGCCCCTTTATTTTTTATAATCTAAAAAAAGAGAGATGACAAGCGAAGTAATCATTGACGTACAACAAAACGAAATTTCCATAGCTCTCCTGGAAGACAAGAGACTTGTGGAGTATCAGACAGAACCACGTTCAGCATCGTTCTCTGTTGGCAACATATATGTTGCTAAAGTAAAGAAACTGATGCCAGGACTGAACGCCAGCTTTGTGGACGTGGGTTATGAACGCGACGCTTTTCTCCATTATCTTGATTTAGGAAGTCAATTCAGTTCTTACGAGAAATATCTCAAACAAGTTCAAAGCGACAGAAAAAGACTTTATCCATTCTCAAAAGCCACCAAGCTACCTGACCTCAGAAAGGACGGAAGTGTGCAGAACACGCTTACTGTAGGCGAGGAAGTATTGGTGCAAATTGTCAAAGAGCCGATATCAACAAAAGGTCCCCGACTTACGGGAGAGTTGAGTTTTGCCGGCAGATACCTTGTCCTTATGCCTTTCGGCGACAAAGTGTCTGTATCTACTAAGATAAAAAGCGGCGAAGAACGTGCCAGACTCAAGCAACTCATTAATAGCATCAAGCCCAAGAACTGTGGCGTCATAGTACGCACGGTGGCAGAGGGCAAAAGAGTGGCAGAACTCGACGCAGAGCTTAAGATCCTCATGAAACGCTGGGAGGACGCGCTCATCAAAGTGCAGAAAACACAAAAGCGCCCACAGCTGATTTTCGAGGAGACAGGAAGAGCCGTAGCATTATTGAGGGACTTATTCAACCCCACATACGAGAACATATACGTAAACGACGAGAATGTATATAAAGAAGTGAAACACTACGTGTCTCTCATCGCCCCAGAGAAGGCTAACATAGTGAAGCTTTATACAGGAAACGTCCCCATCTTCGACAATTTCAACGTCACAAAGCAGATAAAGTCAAGTTTCGGAAAGACGGTCAACTACAAGCACGGAGCTTACCTCATCATCGAGCATACTGAGGCCCTGCATGTAGTGGACGTGAACAGCGGCAACCGATCGCATTCTGACAACGGTCAGGAAGCCAACGCTCTGGACGTCAACCTTGGTGCAGCAGACGAACTTGCCCGCCAGCTACGCCTGCGAGACATGGGAGGCATCATCGTCGTTGACTTTATAGACATGAACCTTGCGGAAGACCGACAGCTACTTTACGAGCGCATGTGTAAGAACATGCAGAAGGACCGCGCACGCCACAACATCCTGCCGTTAAGCAAGTTCGGCTTAATGCAGATTACGCGCCAGAGGGTTCGTCCTGCAATGGATGTCAACGTAGAGGAAACCTGCCCTACATGCTTTGGTAAGGGAAAGATAAAGTCGAGCATAATTTTCACGGATCAGCTCGAGAGTAAGATAGACCGACTCGTAAACAAGATTGGAGTAAAAACATTCTATTTGCACGTCCATCCATACGTAGCCGCTTACATCAACAAGGGATTTGTCTCCCTCAAGCGCAAGTGGCAGATAAAGTACGGACTGGGAGTACACGTCATTCCTTCGCAGAAACTCGCATTCCTGCAATACGAATTCTACGACAGCAAGAAGCAGTTTATTGACATGAAGGAAGAAATAGAAACTAAATAAAGAAAGCATGGCTTGGACATTCTGAACATTCTGCAGAGTTCCAAGCCATGCTTTTTTATCACATTAGTTTGTATTTCGCAAACTTGAGCAACAAGCACTTGCTTCCCACGTTATTGAACAATACTGTGGCTTTCTCGTTCTCTCCTACTCCCTCCACTTTAATCACCTTGCCGATGCCGAAACGCTGGTGTTCGATGGTGGATCCAACCGCAAGGCTATGTTTCTCCGTTGCTGCTGAAGACTGAGAAGCTGCGGGGAATTGCGAAGAGGAAGCCGAAACACGACGAAAACCTGAAGAAGGCGACTGACGGTCTGATGGAGAGGCTTGGCGACTGAACATTCCAAGACGACTGGAGGCAGCCGAATCTGTCCTTCGCAATGGCGAATCGAAGCCACGCAAACTTGTAGGCGAAGTAGCATATTCACGGCTTTCACGTCCCGGGAGCTTGCCGTTAACATTCATAAGATGACTGTCAATCTCGCGAAGGAAACGGCTGGGGGTATTGAATTGCATATTGCCATACTGATATCTGCTCTTTGCACAAGTCAAAAAGCAATGGCGTTCGGCACGGGTCATCGCCACATACAACAAACGACGCTCCTCCTCAAGTTCTCGCAAGCTCTCAAGTGCTCTTGCACTTGGGAAAAGATTCTCCTCCAGACCTACGACGAAAACCGAATCGAACTCCAATCCCTTCGAAGCATGTACGGTCATAAGCGACACTCTTCCCTCATCAGAATTGTCCTCTAAGGCTTCATCACCTTTACCGTCACGATCCAAGTCGGTAAGTAGCGACACTTCCTGAAGAAAATGGCTCAACGAGACGCTCTCCAAGAGCCCTTCCTCACGCTTTGTGTCGACAAAGTCGCGGAGTCCGGACACAAGTTCTTCTACGTTCTCCATCTTCTCTTTCTTAATTTTGTCGTCGTCAGCCTCCGACACTATAGTCTGCGAGATGCCGCTCTCCTCTATTATTCGCTTTCCAAGCTGGTAAGCGTCCTTTTCAGCCATATCATCCATAAATCCCTGGATAAACTTATGGAAGTCAGAAACTTTACGTGAAGTGGCGGCAGCAAGTCCGGTTCCGCTTCCGAGAGGATCTGCCGTCACGTCCCATAGAGATATGTTGCGCTCGTGAGCTGCAGCCGAGATCTTATCTACCGTGACATTTCCGATACCACGCTTAGGATAGTTGATAATTCGCTTCAGCGCCTCGTCATCATCCGGATTTGCCACAAGGCGGAAATAGGCTATGATGTCCTTTATCTCCTTACGCTGATAGAAGCTGAGTCCACCATAAATACGATATGGTATTCGGGCATGAAGCAACTCGTCCTCAAAGAGACGGCTTTGAGCGTTCGTACGATACAATATCGCCATATCGGAATAAGCCACCTGCTCACGAAGATGCAGGCGTCGGATATTGTTGCACACAACGCTTACCTCTTCACGGTCAGAATATGTAATGTCGAGCTGCACCTTGTCGCCTTCCAGATTCTCACTATATACATTCTTCGGAATCTGACGTTGGTTGTGGGCAATAAGACAATTGGCAGCCTCCACTATATTCTGCGTGCTTCGGTAGTTTCGTTCAAGCTTGAACAGCTTCGCTCCTTGATATACATTTCTGAAATTCAGGATATTGTCAATATTGGCTCCACGGAAAGCATAGATACTCTGAGCATCGTCGCCTACGACGCAGATCTTTCCTGAATCGCGTGTAAGGAGCGTGATAATGGCTTGCTGGGCATAGTTGGTGTCCTGATACTCGTCCACAAGAACATAACGGAACCTTTCGGCATACTTGACGCAGATATCCTTGTTTTTAGAAAGGAGGAAGTACGTATAGTAGAGCATGTCGTCAAAGTCGACGGCATTGGCCATGCGGCAACGTAACATGTAGCGATGATAAATCTCACCCACCTTAGGCATGTTGCTCCTTATGTCGCTCTCAAGGATGCTGCCATCAGAAATATAGGCTTCAGGAGAAATCAGACGGTTCTTTGCCATGCTTATCCTTGACAGCACGGCAGAAGGCTTATACTTCTTGTCATCAAGCCCCATCTCTTTCACGATGCCGCTGACAAGCGTGCGCGAGTCAGAATCGTCATATACAGTAAAGTTCGACTTCAGTCCCACCTTCTCAGCTTCCACATGCAGGATTCGCAGGAATATGGAGTGGAAGGTTCCCATATTCAGATAGCGTGCCACATCCATACCCATCAAACCGCCGATACGCTCCTTCATCTCACGGGCAGCCTTGTTGGTGAAGGTAAGCGCCAGGATTCGCCAAGGCTCGTAGCCCTGGCTGATAAGATACGCTATCTTGTATGTCAGCACACGCGTCTTGCCCGATCCTGCACCTGCAATAACAAGTTCAGGACCGTCAATATATTCCACCGCAGCCTTCTGGCTTTGGCTCAGAGAAGAAAGAAGATTTGTCACGATTATGGGATTATGAATGGATATGTAAAACTAACTGAATGGTATTGTGTGTCAGCAATTAATGACGTTGACGGTAATATCCGCCTGAGGTGGTCTCCGGATCATAGTCTTCACCCTCCTTCGGAAAGGACGGGATAAACCTCATCTGGTTTTCTATCTTGCCACGACGCGCACGGACATAGGCGCTGGGATTACTACTGTCATAGACACGCGGATTAGGCAACGTGGCAGCTATCAAGGCACATTCTGAGCGCGACAGCTCGATGGCAGTCTTGCCGAAATGGTGACGTGCCACAGCATCCGCGCCGTAAATGCCGTTACCCATTTCTATGGAATTAAGATACACCTCCATAATGCGTTGCTTGCTCCACAGCAACTCTATGAGTGCCGTAAAGTAAACCTCAAAACCTTTTCTTGTCCAACTGCGTCCCGGCCAAAGAAACACGTTCTTGGCTGTCTGCTGTGAAATGGTGCTGGCACCGTGCTTTGTGCCACCAGAACGGTTGTGCTTGGCTGCCTGCTGAATGGCATTAAAGTCGAAGCCATGATGCACAAGGAAACGCTGGTCTTCGCTCGCCATAACCGCTACCGGCAAGTGTGGCGAAATCTTTCCCAACGAAACCCAATGATGGCTCATCTTTATGCTTTCTCCGTCAGCCGCCTGTTGAAAGCAACGTATCACCATCAACGGCGTGATGTAGACAGGAACAAAGCGATAGACGACAACAGCAAGAATAGTCGAACTGAAGAAAAGCGCCAGTCCCCAACGTATTATCTTGAGAATAGGATTATGTAATGTCATATATATAAAGCAAAGAAGTTAAGCAATCGCCCAATACAGATATCTGCGACTGCTTAACTTCCTAAATACTTAAATCTTATGCTTACTTAAGTGTGCCTGCATTTGCTGCGTCAACCATAGCCTGGCTTGCATAGAGATAAACCTCTACACGACGGTTCTGCTGCTTGCCGGCTGCTGTAGTGTTGTCTGCAACGGGCTCTGAACTACCCTTGCCCTGTACGTTTTGGAACTGAGCTGCAGAAACGCCACATTGCTTGAGGTAGTTGACAACGCTCTGTGCACGCTTGTTGCTCAAAGGAACGTTGATGGCATCATTGCCAGAAGAGTCGGTATGTCCGAATACGTCGATATGACAGTCAGAATTGTTCTTCAATACTGTAGAGAACTTAGCCAAATCGTTCTTTGAGTTGGCATTAAGGTCTGACTTGTTTGTTGCAAAGAGGATACCTGAATCGAAGGTTACCTTTACAGCCTCAAGACCGTTCTTGTCTGTTACCTTCTCCACCTTTGCGTTCTCAATCTGCTTAGCCTGCTCAGCCACCTTGTCCATGTGATGACCGATAATGGCACCAGCACCAGCACCTACGGCACCACCGATAGCGGCGCCTACAGCTGTATTGCCAGCCAGCTTACCAATAATACCTCCGATGATGGCACCGCCACCACCACCAATAAGCGAACCAGTACCCTGCTTTGTAGCACATCCTACCACTGCCAACATTCCCATTGCAATGGTCATTCCTTTAATCTTGTTCATAATATTTGTTTTCTTTAAATTAATTCTGAAAAAGCGTCTTCACAACGCTTTATTGTTTGCAAAGATAATGGTTTTTTCAATATCAATGGTAATGTTACAACATTTTTTTGTATTTTTGCACACAATTATGTGTTGATGTCAAACACGCAATACAACGGATTAAAAATATACACATTATACAACAATGGCAAAAGAATTAAAACATCTGACAAAACGCTCAGAGAACTACAGCCAGTGGTACAACGATCTTGTGACCAAGGCTGACCTCGCTGAGCAGTCTGCCGTACGCGGATGCATGGTCATCAAGCCCTACGGCTACGCTATTTGGGAGAAAATGCAGCATCAGCTCGACCTGATGTTCAAGGAAACCGGAGCACAGAACGCTTATTTCCCGCTCCTCATCCCGAAATCGTTCTTCAGCCGCGAAGCTGAGCATGTAGAAGGATTCGCCAAGGAGTGCGCCGTAGTTACACACTACCGCCTCAGAGTGAACGAGGACAAGACCGGCATCGAGGTAGACCCGAATGCAAAACTGGAAGAAGAGCTTATCGTACGCCCGACATCCGAGACAATTATCTGGAACACATACAAGAACTGGATTCACTCTTATCGTGACCTGCCGCTTATGTGCAACCAGTGGTGTAACGTAATGCGTTGGGAGATGCGCACTCGTCCGTTCCTCCGCACATCCGAGTTCTTATGGCAGGAGGGCCACACAGCCCACGCCACAAGAGAAGAGGCAGAAGAGGAAGCAAAGAAGATGCTCCACGTTTATGCCGACTTCGCTGAGAAGTGGATGGCCGTGCCGGTGGTACAGGGCGTGAAGAGCGAGACAGAACGTTTCGCAGGAGCCCTCGACACTTACACCATTGAGGCCATGATGCAGGATGGCAAGGCGCTCCAGAGCGGCACCAGCCACTTCCTCGGACAGAATTTCGCCAAGGCTTTCGACGTTACATACCTTAATAAGGAGAATAAGCCGGAGTATGTATGGGCTACATCATGGGGCGTGTCTACACGTCTTATCGGAGCGCTCATCATGACCCACTCTGACGACAACGGACTGGTGCTTCCTCCGAAGCTCGCTCCGCTGCAGGTTGTGGTTATTCCTATCTCGAAGAACGACGAGCAGCTCCAGGCCATCACAGACAAGCTTTCGCCCATCATCAACGAACTTAAGCAGGCTGGTATCAGCATCAAGTATGACGACGCCACCAACAAGCGCCCGGGCTTCAAGTTTGCTGATTACGAGCTGAAGGGTGTGCCCGTACGCCTCGTTATGGGAGCACGCGACCTTGAGGAAGGCACCATCGAGATTATGCGCCGCGACACGCTGGAGAAGGAGACACGCTCTATAGAAGGTCTTACCGACTACGTGAAGCAGCTCCTTGAGGACATTCAGGAGAACATCTTCAAGAAGGCCCTCGACTATCGCAACGCTCACATCTATGAGTGCGACAACTATGAGGAGTTCAAGGAGCGCGTAAAGGACGGAGGCTTTTTCCTTTGCCATTGGGACGGCACAGCCGAGACAGAGGCAAAGATCAAGGAGGACACTCAGGCAACCATCCGTTGCGTGCCGTTCATGTTCGAGCAGACTCCTGGCGTAGACATGGTGTCTGGCAAATCTGCCAAGTATCGCGTAATCATCGCCCGCAGCTACTAATAAATCCACTCAATCCGAGCAACATACATAATATATGTGTATGTTGCTCAGATTTATCAGATTAGCATAATAAAACCCAACTTACCAAACTCTAACAAACAATGGATTGGATAATTAGATTATTCACAGACACAGATTCCATTGCCCATATCGCTCTGCTCTATTCCATAGTCATCGCTGTTGGAATATTGTTAGGAAAGATAAAGATTGGCGGAATCTCGCTGGGTGTGACCTTCGTGCTCTTTGCAGGCATCGTTGCCGGTCACATCGGATTCACAGCACCCGTAAACATCTTGAGTTTCATACAGGACTTCGGACTTATCCTGTTCGTATTCTGTATCGGTCTGCAGGTCGGACCGGGCTTCTTCGAAAGCTTCAAGAAGGGTGGCGTAACTCTTAACTTGCTCTCCACCACCACAGTTCTTCTGAACGTGGTTGTGATGTTTGCATGTTACTTCATCTTCTTCGACACCAACGATAAGACCAACCTTCCGATGATGGTGGGCACTCTCTATGGTGCCGTTACCAACACTCCGGGTCTTGGTGCTGCCAACGAAGCTCTCGAGTCTGTTTGGGCTGACAAGTCTACTCTCCCGCAGATTGCTTCAGGTTACGCCTGCGCTTATCCCCTTGGTGTCCTCGGCATTATCGGAGCTACCATCGCCATTCGCTTCATTACCGGCACAAAGCTGGCTGATGAAGAAGAGGAGCTGAGAGAGGCTGAGGCTGAGGATCCTCACGCAAAGCCACACCAGATGCACCTCAAGGTGAACAATACTTATCTAGCAGGCCGTACAGTAGAGCAAATCAACGAGTTTCTCAACCGCGACGTTGTATTCTCACGCCTTATGCATGAAGGTAAAGTTTCGATACCAAGCAGTCAGGACGTCTTAGAGATGGGCGACGAGGTACTCGTGGTATGTGCAGAAGCTGACGCAGAAGCCATTCAGGCATTCATCGGTCCTGAGATAGAGATGGCTTGGGAGGAAGAAGACAGCAACCAGCCGATGATTTCACGCCGAATCGTAGTCACCAACTCTTCTATGAACGGTAAGACACTTGGCAAGATGCACTTCTCAAGCGTATACGGCGTAACAGTAACACGTATCTCACGTCAGGGCATGGACGTCTTTGCCAGCCGCAACTACCGCTTCCAGGTGGGCGATAAGATTCTCGTTGTAGGTCCTAAGGATAATGTCAGCAGAATCGCAGAAATGATGGGTAACTCTGTTAAGCGTCTTGACCATCCTAACATCGCCACGATCTTCATCGGCATCATCGTAGGTATCCTATTCGGTAGCATACCTTTCGCTATTCCAGGAATGCCCGTACCTATGAAGTTGGGTATTGCCGGTGGTCCGCTCATCATCGCCATCCTGATTGGCCGATTCGGACATCGCATGAAGCTTAACACTTACACCACGACATCCGCCAACATGATGCTTCGCGAGATTGGCCTTGTGCTCTTCCTTGCAAGTGTCGGCATTAAGGCTGGAGCCAACTTCTGGCACACAGTAGTGCAGGGCGACGGACTCTTGTATGTAGCAACTGGCTTTATCATCACCATCGTGCCCATCCTTATCGTAGGCGTTATAGCACGCCTGAAGTTCAAGTTCAACTACTTCACGCTCATGGGTATGATTGCCGGTACATGTACCGACCCACCAGCCCTTGCATACGCCAACTCTATATGCTCACGTGAGGCTCCTGCCATCGGTTACTCTACGGTTTACCCGCTTAGCATGTTCCTCCGTATCTTCACAGCACAGTTAATTGTGCTATTCTGCTGCGGATAAGCATATTATTACATAATACTATAGCCACTTTTGAATTGTCAAAAGTGGCTTTTTTTGTTTATGTTTTTCCAAACAAAAATAAATCATTAACTTTGCATGTAAATATAAAATAAATCATAACATGCCACTTAGATTACCGGACAGACTCCCCGCGATAGAGTTGCTTAAGAACGAGAACATCTTCGTTATGAACAACTCTCGCGCCACGACACAGGATATACGCCCTCTGAGAATTGTGATTCTCAATCTCATGCCTTTGAAGATAACCACAGAAACCGACCTTGTACGCCTGCTCTCCAATACTCCGCTTCAGCTTGAGATTTACTTTATGAAGATAAAGAGCCACACGTCGAAGAACACGCCGATAGAGCACATGATGATGTTCTACAAGGACTTTGAGGTGTTGGCAAAGGAGAAATTCGACGGAATGATAATAACAGGAGCGCCGATAGAGCACCTCGAGTTTGAGGACGTAAGCTACTGGGAGGAAATATCCGAAATCTTCCGCTGGGCAGACACACACGTCACCAGCACTATGTATATATGTTGGGCCGCGCAAGCCGGACTCTATTTCCATTATGGAGTGCCGAAGCATAAGTTGCCCACCAAGAAGTTCGGCATCTTCGAGCAGCGTCCGCTAAAGCCTACACTCCCCATATTCCGTGGCTTCGACGACACCTTCTTCATGCCACACAGCCGTCATACGGAAGTAAGACGCGAAGACATAGAGAAGCATAAGGAACTTGACATCATAGCCGAGTCGGAAGAAAGCGGCGTGAGCATCGTAATGGCAAAAGACGGACGACAGATTTTCGTAACCGGACACATGGAGTATGCTCCGTATACGCTCGATCAGGAATATCGTCGCGACAAGGACAAACGTGATGACGTAAAGATGCCGCAGAACTATTACGTGGACGACAATCCTGACAATCCGCCTCACGTGACTTGGCGTGCACATGGCAACCTCCTGTTCAGCAACTGGATAAACTACTATATTTATCAGGAAACTCCATTCAATATTGACGACATAAAATGACATACACATCCCATAAAAGTAAAAAGCAACATACTTTGCGCCCAATCGAACTTCTTGCTCCTGCAAAGAACTTAGAATGCGGCATCGTGGCCATCGACCATGGAGCGGACGCCGTATATATAGGTGCAAAGGATTTCGGTGCCAGACAGGCTGCCGGTAACGAGGTCAGCGATATTGCCAAGCTTGCCGCCTATGCTCATCAGTTCGGCGCAAAGGTGTATGTTACCGTCAATACCATCGTATACGAGAACGAGCTTGACAAGGCGAAGAGTCTGCTCGAAGACCTTGTACTTGCTGAGGTGGACGCCATACTGGTACAGGACATGGCAGTCGTCCAGATGATGCGTGAAATATCAGAAGATGAACGATTCAAGGGCAAGCGCTTTCCGCAGCTCCATGCCTCCACTCAGACCGACAACCGCAACAGCGAGAAAGTCGGATGGCTCGCAAGCGTTGGCTTCGACCGTGTGGTTCTGGCTCGCGAACTCTCGCTTCAGGAAATAACAGCCATACATAACGACCATCCAGACGTGGAGCTTGAAGTGTTCGTACATGGTGCTCTCTGCGTAAGCTATTCAGGAGCCTGCTACGCTTCGCAACATTGCTTCAGCAGAAGCGCCAATCGTGGCGAATGCGCACAGTTCTGCCGCCATGCCTTCGATCTTAAGGACAGCCAAGGGAAGACCATCATTCACGATAGCTATCTTTTGTCTCTTAAAGACCTCAACCAGCTAAGCAGACTGGAAGAGATAATTGAGGCAGGAGCCACGTCTCTGAAGATTGAAGGGCGACTGAAGGATGCCACATACGTGAAGAATGTGGTGGCTGCATATAACGAGGAGCTTGACAGAATAATAGAGCAACATCCCGACAAATACTGCCGTAGTTCTTATGGAAAGGTGAAGACAACGTTCACCCCCAACATCAACAAGACGTTCAATCGTGGATTTACCAACTATTTCCTCGACAAGCGCCGAGACGACATCTCGTCTATGGACACTCCAAAAGCAATGGGCGAATACGTGGGCTATGTGAAGGAAATAAGACACGGTTCGTTCAACGTGGCAGGAACGGCTACTTTCGCCAACGGAGACGGACTCTGCTTCTTCGATAAGGACCGTAAACTGGAAGGATTCCGCGTCAACCGTGTGGACAACAACCGCCTCTACCCTCTCTCCATGCCTGCATCATTAAAGCCCGGCATGGCTCTTTATCGCAATAACGACATGGAGTTTGAACGTCAGATGGAAGGTCGTACGGCTGAGCGCAAGATCGCTCTTAGTCTCACGCTTTCACTTGAAGACGGAAGGGTTTGCCTTTCTGCCTGTGACGAGATGGGAAGAAAAGCAAAAGCCATACTGGACGAGGACGTGCAGGAAGCAAGAACGCCACAGGAGGAGAACATAAAGAGACAACTCGGCAAACTTGGCAACACCATCTTCGCCGCAGAAGAGATAACCATCTGTCAGGGCGTAGGCTCACTCTTTGTTCCTTCCAGCAAACTGGCTGCCATGCGACGCGACATAACCGAACAGCTTGCAGCAAAGACTATGGATGACGATTCCTGCCAAAGCCGCAAGAATGCACGAAAGTCAGAAAAACACTTCATAGAGGCCTCCAAGATAAATGCCTCAAACGTAGCCAATCACATGGCAGAGACCTTCTATGAGGAGAACGGCGTGGCTCATGCAACAACGGCTTACGAAACCACGAACAACAGCCACACATACGGCACTCGTCAAGCCGCACAGCCGCTTATGACGTGCCGCTACTGCCTGAGATACGCCATGGGCTACTGCGTGAAGCGTGGCGGCAAACAGCCTACATGGAAAGAGCCGCTCTTCATCCAGTCAAGCGACGGCAGACAAATGAGGCTTGCCTTCAACTGCGCAAAATGCCAGATGGAGGTTTATCCGAAGGAATAATTTCCAAGAAGAATAATATAAAAAGAGGTAATGAGTAGACTGAAGTTTATTGTATTAACATTAGTCATGGCAGCTATGCTGACCGGATGCTACAATTCCACAAGCACTAAGAAAAATGTGTTTGTGTCTGGCGACGTGGGTTCCGGAAATCCAGACACCTTGAGTGACGAGGAAGAGCAGACTGACAGCATTAACGACGCTTTCTACAATAAACATCACTACGCACAGAACTATAACTTCGTAGTGACAGCCGACTCGCTTCCTCTCCTCAGACAACAGCCGGAGGAATTGCTCGTCAATCTTCCCACGGACACTATTACAGTCTACCATAACGATCGACTCGTTGTGGTGGACTTCCGTCTGCTTAAGAACGACGCTGTCGATTCGGTATGGATTGAGGTGGCACGTGACCAGTATACATTCGGCTGGGTAAGGGAGAAACATCTGCTTAAGAGCACGGTGCCTGACGACCCTATTTCTCAGTTTATCCTTACCTTCTCAAATGTTCATCTGCTCATCTCGCTGATAATCATCAGCGTGATAGCCATCGGCTATCTGTTCTTCAACATACGCAAGAAGAAGGCAAAGGTGGTGCATTTCAACGATATCGACTCGTTCTACCCCACCCTGCTTGCCATAAGCGTGGCATCGGCTGCCACATTCTATTCCAGCATACAGATGTTCGCTCCCGAAACATGGCAGCACTTCTATTATCATCCTTCGCTTAATCCGTTTGCCGTTCCTCCCATACTGTCTGCTTTCTTAGTATCGGTATGGGCAATGGTGATAATGACGATAGCAACCATAGATGACGTTTACCACAAATTGTCGCCAGCCCATGCCACATTGTACTTGTCAGGACTGGCTGCGCTTTGCTCTGCCAACTACATCATCTTCAGTATCACCACGCTCTATTACGTAGGCTACATCCTTTTACTTGCATACATTTTCTATGCCGTAAAACGATACGTAGCCAACAATTACTTCTCATACGTATGCGGCAAGTGCGGAGCCAAGCTTACCCACAAAGGACGTTGTCCGCATTGTGGAACCTTAAACACATAAATGTCAGAAAACGAATGAGGCTCCATAAGCGAGGAGCAGGTAACGCAGTAGCTTTCCTATGGTTATGCTAACGAGAGAAATAACAAAGTTGGCTTTCATCAGTCCCAATAATATCGTTATGGCGCTTCCTAACAAAGGCAGGAAGGCGAAGAATCCCATCCAGGCTCCTCTTCCGCCCATGAAGCGCTCAGCCTTGCGCAGACTCTCCTCTTTTACGTGCAGATAACGCCCTATCCAGTCGAGCTTTCCGAGGCGACCAACACCATAATTGAATACCGAACCGAGCACATTTCCGATTGTCGCATAAACCACCAGCGTCATCGGACTCAGTCCGGCTGCCTGAAAAGCCAGCATGACAGCCTCGCTACTGAACGGGAAGAAGCTTCCGGCAAGAAACGCTGCCAGCAGCATTCCCACGTATCCCCAGCTCATCAACACCTCCATAATGGCATCCGTAATGCCGGATAACGAAACAAGCATCAGAACGGAAACCATATATTAAAAGCTGTTAATGCGAGTGAGACAATAAGAATGACATAGAAAGAGATGTTGGTCCAGAAAGTGTGGGTGAGCGCAAAGTAATGACCAATCATAGGCGACGTGCTCACTATCAGCAAAGCCAGCTGATAATCCATCGACTGCGGATGAACAGCCATCATTACCATCGAAACCAACGACATAACCGAGAACACCTCGAACAGCATACGTGTACGTATCTTGTCCTTGAAGTTGTTCAGACGGAAATGTATCATGCCAAGAAACGAAAGCACCACCACGAAGCCTATCGTGCAAATCTTCACCAACTCCACGTCAGCCCACAAGCCGATACCCTGAAAGTCTACAATAGAGCAGAAATGGTCCACCAACCAGTCCGTCTGATTCTGATAAAGATAATACGCACCTATAAACCAATAAGGCGTCAGCACACCAAGAACCGAAGCCAGAAGGGTCCTGCCGCAGCCCACCATAATGTTGGTGTAAAGAATAATCCAAAGCACCGGCAACAGATAGAGTATCTGCACGTACATGGCACTTGCCAGTCCCAACATCACGAAAGCATAATATACCTTGCCAACAGCCCTCTTGTCCTGATAAGCGCTGAAGAGGAACAAATAAAAAGATATGAAGCACACCTCTATAGCCACACACTTGATGTCGGACAACAGGAAGAACGACATTACCGAAAGCACCAAGAAGGAGCACGACACCATACGACTGTAAATACGAATCAGCGAGTTGGCGTTGTTAAGTATCATCATCAGGAAGGAAGCAAGGGCAAGCAGACCGAACTGTACCCACATGTGTCCTGAAAACATCCCTCCCAACAGGCACATCACCAAGGCATAAATGCCCGTAACTGGCAGGGAGATGCGGCTCTCTGCCACCTTGTTTTGAAATCTCTTCGTTATCACTACTTATCGAAAAAAATTAAAAATGGGGAGAGGACGAAAGCCATATTGCGTGGCCATCGCCCTTTCCCCTTATTGTTTACTCTTTGTCAGCGGTGGCGTATTACAGGTCCTGACCGATGTCACGACGGAAATACTTGTCCGTGAACGTAATCTTCTGAGCCTCAGCAAACGACTTTGCCAATGCCTCGTCCTTATCCTTACCATAAGAACTTACAGCAATGACACGGCCACCATTGGTGACCACCTTGCCGTCAACCTCCTTGGTGCCGGAATGGAACACTACAGAGTCCTTTACGTCGCCGATGCCACAAATCTCGTAACCCTTCTTGTAAGCCTGCGGATAACCGCCGCTTACGAGCATTACGCAAACCACAGATCTCTCGTCGAACTCAATCTGACGCTGGTCAAGATTGCCTTCAGCCACACCCTCGAACAGGTCAACGATGTCGCTCTTCAGACGGAGCATCACGCTCTCTGTCTCAGGGTCGCCCATACGACAGTTATACTCGATAACCATCGGTTCGCCGTCAACATTGATAAGACCGAAGAAGATGAATCCCTTATAATCGAGACCGTCTTCTGCCAAACCATCCACAGTAGGACGAATGATGCGGTCCTCCACCTTCTCCATCCATGCGGCGTCAGCGAAAGGCACCGGTGTGACGCTTCCCATACCGCCTGTGTTAAGACCCGTATCGTGCTCGCCAATACGCTTATAGTCCTTTGCCTCAGGAAGAATCTTATAGTTCTTGCCGTCCGTAAGAACGAAGACAGAGCACTCGATGCCTGAAAGAAACTCCTCTATCACCACGTTGGCAGAAGCATTGCCGAACATGCCACCGAGCATTTCCTTCAGTTCCTTCTTAGCCTCCTCCAGCGTCGGCAGAATCAGCACGCCCTTTCCGGCGCACAGACCGTCAGCCTTCAGCACGTAAGGAGCCTTCAGAGTCTCGAGGAAGCGAAGTCCCTCCTCCACGTTATTGCCGTTGAATGTACGATACTTGGCTGTGGGGATGTTATGGCGAGCCATGAAAGCCTTGGCAAAATCCTTGCTTCCCTCCATCTGCGCACCAGCCTTTGACGGGCCGATGACGGGGATGCTGGCTGTACGCTCATCGTTCTTGAAGTCGTCATAGATGCCTTTCACAAGGGGATCCTCCGGACCGACCACTACCATGTCCACACCATTGTCGACAGCAAACTTCTTAAGGCTTTCGAAGTCGTCAGCAGCTATTGCCACGTTCTCTCCACACTCGCCTGTACCGGCATTACCGGGTGCGATGAAGAGCTTCTCCACCTTTTCACTCTGGGCAATCTTCCATGCTAACGCATGCTCCCTGCCACCACTTCCTAACAAAAGAACTTTCATTTTTATATTTTAAATTCGTTTACTTAAGATAATCATCGAAATAACGCGAAATTCTCTCATGGAGATGCACGCTCTGGGGTCCGCGCATGTTGTGCGGCTCGCCCGGATAAACGAAGAAGTCGGGCTGTGTGCCCACCTTTATACATTCCTTGAGGAACGAAAGGCAATGCTGCGGCACGACAGTAGGGTCGTTATATCCTGTAATGATTTGCAGTCTGCCCTTGAGGTCCTTCGCCTTGTTGATGAGCGATGTTTTCTCGTAGCCCTCGGGGTTGGCCTGAGGTGTGTCCATGTAGCGTTCGCCATACATCACCTCGTACCAGCGCCAGTCAATAACCGGACCGCCAGCTACGCCCACCTTGAAGACGTCAGGATAATTGGTCATCAGCGAGATTGTCATAAATCCGCCGAAGCTCCATCCGTGTACGCCAATCTTGTCTGCATCCACGTAAGGCAGGGTCTTCAGATATTCCACACCTGTCATCTGGTCCTTCATCTCCACCTGTCCGAGCTGACGGAACGTAGCCTGCTCGAAAGCCTTGCCACGATGCTCACTGCCTCTATTGTCGAGAATGAAGAGCAGATATCCCTTCTGAGCCATATAAGTCTCCCATCCGCGGCTGCTGTAGTTCCAGCGAGCGTCCACGTTGTGGGCGTGCGGGCCACCATATACATATATGATAGTGGGATACTTCTTGTTCGGGTCGAAGTTCGTAGGCTTCACCATGCGATAGTAGAGGTCGGTCTTGCCGTCGTCAGCCTTAAGAGTGCCGGATGAATACTCAGGCACGTCATAGCCCTTCCACGGATTCTCAGCCTTGAAGTAAGATGTCTTCTTGCCGCTTGCTATATCCACGATGGCAATGTTGCGGGGAATGTCCGGAGTTGAATAGTTGTCGTAGAGGCTTGTGCCGTCTTCGCTCAGCACGCTGTTGTGCCATCCCTTGCCGTTGTCGTCCACAAGGCGGCGCTTGCCGTTGTCCACCGATACAGCGAAGATATTGCGCTGAATGGGGTTAGCCTCGTTGGAAGCTATCACGATTTCGTGGCGCTTTGCGTTGAATCCGAGCACCTCCATAACCTCCCATTCGCCTCTTGTGAGCTGCTTCACGTCCAGCGAAACGGTGTTGCTTGCCATGCGGCTGCCGTTTTTGCCGAGAGCGCAGAGATAAAGGTGCTTATATCCGTCCTTACGTGTCTGCATTATGAACTTGGTGTTGTCCCAAGGAAGGAACAGGATGGGGTCCTGCGGCTCCACGTAACGCTCGTCAGTCTCGCGATAAAGCTCGGCTGTCTTCTCGCCTGTCTTGGCGCTATAGCATGTGAGGCGGCAGTCGTTTTGGTCGCGGTTCACCTCAAACATATAGACGCTCTCGCCGTCTGGGCTCCAAGCTATGTTGGTGAAGTAGCGGTCTGTCGGGTCACCAGCCTTGAGATAAACTGTCTTACCGGTCTTCATGTCGAACACGCCGACAGTAACCTTGTGTGAAGTCTCGCCAGCCATCGGATATCTTGACGGGGCAAACTTGGCTATAACCGACTCGCCCTCAGCCTTATTCGTAAACACGGGATCGGGGATTTCCACCTGAGGATAGTCCGTCACCATACTCTGGTCCATGCGATAGAAAGCCAGCTTCTCGCCGTCGGGTGAGAAATAAGTGCCCTTTCTGATGCCGAACTCGTCACGATGAACAGCCTGTCCGTAGACGATGTCGCGTGATCCGTCCTCTGAGAGCTGCCATTTGTTGTCACCCTTCTTAACGTAGAGGTTGTCGTCCTTGAGGATGGCAGCCGCTCCGCTCTTTGTGTTGAGCTCCAGTACTGCCTCGCCGTCCTCCATATCCATGCGGTCAACGAGGTTGTGGCGCTTGAAGTCTACCATATAAATCACGTCGCCTGACTGCACCATCACCACCGGCTTGCCGGCAAAAGGGAAGGATGCGCCCATAAGCGAGCGTGCCTTGATGTCCTTCGTAGGACCAGCCCACTGATTGAACTGTGCCAGCGTCATCAGCTCCGTCTCCTTGCCCGTCTTCTTGTCCACCAGGTAGCAGACGTTGCGGTCAAGGCGAACCAGCTGGTTGCCCCACCAGGTGCAATACTTGTTCTGGGGCTGCATATCGCGGAAGTTGGTGCCGCCGAAGTTCAGGTCCTCCAGAGTGAAATGTTTCAGTTCCTGTGCGTTCATCGGAGTAGATGCCAATAATGAGAACAATGCAATGGAAATTAGTTTAGTCTTCATCATCAAAATTACGTTTGTTTGAGAATTTTCTATTGCTCTTGCCCGGCTTGCCGCCCTTTGAGAAGCCTCCCTTGGCGAAACCGCCCTGACGCTTGTATGATCCGCGCTCGTCGTCATTGTCCTGGAACTTTCCGCCACGACGGTCGCCGCCGCGTCGGTCAGAGTCTCTGCCCTGACGTTCCATAGAGCGGAACTTGAATGAGCGGATATCAGCCTCAGCATTTTCCTCGTCCTCGTCCAAACGCTTCTTAAACTCGCGGTTCTTCTTGAAGCGATGCTTCTCTGCCATCTGACGCTTCTCGTCCTCAGTCTTCACCACGCCGCCATCCTGACGGAAGTCCTTCATGGTGCCGTCGAAGATGGCATACTTGCGGAACTCGCACTCCAACGATCCGTTATAAACCGGAATCTTGATGGATGGCTTCAGACCGATGGCCTCGAAGCATTCCTCGCGGTAGCTCAGCACCCAAGCCTCGTTGCCCATGAAAGCATGCTTCAGACGCTCGCCAATCATCTTATATGTATTGAGGAGGTTAGGCGTAGAGATGCGCTCACCGTAAGGAGGATTGGTCACCATAATGCTCTTGTCGGCAGGCTTCTTGAAGTCCTTGAAGTCAGCATGCTCCACGGTAATGTCCTTTGTGAGGCCTGCTGCACGAACGTTAAGACGGGCTGTGTTAACGGCCTTCATGTCCACGTCGTAGCCATAGATATGGTGTGTGAACTCGCGCTCCTGCGAGTCATCGTTATAAATCTTGTCGAAGAGTTCCTCGTCGAAGTCGGGCCACTTCTCGAAGGCGAAGCTCTTGCGGAAGATGCCGGGGCTCATGTTATGGGCGATGAGAGCAGCCTCGACGAGCAGCGTTCCCGAACCGCACATAGGGTCGATGAAGTCGCAGTCGCCGTTCCATCCGGTCATCATAATCATACCTGCAGCCAGCACCTCGTTGAGCGGAGCCTCCACCGACTCCTGACGGTAGCCGCGACGATGGAGCGACTCGCCACTTGAGTCGAGCGACAGCGTAGCGTCAGTCTCTGCGATGTGGATGTTCAGGCGGATGTCAGGATTGCTGACAGAGATGTTAGGACGTGTGCCGGTCTTCTCTCTGAACTGGTCGACGATGGCATCCTTCACCTTATAGGTAACGAAGCGTGAATTGCGGAATTCCTCAGAATAAACTACAGAGTCCACGGAGAAAGTCTTTCCCTTCTCTATATACTGTCCCCAGTCTATCTTCTTAATCTCTTCATACACTTCGTCCGCAGAGCGGGCCTTGAATCTTGCGATAGGCTTCAGAATTCTGATGGCCGTGTGGAGTTGGAAGTTGGCACGATACATCATTTCCTTATCGCCGGTAAACGAAACCATACGACGACCTATCTGCACATTGTTTGCCCCCATCTGGGTAAGCTCTCTTGCCAAAACGGGCTCCAGTCCCATGAATGTTTTGGCAATAAGTTCAAATTCATTCATATCTTATATTGATGCAATATTTTTCTGCCTACAAAATTAATAATAAATATTTAGCTATGACTCATTTGTCCCCTAAATTTAACATATCAATTTTCACAAAAACGTTGTAACACGATTGTAATATGTGTTTAAACATGGTGTAACATCAAGATTCTAACTTTGCAGCGGAAAAATAAAGACAAACAAATATATGGAACCAATTTATTTATGCATCGTCGTCTTTCTGCTATGTCTTGCAGTATTCGACCTTTTCGTTGGTGTCAGCAACGACGCCGTCAACTTTCTCAACAGCGCCATTGGAGCTAAAGTGGCGAAGTTTCGAACCGTCCTTATCGTCGCCTCGGCAGGTGTGGCAATAGGAGCTATAATGTCTTCGGGCATGATGGACGTGGCAAGACACGGCATCATGCAGCCGTCCAACTTCTCCTTCTACGACGTGATGACTATCTTCCTTGCGGTCATGGTGACGGACATCATCGTCCTCGACATGTTCAACACACTCGGAATGCCAACCTCCACCACAGTTTCATTGGTGTTCGAGCTTCTCGGAGGTACGTTCATCCTCGCCGTCCTGAAGGTGGCAGCCGACCCTAATCTTGCCTTCAGCGACCTCCTCAATACGGACAAGGCATTGAGCGTCATCATAGCCATCTTCGTGAGTGTTGCCATCGCCTTCGTGTTCGGTATTATCGTACAATGGCTCTCGCGTATTGTCTTCACATTCAATTACAAGCGCCATTCTCGTTACTCCATCGCCATCTTCGGCGGCATCGCTTTCACAGCCCTCGCTTACTTTATCTTCCTCAAGGGCATCGCCAAGTCGCACTACATCGCTGAGGACGTACGCACATGGGTTGAGGCTAACACGCAGATGCTCCTCCTTGTCACTTTCGTAGGCTCGTCCATCGTCATGGAGGTGCTCCATCTGCTCCGCGTCAACATCTTCCGCCTTATCGTCCTTATGGGAACATTTGCCCTCGCTATGGCATTCGCAGGCAACGACCTCGTCAACTTCATCGGCGTGCCTCTCGCAGGACTCGACTCATACAACGACTATGTGGCCAACTCTGGTGGCGTAGGCGTATCAAACTTCATGATGGACTCGCTCAACGGTAGCGCCCAGACACCTCCCGTCTATCTCTTTGCTGCCGGCGTGGTAATGATTGTGGCTATGGCTACATCCAAGAAAGCCCAGAACGTAATCAAGACCAGCGTAGACCTTGCACGTCAGGACGAAGGCGACGAGATGTTCGGTTCGAGCCGTGCTGCACGCAGCATCGTTAGAGTGACACAGGAGTCGTCTAGCTGGATTTCACAATACATGCCCAAGAGCATCGCACGCTGGATTGACAGCCGCTTCAACAAGGAAGAGGCTGAACTTAACGAAGGCGCTGCCTTTGACGTGGTACGTGCAGCCATCAACCTTGTGCTTGCTTCGCTCCTCATCACCGTCGGCACCAACTACAAGTTGCCGCTTTCCACCACTTACGTTACGTTCATGGTGGCTATGGGATCGAGCCTTGCCGACCGTGCATGGAGCCGTGAGAGCGCAGTATTCCGCGTAACAGGTGTGATAAGTGTCATCGGCGGATGGTTTATCACAGCAGGTGTAGCCTTCGTTTCCTGCGCAATTGTCTGCATCATAATGTATTACGGCGGCATTGTTGCCAAGATAGCATTCATGGCTCTCGTCGTCTTCCTCCTCATCCGCAGCAACCGCAAGTATGCCGAGAAGGAGAAGGACGCAGACAAGGAGGACGTGTTCCGTCTGATGATGCGCACCCGCGACCCGGAGATTGTCTGGGACCTCCTTGCAAAGCACGTATCACGCACACAGAGCTTTACCACACGCTTCGTAATGCAGAACTTCAACGCCATCATCGACGGACTGGAAAGCGAGCGTGCAAAGACACTACGCCGTGTCTCAAACGACTTGGCTAAGGAAAAGATTGAGCTTAAGAAGTATCGCCGTCAGGAGCTTCTCGCCTTGAGACGCGTACCCACAGAGATTGCCATAGAGCGAAACACATGGTTCCACCTCGGCATCAACTCTTCAGAGCAGTTCCTCTATTGTCTCCGCCGCATCCTCGACCCTGTAAAGGAGCACGTCGACAACAACTTCAATCCGCTTCCGGCTGAGTACATTGAGGAGTTCCGTCCCATCCGCGCTCAGATCAACGACCTCATGCAGCAGACCGAATCGCAGATTTCAACATGCCGCTTCGAGAACTATCGCGAGACACTTGCCCTCGCCGACCAATGCAAGGACGAGCTTTCTGTTATCCGCAAGAAGCATATCGACCGCATCCAGCAGAGCAAGGACAACAGCAAGCTGCAAGTGTCGCTCGTCTATCTCAACCTCCTGCAGGAGAGCCAGCAGCTCCTCAGCAACATGCGCCATCAGCTGAGAGCAGCCAAGAAGTTCATAGACAACTAAATACAGTATACATATATATAATGAGAGGATGTTAAAAGTAAGAAGGCAAGGCCTAATAGGTCTTTACGAGTTTAGCTTGCCGCCTGACACTATATTTGAATTTCTAACGCTCAATACTACTCGTTCAGCGCACTAAGAAATCTCTGATGCGAAATTTGCGAGTTATGAGCGTGCAATGATAGCATATTGATATACAGTTGATTATGCGGTCAAGAAAAGAGATGTGCAATGAATAACGGAACTAAACAAGCACTATAGGGTTGCTATAGAGCCACTTTACCACTCCAACACAGCCTCTTTTGTCATACAGAAAAGCCTCTTTTGCCTTCCAACAGTGGCTGTGTTGGAGTGGTAAAGAGGCTTTTCTTATGTATTATAGGGGCAACAGTCAAGCAAAACCCCACAAAAACAGCAAGAAAAATCTCTAAAACCAATTTTTATTTTGTAACATGTTTTTACTCTTTGTATGATATTTGTATACCAAAGCACTAAAAAAAACGGTAAAGAATAGATAAGATTGATTTTAAAAACGTATCTTTGCAGATAATACATAACAATCCGAAACATGAAAATCAGCGTCATCATACCCGTTTACCGCGTGGAGCACACTCTCCGCAGATGCGTGGACAGCATCCTTAGGCAGGACTTTACTGACTGGGAGATGATTCTTGTGGACGACGGAAGTGACGACGCTTCGCCGCAGATATGTGACGAATATGCTGCCAAGGACCCGCGCATCCGAACCGTTCACCAGCCCAACCGAGGACTGGGAGCAGCACGCAACAAGGGCATGGACATAGCACGAGGAGAACTGATTATGTTCATGGACTCGGACGACTATATGGGAGAAGGCACGCTCGGAGCACTTGCCACGTATATGGACCGTAACAAGGACGTGGACATGGCGGAGTTTCCGTTCGAAAGGATCCGCGCTGGCGGGCAGTCAGAGCTCAGAACTTTCACGCCGCGCACCTACACGGACCCTATCGCCTACTTTTTCAAGGAGGAGGTCTACGCCCACTCATACGCTTGCAACAAGATTTACCGCCGGAGCACGCTTGGCAACGTGAGATTTGTGGAGAGAAAGAAGTTTGAAGACATGCTGACGCTGCCACGCTTCCTAAAGGCATGCCGTAAGATAGGCATGACAAGCGTCGGACGTTACGTATATGTGGACAATCCCAATGGCATCACAGCAAAGGCTGGCAAGGAACTGGCGCACCTGTTGGAAGCTCATGCGGCGATGATGGACATCATAGGATGGGAATGTCCGCAGGGCATTCGGGAAAAGCTCTTCGCCAGATATTACGCACACGTGCTAAATATCCAAATAGATGTTTATCGTCTTGTGGGACGCAAGATGCTCCTGATAAGACGAAAGAGATATTTCGGAACTCCAAAGCTTGCCATGGTGGCGATATTGGGAGTGGAAAGAACATGTAGAATAATGAAAACAATCTATAAGATATGCAAAAACAACCGTTAGTAAGTTTCATCATACCCGCTTTCAACGTGGACGCTGACATGCTCCGGGAATGCCTGGAGAGCATCATGGCGCTGTCGTTGAGTAGGGAGGAACGCGAGATAATACTCATAGACGACGGCTCGGACGTACCTGCCATCTGCAGCCTTACAGACGTGGCTGACGAAATTGTGTATCTCAGACAACCTAACAAGGGACTCTCCGAAGCGAGGAACATCGGTATAAAATTGGCTACAGGACGATTTGTCCAGTTTGTGGACGCCGACGACCACCTTATCAGGGCGCCGTACGAGCATTGTCTCGACATTGCCAGATATCACAACCCTGACCTTGTGCTCTTCGAGAGCACCTCGAAGGAGGAGAAGCAGCCTAAGACGCCTTTCGCCTACGACGGTCCGAAGACGGGAAGCAGCTATATGAGGCAGAACAACATGAGGGCTGCGGCATGGGGCTACCTCTTCGAGAGACAGATACTGGGCAGACTGAGGTTTACGCCCGGACTTTATCATGAGGACGAGGAGTTTACGCCGCAACTGATGTTGCGCTCCGAACGCCTCTACACCACAGACGCCAAAGCATACTATTACCGTATGCGAAGCGGATCAATTGTCAACAACGACAACCCCGAGCATACGCGACACCTGCTGGCTGACACGGAGCGCATCCTGGAACACCTTCAGTCGCTCGTAGTGCCGGAGCATGACCGCCCAGCCCTCAACCGCCGCATAGCGCAGCTCACGATGGACTATCTGTATAACGTCATACGCAGGACACGCGACCGCAAGACACTGGAAGAGACTATGGAGAGGCTGACGCAGAAGGGACTCTATCCCCTGTCCGACCGCAACTATACGAAGAAATACGTGTATTTCAGGAAGATGATGTCGCATTCGGTAACGCGCCGACTGTTATTCCTCTTAATAATAAAACGATGAAGATATTACTTATCGGCGAATACAGCAACGTGCATTGGACTCTGGCTGAGGGACTGAGACGTCTCGGACATAAGGTGACGGTGGTGTCCAACGGCGACTTCTGGAAGGACTACCGACGCGACATCTCGCTCGTAAAGCGTCACGGTCTGACTGGAGGACTGAGATTCTTAGGACGCCTGGCACTTACCCTGCCGAAGCTGCGCGGATATGACATCGTGCAGATCATAAATCCCCTGTTCGTGGAGCTGAAGGCGGAACGCATTTTCCCCATCTACGACTTCCTAAGACGACATAACCGGAAGATGGTGCTCGGAGGATTCGGCATGGACTATTACTGGGTGAACACATGTTGCGAAGACAAGCCTTTGCTCTACAGCGACTTCAATATCGGGTCCGAGCTACGCACCAATGCCGACGCTCTCAAGGAGAAGGCTGACTGGCTGGGGACAGCGAAGGAAAGACTCAACAAATACATAGCCGCTGACTGCGACCACATCATTACGGGGCTATACGAATATCAGGTGTGCTATGAACGACACTTCCCAAAGAAGACGTCATTCATTCCTTTCCCCATCGTCTGCAAGCCGAACGTCATGGAGCAAGCGCAGCACGAAGCAGACAATCACGAAGAGCAACAACGCCCCACACGCATCTTCATAGGCATCAACCGCACACGCTCAGAATATAAGGGTACGGACATCATGCTGAAGGCTGCGGAGGACGTGCAGAGGAAGCATCCGGAGAGAATGAAGCTCGTAGTGGCTGAGTCGGTGCCGTTCAGCGAATACTGCAAGATGATGGACGGTTCGGACGCCATCATGGACCAGCTCTACAGCTATACGCCTGCCATGAACGCCCTGGAAGCGATGAGCAAGGGCATCATCTGCATAGGAGGCGGAGAAGAAGCTAACTACGACATCCTCGGCGAACAGACCCTGCGACCCATAATAAACGTGAGACCCACATACGAGAGCGTCTACAGCGAGACAGAACGCCTCATAATGCATCCTGAACGCATAGCTCAGCTGAAGAAGGAGAGCCTGGAATACATTGCCAAGCATCACGACTACGTGAAGGTGGCACGGAGGTATGAGGAGATTTATAAGCGCATCCTTAACGAATAGGAAAACAAACAATAAAAACGAGAAATATAGAAAACCATAAATATGAACATCAAGTATGATATGTTTCTGCTGCTTGCCCTTATGGGGACTGCCTCTGCAGGAGCGCAGAACAAGAAGGCTGCCAAGCCAAAGGCAAAGACCACAGCCGTGAAGCCTGCCATGTCGGCCCATGCGAAGGCTCTCTTTGACGAGATGCTGCCCAATACGCAGAAGATATTCGTCATAGACAGCATGGTGGTGAGCAAGGATAACATTCTGGAAGCCATCCCCCTGCCAGCGACATACGGAAGAATGGAGAAGACAGCCGAATTCTTCAACAATCCGGCGAAGGAGGGATATGCCTTTGTCAACGGATTCGGCAACAAATGCTACTACACGGAGATGGGCACGGACAGCATCTCACGCCTTTACATGCAGGAGAAGGTGGGCAATGAGTGGGGCGAACGCATTCCCGTTAAAGAGATAAACGAGCGCTTCACGGACATCAGCTTCCCGTTCATGTCGTCAGACGGCCTTACGCTCTACTTCTCAGCCAAATCAGAGGAGGAAGGCCTGGGCAAGCGTGACATATACATGACGAAGTATGACGCGGAGGAAGGCAAGTTCCTGCAAGCGGAGAATATCGGCTTGCCCTTCAATTCAATGGACGACGACGTGATATACGTAGAAGCGGACGCGGACAAGATGGCATGGTTCGGCACGTCACGCCGACAGTCTGAAGGCAAGATCTGCGTTTACGCCTTCGTGCCGTCGCAGCAACGCCAGAACTATCAGAAGGACGAGATGACGGACGCACGTCTGAAAAGCCTCGCATCGCTGATAAGAATACGCGACACATGGACTACGCCCGAGATAAGAGACCAGGAGGTCAACCGTCTGGCTGCCATGAAGGAAAAGGCTAAGAGCAGCAAGGGTGCCACGGAGAATGCCGACTTCATCGTGAACGACAACCTCACTTACCATAGTGCACAGGACTTCCGCTCCGACGAGACCCGCAGGACTTACTACGACGTCATACGCCTCAGAAATGACATAAAGAGCAAGGAAAGCTCGCTCGAGGCATTGCGTGACAAATACCATTACGCCTCGGCTTCTGAGCGTAACAAGCTGGCAAGGCAGATAATGTCGCTCGAGGATAAGGCCGAACAGACCCGACGCGACCTCAAGACGCTATCTGACAATCTGAGACGTGCCGAGATGCAGCTCATCAGACGATAGGACTTCCGGCAAAAGACAGACATAACCTAAAAACTAATGATATTATGGAGAAAAAGTATTTCGCAGAATCTGAACTGATAATAAATAAGGACGGTAGCGTGTTCCACCTTCATGTACGTCCGGAACAGCTGGCTGACAAGGTGATTCTCGTGGGCGACCCAGGTCGTGTGGCTCTGGTGGCTTCTCACTTCGAGGAAAAAGAAATGGAGGTGGAGAGCCGCGAATTCCGTACTGTCACAGGAACGTACAAGGGCAAGCGCATCACGGTTATCTCAACGGGCATCGGTTGCGACAACATTGACATCGTCATGAACGAGGTGGACGCTCTCGCCAACATCGACTTCCAGACCCGCACGGAGAAGCAGCAGCTACGCAGCCTCGAGATTGTACGTATCGGAACGTGTGGCGGACTGCAGCTCAACACTCCCGAAGGCACCTTCATCTGCTCGGAATACTCTGTAGGCTTCGACGGTCTGCTCAACTTCTATGAGGGCAGAAACGCCGTCTGCGACCTTAAGATGGAACGCGCCCTTATCAGTCACCTCGGATGGACCGGTAATATGTGCCAGCCTTATCCCTACGTCATCAAGGCTGACGAGAATCTGGTGGAGCGCATCGCCCAGAACGATATGGTAAGAGGCATAACCGTAGCCTGTGGTGGCTTCTTCGGACCGCAAGGCAGGCAGCTGCGCGTGCCTCTCGTAGATCCGCATCAGAACGAGAAGATAGAGAGTTTCGAGTATGAGGGTATGCACATTACCAACTTCGAAATGGAGAGTTCGGCTCTTGCTGGTCTGGCAAAGCTGATGGGACATCGTGCCACCACAGCGTGCATGGTCATAGCCAACCGCAGAGCAGGCAAGGCCAATACGGGATATAAGAACATCATAGACGACCTCATCACTCTCGTGTTGGACAGAATCTAATAAAAAAAAGGCTTTAAGTCTTGGAGTTACAGATCAATCTTTGTAACACATGACTTAAAGCCTTTTATATTTTCAGGAACCTATTGTTTTATTTATTTGTTTACTCCCAACTTAATAGAGAGCTTCTCAAGCATATCGCGTGTCATTGAGTCGAGGTCGTACTTCGGATTCCAATCCCACTCCTCGCGAGCGCAATGGTCGTCCATGCAGTCAGGCCAGCTCTCTGCGATACCCTGCTTCAGAGGATCTACGTCATAAACCATCTCGAAGTCGGGCTTGTAGCGCTTGATGGCCTCGAATACGGTCTCAGGACCGAAGCTGAGAGAAGCGATGTTGAATGAGTTGCGGTGGATAAGGCGTGTAGGATCAGCCTCCATCAGCTGGATGGCAGCATTCAGAGTGTCCGGCATGTAGATCATGTCCATGAGAGTGCCTTCCTTGATCGGGCAGACAAACTTCTCGCCACGAACAGCTGAATAGTAGATGTCAACAGCATAGTCGGTTGTGCCGCCACCCGGAGGTGTAACGTAAGAGATAACGCCCGGGAATCTTACCGAACGAGTGTCCACACCGTACTTGTTGAAGTAATAGTCGCTGATGAGCTCTGTTGTCACCTTAGAGATGCCGTATATTGTACGCGGACGCTGGATGGTGTCCTGAGGAGTCTTCCACTTCGGAGTGTCAAGACCGAACGAACCGATGGAGCTGGGAGTGAAGACAGCACATCCGTGCTCACGAGCCACTTCCAGGATGTTCCAAAGACCGTCAATGCCGATACGCCATGCCAGACGCGGCTTCGACTCAGCTACTACTGAGAGCAGGGCTGCAAGGTTATATATGGTGTCGATGTTGTACTGCTTCACAACATCAGCTATCATCTGAGGATTCGTTACGTCGCACTCTGCCTTAGGACCGCTTTCTGCCAGCTCGCCCTTGGGCTCAGCACCCTTAATGTAACCTGCCACTACATGGTTGCCACCATAGATTTCGCGCAGCTTCTTTGTCAGTTCCGAACCGATCTGACCGGTTGAACCAATGACCAAGATATTTTTCATACTAATAGTTTAAATTGTTATAAAGGATTTTCGTTAACTATAAGTTTTACGTTTTCTAAGATTTACGTTTGCGAGTGCAAAATAACTACTTTTTTCTATACTTACCAAATTTCCATCTTCATTTTTTTCGATTTTATCGTCCTGACATCAAAAAGAAAGCTGCTGATACGTAATCTACATGGCATTTAACATATTTAACGCTGAAAAGTGATTGCGTATGAAAAATTATGTGTTAATTTGCAAAATAAATTCAACATAACTTATAAATCTTAATAACATGTACGGAAAAGTAAAAGAACATCTCGCTACCGCATTGGAGAACCTTAAGGCGGCAGGTTTGTACAAGGAAGAACGCATCATCGAAAGCCCGCAGCAGGCTGCCATCCAGGTAAATGGTAAGGAAGTGCTCAACTTCTGCGCCAACAACTACCTCGGCCTCTCTAACAACCCACGCCTCATCGAGGGTGCAAAGAAGATGATGGACAGACGCGGCTTCGGTATGTCGTCAGTACGCTTCATCTGCGGCACTCAGGACATCCACAAAGAGCTGGAGGCAGCCATCACAGAATACTTCCAGACAGAAGACACCATCCTGTATGCTGCCTGCTTCGACGCCAACGGAGGTCTCTTCGGCTCGTTCCTTACCGACCAGGACGCCATCATCTCTGACGCCCTCAACCACGCTTCCATCATCGACGGCGTACGCCTCTGCAAGGCTAAGCGTTATCGTTACGCCAACGCCAACATGGAAGAGCTGGAGAAATGCCTTCAGGAGGCTCAGGAGCAGCGCTTCCGCATCATCTGCACAGACGGCGTATTCTCAATGGACGGCAATGTGGCTCCTATCGACAAGATCTGCGACCTCGCTGAGAAGTATGACGCTCTCGTAATGGTGGATGAGTCGCACTCTGCAGGCGTTGTAGGCGCAACAGGCCACGGCGTTAGCGAGCTCTGCAATACATACGGCCGCGTGGACATCTATACCGGCACACTCGGCAAGGCATTCGGCGGCGCACTCGGAGGATTCACAACAGGACGTAAGGAAATCATCGACATGCTCCGTCAGAGCAGCCGTCCTTACCTCTTCTCTAACTCACTCGCTCCTTCCATCATCGGCGCAAGCCTCGAAGTATTCAAGATGCTCAAGGAGGACAACTCAATACATGACCGTCTCGTGGAGAACGTAAACTACTTCCGCGACAAGATGATGGCTGCCGGCTTCGACATCAAGCCCACACAGAGCGCCATCTGCGCCGTTATGCTTTATGACGCTCCTCTCTCACAGCGTTACGCCAACCGACTCCTCGAGGAGGGCATCTACGTTACAGGCTTCTACTATCCTGTTGTACCGAAGGGCGAGGCTCGTATCCGCGTACAGCTCTCAGCAGGTCACACACGCGAGCAGCTCGACAAGGCCATCGCAGCATTCATCAAGATCGGTAAGGAGCTCGGCGTTCTGAAGTAAGCCACTCCCCTATCACATAAACTCCCTATCACACATAGGGACATACAAAAAACAACATTCTTAAATCTCGCTTTTAGGAGAAATAAGAATGTTGTTTTTTGCTTATATATAAGAATGTCGTTTTTTGCTTAGATTCGCTTCACCTTCCTTGTAATTACAAGAATGTTGAAGAGAGAAATCACTAAGAATATCATCATTCCTAAAAGAACGGCATAAAGCATGCTGCCGCTTTCCATGTCAGGATAGAGCATGAGGAGCATGTCCATATAGTATGACCGGGCTAAAGCCAATGCCACGCATGCAAGCATGAGAACCACAAGATTTAGACCGATGGTGAGCAACTGATAAGGCAACGACACGCGGTAAGGGCTGTATCCTATAAGGAGAAGGTTCTGCAACTTCGTGGAGTTCTTCTCTACAAGCAGATAAATGCTGAGCATGAGGATATAGAAGCTCAGAACTGATATGAGTATGCCGACAGCCATGACGATGGTTACGAGGAGCTTGAGGAAATACGTGGTCTTCTCGGCGTCCATATTGTTGTCAGCCGTGTCGTAACCATGGCTCTCCATAAACTCTGTCACTCTGGTGTCCGTGGGATTGTCCACCTCCACGATCATACGCGACGGAGCTTCAGGTGCATCAGGTGCAAACTGGCGGTTGCTCCACTTCATAAACTGCTCAGGCACAAGGATGGAGTTGAGACGCGAGGAGAAACCTATCACCTTACCCTTAAAACGACGGTCGCCACCTGCTCCATGAACGAAGATGCTGAAATCTATCATACCTACAAGGCCTTCGCTAATCTTCGGAAGCGAATGGCTTTGGGCGAAGCCGAAGTTATACATGGTGATGTAAGAGCGAGGGAGGATAATGGGGACAACGTCAGAACCTTCCTCATAACGCCACTTGTCAAGCGGTACGTCAACGAAACGGTCTGGTACGCTTTCTATGAACAGCTCCGAATTGAGCACATTAACGCCCTCTACGCCCATAGATGCTTCCACACGATATCCGGCAGAAACAAAGCGTCCGGTGCCTTTAACGAAAGGCTGCGACTGTAACTCATCGATGTCGGAGGCTGTAAATGTGTTCGTGCGACCGGAGAGTGTGCTACCGGTACCGATAGCCTTGGAAATGATGAGATAATTGGACTTCATGAAACTGTCCTCTCCTGTGAATATGGGGAGGATGTCACGATAAAACTGAAATCCGAAAAGGACAATCATTACGCCAAACAGATTGGCAAAGAAAAATCCCACAAACTGCGGGATGCTGATATGCTGCCGCAGCAGTTTCCAAATCAAATTCATAATCTTACTGTTTTCTCGTAATTCAATGGAATGTGCTTTCCTATGCTTGTCATTATAACTCCTGCTCCTTGACGACGTGCTTCTTCCATAACTATCTCGCCCATAATAGCAGCATTCTGATCGTCAAGATGGCTGATTGGTTCGTCGAGAACTATGAAGTCGTATGGCTGAACGAGGGCTCGCATGAGCGCCACTCTCTGCTGCTGGCCGTACGACATCTCGCCTATAAGAGCGTCCTTCTTGTCCCCGATGCCCAACATATCAAACCAACGACGTATGGTTTCGGCGGCGGTATGTGAGGTAAGGCGATTCTTTATTTCGACATTCTCCCAGGCTGTAAGTTCAGGGAAAAGGCGAAGTTCTTGAAAGAGTAGGCTTACGTGCGACTTACGTACATCTGTCCATTGTGAGGTTCGGAACGCTCTTGTGTCGTGTCCGTCAAATAGCACCTGACCGGAATAGTCGTTACGATATCCAAGCAGATAACTGCAAAACGTGCTCTTGCCACGACCACTCGCCGACTCGAGCAGATAAAGATGTCCTTTCTGAAAGGTCACGTCTTTTCCCCATATCTCTGAGTCGCTATTATCGCGCGACTGAAAAACATGGGGAACAACGTTCTGGAACTGTATATTATCCATATTAATTATTTAAACTTCATAACGTATACTATTGTCTTCATTCCTCCAAAGGCGTTGCTTATGCTGGCAGCAACATCATTCGTTCCTGCAATGGCAGAGGGATTGACAACTACAGCCAGACGCGAATTACGAATCTCGCCAGTTATGTCCGAACTAAGGGATGGCTTTAATGACTTGTCAGCAAGGCATGCGAGCTTTGAGGGCGAATTGGTGGCGTAGAAATCGTTGGTCTTTAGTCCGAAACTGAAGTTGGCATCGCCACTACGATAGATCCAAGCTTTATCGCCATCGTCAGAAATGGAGCAACCCTTTGGGCAGGAACTCTTCCAATAATCGATATCCTTAAGCCATTTCGGAGAATCCACAACCTTAGCAAAAATGGAATAACCGGCACGCTTGTCAGTAAAACCGTCAGCAGCAAAGAACAAATCGCCGTCAACGCTACGAAGGATGTTATCAAGGTCGATGGCCATATTAGCTCCGGCAAGCATCGCCTGGAAGGAAGGATTTGACTGAAGCAGGGGCAGAAATTCCTCACCCTTAACATTAAGGAACATAGCGAAGGCATCATCCTTCGACACAAGGGGAAAATATGAGTCGCCTATCTTACGATAAGCCTTACCTGCTTCATCAAGCGACTTCTGAAGTTGCTCGTCAAAGGAGAACGGGGTTCCTTCTATCAGAACGTGCTGTTTATGGAAATAGACGTTGGCAGCAACAAGAAGCTGCGAAACATCAGCTCCTTTTGGAGCGCCGATAAACAAAGGACCGGCAATTTTTTCGGGCAATGCCTGGGCTTGGGCAACAAAGGCAATGGGACTTTCCATGGAAGAAAGCTTGGAGAATATTGGCTTCTTAACTACGCTTCTATCCTTCTTCTGACCAAGCAGACGCATAACAACGCGCTTGGCATCGGGCATGGCTGCTGCCGTCACGGGACCGAGAACCATGAGGCTATTGGAAGAATAGCCAACACACCACGATCCCTTAATGTCCGTAAAATAATAGTCGCCCGTCTTTTTCACGTCAGAGCAAAAGCCCTTGGAAGACTGCGAGCTGAAGAAATCCTTCAGTTTATCCATATCAGACACTTTGCCACACAAGCCGAAATTGCCGTCAACGGTTTCGAAGAGATATAGGCTGCTTGTAGCATCCAATCCGCAACCTTCGAGATTGTCTACGCCAAGCAGACTCTTTATGGCAGAAACGGCTCCTCCATCTTCAGCCTTTGAAAGGTCAAGACGTGCCAAAGCTGTGGCGTTGGAAGGAATGGCGTTAGTGTAATTGCTGCCACCACATAAAAGAAATGCTGTGACTATAGCAGCTATGGCACACAGACAAACAGAAATACTGATTTTAAGTTTATTCGATTTAGACATAATACCTAATATTTGTCATTCATTTACCTCCTTTCAGCAAGGGGGATTCACATATCAGAGCAAGCGCTTGCAGAGATTCGCCATCATAACGCCGCTCAGTCCGGCTGTTTCTGTACGCAATCGGCAACGTCCAAGACTTATCGGTTCATATCCGTTGTCTATTGCCATACGTACCTCGTCAATGGAGAAATCGCCTTCTGGACCTACAAGAAACGTCACGGTTTCTTCAGAATCGATGGTCTTCAACACATCGAAGAAGTCGGTACGGGGAATCTCATCATAACAATGGGCGATGAACTTGCGACCCTCTCTTGGTGCAAGAATGAAATCATGGAAAGACTGAAGTTCACGAACTTCTGGCTTGCGGGCCTTATGACTCTGCTTCATGGCAGCCACCACAATACGCTCTATGCGATCCGTACGCAGGGTCTTGCGTTCAGAGAAACGACAATCGAGGAACGTCACTTCATCGAAACCTATCTCCGTGGCTTTCTCCACCATCCACTCTATACGGTCCATCATCTTGGTAGGGGCGATTCCAAGACAAATCTTGCCCTTCCATTCCTTTTCGGTATGTTCTGTGGAAACAATGTTATACATACAATGGCGACCGCTTGCCATCGTCACTTCCGCTTCAAAAAGGCCACCCTCGCCGTCAACGATATGAATGGTGTCGCCTGCCTGCAGACGAAGCACCTTAACGGCATGCTTGGCTTCCTCCTCCGGCAATTCATTAACGGAGGAGGCTTGAGGAACATAAAAATATCGTATTTCTTTCATTTCAGTAAGTTACTGTTTCTTTTTAGCGAGTTTACTGTTTCTTAGTTCTGAATACTAATCCGAACAATACTGCTACGACCAAAGCGTATGCTGCGAATATGAACCAGCATGTCTGCCAGTCGCCAAGAAGGAACGAGCCCTTCGGAGTATCCACCCATTGACAGTAATGATTGATAACCTTTCCGGCAAGAAGCGTTCCGACTGTAGCTCCAAGCCCATTGGTCATGAGCATAAACATTCCCTGAGCGGAAGCACGGACAGAAGCGTCACATTCCTGATCAACGAAGAGTCCGCCTGAAACATTAAAGAAGTCGAACGCCACACCATATACGAGGCACGATAGGATGAAGAGTACCACACCTGGGAAGACGGCGTTGCCCAATCCGAAGAAACCGAAACGCAATACCCATGCAAGCATAGCTATCATCATCACGGTCTTGATGCCATAACGACGCATAAAGAACGGGATGAGGAGAATACACAATGCCTCCGCTATCTGACTGATAGACACAAGGAGGGTAGCGTTGTTGGCAGCAAACGAATCAGCCATCTCAGGAATGCCCTTGAAGCTGGTTATGAAGGGAGTGGCATAACCGTTAGTCACCTGAAGCGACATGCCAAGAAGGGCAGAGAAAAGGAAGAACAATGCCATACGCTTGGTGCGGAACATTGAGAAAGCATTCAGGCCTAAAGTCTCTGCCAAAGATGCCTGTGCCTTAGGAGCCAACTTGCACTCGGGCAACGTAAAACAATAAAGGAAGAGTACGAAGCCAAGGATGCCAGAAACAAGGAACTGAAGATGCGTATACTGGAATTTGCCAGCATTCTCGGATAATGTCAGTCCGAAATTGCCTCCATCAAGGAAGGCACAATTGACAAACCACATTGTAGCGATAAAGCCAACTGTTCCAAAAACTCGTATCGGGGGAAAGTCCTTTACGGTATCGAGCCCGCCAGACTTGAGAATGGCAAAAGCGGCAGTATTCGATAAAGCAAGCGTTGGCATATAGAATGCCACGCTAAGCGTGTAAAGCGATATGAAGAGGGTCTTGTCCGGATTTGGAGAAGCATTGCCGAGGAGGAAAAGCGAGACCATGAAACAACCGGCTATGAGGTGACAAAGACCTAACAGACGCTGTGGTTGGATAAGCCTATCGGCAATTACACCCATAATGGTAGGCATAAAGATAGAAACGATTCCCTGAATCGCATAAAACCAAGAGATTTCGGCACCCATACCTGCACGACCGAGATACTGTCCCATGGACGTAAGATAGGAACCCCATACTGCGAACTCCAGGAAGTTCATCAGAGCTAAACGGACTTTCAAATTCATAGATTAGGATATTGTTTTTATTAATTAACCCGACAAAGGGCATATTTCACATATTTGTAAATATTGTTTAGATGCAAAGTTACGGCAAATAAGACATAACACAAAATATGTTTGGAGGTTTTTCCTAAAAACAAGTACAAAAAAAGAAGACAACCTGTAAGCTGTGAACATACAGATTGTCTTCATCTAAAAATGGATATGTTTCGGTGTTAGTTGTTGATACTTCCACCAACAATATCGAGCAATTCGTTAGTAATAGCCTGCTGACGGCTCTTGTTGAACTGAAGATTGAGCTCGCGAAGTATCTCATCAGCATTATCTGTAGCGGTCTGCATGGCCACCATTCGGGCGGCATGCTCGCTTGCGATGCTGTCGAGCAAGGCTGTATAGAGCATCAGGTGAAGATACTTGGGAATGAGCTGCGAGAGGACTGTATTCATGTCCGGCTCAACAAGAAAGTTATCGTTGAGCGGACGTACGTTTTCCTCTTGCTTGTGCTCCTCTGTGGAAGCATTCTTCTTAAGATACTCCTGTGCCTCCTTTGAGGTTACAACAGAGTTAAGGTCACGAGTGCGGTCGCGCTTCAACTCCTCAGTAAGGTCGATAGGAAGGAAGTTCTTGCGTGTAAGAATCTGCGAACCTGCGCTCTTGAAATGATGATAAATCATCTCCACGCGGTCAACATCACCACTAACAAACTTCTGCCCTATCTCACGGGCTATTTCAATACATTGCTTCACGTTCGGCTTTTCGGCAAGACTTGTAAAGTCTCCTGCGACATGAAGCCCCATTTTAGCCGCCTTCTCAGCAACCTTTCGTCCAATCGGGTAGACAACAATATTGTCCTTGCCCAACTTCTCAGAATACTCGTCAACGATATGCTGGAGCAGACGGATGACATTGGCATTAAATCCACCACACAGACTGCTGTTAGAGGCATAAACCACCAAGGCAACACGCTTTACAGGGCGCTCCACGTTGAAAACAGTAGAAGCGTCAGCCTCAGAAGCGAGGAAAGTCTTGAGGATATGCTCGAGCATCGTCTCGTAGGGAAGCATGTTCTCAATCATCTGCTGAGCATGATGGAGCTTCGATGAAGCCACCATCTTCATGGCACTCGTAATCTTGCGGGTGCTGTTGACTGATGTGAGTCTGTTCTTGATTTCTTTGAGTGACGGCATAAGCTATTACTTTTTATACTGACCTGCTACGTCAGCCATAGTCTGTTCGAGAACAGCTGTGAGCGAGTCGTCAATCTTACCACTTGCAAGTGCCTCAATTACGTCGGCATGCTGAGTACGAACCTTGTCAAGGAAGGTCTCCTGACACTCACGCACCTTCTCAACGGGCACGTCGTGCATCAAGCCATGTGTTCCGCAATAGATGATGGCCACCTGCTCGCCAACGGGCATCGGAGTGTACTGTGGCTGGATAAGCAGCTGATTGTTCTTACGGCCACGGTCGATGGTCATGGCAGTAACGGCGTCCATATCACTTGAGAACTTAGAGAAAGCCTCAAGCTCACGATACTGAGCCATATCAATCTTCAGCGTACCAGCCACCTTCTTCATACTCTTAATCTGAGCAGAACCACCTACACGCGATACCGAAATACCTACGTTTACGGCAGGACGGAAGCCCTGGTTGAAGAGGTCGCTCTCCAGATAGATCTGACCGTCGGTAATAGAGATAACGTTGGTCGGGATATAAGCCGAAACGTCACCAGCCTGGGTCTCGATGATAGGAAGAGCGGTAAGCGAACCACCACCCTTTACATGACCCTTCATACACTCAGGCAGGTCATTCATCTGCTCTGCCACCTCCTGCTGATCGTTGATACGTGCAGCACGTTCCAACAGACGAGAGTGAAGATAGAACACGTCGCCCGGATAAGCCTCACGTCCTGAAGGACGACGAAGAATCAACGATACCTCACGGTAAGCAACAGCCTGCTTTGAAAGGTCGTCATAGACAACGAGTGCTGAGTAGCCACGGTCGCGGAAGTACTCGCCAATGGCGGCACCTGCGAAAGGTGCGTAATACTGCATGGCAGCAGGATCGGCAGCCGTAGCCGCTACGATGATAGTGTAAGGCATGGCGCCATGCTGCTTGAGGTTCTCGACGAGAGCGGCAACAGTAGATGCCTTCTGGCCGATAGCCACATAAATACAGTAAACGGGCTTGCCTGCCTCGTAGAAACTCTTCTGATTGATGATGGTATCAACGGCGATGGCAGTCTTACCAGTCTGACGGTCGCCAATGATAAGCTCACGCTGGCCACGGCCGATAGGAATCATCGAGTCTACAGACTTGATACCAGTCTGCAGAGGCTCCTTTACCGGCTGGCGATAGATAACGCCCGGAGCCTTGCGGTCGAGCGGCATCTCGAAAGCACCTGTCATGTCAATCTCGCCCTTGCCGTCGATGGCCTGTCCGAGCGGATTGATGACACGTCCGAGCATATTGTCGTTGACGCGGATAGAAGCGATGCGCTTGGTACGCTTAACAACCATGCCCTCCTTGATGCCCTCCGTAGAACCCAGAAGCACACAACCAACGTTGTCCTCCTCGAGGTTCATCACGATAGCCATAGTGCCGTTCTCGAACTCGAGAAGCTCGTTGGCCTCAGCGTTGCGGAGTCCGTATATACGGGCTACACCATCGCCGACCTCAAGCACAGTACCCACCTCGTCAAACTGCTGGCTGTTGTTAATGCCCTGCAGCTGTTCGAGAAGCACCTGTGACACTTCGCTTGGTTTTATTTTATCTGACATACTTCTTTAAAAGTTAATTAATTAAGCTGTGACAGAATGGCATTGAGCTGTTTCTTCACGCTGGCATCCATACGATAGGTGTCGTACTCAAGTACGAATCCGCCAATGATGTTAGGATTAACCTCTGTCTGGAACTCAACTGTGCCATTTGTCCTTCCCTCAACCAACTGTCGCATCTTCTGCTCCGTAACGGAGTCGATGGTGCAGGCAGTCGTTAGTTTAGCACCGATTAGATTGTTATGCTTTCTGTACAGAGTAACAAACGAGTTGGCGATGAATTGCATGATACTCTCACGGCCTTCTTTGAGCACAAGGGCGACAAAACGCTTTGTCAAGTCGCATGTTCCTCCAGCAGCTGCTGCGAGGAGCAGACTCTCCTTCTGCTTCTTTGAGAGCATGGGATTATCTATCGTAACCCTCAGCGCAGGCGTCGTGGAGTAGCTGTGAGCAAGGGTCTGCATGTCAGCATACACCTTGTCGGCCTCCTTAGCCTCAATGCCCGCCTTGAGCAAGGCGCGTGCATATCTGACCGATATTAATCCTAAATCCATAGCTTACTCTTATTTATTATTAGCTGTAACTTCATCAAGCATCTGGTTAATGTAATCCATCTGTGCCTTATCAGTATTGAGCTTCTGGCGCAAGACCTTCTCCGAAATCTCAACACTCAACGCAGCTACCTGCTGGCGAATCTCGCTGATTGCAGCCTGCTTCTGGCTTTCAATCTCTGCCTTGGCATCATTGATGATGCGGGCGCTCTCTTCACGAGCCTTCTCCTGTGCCTGTGCCACGATAGCCTCACGTGTAGCAGCAGCCTCCTTGAGAATGGCGGCCTGCTTTCCACGTGCTTCCTGAAGCATTGACTCGCTCTCCTGCTTGATGTTCTCCAGCTGGGCAGCGGCCTTCTGCGCCTTGGAAAGACTCTCGTCGATGTACTTCTTGCGCTTCTCCACCATCCCGATAATAGCCGGGAAGCCGAACTTGGCGAGCACGAAGAACACCACAAGGAATGCAAGAAGCATCCAGAAGAGGAGTCCAAGGTCAGGAGTTAATATTGATGGCAATGTACTAAAATCCATTTGCAATATTTTACGAACTCTTTGTTGCTATTACGTAAGAGTGCAACTCCTTACTTGATAAGGAAGGCACAAGCTACGATAGCGAACAATGCACAACCCTCAACGAAAGCTGAAGTAAGAATCATGTTTGTCTGAATCTTGCCTGAAGCCTCGGGCTGACGTGCAATAGCGTCCATTGCGCTGCCGCCAATCTTACCAATACCCAAACCTGCGCCAATTACTGCAATACCTGCTCCGAGACCGCAGCCCAGCTGTGCCAGACCTTCAGCAGCCAAAAGTGATGAAATAATCATAGTTGTTTAATTTTTTTAAGTTGTTATTTTTTTATTGTTTATTCTGTTGTTAAGCCTCTGCCTCCTCTTCCTTCTGAGCCAGACCGATGAACACGGCGCTCAACAAGGTGAAGACATAAGCCTGAATGAATGCCACAAGCACTTCAAGACAGTTCATGAAGAGCATCATTATGGCACTTACGAGGTTCAAACCTATACCGTAGCCCACGCCCATCGACCATCCGAGGAAGATGACGCATGTGAAGCTCAGGATGATTGCGTGACCTGCCATCATGTTGGCAAAGAGACGGACCATTAGAGCGAACGGCTTGGTGAACACACCGAAGAACTCGATGACTGGCATCAAAGGCACCGGATAAGCCTTGAGGAATACCGGTACGTGAGGCCAGAAGATATCTTTCCAATACTCCTTATTGCCAAAGAGATTGATGGCAATCATGGTGCAGATGGCGAGGAAGAACGTCACGTTGATGTTACCCGTCACATTGGCACCACCCGGGAATATCGGGAGCAAACCGAGAAGGTTCGTCGTAAAGATGAAGAAGAACACCGTGAGCAGATATGGTGCGAAGGGCTTGAAACGCTTCTCGCCTATCGACGCCTTTATCACGTCGTCATAGATTGTCATGACGAACATCTCCATCATACCGACAAATCCGCCAGGAGCCTCACTTCTCTCGTCCTTGTTCTTATACCAGCGGGCGCATGGGATGAATATTCCCAGCAGCACGAAAACCACAATCCAGATCTGTGCCACAGTCTTCGTGATGCTAAGGTCGATGGGACGCACCTTCGAGCCATCAGGCATTTTCTCATAGATCTTGCCATGATGTTCCTCGTCGAAGAAGAAATTCTTCGGCAAGGTATGCTCTGTGCAGAACGACCACTCGCCTGTACTTGAACTTCTGACGATTATCGGCAACGGAATGCTCAGACTCTTGCCCTCATAGGAAGCGATGTGCCACTCATAAGAGTCAGACAGGTGCTCAAGTACCGTAGACGGAATATCGAGCGACTTGCCCTCCTCTCCATGGGACCCTCCTGCAAAGGCGAAGGCTGGCATCAATGCCAATACCAAGAGAAGTAATAATGACTTTATCTGTTTCATTATCGTTTATTTATTATCTTTGTCACACTCAGTATGCGAATTGGTGACGTGCGAGAAGAATGCCGAATGGTGGACAATCATCCATAAATAGAAAACCATAAACACCAGACAGTATTCGAGCATCGCATCGTGACCTACGGCAATGTAGCATCCTACAAGCGTGAAGAGAGCCAACAACATACGGAAGCCGGACACGGCCGAAAAGAATGTCGGAAGCATATTCTGATTTGCCACGGCTATCCTTTTCCATAAGAATATGTCGGCAAGCTCCACCACAAGGGCGAACAATGCACTCACTACAAGAGGCGGGACAAGTCCGTCAACATGAGCGAACATCTGCAGGGAAAGTACAGCCAACGACAGTACCACTACAGCTAAAATAGTCTGCACGACATAACGTCGGCTAAGTTTTGCTATCTCTGTATTTTTCAACATGTCAACCGGGTTTCATTAAAGTTCAACACAAATGTTTACGTTGTTTTTCTGCACCTCAACGAAACCACCCATTGCCTTCACCTCATGTTCGCCTTCTGAGTCAAAAAATGTGATACGTCCGCTGTCGAGTGTAGAGATAATAGGAGCGTGATTGGTAAGTATCTCGAACTCACCACTTGCGCCCGGCACGACCACGCGGTCCACCGTTCCTACAAACTCCACTTTCTCAGGAGAGACGATTCTTAGATTCAAACTCATATTCTTACAAGTATTAAGTGTGAAGCGGATTATCCCTTAGCTGCCTCAAGAAGCTTCTTACCCTTCTCGATGGCATCCTCAATCGTACCTACGTTAAGGAATGCCTGCTCCGGAAGGTTGTCCACCTCGCCGTCGAGAATCATGTTGAAGCCCTTGATGGTGTCCTCAATAGAAACCATCACACCCTTAACGCCTGTGAACTGCTCTGCCACGGCGAACGGCTGAGAAAGGAAACGCTGCACTCGACGTGCACGGTTTACGGTCAGCTTGTCCTCGTCAGAAAGCTCGTCCATACCAAGGATGGCGATGATGTCCTGAAGTTCCTTATAGCGCTGAAGAATCTGCTTAACGCGCTGGGCGCACTCATAGTGATCCTTACCCACAATCAGCGGGTCAAGGATACGAGATGTAGAACCCAGAGGATCTACGGCAGGATAAATGCCAAGCTCCGTAATCTTACGCGAAAGCTCTGTTGTGGCGTCAAGGTGAGTAAAGGTTGTTGCAGGTGCCGGGTCGGTCAAGTCGTCAGCAGGCACGTATACGGCCTGTACCGAAGTAATTGATCCCTTCTTTGTAGAAGTAATACGCTCCTGCATCTGTCCCATCTCGCTGGCAAGTGTCGGCTGATAACCTACGGCTGAAGGCATACGACCGAGAAGGGCGGACACCTCAGAACCTGCCTGAGTAAAACGGAAGATATTGTCGATGAAGAACATGATGTCGGCTGCTTCGCCGTCCTTTCCACCATGATCGCGGAATTCCTCTGCAACTGTCAGACCTGACAAAGCCACGGAAGCACGTGCTCCAGGCGGCTCGTTCATCTGTCCATAGACAAGTGTTGCCTGGCTCTTCTTAAGCTCTTCCTGGTCAACGAGAGACAAGTCCCACTTGCCTTCCTCCATTGCCTTTCTGAACTTGTCGCCGTACTTGATAACGCCTGACTCGAGCATGTCTCGGATAAGGTCGTTACCCTCACGAGTACGCTCACCTACTCCAGCGAATACCGAGTAACCGTTATGACCCTTGGCGATGTTGTTGATAAGCTCCATGATAAGCACGGTCTTACCCACACCTGCACCACCGAACAGACCAATCTTACCACCCTTCATGTAAGGCTCCAGAAGGTCAATGACCTTGATACCAGTTGCGAGCATCTCCTTGTGTGTGGAAAGATCCTCAAACTTGGGCGCCTCACGGTGGATAGGATAAGCACCCTCCATGCTGAGCGTGCTCATACCGTCAATAGGCTGACCGATGACGTTCATCATACGACCCTTGATCTGCTCACCTGCCGGCATCATAATGGCATTGCCTGTCGGAACAACCTCCAAGCCACGCTGCAATCCGTCGGTATTGTCCATTGCGACGCAGCGTACGGTATCTTCGCCGATGTGCTGCTGCACCTCAATGATAAGCTCCTGTCCGTTAGGACGCTTAAGCTTCAGAGCTTCGTGAATTTTAGGCAACACCTCTTCAGGGTTCTTTCCGGCTGTATCGAAGTAAACGTCGATAACCGGGCCGATAATCTGCGAGATGCGACCGTTGATTTGTGACATATAGATTTTATTTATTATTAGTTTTTTTATGCGCTGCAAATATAACAACAATATTTTACATAAAAAATAAAATCGCTACAAATGCTCTTAAAAGTACCAATATTTTAGTGCAAATCGGACAAAGACGTTAGATGCTCAGCTCGTCAAGCACCTTAATAAGCTTACGGTCGAACGGCTTGTCGCTTCGGATGGCTTCGCTCAGCGGCACATAAACAATCTCGTTGTTGCGAACGCCTATCATCACGTTGCGCTGTCCCTGCTGGATGGCCTCTATCGCACCTACGCCTGTTCTGGAAGCAAGGATACGGTCATGAGCGCTCGGACGACCGCCACGCTGCAAGTGACCAAGGATTGACACGCGTACGTCGTACTGCGGGAATTCCTTCTTTACACGTTCTGCATAGAACATAGCGCCACACTTGGGGCTTTCCGATACTATTACGATACAGCTCTTCTTCGACTTACGGATGCCTCGCTCCATGAACCGAGCCAACTGGTCCACGTCGGTTGAATCCTCCGGAATGATGGCTGCCTCTGCTCCACTTGCGATAGCGCTGTTCTGAGCAAGGAATCCTGCGTCACGTCCCATCACCTCTATGAAGAATATGCGCTCGTGGCTCTGCGCTGTGTCGCGGATGCGGTCCACACACTCCACGATGGTGTTCATAGTGGTGTCATATCCGATTGTCGAGTCGGTTCCGTAAAGGTCGTTATCTATGGTTCCGGGCAAGCCGATGCAACATACATCATACTTACGTGCAAACTCCATAGCACCGGTCAGCGATCCGTTTCCGCCAATCACGACAAGAGCGTCTATGCCATGCTCCTGCATCTGCTGGTAAGCCTTCTCCTTACCCTCATCGGTCATAAATTCCTTTGAGCGGGCAGTCTTAAGTATGGTTCCTCCAGACATGATTATTCCACTAACATTCTCTGTAGTGAAGTCTTCTATTTCGCCGTTGATAAGACCGTCGTATCCGCGATAGATACCCTTAATCTTATAACCGTTACAGATGCCTGCACGGGTTACCGCACGTATAGCAGCGTTCATACCTGGGGCATCACCACCCGAGGTCAAGATTCCTATTGTTTGAATTTTTGCCATAGTTAATGTATTATTGTAGTAAAAAGTTCATTATCAGAAGGCCAAGCACGGAGCCAATCATCGCCACCCAGCCCACATTACGCAAATACCAGCCGAGTTTTATGCGTTCTATCTTCATAAGCGCCAGTCCGCTCATACTGCCTATACACAAGATGTTTCCGCCTACGGAAGACGAGAAAGCTATTGCCTTCCAGCAGAGTCCGAGGTCTGCCTTCGAAGCCATATCCGCTCCATCACCCAGCAAAGTCGGGGCAGAAACTGAGAGAACCGAAACCGACGTGACGAAATTGTCGAGCACGGAGCTGGCAGCCTGAGCAATCAGTCCCAGCACCAAAGCGTCCGAACAATAGTCTTTCAGCCAACCTTCTATGCTGTCCGCAATACCCGTCTCGCAGACCACGCCGACGGTAAGCATGATGCCCAACACGAAGAGTATCATCTGCATCACGTCATACTGAAGGGCACGCAGACCTCTGCGCTTCACCTTCTCCTCTGGATTTAGCGACTTGCGCGTTATGATTTCATTTACAACGCAAAGCACAGCCACCACGCACAACGCGCCTACAAACGGACTGAGCTTCGTAATGTTATGGAATGTAGGTATAAACCAAAGGCCGCCTATACCTATCATAAGCATCAGAATGCGCTGCCAAGTCTTCACGTTGGCATCGTCTCCACGATACGTGAGCATCATGTTCTCCACCTCCACATGGGGCGGCAGCATCCTGCCGATCCACCATACCGGCAACGCCCATGCCACAAGGCAGGGAACAGCAAGAGTCATCGAGTAATTGGTGGCTGTCACGGCTCCCGTATTCCACAACACCAATCCCGTAGGATCACCGATTACGGTCAGAGCGCCACCGCAGTTTGCCGAAATGGCAATGGCACAACCCATAAGTATGCGTTGCTTCTGCTTCACCACCACTCCGTGCATCACGGTCAGCATTATTACCGTAGTGGTAAGGTTGTCCAGATTGGCAGAGATGACAAACGTCAGGGCAGAAACAATCCATAGCATGCGTTTGCTATGGCGCGTCCGTATCAGTCGCGTAAGAAAGTCGAAGCAGCCGTTGTTCACCAATATCTCCGTTATTGCCATAGTGGAGAGCAGGAACAACACCACCTCGGAGGCTTTGCCTACGTATCTGAGGAAGATGTTCTGTGCTATGAAGTTCTTCACCTCAACCGAGGAAGAAGGGCGCAAAGCCAAAAAATTGGCATATTCTGAAGAATGATGGCTCGTTACGAAGTCCATTCCGTAACCCACATAGAGAATCCAAACCAGCGTTCCAACGAAGATTGCAACGGCGGCTTTGCTTATATTGGTGAATTTCTCGGTAGCTATTAAGATATAGCTCAGAAGAATTATGGTTACAATAACTAAAGTCATGATCGTCTATGAAAGATTACACGTGCAAAGGTACAAAAATAATCGACGTACGCAAGAAAGGAGCACGTATTTTTACTTTTTTTGATGCGTTTCTCAATAAAATATCCTACTTTTGTATCACAAATATCACACTTATGAATTATTGGTTTGTCTTTCATAAAAACGACGTCCTGCTGAAACAAACAGCAGACGGAACTTACACCATTCCTTTTGGAGATTCATGCCCGTTCTGCTTGAACGAAGGGGCACACGTACTGAACGTAACGCCCATGGCAGACGGCACACTCGTCAACGCCTTGGAAACGTCTGAGAATGTCGATTCTGCCGGATATGAATGGTGCGACTTGCGCAAGTCTTACTACAAGCTTTCTCCTGAGCTTTATCAGAAAGCGGGAAAATGCCACGAGCTGCTATATTGGGACATCAACACCCAATACTGCGGACGTTGCGGCGAAAAGCTGGTTATGGACACGGAAATTTCGAAGGTCTGCCCTAAATGCGGCAAGCTCTCGTGGCCTCTCCTTGCCACAGCCATCATCGTCCTCATCAACAAGGGTGACAATCTGCTCCTCGTCCACGCAAAGAATTTCAAGACGGACTTCTACGGTTGCATAGCCGGATTCGTCGAGACGGGAGAATCGCTTGAGGAAGCCGTACAGAGAGAAGTCATGGAGGAAACGTCGCTCAAGATAAAGAATCTCCGCTACTTCAAGTCGCAGCCTTGGCCCTACCCTTGCGGTCTGATGGTGGGCTACTTCGCAGAATACGAGAGCGGAGAGCTGAAACTGCAGGAATCGGAGCTTTCCAAGGGAGGATGGTTCCATAAGGACGCGCTTCCCACCATTCCTGAGAAGCTGAGCCTGGCACGAATGCTTATCGACAGATGGCTGGAAGAACACGCCTAAGCAACAAAACCACAACATAACGACAACACATTATTATATACAAACACTTATCATGAAAGAAATAGGATGGGGATTCATTGGATGCGGCGAAGTGACCGAGAAGAAGTCGGGACCTGCCTTTAACGAGGTGCCCGGTTCGCACGTTGTGGCAGTTATGAGCCGCAACGCCGAGAAGGCTGAGTCGTACGCTAAAAGACATAACATAAAAAAATGGTATACTGACCCTCTTGAGCTCATTAACGACCCGGAGATAAACGCCATCTACATAGCCACGCCGCCGTCCAGCCACGCCACTTTCGCCATCATGGCGATGAAGGCAGGCAAGCCCGTCTACATAGAGAAGCCTCTCGCTGCAAGCTACGAGGACTGCGCACGAATCAATCGCATAAGCGAGCTGACCGGCGTGCCTTGCTTCGTGGCTTATTACAGACGTTACCTGCCTTACTTCCAGAAGGTGAAGCAGATTATCCAGTCCGGAGCCATCGGCACGCCTGCCAACGTACAGATAAGGTTCTCCGTTCCGCCACGCGACCTCGACTATAAGAGCAACGGTTCGCTACCTTGGCGCCTGCAACCCGACATCGCAGGAGGAGGCTATTTCTACGACCTTGCCCCTCATCAGCTCGACCTGATACAGGACATCTTCGGCGTAATAACACGCGCACACGGCTATTGCTCCAACATGGCAAAGCTCTACAAGGCAGAGGACACAATAAGCGCCTGCTTCTACTTTGAGAATGGTCTGCCAGGCAGCGGCTCATGGTGTTTCGTGGGCCATCAGAGCGCCAAGGAAGACCGCATAGAGGTCATCGGCGAGAAAGGAATGCTCTCCTTCTCCGTCTACAACTACAGCCCCATACAGCTTGTAACGAGCGAAGGCAGAAGCAGCATCGTCGTGCCCAATCCGCCTTACGTACAGCTGCCCATCATCCGCTCCGTCATAGAGCATCTGCAGGGCATAGGCATTTGCGAATGCACAAGCGTGAGCGCCACTCCCGTCAACTGGGTGATGGACCGCATACTCGGCAAGCTCTAAAAAAGACCATATCCAACCAAAAGAACACTATATACGTGACAAAACGACTCATCTTACTGGCGATTTCAGCGCTTCCGTACATCCAGATGTCTGCACAAAAGGCAGACACGGACACGTTGGCCACGACGGCTGACAGCGACACTATAGTACGCTCGGAAATATCTGAGCGCACTAAGCGTGAGCCGTTTTTCAAGCGATTGATGAAGTCGACATACAAGGTAGTAAAGAACTTCAGCAGGGTGGACACCAACTACATCGAGCCGCAGAAATACAATTTCACGTTCATGATGCAGAACACCAACACATACGAGTCGTACACCATCAGCTCCGGAAGCGGCAACGACTTTATGTTCTCCCCACAGCCGTCCATCAAGATTGGTCCCTACGTCGGCTGGAGATGGCTGTTCCTCGGTTACACACTCGACGTCAAGCACCTCCGCAACGGTAACAACAAGCAGGAGTTCGACCTCTCGCTCTACAGTTCGCAGATTGGCATCGACCTCTTCTATCGCAAGACCGGCAACGACTATCGCATAAAGCACGCCTATCTCGACCATGATCGTGTGATAAACACCGAACCTCTCAACGGCGTATCGTACGACGGCATCAACGTAGGCATCAAGGGCTTCAACTTATACTACATTTTCAATCATAAGCGATTCTCTTACCCTGCCGCCTTCAGCCAGTCCACCATACAACGCCGCTCAAGCGGTTCGGCTCTGTGCGGAATAGGCTACACCAAGCATTCGCTCAGCATAGACTGGGACAAGCTCTATTCCATCGTCTCTGACAAGCTGGGCGAGGACGTGGCAAGCAGATATATGAGCGAAGGACCCGACACGAAGAAAATCAACTATACCGACATTTCCCTGTCCGGCGGTTACGCTTACAACTGGGTGTTCGCTCATAACTGGCTGGCTGCCATCTCTCTCTCGGCTGCCATTGGCTACAAGGGCGCAAGTAGCGAGAAAGACAACGAGATTCTGAACTTCCGCGATTTCTCGTTCCACAACTTCAACCTCGACGGAGTGGGCAGACTCGGACTGGTATGGAACAACATGAAGTGGTATTACGGCATGAGCGCCATATTCCATACCTACAATTACCGTAAGTCGCAGTTCCGCACCAACACCACCTTCGGCAACATCAATCTGTATATAGGATTCAACTTCGGCAAAATGAAATAAAGAAAAGAAAAAAGACTAACACCACAAAAACAATATGATAACCAAATCATTCCTCATAGCTATGAGCACCCTATTGCTCACAGCATGTCCCGACAGCAACAAGACCAATGCGCAGCAGAAGCCAGCAGCTCCCGTGACTGTCAAACCGGCTCCAGCAAAGCCTGCACCAAACGACGCATCTGCAAAGCCTGCAGACAAAGACGCCGTCATCATCACGTCCATAATAAATAATTCGGAGGCTTACTATAAGGAACTTTGCAAGAACGCTTCTGTCAGCAAGGAGGACCGACGTTCCAAGCTAATACTTCACATTGCAAGGAAGTTCCTCGGCACACCCTACGTGGCTAAGACATTGGAGACAGAAGGCAAGGAGCGCCTCGTCATCAATGCACGACAGCTCGACTGCACCACATACGTGGAGAACACCATGGCCATCTATCTTTGCGTGACTAACAGCCGCACCTCCTACGACGACTACAAGAATCAGCTGCGCCTTCTCAGATATGCGAACGGCGAAGTGACGTACGCCGCACGCCAGCATTACTTCACACAATGGATAGAGGAAAACACAAAGAAGGGATACGTACACGAGCTGCAATCCCCCACCCCTCCGTTCACAGCTGAACAGCTTCTGCGGATTGACTTCATGACCACGCACGTCTCTCTCTACCCGATGCTCAAGGATTCGCCCGAGGACATCAAGACAATAGCGCAAAGAGAACGCGAACTTAGCGGAAGAAAATATCGCTACATCCCTAAAGCCTCCATCCGAAACACCAGCCTCTTCCGCTCCACCATAAAGGACGGCGACATCATAGCCATCACCACCTCCAAGAAGGGACTCGACACGTCACACATCGGCATTGCCGTATGGCACAAGGACGGACTGCACATGCTCAACGCCTCGCAGATACACAAGAAAGTGGTGGAAGAACCGATGACGCTCTATCAATACATGCAGCGCCACCCAAGCCAGACGGGCATCAGAATTATTAGAATGAAGTAAATTGAGAATTAATTGAGAGTTTAGGGTTGAGAATTGAGAGTTATGATTACCATTAATAGTTATATTATTCAACTCTCAATTTTCAACTCTCAAATATAGAAAAACGAGAAAAGGATGGAAACTGAGCGAAAACCCAATTCCATCCTTTTCTTTATTTCTTGCTTTTTTATAATCCTCAGATTACTTTACCTTAGCTACGATAGCCTTGAAAGCCTCAGGATTGTTAACAGCGAGGTCAGCGAGGACCTTGCGGTTGATCTCGATACCAGCCTTGTGGAGTGCACCCATAAGTGTAGAATAGGTCATGTTCTCGAGACGAGCAGCAGCGTTGATACGCTGGATCCACAATGCGCGGAAGTTGCGCTTCTTGTTACGGCGGTCACGGTAAGCGTATGTGAGACCCTTCTCCCAAGTGTTCTTCGCAACTGTCCAAACATTCTTTCTTGCACCATAGTAACCCTTGGTCAACTTAAGGATTCTTGTTCTCTTTGCTTTTGAAGCAACGTGATTTACTGATCTTGGCATAGTTTTTCTTTTCCTTTAAATGTTTGACTAGTGAAATTAACGAAGGCAAAGCAAGTCACGAACTTGCTTGAGGTTGCTGTTATCAACAATTGCTTGGTGAACCAGGTTTCTCTTCTGCTTCTTTGTTTTCTTAGTCAGAATGTGACTGTGGTAAGCGTGATGACGCTTGATCTTACCGGTTCCGGTAAAGCGGAATCTCTTCTTTGCACCGGAGTTTGTCTTAACTTTTGGCATTTTTTTGTTATTTAATTTATTAATATATTGTGGCAACGCATATACCAAGGCGTTACGCACATTTTTCTATACTATGGTCTTTCTTGTCTGACGCAAGGAACGTCTTTTCTTATTCCTCGCCCTTCAGAGCCTTGAGTGCTGCCTCGCTCACCTTAGCATTTGCGAGCAGACCACCGTTTGCCGGCATCTCTGTGTTTACAGCCTCTTCCTTCTTGGCGTTGGCGTCAGCCTCTCTCTTCTCGCGGTCCATCTTCTGCTGGCTCTTCTTCACGGCACCAGTCTTCTTCGGAGCCAGATAGAGGAACATCTTCTTACCGTCGAGCTTCGGAAGCTGCTCCACCTTTCCGTATTCCTCCAAATCATTGGCGAAACGGAGCAACAGCACCTCACCCTGCTCCTTGAAAAGGATTGAGCGACCACGGAAGAACACATAAGCTCTTACCTTGTTGCCGTCAGAAAGAAACTCCTGAGCATGCTTAAGCTTGAAGTTATAGTCGTGAGCATCAGTCTGAGGTCCGAAACGAATCTCCTTGATCTCAACCTTTGCCTGCTTAGCTTTCATTTCCTTTGCATGCTTCTTCTGCTGATAAAGGAACTTGCTGTAGTCAATGAGACGACAAACTGGCGGCTGGGCATTGGGAGATATTTCAACCAGGTCGACACCCTGCTCTCTTGCCATGTCCAAAGCATGACGCGTAGGCATCACTGTTGATTCGCCGTCACTAACTATACGTACTTCCCGAACGCGAATTTGCTCATTCACGCGGTACTGGTTTTTCATTTTGTCATTCTTCATTAAACTATTTTTGATAAGCTATATTTTTATAAGCGGGTGCAAAGTTACCTATTTTCAGCCGACCGACAAAATATTTTCGATTCTTTTTTGACCTTCCACTCCCGCAAGTTCAATATTTTTTATAATTTTGCACCATAACACGTATAAATTAATATGGAGAACATACATTTAACAGGACTTTCGATAGCCATCAGCACTTTTTTGGTTATCGGACTGTTCCACCCCATCGTCATTAAGATGGAATATTATTTCGGAGTACGCCTGTGGTGGATTTTCCTTCTTGCGGGCATCGCCTTCATCATCGGTTCAATGCTCATTGCCAACGTCATAATCTCCTCACTTCTCGGAGTGTTGGGAGCCTCGTGCCTGTGGAGCATAGGCGAGCTGTTCGAACAGAAGCAAAGAGTGAAGAAAGGATGGTTTCCGATGAACCCTAAGCGGAAGGAGGAATATGAAGGCTGAACTCATACTTGTGGGCAAGACCACGGACAAGCTCTTCGCCACAGGAATAGCTGATTACGCAGACAGGATAACGCATTATCTCTCCTTCTCTATCAACACCATCCCTGCGCTGAAGAACACCAAGAACCTCAGCGAGGAGGAGCAGAAGAAGGCGGAGGGCGAGCTTATCTTGCGCCAGCTGCAACCATCCGACACCGTAGTGCTTCTTGACGAGCACGGAGCGGAGCGCACCAGCATGGAGACGGCTGCATGGCTGCAGAAGAAGATGCAGACAGCACGCCGACTGGTCTTCGTCATAGGAGGTCCCTACGGCTTCTCTGACGCCGTATATCAGCGTGCCAACGAGAAGATATCGCTCTCACGAATGACCTTCTCACACCAGATGGTCCGCCTGATATTCACCGAACAGCTCTATCGTGCCTGCACCATCATTAAGGGCGAGAGCTATCATCACGAATAAACAAAAATGTCAAATCTTGTCATTTGGTCATTTTGTCATTTTGTCAAAATCATTCTCTGAGTGTTGGTTATTTGGCTCTATAGAATAATATATATCTTTATATATTATACTATAGGAGTCTGACAAGCACTTTCGCTTTTTCATTTTGACAAAATGACAAAATGACAAGATGACAAGATGAATTAGGAGTTAGCAATTTGCGCAGCGCCACTTTTCACGTCATGGAGGACAACTTTACACGCCACGGGGGACAACTATTGCTACTTCGGGACGAATATGCCAACTTTGCAGCATAATCCTTACGCCCTCCTTACTTCCGGTCCATCACTCGCCACACATACGCTATATATCCGAAGACAAAGGGTACGAGGAGGGAGACGTAGAACATGGTGCGGAGAGTGAACTCGCTGCTGCAGCTGTTGGTGATGGTCAGGGAACTTTGCAGGGAGACGTTGGAAGGATAGTAGGCGGTGTCAGCGAGACCTGCCACGAGGAGCAGAGACAATACTACGAGAACCACGCCGATGCCTGCGGGCCAGATGCCTTTGACGTAGGACGAGCTGATGATGGTGCGCAGGACACCATAGAGGAGCAAAGCCACGCCAACTACGGTCATGAGGGTAAGGGGCCAGAGACGGAGATAGTTGTGGAGATACTTCATCGGCTCCATGAATACGGCTCCGGTGGCGGGGTCTACGGCATAACCGTCCTTCAGCAGGGTGCGCACGAAGAAGGCGAGGAAGAGCACGAGGAAGGGTACAGTACAGCCAACGAGTCGCACCGAACCGCGAGAGCGGATGTCTTCGTCAGGCACGTTGTTGATGATGTAGAGGATGCCAAGCATGCGGGCAAGAAACATCACGGCAAGGCCGAAGATGAGGTTCCAGGGATCGAGCAGGGCGTCAAGTCCTGCGGAGGCATTGGCCCAACTGCTAATGACGGGAGCACCAAGATTGGTGAGCGATGTCTTCTCCACGATGAAGTTGGAGCCATTGAAGAACGTGGCGACGGCGCCTCCAAGGAGCAATGGACCGACGATGCCATTAAGAACAAGGAACCAGCGGTAAGTGCGGGTACCGAGCAGATTGCCCTTACGATGCTGAAACTCATAGCTGACGGCTTGCAGCACGAAGGAGAAGAGAATAATCATCCAGAGCCAGTAGGCGCCGCCGAAGCTGGTGCTATAGAAGAGAGGAAAGGAGGCGAAGAAGGCGCCGCCGAAGGTGACGAGGGTGGTGAAGGTTATCTCCCATTTGCGACCCGTTGACTCTATAACCTTACGCTGACCTTCCTCTGTCCTGCCAAGGCTGAAGACGAGGGAATTGGCGCCCTGAACGAAGAGCAGGAAAACGAGCAACGCTCCGAGAAGCGACACTACGAACCACCAGTATTGTTGAAGAAATGCGTAACTCATATTAGTTAGTATTTATTATTTAGTATTTATTATTTAGTATTTATTATCTGACAGTTGCTCCGGCTTATAGTTCTTTATCACGCGGCACATAATCCTTATTTCGGCTATCAGCAGAACCGTAAAGAGGATGAGGAAGATGAAGAAGGTGGTGGCAACACTGGATGTGCTGATGTCAGAAACGGCTGCCATGGTGGGGAGCATGTCCTGTATGGCCCACGGCTGACGACCGAGCTCTGCCACTATCCATCCTGCCTCGCTTGCCAGATAAGTGAGCGGGAGCATCAGCAACGCCCACAGCCACAGCCAACGACGACGCACGGTGATGTCCTGACGCCACGCCACATGACCGATGACGAGGAAGAAGAGAATGAGGAGGGTGCCCACGCCCACCATTACGCGGAAAGCATAGAAGTTGATGGGGATGTAAGGCACCAGCTCGGCACGGTCCTTAATATATCCGTAACCGAAGTAAGGCATGTCCTTCTGGAGCTGTGCGACAAGCTCAGGCAAGCGCTTGTCATTGGCGTCAGCAGCCTTCAGCTTACGATATTCTGCAAGAGCCGTGATGGCACGGCGTCCGCGCTCCATCTTCTCCTCGGCAGAAAGCTCACGCTTGCCATCGGGACGTACGTAGCCGTTGAGAAGGTCGTTGATGCCGGGCACGTAGCCGTCGAGGGAGTGCGTGGCAAGCACGGAGAGTCCGTTGGGAATGGCTATGCGGAGCGGAGCCTCGCCGCCCTTGGCATAGTCAGGCTGCGAGAAGGGATTTACGGCAGCCACGGCTGTAAGGTCTACGCCTTCCCCGCCATCATAGAGAGCTTCCATGGCAGCGAGCTTCATGGGCTGCACCTCAGCCACCTTCACAGCAGACGAGTCGCCGGAGTGCATTGCAAGCAGGGAAGCCACGATGCCCACGATGCTTGCCACCTTGATGCTCTGACGTGCCAGCTGCTTCTCTCTGCCACGAAGCAGATACCAAGAGCTGACGGCACATACGAAGACGGCTCCGACTATCCATGACGACGTGACGGTATGATAAAACTTATTGACAGCCATCGGCGAGAGCGCCACAGAGAGGAAGTCAGTCATCTCGTTGCGGACTGTGTCAGGATTAAACTCGCATCCTACGGGATACTGCATCCATGAATTGGCTACGAGAATCCACCATGCCGAGAGAGTGGCACCGATGCCGGTCAGCCATGTGGAAGCAAGATGGAAACCGCGCGACACTTTCTCCCATCCGAAAAACATAACAGCCACGAAGGTGCTCTCCATGAAGAACGCCACGATGCCTTCGATGGCAAGCGGAGCGCCGAAGATGTCGCCCACGAACCAGGAATAGTTGCTCCAGTTGGTACCGAACTCGAACTCAAGAATAATGCCTGTGGCTACGCCCATCGCGAAATTTACTCCAAAGAGGCGCTGCCAGAACTTGGAAGCTTCTTTCCAGAAGGGCTTTCCTGTACGATAATAGATGGTCTCCATGATGGCCATGACTACGGCAAGGCCGAGGGTGAGGGGCACGAACAGCCAATGATAGATGGCAGTAAGCGCAAACTGGGCTCGAGACCAGTCAATAAGGGTTGGGTCGATTGTCATAATGTTATTAGTTATTAGTTGTTATTTTTTAATTGTTAGATTTAATACATTAATAATATATTAAGGCTTTCTTTCAGGCTTAGCGCTTTATAAGTTCGCCTGCCACGTAGGAAGCCTTGTCGCTGCCCTTCGCCTTATGGCTTAGCACGTCGGGAAAGAAGAACACCTTGAGGACTGCGAAGATGATGACAAGCTTTATGATGATGATTGTCCACAAAGTGCGGCCAAGGGTCATACTGCGAAATCCATCACAGTAAAACTTTAAGATTCTATATGCAACATTTCGGTCAGACATATTTGTTTATAAGGTTTTAGGTTGTTGTAATTATTACATTTCAGTAAACTTTTGCAAAGATATGAAATAATCTGATAAGTTGTTTATGTTTTGCCGATATTTTTTTTTCACAATAATCTCTTTGCTGATTGGAATGAAAATATTATCTTTGCACAACCAAAATATAAGACGACCAAAAAGAATACGGGTCGTGCCAATTCGATCGGGATACTCATCAATAAAAAATCGAAACCGAGAATACTATCTTTTGCCAATGGCGGGCCATATAAAAACCCTTGTGGACTAAGCTGTAAAGCCGGTGGATTACAAAGGCGGAGAAGTCTCAAATCTTGTACATCAGGAGTTTCATCACATCATTGGGCGACCTGTTTTTAAATATAAACGGTGCAACGATACATAAGGTTTCGTTGCGCCTTTTTTTAATTAATAACCAAATAAAAAAGAATATCAAAAATATGAAGAAGCACTTGAAGATAGGATATCTGCAGCAACATAACATTGCTGACACCAAAACCAATATTCTCCGCCTTGCAGCAGGAATTAAGGATCTCGCTAATCGTGGCGCTGAACTGGTGGTGCTGCAGGAACTCCACAACTCGCTCTACTTCTGCCAAGTGGAAGATGTAGACAACTTCGACCTTGCAGAACCCATCCCCGGACCGTCCACCGACTTTTTCGGAGCTGTGGCTCGCGAGTGTAACGTAGTGATTGTCACTTCATTGTTCGAGAGACGTGCTCCCGGTCTTTATCACAACACGGCTGTCGTCATTGAGCGCGACGGAAGCATAGCCGGCAAATACCGCAAGATGCACATACCCGATGATCCTGCTTATTATGAAAAGTTCTATTTCACGCCCGGCGACCTTGGTTTCCGTCCCATTCAGACCAGCGTCGGCAAGCTCGGCGTGCTGGTATGTTGGGATCAATGGTATCCTGAGGCAGCACGTCTGATGGCATTGCAGGGAGCCGAAATCCTTATTTATCCCACAGCCATCGGTTATGCCGCAAGCGACACGGAGGACGAGCAGCAGCGCCAGCGTGAAGCATGGACGACGGTTCAGCGTGGTCATGCCGTAGCCAACGGACTGCCCGTAGTGTCAGTTAACCGTGTGGGATTCGAGCCTGATCCGAGCCGTCAGACTCCAGGCATCCAGTTTTGGGGTTCTTCTATGGTGGTTGGCCCTCAGGGCGAACTGCTCTATCGTTCTTCCGATAATGAGGAAGAGAGCGTCATAGCTGAGGTTGATTTGAGACATAGCGAGGACGTACGCCGTTGGTGGCCCTTCCTTCGCGACCGTCGTATTGACGAATATGGCGAAATCGTCAAGCGCTATATAGATTAACTAAATTGAGAGTTGAGAGTTAAGAATTGAGAGTTCTCAAAACTTTCAACTCTCAATTTCCAACTCTCAATTAATTTTTTACTTCAGCTGCTGAAGTCTTGCAATATACTTTCCGAGAATATCGAATTCGATGTTCACGATGCTTCCTTCTTTTATATCACAGAAGTTTGTATTGTCATGTGTGTAAGGGATGATTGCCACGGTGAAAGCGTCTTCTGTAGGGTTGCATACGGTAAGCGATACGCCGTTAACGGTTACCGAACCCTTGTCCACCGTAAAGTAACCGCGCTCAGCCATTGCCTTGTCGAAAGCGTACTGGAAGGTGTAGTACGTTGATCCGTCAGCGTCACGCATCTCTATGCACTTTGCTGTGCCGTCCACGTGTCCCTGAACGATGTGGCCGTCCAGTCTGCCGTTCATCAGCATCGAACGCTCCACATTCACCTTGTCACCCACCTTCAGCAGTCCGAGGTTCGAACGCTCAAGGGTTTCTTTCATTGCCGTAACCGTATACTTGTCGCCGTCAATATTGACAACCGTCAGGCACACTCCGTTATGCGACACGCTCTGGTCAATCTTCAGTTCGTTGGTGAATGAGCAGGTAAGCGTGAAGTCAACATTCTCTTTGTCATTTCTCAAGGCCACGAGTGTAGCCATTTCTTCTACTATGCCGGAAAACATTTTTCTGTTATTAATTAGTTTTTATTTCATTTATTTCTATTACTCTTTTTATCTTACTCCCTCAGGATACTGCATGGTCAGGCAATGGATGGAGCCATGCTGACGCACGATGGTACGTGAGTCGACGCCTATGATGTCGTAGCCGGGGAAAGCGTCGGCTACAAGCGACAGGGCCTTGGCGTCTTTCTCCTCCTGTGAGTATGTAGGCACAATTACTGCACCGTTGAGGATGAGGAAGTTGGCGTACGTGGCAGGGAGGCGGTCGTCTTCGTCATAAACAGGCTCCGGCATTGGCAGACGCAGCAGACGGTAAGGACGTCCGTCTGCATCCGTAACAGCCTGAAGTTCCTCTTCAAGGGCGCGGAAGTCAGCATACTGCGGATCAGCCTCATCGTCACATCCCACATATAGGAGGGTGTTGTCAGGACATACACGTACGATGGTGTCGATGTGTCCGTCGGTGTCGTCGCCGATGAGTTGTCCATGATTGAGCCACACCACCTTGCGGGCGCAAAGACGCTCCTTCAGGGTCTGCTCCACCTCTTCAAGGGTCATCGGCTGATTGCGATGCGGAGCCATGAGGCAGATGCTTGTGGTGAGAACGGTGCCCTTGCCGTCGCTCTCTATGGATCCTCCTTCAAGGACGAAGTCGTCATAATCGGCACGTTCGCCACGGAACACTCCCTTACTGTAAAGCGTACGGTTGATGAGATTGTCCTTGTCAGCTGCAAACTTCTCGCCCCAACCGTTGAAGCGGAAGTCGAGCAGGCGGCAAGCTGTGCTTTCTGCATCCGACGTTTCGGTTGTGGGGTTCTCGTCGTCAGCAGGGATAAGGGTGATGAAGGCATGATCGCGTGCCCATGTGTCGTTATTGTCACACTCGTATATGCTCACACGGTTCATCTCTTCTTCGTTAAGGTTGTCGCTGAGCATCTCGCGCACCTCTTCAGGATACTTGGCGGCTATCACGAGCGGCTCATAATGAGCTATGGCCTTGGACAGCTGAAGGAAGGTCTCGGTGATGTCCTCAAGGTAAGGACTCCAGTCCGTATCCTTGTGAGGCCAAGTGAGTTGCACACATGCCTGACGATGCCATTCTGCCGGCAGTACATATCGTTTGTGGTTTGATGTCATATACGTAATATATAAGTAATGTCAATGAAAATACAATGAACTGTTCATGTGAAGCAGTTTTTGGGAAGACAAAGTTACGAACTATGGAGCAAAAAAGCAAGACTTGATTTCCGTTATTTCAATAAAATTGCCTACTTTTGCACTAAAATAGCGATACAGGAATATCAAACTTGACAATAAGCAATAACATCATACATGAAAAAATTCGTACTGGACCTTACGGTCAACTCTGTAGAGGCGCTGAGCGACAAGCATGTGCTCATAAAGCTCACAGATGACAAACCGCTGCCCGAGATGCTCCCGGGACAATTCGTGGAAGTGCGCGTCGACAATTCGCCGTCGACATTCCTCCGCCGACCCATATCCATCAACAACGTAGACTATGACAATAACGAGTTGTGGCTGCTTGTGGCTGCTGTCGGAGACGGCACAAAGCGCCTGCAACAACTCAAGAAGGGCGACCGCCTGAACTGCATGCTGCCGTTGGGCAACAGCTTCACCATGCCTAAGGACGCATCGGAGAAGGTGCTTCTCGTAGGTGGCGGCGTGGGCGTGGCTCCCCTACTCTACTTCGGCAAGAAAATCAAGGCGATGGGCATTAAGCCTACATTCCTGCTCGGAGCACGTACTGCCAAAGACGTGCTGGAGAAGAACCTCTTCGAGGAGGTAGGACGCGTGCTAATCACCACAGAGGACGGTTCTGAAGGCGAACGCGGATTTGTGACCAACCACTCCGTGCTGGCATCAGAACACTTCGACCTCATATCCACGTGCGGCCCCAAGCCGATGATGATGGCTGTGGCACGTTATGCCTACAAGAACGGCATAGAGTGTGAGGTTTCGCTGGAGAACAAGATGGCTTGCGGCGTGGGTGCCTGCCTGTGCTGCGTGGAGAAGACCACGGAAGGCAACAAGTGTGTATGTAAGGATGGTCCGGTAATGAACATAAAGGAATTGTCATGGCAGATTTAAACGTAAAAATAGGCAGTCTGAAACTCAAGAATCCCGTTATGACTGCTTCGGGAACATTCGGATATGGACTGGAATTTGCTGACTTCGTGCCTCTGGACGGCATCGGAGGCATCATAGTGAAGGGCACAACGCTCAATCCTCGTGAGGGTAATGACTATCCCCGCATGGCGGAAACGGCTTCGGGAATGCTCAACTGTGTGGGTCTGCAGAACAAGGGCGTAGACTATTTCTGCCGAAACATCTATCCGCAGATAAAGGACATCGACACCAACATGATTGTGAACGTCAGCGGTTCTTCGCCTGATGATTATGCAGAATGTGCAGCACGCATAGACGAGCTGGAAAACATTCCTGCCATCGAGCTGAACATCTCTTGCCCTAACGTAAAGCAGGGCGGCATGGCGTTCGGCGTTACAGCCAATGGCGCAGCCAGCGTGGTGCGTGCCGTTCGTCAACGTTACAACAAGACGCTTATCGTAAAGCTCTCGCCAAATGTTACGGACGTGACCGAAATAGCCAAGGCTGTGGAGGCGGAAGGCGCTGACAGCGTGTCGCTTATCAACACGCTTATGGGTATGGCCATCGACATCGAACGTCGCCGTCCGATGCTCAGCATCTCCACAGGCGGTCTCAGCGGTCCTGCCGTGAAACCGGTGGCGCTGCGCATGGTGTGGCAGGTGGCTAAGGCCGTGAAGATTCCGGTGGTTGGACTTGGTGGTATCTGCACAGCAGAAGACGCCATTGAGTTCCTCATGGCTGGAGCTACAGCCATAGAGATAGGTACAGCCAACTTCCTCGATCCGGCTGTGACGATAAAGGTGCGCGATGGCATCAACGACTGGTTGGACCGTCACGGATGCTCATCAGTAAACGAGATTATCGGAGCTTTGGAGAAATAAAAAGGACAGCACGCCCTAATCAATAAGACAGAATGAAAAGACGACACTTTTTCATGGTTAATGCAAAAAAACAGCGCATTCCTTGAAAGGGTGTCGTTTTTTTATAGTTTTAAATAGATCATACACATATAATATATATGAAAGAAAGAATCGGCAACCTGCTTAAAGCCATAAACCGTGGCTTATACGAGAAAGAGACAGAGACTGCCCTTTCTCTGCTTGCCGCAATTGCCGGCGAGAGCATCATACTGCTCGGAGCACCGGGTGTAGCAAAGTCGATGGTGGCAAGACGGCTGAAGCTGGCTTTCAAGAATGCTTCTGCATTTGAATATCTGATGTCCCGATTTTCTACGCCGGACGAGATATTCGGCCCCGTAAGCATTAGCAGACTGAAAACCAATGACGAATATGTACGCTCCACAAAGGGTTATTTGCCTACAGCCGACGTTGTATTCCTCGACGAAATATGGAAAGCAGGCCCTGCCATACAGAACACATTGCTGACGGCCATAAACGAAAAGCTGTTTCGTAACGGTGCCAAAGAGACACGCATTCCGATGAAACTGCTCATAGCGGCAAGCAACGAGCTGCCGGCACAAGGCGACGGACTGGAGGCACTATGGGACCGCTTCATTATCCGACTGGAATGCAGGGGGATAAAGAAGGAAGCCAACTTCGACATGATGTTGCTCGACGATTCATGTGATTGTCCTGAAATGCCTTCCGAAGAACTGCAGATAAGCGATGAGGAATACAGCCTTTGGCAAGCCGACCTTAATAAGGTGGCTGTCAGCAAGACCATCCTCGAATGTATTCATAGCATCAGACACTCCATTAGGGCCGTGCATGTGGAAGGCTCGGACGAAAGACGCGACATATACATCAGCGACAGAAGATGGAAGAAGATAATACGTCTTATCAGGACATCTGCCTACCTACAGGACAGACACATGGTGGAACTGGCGGATGTCATTCCCGCTTACCATTGCCTTTGGCAGGAGCCGGAGGAAAGAGACGGTGTGAGAAGCATTGTCATAAATGCCGCCTTCTCTCCGTTGGCGTCACGCCTTACTGAATTTAAGAAAAGCCTGAAGGAAGACATCAGACGCCATCGTGCCAACAACGCATCGCAACGCCTTGCAGACGGAAGCGGAATGCCAAGTCTTGCGGCAGGCATGGAAAGCAGGGACTATCAGACGGAGATAGAAGAGATTGCAGACAGCATCCTCAATATGGAACACAGCATAAAGGACAGTCTCTTTGTGTCTGAGGAGGACAAGATGGCACTAAGGTCTTTGCTTGAGCCTCTCAAGAAAGAAATAGCCTTCACAAGACAAGATATCATAAAGCTGTACGACTAAGATTGGCAAACGTATAATATTGACTTACACATATTTATATGGACTACACACATGCTGACGAATACTGGCGTTTTCATACGACAAAGGCAGAGCGCATGGACGTTACACTTTACCTGAAGCTCATCGAGATATTCTGCGAGACGGGGGAAATGGCAGGACGTGGAGTTATCTGGCCGGAGGACAAGCCATGGCTGGAGTATGACGATCCTCTGATGAAGTATCTGACCCAGCTGATGAGCAAGCCGGAGATAAAAGTCAAGGTGCTTTCCAGCAAGATGTGCGCCAATATATTCTATGCTTCCGTAGGACGATTTGTCATCAACTTCATAAAGCATCGCAAGTTCTCCGTTCAAAGACAATGGACGGAAAGAAAGAAGGTAAGCGAAGCTGCTACACAATGGAACGTGGAGCATCCTGGAGAGGAAGACTTTAATAAAGCTTGGCAAACACTGCTTCAGGAGATTGACTCACGTCATAGCCAAGACGGATTCGACAGGAGTTTCCACGAACATCAGTTTAATGACTCACACCAAGGCGAGTCCGACCCTGTGAGAACGGAGGAAGACTTGCGTAGGGACAAGTGGGAAAAGATGGTGGACGATTGGGCGAAAGCTCTTGACGAACAAGTGAACAAGGAGGACGAGCGTTACATCAACTCCAATAACGCGCAACTTGGAGAACGACTGAAAAAACAATTTGACGACGTAACGTCTTACCTTAAGCGCAACGACATCGACCAGGAAAGAGCCGTGCAAGCATGGAAGATGATGGACGGACATTGGTCAGAGAGCGAGTTTGAGAGACAGATGAGGATTGTGAAGATTCAGGACAGCTATCCACAACTGTCTAAGGTGGTGAACTTGATGGGACGAGTGCCTGATTCGGGTGGACGCGACCGCATGGGAGTGGTCTGTCAGCATGGACTTAAGATTGACCATTCTGCGGGTAGCGACATCGAGGGCATCACAATGGGCAAGGACATCCATTCATTGCTTCCTTCAGAGATGGCGATGTATATGGACGACGACATGGAGAATGTCTTTCTCTATAAGTATGTCAGACAATCCTTGCAAACCTTCCGATACCGATCGAATATCGCCAAGCCTATTCGTAAGCTCAGTTTTCAGCACGCTTCAAGAAGCGGTCCCATGATAGTATGCGTGGATACGTCAGCAAGCATGTTCGGCGTGCCACAAAGGATTATCCGCTCTGCCCTGTCGTTGATAGAGTCGACGGCAGAACGGCTAAGACGCAACTGCTTCCTCATCGACTTCTCTGTCAGCACACGAGCCATTGACTTGAAGATGAGAAGCCGAATGCAGCAGTACGAAAAGCTGGGGTTCAGCCCGAAAGAATATAACTTCGAAATCGGCGACATCCCGTTTATAGGTGGCGGAACTGATGCGCAGAACATGATGGACCTACTCTTCTGTCTGCTTGAGAAGGACACCAACTACGTAAATGCTGACGTATTGTGGATGTCCGATTTTCTTATTCCTGAACCACCGGCTTCCTATATGTTGCGCATGAAGGACTTCCGCTCTACCGGAACCCGCTTCTATGCGATGGAGATAATGCCCGAAGGCAGCGACAAGTCGAAGTGGGAGAATGCCTTTGACAAGATGTTCCGTATAGGCTATCAAATAGTCCGACGATACTAAAAAAATGCCCTCATACAGTCAAATTGCCACACAATCCATAAGAAACAACGTGCTTTAACCCTACTAAATAGGAAATTTTACGTAACTTTGCAAAGTTACATCTAAAATAAGAACGTATCAATAACGTATATATGACAGACAACAAGAAACCTCTCATGGGTCTTTCGCTCTACGAGCTTAAGGAAGTGGCTAAGCAGCTCGGCATGCCTGCCTTCACCGGCGGACAGATGGCAAAGTGGCTTTACACGCAGCACGTAAGCCAGATAGACGACATGACAAACATATCGAAAGCCAACAGAGAACGACTCGCAGCCAAATACACCATCGGCTACATGGAACCCATTGACTGCCAGAAGTCGAAGGACGGCACCATCAAGTATCTGTTCCCCACAGCCTCAGGCAAGCACGTCGAGACAGTATACATCCCCGACCACGACCGTGCCACGCTGTGCGTGTCGTCGCAGGTGGGATGTAAGATGAACTGCCTCTTCTGCCAGACAGGAAAGCAGGGTTATGAGGAGAGCCTTACGGCTGCAGACATCCTCAATCAGATTTATGCCCTGCCGGAACGCGACAAGCTCACCAACATCGTATTTATGGGACAAGGCGAGCCGATGGACAATCTGGACAACGTGCTGAAGGTGACGCAGATTCTTACAGCCGACTATGGTTATGCCTGGAGCCCGAAGCGCATCACAGTAAGTAGCGTAGGTCTGCGCAAGAAGCTGCAACGCTTCCTGGACGAGAGCGAATGTCATGTGGCTATAAGCATGCACTCGCCCATTCCTGAGCAGAGAGCCATGCTGATGCCAGCCGAGAGAGGAATGTCAATAGAGGAGGTTGTGGAACTGCTCCGCAACTACGACTTCTCTCACCAGCGCCGACTTTCCTTCGAATACATCATGTTCAAGGGACTGAACGACACCACTACACATGCTCGCGAGATAGTGAAACTCGTAAAGGGACTGGACTGCCGATTCAATCTTATCAGATTCCACCCTATTCCTAACGTGGACTTGCAGGGAACAGACGACAAACACATCGAGAGCTTCCGCGACTATCTTACCAATCATGGCGTCTTCACAACCATTAGGGCAAGCCGCGGACAGGACATCTTTGCCGCTTGCGGTCTGCTCAGCACAGCGAAGAAGATTGAGGAGGAGCGTCACAAGCATGAGTCGGAATAGACGGACGCATTGGAAGGTAGCGTGGATCAGCATGGCGTTATGCCTCCTGTTATGTTCATGCACAGTAAGGAAGTCGTTGATGACGAAGAGTGGCGGAAGACCGTTTGAAGTAGCGGTGTATGGCGACGAGGACAGCGTCCTTTACCATTCGCTTACCAGTCCAATCCCCGCCTTGCCCCAGCCCGAGCCTTCTTTCGACGTGACAATATCGAAGAACTCACAGCCGAAGGGGGCAGACTTGCTCATGCGCAACATCGTCATTGTCACAATAAACCCTAAGACATTCAGCCGCACCTCCGTGAAATACGAGAGGGACGTTTATGCGAAGAATCAGATAGTGATATACGTTGGTTCGCCTTCTGTCTCACAGCTACGTAAGGACATGACAACATCAAGCGTCATAACCGACTTGCTGACAAGACAAGAAATGGGCGTCATGGTTGCCACGCTGAAGGATAAGCATAATCCCAATATGGAAGAAACGGTAAGGCGGATGTTCGGCATAGACATGCTGATTCCTTCAGACATGAAATCGTGTAAAGAAGGCAAGGACTTCGTATGGATATCCAACAACTCGCCCACTTCCATGACCAACATCTGCATCTATACTTCAGAGAATAGGGACAGCGTCATGCGGAAGAACATAAAAGGCGAAACCGACAACATGTATATGACCACCAACAAGGAAAGCGTCATTAGCTCCATAGCCAAGACGCAAGACCGGCAGGTGACCGTAAGGCGAGGACTTTGGGAGATGAAGGGCGACGCTATGGGCGGACCGTTCGTCTCACACACCTTGCACGACATCGCCGGACACAAGACGCTGACAATAGAAAGCTTCGTCTATGCGCCTGGAACGAAGAAGCGCAATACGCTCATGCGGACGGAAGCGTCGCTGATGACTGTGAAAGCAGCAGGACGATAACACAGCGAGAGCTGACGACCGACAAAAGACCTGATAGATAAAAACAGAACAGAAACAACTCAAACAATAAATATGGAAGACAGAAAAATACGCGTTGCCATTACCCATGGCGACACTAACGGTATCGGATACGAACTGATATTCAAGGCATTCTCTGAACCGGAGATGCTCGAACTATGCACACCTATTATATATGGCTCCCCCAAAATAGCAGCATACCATCGCAAGGCTATGGACCTGCAGGCCAACTTCAGCATCATCAACAATGCTACGGACGCACAGGACGGACGCGTGAACATGCTGACATGCATTGACGGAGAAGTGAAGGTGGAGCTTGGTACGCCTACAAAGGAGTCGGGCGACGCAGCACTCAAGGCTCTCGACAAGGCCATGACCGACTTCAGAAGCCAGCATTTCGACGTACTGGTAACCTGCCCTGCCTACGCACAGACCATGAATGCCGACAACTATAGCTACAAGGGACTGAAAAGCTATGCCGAAACAAGCATCGGAGAGGGCGCCAAGGGTGTGAAGATGATGATAAACGAGTCGGTACGCATAGCTCTCGCTACCGACGGACTTGCCATCAAGGACATCGCAGCTAACATTACCATCGACAACATCCTCGACAAAGTGCGCAAGCTGCACAACAGCATGAAGCGCGACTTCCGTATCTCCAACCCGAGAATCGCCGTACTGGCTCTCAATCCCAACGCGGACGGAACAGAAGAGAAGGAAGTGCTCATCCCTGCCATCAGAAAGGCGGAAGAGGAAGGCATCAACGCTTACGGTCCCTACCCTGCCGAGGAATTCTTCGGACAGAATATGTGCGACGCATTCGACGTTACGCTTGCCATGTATGACGACCAGGGCATGATTCCGTTTACGACGCTGATGCAGAACGACGGCATCTTCTATATCACATCTCTGCCCCTCGTATGCACAGCTCCGGCCCTTACTCCTGACTTTGAGAACGCCGGTAAAGGCATCGCTGACGAGAACGCTCTCCGTCATGCCATTTATACAGCCACGGACATCATCCGCAACCGTGCAGAATATGACGAGCCTCTGGACAATCCGCTCCCCAAGCTCTATCACGAGAAGAGAGACGAAAGCGAGAAGGTGCGCTTCTCCATCCCCAAGAAGAGAGAGAACCCACGCAACGACCACAGACAGCCGTCTCAGCACAACGCACAGCGATTTAATGGTCAGGCTAATCCTGCTAAGGACAATGCGGCTAATGCTCCTGCAAACGCCACAGCCGCCAATGCCCCTGCCAAGGAACCTGCTGCAAGCGCTCCTGCAAAGGAAAACGTAGCGGATGAACAGTAAATATCAGAACGGCTTTTTCCTCTTCGGAATGGCCGTTCTTATCATAATGGTGACACAACTCGACTTCACACAGGTGTGGGACGGGTTGTGTCACGCTGGCTATTGGTCGGTAGCCGTCATAGCGATATGGGCATTCCTATACATCTTCAACACCTTCTCATGGTATATCATCATCAACGCAGGAGGACGCACAAAAGTAAGCTTCTGGTGGCTATACAAGATTACCATATCAGGTTTTGCGCTCAACTACGCTACGCCTGGCGGACTGATGGGAGGCGAGCCTTACCGCATAATGTCGCTCTCGCCTATTATCGGAACCGAACGGGCTTCGTCATCCGTCATACTGTTCGCCATGACGCACATCTTCAGCCATTTTTGGTTTTGGACAATATCCATCGTATTATATCTCGTCCTTTATCCTGTCGGGACATTCATGGCAACATTACTCGGAGCCATAAGCATATTCTGCCTGCTTGGCCTGTGGTTCTTCATCGCCGGATATCGCAAAGGACTTGCCGTACGCACGATGAACGTCTTGCGCCACATTCCCTTTGCCAAAGGATGGGCCAAGCGCTTTGTCGCCAGACACCAGCAACAGCTCGACACCATCGACAGCCAGATAGCCTCTTTGCACAAACAGAACACAAGGACCTTCGTTACAGCCGTCCTTAGCGAGCTGACATGCCGCATCTGCTCGGCAGCCGAAATCTACTTCGTTCTGCGCGTACTCATGCCGCAAGCCAACTATGCAGACTGCATACTCATACTTGCCTTCACCTCGCTTTTCGCCAATCTCCTCTTCTTCATACCCCTACAACTCGGAGGACGCGAAGGAGGATTTCTCATGTCCGTAGCCGGACTCGGAATGAAAGCCAGCGACGGAGCCTTTGTGGCTCTCATCATCCGTCTGCGCGAACTGATATGGACAGGAATAGGGCTGTTGCTCATTAAAGCAGGCAAGTCAGGACCAAGAAACAGCTGTTAAGAACATAAAAAAGGCCCGAAAGTAACGCTTTTCTCAATTATTATATGTAATTTTGTGCCAAATGGACACATCAGAACTGCAAAAAATAAAACAAAGGTATAACATCGTGGGCAACTGCGATGCTCTTAACCATGCCCTTGACGTCGCTCTACAAGTGGCGGCAACAGACCTCAGCGTGCTTATCGTGGGAGAAAGCGGAGTGGGAAAGGAAATCATACCACGACTCATTCACGACAACTCGCCTCGCAAGAGAGAGAAATATTTTGCAATAAACTGCGGATCTATCCCGGAAGGAACCATCGACAGCGAACTCTTCGGACACGAAAAGGGATCGTTCACGGGAGCCATAGGCGAAAGCGAAGGCTATTTCGGTACAGCCAATAAGGGAACCATATTCCTCGACGAGGTGGGCGAACTGCCAATCGCCACACAGGCACGCTTGCTGCGAGTGCTGGAAACAGGCGAATACATCCGCGTCGGAGGACAGAAGATAATGAAGACAGACGTGCGTATCGTAGCCGCTACAAACGTGAATATGCACAAGGCCATAACGGAAGGACGATTCCGCGAAGACCTCTATTATCGCTTGAACACCATACCCATCCAGATGCCGCCCCTGCGTGAGCGCGGAGAGGACATCCTGCTGCTGTTCAGACTCTTCACGATGCAGATGGCTGAGAAATACCGCATACCACGCATCACTCTTACGGATGATGCCAAGATGATGATGCTGAAATACAAGTGGCCCGGCAACGTCAGACAGCTGAAGAACATTACAGAACAGATGTCTGTGCTTAGCCAGAAGCGTGAGATTGACGCAGAAGCGCTCAGCAAGTTCATACCGCACGACCAGGAGAGCACGGAGCTGACAACAACAGCCACTCCGGACGCCCACTCTTACGAAAGCGAGAGAGAGATACTCTACAAGATTCTGTACGAACTGCGTGGAAACGTAGGCGACCTCAGACGCGAGATGAACACTCTGCGAAAGCAAATCGACGACAACAACACGCTCAACAGCTTCGCAAACGCCAGAGGCATACAGTCGTTAGCTGCGCCTGAGCCTAACACACAACCCACGGACATAAGCGCCCTTCACCACTACCCCACTCAACAACCACACTTCAGCCCTTATCAGGACGTGGAAGCTGAGGAGATAAGAGAAAACGACAACGCTAACGGCGAAAGTCTGAACCTTAGCGACATCGGACGTCAGGTGGTGGAGAAAGCTCTTGAACGCAACGGCGGCAACCGCAAGAAAGCCGCTCAAGAACTCGGCATTTCTGACCGTACACTCTACAGAAGATTAAAACAATACGGGCTTGACAAACAAGACAAAGAATGAGACGAATATTAACATACGCCAAAACGGTGCTGCTGTCATTGACTGCAGTCGTGGCTCTCGCTATGGTATCGTGCTCCGTAAGCTATAAGTTTAATGGTGCCAGCATCGACTATACGAAGACCAAGACCATACAGATAGCCGATTTCCCCATACGCTCCAGCTATGTATGGGGTCCTATGGGCCCGATGTTTAACAATCAGCTCAAGGACATGTTTGCCAGCCACACGAAGCTTAGCCAGGTGAAGCGAAACGGCGACCTGAAGATTGAGGGCGAAATAACGCAATACTCACAACGCAACAAATCAGTGGCCGCTGACGGACGATCTGCCCAGACAGAACTATCCATAACCGTGAACGTACGCTTCACAAACAACGCCAACCACAGCGAGGACTTCGAACGACAGTTCACAGCCAACAAGTCGTACGAAACCACACAAAGTCTCGCATCCGTGCAGGAGGAACTTGTGACGCAGATGGTGAAGGATCTGACAGAGCAGATATTCAACGCCACCGTGGCAAACTGGTAATACATTAATAATATAAGTAACAAATAAAAAAGACGAAGAAGTGGACTTAGTGCGCCTCATAGAACATCCGGAACTCATGAATAAGGAGACTCTCTACGAGCTCCGAAACCTTGTTGCGCTCTATCCTTACTATCAGACAGCCCGACTCCTCCTGTTGCAGAACATGTATCTGCTGCACGAGACGTCCTTCGATGACGAACTCAGACGTGCAGCCATATACATAACAGACAGAAAGACTCTATTCAATCTTGTGGAAGCGTCACACTATCACATCAAGACAGCCGCAGAAAAGATAGAAGAGGAAGCAAGAGAGGCGCAACGAAGCGAACAAAGCAACAACCGAACCCTGTCAATCATCAACGAATACTTAGAGTCGACACCTAAAGACTCGCAGAACGAAGATAACGACACAGGACGGAAGCCTACCCCGGCAGACGCAGCCGTGGACTACGTGGCTTACCTGCTCAAGACGGAAAGTCAGGAAGACAAGGAAGCGGAAGCTGATAGACCGCAGATGAAGGGGCAGGACCTGATAGACAGTTTCATAAACGACAACGGAGGAAAAATCCAACTTCAGGACAAGCCAACCTACAAGCCCGAAACCGAAGACGAAGAAGATAAGCAAAACGAGCAAAACGACTACGACGAAGGCTATTTCACGGAGACATTGGCGAAAATATACATAAAACAAGGAAGATATTCAAAGGCACTTGAAATTATTCAACGATTAAATTTGAATTATCCAAAAAAAAATGCTTACTTTGCAGACCAAATTCGTTTCTTAAGGAAACTTATACTCAACGAAAAGGGCAAAAAGCCGCAAGAAGCAACAACAGACACCCCTTCCAGAGAGCAAGAAAAATAATAATAAAAACAAAAACAAATAACAAAAATGGTTTACATCTTATTCGTAATCTTCATCGTGATAGCCTCTATCCTGATGATAGGCATCGTCCTTATCCAGGAGTCGAAGGGAGGCGGTCTCGCATCTAACTTCTCATCTTCAAACGCCATCATGGGCGTGCGCAAGACTACAGACTTCGTGGAAAAAGCAACATGGGGACTCGCTGCCGCTATGGTTGTGCTCAGCATCATCTGCGCATACGTCGCTCCGGTTTCAACATCAGAGACAAGCGTAATGGAAAAGGCTGCAACAGAAACCCAGACCACCAATCCTAACAACACACCGGGATTCGGCGCTAACCAACAGCCGGCACAGGGTGCGCAGCAGGCTCCTGCTCAGGGCGCTCAGCAGGCTCCCGCACAGCAGACACCTGCACAGCCTGCACAGTAAGCAGACATAAAACGTCCCCTTCAAAGGGAGAGACAAGAGATAAAAATAACCTTTGCATATGCTCTAAGCAGCTGTATGCAAAGGTTTTTTCGTATACAGACATACAAAATGCAAACTTTTTGAATAAAAAAAGCAGAAAAAGCGTAGTATTTAAAATTTTATTATTACCTTTGCACTCGGAAATAACGAAATGCCGTACAAAACGAAACATTCGTCATTTCACACATAACATGGTGGCCGTAGTTCAGTTGGTTAGAGCGTCAGATTGTGGTTCTGAATGTCGTGGGTTCGAGTCCCACCTGCCACCCCAACAATACAAGCCTTGCAAGACCCATCTCTTGCAAGGCTTATTTTTTTGCTATAAATTCCTCAAACATATTCTAAGAATGATTGGGCTCACCCTATAAAGGACTAACGTCGCTTGCTTAGTAATCTGGCCATATATAGAGGTTCTGCCGAAGACAATATTTGCATTTCTGATGCTCAATACTATGAGTTGAGCGCACAACAAAATCTTTTGTGCGAAATTCTTGAGTTTTGAGCGTGCAGCGATAGTGTGTTGACACACAGATGATTATGCAGACATGGGAAAGAAGTGTGCAATGAATAAGGGGTATGAACAAGCATAATAGGGGTGCTATAGAGCCACTTTTACGCTCCAATACAGCCACTGTTGTCATACAATAGAGCCTCTTTTACGCTCTGATAGCTGCACTATCAGACTGTAAAAGAGGTTCTGTCGTTAAGCTTGGGTGCAGTTTGGACGGCAGAAGACCGTAAAAACAGCAAACCAGGACTCTATAATCAATTTTTATTTTGTAACATGTTTTTACTACTTGAACAATATTTGCATGGTAGATATAAGGACATGTTTTAAGGCAAGAAGACTGGTATATTTGGATTAAAAGGGGCAAAAACAAAAAAAACAGCGATAAAAATGAAAAAACTTGCGAAAACATTTGGAGGTTTAAAGAAAAAGCTATACCTTTGCACTCGCTTTTAAGAACAAAGCTTTTCAACAAAGAAAGAATGGTTCTCGAAGCACAACATGGTGGCCGTAGTTCAGTTGGTTAGAGCGTCAGATTGTGGTTCTGAATGTCGTGGGTTCGAGTCCCACCTGCCACCCCAACAAAAAAATGCAAATAGCATAAACAAAACTTCAAGGCTCCGTAGCTCAACTGAATAGAGCATCTGACTACGGATCAGAAGGTTGCAGGTTTGAATCCTGCCGGAGTCACAAGTTTAAAGAGAGCTTTACATTACGTAAAGCTCTCTTTTTTTGCATTTATGCCAAAAGCGTAATCCAATTGTGTAAAAAATATAAAATTAGGGGAAAACCTACTGCGTTTTAGGGTTTTTCCCTAATTTTGCAATAGAATAAGCATTAAATTTGCAGTTGATAAAATAGATACAGAAAAAGACAATCATAAACTATAATGATTATGACGACACGGTTTTTATTTCTTTCGGTCCTCATGGGCGCAATGCCTCTTACGATGGCAGCCCAGGACGACGACCTCTATTTCACACCGAAAAAGAGTTCGAAGGATGCGCCCGTAAAAATAGAGAGAGACGTATACGACAGACCGGCTTACTATTGCGGTAGCCCACGTAACGTAGACGAATACAACAGACGCGGAAAGCTGAAGAGCTATTATCAGAAGATAGGTACAGACTCGCTCGGCAACGACGTCATAGAGTTTCATGAGGGTGACGGCACGTACGGAACTGCCGACCTCGACTCCACCATAACCATCTATCCCGGCTCGGAACGCTATTACGACGAAGACTCAGACTTCGCCTACTCTCGCCGCATGGGACGATTTGACGACTTCTATTGGGATCCGGCTTTCTACGGCTACTATGGTTCTCCATATTGGCGCGGTTACTATGGCTGGTACGATCCATGGTATGACCCATGGTACGGACCATATTACACCGGATGGTACGGCAGATGGCACAACCCGTGGTTCTATGGTTACTACGGATGGGGATATCCCTATTACGGATGGGGCGGCGGATGGTATGGTCCGACATGGCACTATGCTTACAAAGGTCCTTCCGGCACACGCAACCACTCGAACGGTGGCGGACGCTTCTATGGCAACCGCAACTCGTTCGGATCGAATGGTGAACGCTCAAGCTTTAACAGCAACAGAAACAACAACAGCTCACGCAATGGCTTCGGTCAGCGCCGTTCTTCTTTCGAAGACAACAACAACCGTTACCAGAACCAGCAGCCCACACAGCGCCCGTCTTACAACAACAACCAAGGCGGATTCGGCAGCAATCGCGGTAGCTTCGGAGGCGGAAGCGGATTCGGCGGCAGTCGCGGCAGCTTCGGTGGCGGCGGAGGATTTGGCGGCGGCGGTAGCCGTGGCGGAGGATTCGGCAGTCGCAGATAAACAGTCAGACCACATACTCAACACATAAAGAACATATTTTATTATGAAGAAGATATTTTCGCTCATGGCAGCCGCCATGCTTACTACGGCAGCCACGGCACAAGAGACATACGACAACGCCCCGCTCGCCCAAAAAGACCTTAACGGTACGGCACGTTATGTGGGTATGGGTGGAGCTATGGAGGCTCTTGGTGCCGATATCTCAACGATGGGCACCAACCCTGCCGGTATCGGAATGTTCCGTCGCAGCGTCATAAACGGATCGTTCGGATTCAGTTCTCAGTCGGACGCAGAGGAGTTTAACGGCGCTGACAAGACCAAGATGAGCTTCGATCAGGCAGGCTTCGTCTATTCGATGCGCTCAGGACGATCTTCGTTCGTCAACTTCGGCTTCACATACAACAAGAGCCGCAACTTCAACCAGATTCTTACAGCAGCCGGACGCTTGAACGGAGCTTCGCAGAACAAGTTGTCTGGCATGAAGAACTATAATGGCATCTATGCACTTCGCAGCAAGAACGGTACGCTCTCAAGCCCCGACGCCACCTGCAGCCAGCTGGACTATCTGTACAGCAACGTCATTCTCGGCGACGGCAACAGCATCCTTGCTGACAAGAACGGCAATATGATTGGCGACAATACCGACGGATTCCTTATCCGTAAGGACGGCTTTTCGCCTACGTTCTATAATGCCACGGACTACAGCTTCGGCAGAGAATCGTCAGGATATATCGGAGAATACAACTTCAACATCAGCGGCAACTCAAACGACCGCTTCTATTGGGGTTTTACCTTCGGACTCTACGACGTGCATTATGACGCAACGACACAGTACACCGAGAACCTTGTGGACGGAAGCAACAGCATCGGAAGCGTAACCTTAAGTGACAGAAGAAAAATTACCGGTTCTGGATTTGATGTCAAGGCAGGTATAATCTTCCGTCCTGTAGAGGAGTCGCCGTTCCGTGTAGGCCTCTATGTACACACTCCGACATGGTACGACCTTACGTCCAAGAACTATACACGCTTGGACAACAACCTCCAAGAGAAGTACGGAGCACACGACTATGGAGACATCAACGAGGCGTACGACTTTAAGTTCTACACTCCTTGGCGTTTCGGCGCAAGCATCGGACATACCGTCGGCAACTATCTGGCACTCGGCGCCACATACGAATATGCTGACTACTCCACCTCTGACATCCGCATTAACGACGGAGGAACCATTGACTATTGGGGCAACTATTATGACGAGAGCCATAGCGACGAGGCTATGAAGCAGAACATCAAGCAGTCGCTTAAGGGCGTACATACGCTGAAGCTCGGTATGGAGTTCAAGCCGGAACGCAACTGGGCTGTACGTCTTGGATATAACTACGTATCGCCGATGTATAACAAGGAAGGATATAAGGACGGCACCATCAATTCGTACGGCACTTACTATAGCTCTACGACAGACTACACCAACTGGAAAGCCACAAACCGCATCACGGCTGGCGTAGGCTACAGCTGCCGCAACTGGACCATAGACCTCGCCTACCAATATAGTCAGACCGACGGCGACTTCTATCCTTTCATGGGCTATGTAGACAACGAAAACAAAAAATATAACAACGTCTGCGATGCCGTTAAGGTAAGCAACAAGCGCAATCAGCTACTGCTCACATTGGGGTATAAGTTCTAAAAGCGGCATCAGTCTTATAACTGAATTAACATAAAGAAAAGCCTTCGCCCTTGTGGTTTCATACACAGGACGAAGGCTTTTCTTGTTTTTATGCGCATTTATTATTTCTGCACGGCTAAGTTCTTATTTTTGGTCAGCCAAGCGCACGCCTTTGGCAAGGTTTTCTTTTCCTACATTCTGACACATATACGCCTTTCTGTATTCTCCACCCTTCACGCGCAGAGTGACATCACGCACATCCACCTCACCTACATTACGGAAGAACATTCCCCAACATGGGAATACGGGCCATTCACTTGTGGGTCTGTCAACGAACCATGCCGGAAGTCCGGGGTCGTCAATTCCGTCAAATTCAAGATCACAATGCTTTAATGTCACCTTGTCCGTAGGAGCCGTTCCCCAACTCTTCACAGAAAGAGCCATGCGAGTAACGTCACGGGCAGTCAGATTTTCCACGACGATGGTTCCGCAGGTGTTGTCCTCGCCAAGTGTCACGCAAAGCGGCGAGAGCACACTCTCCACCGTGTTACGACGGATGAAGATGCGGTCCATGCGTCCGGGAGCTTTTCCCCATGCGCCCGGTTCAAGATTGATGGCGTGTTCAGAACGCGTGCGATGCGAAGTGATATGCTCATATTGTCCCGGTCCGTAAATATTGCAGTCAGCCACCTCAAGATCCGTGGAAGGCATTATCATGCGTATGCCGTTGCAGGACGAGTTGAGCACACAACGGCTTATCTTCATCTTCTCCCAATATCCTCCCGCAATAGCGTCATCACCGGTATGGATACGGCACTTCTCTATTCTGACATCCTTACTACCACGGATATGGATGCCGTCCCATCCTCCTTCTATAGTGAGATTGCTGAAAACCGAACGGTCGAGACGATAAGCGAGGAAAGCGTAATTGGCAGAACGCTTCACCTTAAAGTCGCGCATCTTCATGTCACGACATCCTGCAAGAAGCAGCGTATGAGGACCACGCATGTGCTCCTCGCCAAGCGGATTGCGAACGTCGCCGCCGTCTATGCAGCCAGCACCTTCAATGCCAGCGCCCACACATCCTACAGCGAAAATCATAGCCTTCGACCATTGTGGATCCGTAGCGCTATTATAATTGACAGTTCCCTGTCCGCTCTCGTAGCGTGAAAGGTCGAGGTCGGTCACCAGAGACGAATAGTCGGACAAACGGCTGGAGCCGAGCAATACAGCTCCTTCGTTCAGCCTCAACGTAACGCCAGAACGCAAGAAGACGCTACCTGTTGTGAAGGTTCCCTTCGGCACCTCCACTACTCCACCGCCCTTATCGGCACAGTCGCTTATGGCTGTGTTTATTGCTTTGGCATTGTTCACAGTTGTGTCATTCGGCACAGCACCATAAGAAAGGATGCTGACCACGATTGCTAACAAAAAATTCATACGATATAGGTTTATTATAAGTTTTATGATTTGTTTTGTATGACTATATAATGCAAAGACAAAATTACATATAAAAGTAGAGATATTCCGTACGACGACCCGTTTTTTTCAGCAAATCCTCTGAGGCTTCCTTTGTGATGTAGGAAGAATTCATTAAATTTGCAGAAACTAAAAAAAACAATCAAGAAACCATATCAATACCAAAATTATGATAAAACGTCTTTTAGACTTTCTCGACAAGTCGCCCGTGAATTTCCTGGCAGTAAAGAACATTGTGAGCGAACTGGAGCTTAACGGCTACCATCGTATTGACCCAAGCATGCCATTGCCCGAGCTGAAGGCTGGCGACAAGCTTTACGTCACAAAGAACGACTCGTCGGTGTACGCCTTCCGCATCGGAAGACAGCCGATTGCCGATAAAGGCTTCCACATGATATGTGCACATAGCGACTCGCCGACATTCCGCGTAAAGCCAAACGCCGAGATGCTGTCGGAGGGAGGCATGGTAAGACTTAACACAGAGGTGTATGGCGGACCTATCATGTCGACATGGATGGACCGTCCGTTGACTCTTGCCGGTCGCGTGATAGTACGTGGAGAAGACGTTATGGCTCCTGAGACCATGCTCATCCACGTGAAGCGCCCATTGCTGCAGATAACCAATCTCGCCATCCACTTCAACCGTCAGGTGAACGACGGCGTGAAGCTGAGCAAGCAGAAGGACATGCTGCCCCTGCTTGGACAGATAACCAACACGCTGGAAGCTGGCAATCTGCTCATGAACGTAATTCTCGAAGAGCTCAACAAGGAGCGTCCTGTAAGCAAAGAGGATATCCTCGACTTCGACCTTTATCTTGCTGACGCCACACCAGCATGCACATACGGCGTACACAACGAGATGATTTCGTCTGGCAGACTGGACGACCTGTCAATGTGCTTCGCCGGACTGGAGGCTCTGCTTGCCGCCAAAGACAGCGACACCACGCAGGTGCTTGCCATCTTCGACAACGAGGAGACCGGCTCACAGACCAAGCAAGGAGCTGCCAGCCCGTTCCTCGCATTCATGCTTAAGCGCATAGCCTTGGCACAGAGCAATACGGAGGAGGCTTACTATCAGGCTGTGGAGCGTGCCTTCATGATTTCGGCAGACAACGCACACGCTTGGCATCCCAACTATCCTGAGAAATACGACCCAACAAACCATCCCGTTCTCGGCGGTGGTCCTGCCATCAAGTTCAATGCTGCACAGAAATATGCAAGCGACGCCGTGTCGGCTGCCATCTTTGCAGGTATATGCCAGAAGGCTGGTGTGCCATGCCAGAAGTTCGTCAACCATAGCGACGTAGCCGGAGGCAGCACACTCGGCAATATCCTTGCTTCCTCAATACCATTGAAGGGAGTGGACATGGGCAACGCCATACTTGCCATGCACAGTTGCCGCGAGACTGGAAGCACGAAAGACCACGAATACTGCGTCAAGGCATTCACAGAATTCTATAACCTGTAAAGAATGCAGACAGACACACTATCTATATCGCAAGACCCGATGGGAGCTGCCATACGCGACTTTCACTTGACGGGGAAAGCAGGAAGGCTACGCGTCTTGTCTTCTATGTTCGAAGAGGACGAGATGCCTGTGGCTCACCTGTTCAGAACCTTCAAGGACATGCCGCGTACCGAGCAGCGTGCCTTGGAGGAAGCTTACGGCAACGTACTGGACATTGGAGCTGGTGCCGGATGTCATGCTTTGGAACTGCAACAACGTGGTAAAAGCGTGAAGGCTATAGACATATCGCCGCTCAGTTGCGAAGTGATGGAGGAACGTGGAGTGAAGGATGTGGAATGTATGAATGTATTCAATCCGGCATTCATCGGACAATTCGACACCATCTTGCTGCTGATGAACGGCACGGGTATAGCCGGAAAACTGAGCAACCTGCCCAATCTCCTTAATCGCCTGAAACAACTAATGAGTAAGGACGGACAGATTCTGATAGATTCTTCTGACCTTAAATATATATATGAAGACGAGGACGGAGCTTTCGATATCGACCTTAACGGGCCGTATTACGGAGAGGTGGACTATCAGATGGTTTATCGTAACGTCAAGGGAGAACCTTTCGACTGGCTATACACAGACCCGACTATGCTTAAAGCAGTATGCGAACAATGCGGTCTGAAGTGCGAAATAATAGAGAAAGGCGACCACTATGACTACCTCGCAAAGATAACATTAACAATATGAACAAACGAGAATACGCAAAGGCGAACCTTGACTGGCTCGCAGAAAAAGCCAAGGAAGAGGGCGTAAATGCTCTTCCAAGAGGAATATACTATAAGGTGTTGTCGAAAGGCAACGATGACGGCAAGCACCCTACCCCACGCAGCATCGTCACGGCACACTATACAGGACGAACCATAAACGGAAAGAAATTCGACTCAAGTCGTGGCGGAGCACCACTCGCTGTCCGCCTGTGTGACCTGATAGAAGGATGGATAGTGGCGATGCAGCAGATGTGCATCGGCGACAAATGGGAAGTGTATATCCCTGCCGATATGGGATATGGCAAGTTCTCGCAGCCAGGCATCCCCGGCGGCTCCACTCTGATATTCGAGATAGAACTGCTCGGAATTGCCTGACGCAAGCCTTTTAGCAAGGTTTAGTTACGTTTAAGCTATTGACAAGGTTTAAACTTAGACAGCATATTACGAATCTCAACAGCCCGCTCTGGCGACAGGGCGGGCACACCATCCAACCTATAACGCATACCCATCTTCTCATACTTGTAAGTTCCGAGAGTATGATAAGGTAGGATTTCTATTTTTTCCACACACTTGTAACGCCCAACATGTTCGCCAAGGCGGATGAGCCAATTGTCGTCATCCGTAACGCCGGGAACAACCACATGGCGTATCCAAGTTCTTATGCCGCGCTCCTCAAGCTTGTCCAAGAAAGCAAGGTTATTGTCCTGTTTGATACCTGTCAGCTTAGGATAAAGCTCAGTATCCATAGTCTTGACATCCAACAACACAAGATCTGTCTCGTCAAGTACGCGCAAGGCATCTTCCGTACAGAAAGCTCCACTTGTGTCAAGAGCGGTATGCAAGCCTTCGTTATGGCAAAGACGGAAATACTCTCTCACAAACTCAGCCTGCATCAAAGGCTCGCCACCAGATACGGTAACGCCACCGTTCTTTATAAACGAACGGTAACGCAAAGCCTCATCCACAAGTTGCTGCGGTGTCATCTCATACTGACATGTCCCTTTAGGATCCCACGTGTCGGGATTGTGACAATACATACAACGCAAGGGGCAACCCTGCATAAACGCCACAAAGCGCACACCGGGACCGTCAACGGTTCCAAAAGACTCTAAAGAATGAATGTGTCCTATCATGGATGCAAAGTTAACACATTACGGCGACTCTGACAAGAAACCGACAAAACTAAAAAGACATGGCATACCAACACAATCAATACAATATCGTTTGGCACGCATTTTGCATACCTTCAAATGCATGATTACACGTGCACAAAACGGAATAAACAAAAAATAACTAATAAATACACATAAAACAATTATGGCACAAAAAGGTAATATCGGCGTAACAACCGAGAACATATTTCCAGTTATAAAGAAATTTCTCTATTCTGACCATGAGATTTTCCTGCGTGAGATGGTGTCAAACGCCGTTGACGCAACACAGAAGATGAAGACTCTTGCCGAACGCGGCGACTTCAAAGGCGAGCTTGGCGACCTTACCGTACGCGTAAGCCTCGATGCAGACAAGGGAACGCTTACCATCAGCGACCGTGGTATCGGCATGACAGAAGAAGAAATCAACAAATACATCAACCAGATTGCCTTCTCTGGCGTAACCGACTTCCTCGACAAGTATAAGGACAACGCCAATGCCATTATCGGCCACTTCGGTCTCGGCTTCTACTCTTCGTTCATGGTGAGCAAGAAGGTGGAGATTGTCACTCGTAGCTATAAGGAAGGCTCTAAGGCCATCAAGTGGAGCTGCGACGGAAGCCCTGAGTTCGAGATTACGGACGCAGAGAGAGAAGACCGCGGTTCGGACATCATCCTTTACATCGATGACGACTGCAAGGAGTTCCTTGATAAGCTGAAGATTCAGGAACTGCTCAACAAGTACTGCAAGTTCATGGCTGTGCCTGTGGCTTTCGGCAAGAAGACCGAATGGAAGGACGGCAAGCAGGTTGATACTGATGAGGACAACATCATCAATAGCGTGGAGCCGCTTTGGACAAAGACCCCAAGCACTCTCAAGGACGAGGACTATAAGAACTTCTACAGAACACTCTATCCGATGCAGGACGAGCCGTTGTTCTGGATACACCTTAACGTAGACTATCCGTTCAACCTTACTGGTATACTCTACTTCCCCCGCATCAAGTCGAACATCGAGCTGCAGCGCAACAAGATACAGCTCTACTGCAACCAGGTGTTCGTAACAGACCAGGTGGAGGGCATCGTTCCTGAGTTCCTTACACTCCTCCACGGAGTTATCGACTCACCGGACATTCCTCTGAACGTAAGCCGCTCATATCTGCAGAGCGACGCCAACGTGAAGAAGATATCTAAGTATATCACAAAGAAGGTGGCAGACCGTCTGGCAAGCATCTTCAAGGAGAACCGCAAGGAATATGAGGAGAAGTGGGACGATCTCAAGATATTCATCAACTACGGTATGCTCTCGCAGGAAGACTTCTACGACCGTGCTAAGGACTTCGCCCTGCTGAAGGACGTAGACGGCAAGTACTTCACATTCGAGGAGTATCAGACTCTTATCAAGGACAACCAGACCGATAAGGACGGCAACCTCATCTATCTCTACGCCAACGACAAGGAGGCAGAATACAGCTACATAGAAGCAGCCAAGTCAAAGGGCTACAGCGTGTTGTTGTTGGACGGACAGCTTGACACTCCTATGGTATCGATGCTGGAGCAGAAGCTTGAGAAGACTCGCTTCTCACGTGTAGACGCTGACATCGTGGACCGCCTCATCGTGAAGGAGGACAAGAAGGAGAGCGAACTGGCAAAGGCTGATCAGGACAACCTCTCACAGGCTTTCCGCTCACAGCTGCCGAAGGTGGAGAAGACTGAGTTCTACGTAGACGTTCAGGCTCTCGGCGAGCAGGCTCTGCCGGTACTTATAACCCAGAGCGAGTATATGCGCCGTATGAAGGAAGCCAGCAAGTTCCAGGCAGGCATGTCATTCTACGCTCAGATGCCGGACGCTTACAACCTCGTGCTCAACAGCGACCATCCGCTTATCAAGAACGTACTCGAGAACGAGAACAAGGAATGCGCCGACCAGCTCAAGCCGGTTGTATCTGAACTCAAGGGCCTCGAGGCACGACTTGCAGCTCTCCATCAGACTCAAAACGGCAAGAAGCCTGAGGAAATCACTCAGGAGGAGAAGGACGAGGTGAAGACAACCGAACAGTCCATCGAAGAGCAGCGTACCAAGAAGAACGACATCATCGCTTCTTACGCAAAGGGCAACAACGTCATCCATCAGCTCATCGACCTTGCCTTGCTGCAGAACGGCATGCTGAAGGGTGCTGCGCTCGACTCATTCCTCAAGCGCTCTGTAGACATGATTAAGTAAAAGCGCTATCAAACGCATGAACATGTATTGAGACATACATAAACAATTAAGCCCTGTAAAGGCAAGAACAAGAAGAAAAACTCTTCACCTTGCCTTTACAGGGCTTTTTGTTTTTATTAAGCTTATTGTTTGTCCTGCTTTTGTTGCGTATCATCAAAGTCCTCTCCTTGCAGGACAGGCAGCGAGATATGATACTTTACAGCCAGAATGCGTATTATAACGACTAAAAAGAAAGCTATAATTACAGATAATGTCATATCACAACCCCACTCCACAAGACCCCAATATGCGGCGCCTCCGATGATGCTCGCCATGGCATAAATCTCCTTCTGGAATATTACGGGGACGTTATTGAGCAGCACGTCACGTATCACGCCGCCAGCCGAACCGGTCATCGTACCCATAATGATAGCCACCCAGAATGGGTAGCCACAGTCGAGGGTCTTCTGCAAACCTGCCACCGTGAACAACGCCAAGCCAAGCGTATCGAAGAAGAACCACGTATTGTCAAGACGCTTCAACGAGCGGGCAAACACAATGACGAACACCTGAGCCATAAACGTACACACAAGATATATGGACGAAGTCATCCAGAATGGCGTGACGCCAAGCAGAAGGTCGCGCAACGTACCGCCACCAATAGCGACAGCCACGCCACACACGAATCCTCCAAACCAGTCGAATCGCTTTGCCGCAGCATGACGAATGCCGGAGATGGCAAAAGCGAACGTACCCAGAAATTCTATAACATTAAGCAAAGGTCCGTACAAATCCTCTGTTGGCATCATACATTTACGACGTTTACGGGATTGCCATTAAGGAACGAACGGATATTGTTCTCCGCTATATCCATAAGTCGGAGACGAGCCTCTTTTGTAGCCCATGCCACATGCGGGGTGATATAAGCGTTGGGCTGTGAGAAGAGCGGATTGTCAACTGACGGCGGCTCGCTGCACATCACGTCAGCACAATATGCGCCCAGCTGACCAGACTCCAACGCAGCTGCCACGTCCTCTTCATTGACAAGCGGACCACGTCCTGTATTTACGAGCACAGCTCCATGATGCATCTGTGAAAGGCTCTTACTGTTAATCATCTCACGTGTGGACGGTGTAAGCGGACAATGCAGCGTTATGATGTCACACGCGCCGAACATTCCGTCCATTGTGGTCTTCTGAATGCCGGCGGGCAAAGAAGCCGAGCCCTTGCTTGTAACAGCGAAGACATCCATGCCGAAAGCCATGGCAAGCTTAGCCACCTTCATGCCGATATGTCCCAAGCCCACAATACCGATGGTCTTGCCAGCCAGTTCAACCAACGGCGTGTTCCAATAACAGAAGTCAGGGCAACGTCCCCAAACACCCTCTCTCGACTCACGTGCATAATGATCGACATGGTTTGTGACATTAAGAATATGTGCAAAAACCATCTGCGCCACGCTGTCCGTGCTGTAAGCAGGAATATTGGTAACAACGATGCCACGACGACGCGCAGCATCCGTATCCACAACATTATAGCCAGTCGCAAGCACACCAATGTAACGCGTATTTGTGAGTGCGTCTATCGTAGAGGCATCAAAGACCGTCTTGTTGGTCAACACTATTTCGGCATCGCCAACATGAGCGAGCACGTCATTCTTGTCAGTACGCGGATATACCGTCAGCGAACCGAACTGCTCTATCTGTTTCCATGAGATATCACCAGGATTGACACCCTGACCATCCAAAACTACTATTTTCATCTTTTCTTTAATTGGTTATTTATCCTGTTTGTTTTAGTATTATATATCATTTAATGGGCTATTCCTCAAACCTCTTGCCCCAACAACGGAGCATCTGCTGATACGACTTCTCTTCCACGGGTGAATGCTGTGCATGCCATATACGCCTGTCTGTCAGAGCGTCGGGCATATACTGCTGCTCCACGAAGTTGCCTGGATAGTCATGCGAATACTTATATCCGTCATGATAACCGAGATTTTTCATCAGCGACGTCGGAGCATTACGCAGATGCAACGGCACGGGCTGATTGCCGGTCTCGCGCACCAGAGCCAAAGCGTCGTTAATGCCGCAATAAGCCGAATTGCTCTTCGGGCTTGTGGCAAGATAGACCACAGCCTCAGCAAGCGGAATGCGTCCCTCCGGCCATCCTATCTTCATAACGGCGTCAAAGGCGGCATTTGCCAGCAGAAGCGCATTAGGATTGGCAAGTCCGATGTCCTCAGCCGCACTTATCACTATACGTCGGGCTATGAACTGCGGATCCTCGCCAGCCTCTATCATACGAGCCATCCAGTATAAAGCCGCGTCAGGATCCGAACCACGTATCGACTTGATGAAAGCCGAAATGATGTCGTAATGCATATCACCACCCTTGTCGTAGGCAAGAGGGTTCTGCTGAAGTCTGTCCACAACCTTATCGTCCGTGATAACCACATCATCACCACTCTCCGCCTCCACCACAAGCTCCAGGATGTTGAGAAGCTTACGCGCGTCGCCACCGCTAAAACGGAGCATGGCGTCAGTCTGACGAAGCTCTATATGGCGCTTCTTGAGTTCGATGTCCGTCGACACAGCACGATGGAGCAGTTCCTCAAGGTCTTCCTTCTCAAGCGGCTTGAGCACATACACCTGACACCTTGACAGGAGCGGACGTATGACCTCAAAGGACGGATTCTCCGTAGTGGCGCCAATAAGCGTCACCACGCCACGTTCCACAGCGCCCAGCAGCGAATCCTGCTGAGACTTGCTGAAACGATGGATTTCGTCAATGAAGAGAATAGGAGAATTGCTGCTGAAGAACCGTCCGCTCTTGGCACGCTCAATGACGTCGCGCACGTCTTTCACGCCGCTCGTCACGGCGCTCAACGTATAGAACGGAGTCTGCAACTTATTGGCTATGATCTGCGCCAACGTGGTCTTTCCCACGCCCGGAGGTCCCCACAGGATGAATGAGGAAATCCGTCCTGCGTCAATCATCTTACGCAAGACAGCTCCCTCGCCCACCAAATGCTTCTGCCCGACATACTCGTCGAGAGTGCGTGGTCTTAATCTTTCTGCTAAAGGTTCACTCATATACCACACAAAATTATATAATATCTTGCAGACCCCCAAAAGAATTGGCTTAAAATAAGATTAAAGTAAAGGGCGGAATTAATATTAATTGATTACAGCTTGGTATTTTGTCTATAAAAAACTTGTAAGTTAGAAGTAAAGTATTTACTTTTGCACCACATTTATCCAGATTATAACCAAAATCATAATATGAGACAACAAAAAACTTTAACACTCAAAACGCTGACAAAAAGTAACGTATGGGAAGTTCAAGAGAACGACATTTTCAGAATGTGGGAAGCCGCATCCAAAGACGCCGATTTCAAGGACAACAGAAGACACTATTTTGACGTAGTCCGCAGTGCTTTCGAGATGGAGGAAGTCAAGATAGACCGCCCCGAGGTCATTAAGAAGTACGAGGCACGCGACTTTAAGGTCGGAATTCTCCAGAATGACGAGAACGACCACACCAAATGGGCCATCAAGAAGCGCCCCATCAAGCGTGTGACAGACCTCACTTACGAGAACATACGTCATATCTCAGCAACTACGCTCATAGAGGTTCTGGAGCGCAACTTCGGCGGCGGATGGGACTCGCTGTCACAGAGCATTCAGGACATCATCGAGAGCGGATTCGACATCAGCACAACCACATTGCCTAAGGACCGCCTGCACAAGCCAGGAGGTATGTACGAGAAAAAGATAAACGACGGTTTCGAGGTGCTCGAGATTCCGAAGGGCGCATGGGTTGAGGCCATCTTCGCCAAGGAGAAGCCCGAAATGGAGAAGCCTGAGATGCACAAAGAAGACAGCGATTTACGCGATAAAGACTATGACGACGAAGAAGACGACCTTCCCGACAGCAAGTATGGCGAGGACGAGGACGAGGACGACTTCGACGAGGACAAGCTTACTGAGGAAAGCTATCGTACCACCTTCGACACAGACCCCGAGGACCTCTATCTGGAGGCTGAGGACGTAACGGACGACGACGACAACTAATTTTGACGGTAGAATTTATCTACATTATAATAATAAAGCGGCAAGAACAACTCTAAGAAAGAGCGTCCTTGCCGCTTTTGTTTTTGTTATATCATCATCTTCTTACCGAACTTGCAATAATTATATCATATAGCCTTTCACATAAAGCCTAACGGCGTTATGTAACATCTATAGTTGTTTTAATTATCAATAGGGCTTGTTTTAATTGTATAAAGCGCCACTATAGAGAAACTAAAGCGCCACTATAGGGAAAGCATTACGCTTCAACTACGATCCTTCGGCACGAAGGTCTCCCATGTCTGGTCGTCATAAAAGATTCGGATTTCGGATATACGGCGTTGCGGTTTGTCACATTTCTTTACCACTACGACCTTACCTTCCTTACTGCCATTAGCCTCCATACCAGCTTCATCACTCGTCATCTGACCGTCTGATCCGTCAGATGCCCCATAGGGGAGAGGAGCGTCATTACCATATATAGAAGCAGACGGAGCGTCCGAGAAATCGACTGTCAAGCCATTGTCCTGACCACGCTTAGCCGACTCATTACCATGCTGATCAGCCGCTACGTCAACAGTCTTAAACATCGGTCCGACACCGAACATGAGCCAGTCAGTAGAGATATCACGGAACCTATTCTTTATGGCTTCCACTACTGATAGGGAAGGGCGGGTGCGTCCGGTGAATATGCTGCTGAGCGTCGCAGGAGCAATTTTTATATAGTCAGAAAACTCCTGTTGGGTCATCTTCTGGCTCTCCATTATTTTCTTTATACGATCCTTCATTTTTGCTTTGATTTTACGTCTTCATTGATTTTGGGGGCAAAAATGCGCCCGAAGAGGCACTTTTGCCAACATTTACAAAGGTAAAACTTTTTATTAGAACTCACAACATTTACGAATATTAATTTGCAATGTCAAATCATTTAGGATTGTTTAGTTTCAGAAATTCATAGGAATTGATTCGTTTTAGAATAGTGGCTTTTAGACCGTCATGCGGCTTAACCCTACTTTTAAGAACCTTATAAATAATTTAATAAAATATGCCTTCTTATTGATTTACAATCGTTTTAATTCGTATATAATAGTGTATACACAAGTCTAAAGAAGCAAAAAAGCCGTAAATCCAAAGGTTTTAACTTTATTAAGGTTTAATATATACCTACAAGATACTGTGTTTCAATACATTTTATCTTTATTTACGAATTGTATGTATATACATTTACAAATTCATAATATTATATTTTGATTTACATTTATGAATAGCCAAGACTAAAACCATGCAAAACCGACATGTCCAGACGTTAATAAAACCAAATTAGCGGCGTTCGGATTTGTGTTTTAGTTTTTAATATTTACATTTCTATATGTTACTATTTATTAAATGCATATTCAGAAGAGCCGTTTTTTGCCCAAAATTGCAATACTAAAAAATTCACGACCAGAGATTTGAAAACGCGTTTTTCGTCACGTATAAAGGGGTAAAAAAAGACCTAACTCTCGTTTGTTTAGAGAATTAGGTCGAAAAATAAGGTTTCTCTTGAAGAGACAATCTAGATAAAAAAAGGGTGTCAGAAGCCCGTTTTAGTGGAAAATGAAGAAGAGAAGCTCGCGCATCAGGTCGTCTTGAGACGTGTTTGGGTTGTCTATACCCTTACTTTTGGCGTCTGTCTCTCTTATTTTAGCCAGAATCTGCAGAGCTTTCATCGCCGAGTAGTTTCGCATACCGGTCAAATAGTCCTTCACACCCCACACGGATTTGAGATCAAGGAACACAGCCAGCGCCTTCTCATTGGTACGATCAGGCGAATAGAACGCCAGCAAGAGGTTCTGGAAATACGAATAGAGAAGAGGCAAGCACGAGAACAATGAACCTGCTTTCGGATTCTTGTCAAAATATTTTACTATCTGATTAGCCTTATAAACGTCGCGTCCCACGATGGCATTCCTCAACTCAAACACGTTGAAGTCCTTGCTCACCCCTATCTGGCTCTCCACGATTTCGGGCGTAATCCTGCGGTTGTCATCCGGCAACGAAATCATCACCTTGTCCAACTCAGATATCAGTCTGGACAAATCCGAACCGATATGCTCCGCTATCATTGAGGCAGACTTCGGGTCGATGGCTGTATTGCGACTCTTAAGATAGCTTTCCACAAACGCAGGTAGCTCATAGTCTCTCTTTTTCTTGCTCTCAAACACCACTCCTATCGCCTCTGCCTTGCCCACCACCTTCTTGCGGCGGTCAATGGTGCCGTTCTTATAACATATCACAAGAACGGTTGACGTCAAGGGACGCTCGAAATAACGTTCCAAAGCATCCATTGAGCGCATATTCTGCGCTTCCTTCACAATAACCACACGATGCTGAGCCGGCAATACGGGATAACCCTTAGCCATATTCACCACCTGACGATCCGTGACATCAGAGCCGAAGACCACGTCCTGATTGAAGTCGCGGTCTTCAGGTTGTAGAACATTTTCGGCTATGAAGTCGGCTATCTTGTCAATATAGTACGCTTCCTCTCCCATAAGAATATACACAGGAGCATATCTTCCTGCCTTAAGGTCACGCATGACGGATTCGAACGTCATAGTTGATTTTTTTTCTGCCATAATCAAGTATACATATTATATAATGTGAAAATGCGCAAACGACAATGTCGAAACTCGCAATTATCACATATTTTCATTAATTTTGTATGCAAAAATAATAAAATGATTCGATTAAACCTACCGACTTTCGAAATAAAGTTGTCGGGCACCAAAGAACACCCGCGGATATACGACATACTGCGACGACGCTACATAGCCCTTACACCGGAAGAATGGGTGCGCCAGCATTTCGTCCATTTCCTGACGGGTCACAAAGGCTACCCCACAGCTCTTATGGCTAACGAGATAAGCCTCAGCATAGGCAACAAGAAACTGAGGGCTGACAGCGTGCTGTACGACCGTCAGATGCAGCCTCGGATGATTATCGAATACAAGGCTCCGCATATAGAGATAACGCAGAAGGTGTTCGACCAGATAGCTGCTTACAACCTCCTGCTGCACGTCGACTATCTTGTGGTGAGCAACGGACTGCAGCATTATTGCTGCCGCATGGATTATGAGAATCACAAGTATGAGTTTCTGAGGGAAATCCCTGACTACGACGAGATCACCCTTGATAATAACAAATAATAACGACAAAATCTTAAAGCAAGTATGACAGAACAAGAAAAATTGCATGATTCTGCTGAATACAAAAAAATGCGCAGCCAACAGCTTTATTGCTTTGAAGCCCCTGAACTGATGGGAAGCATCATCCGTGCCAACGAAATATGCGCCAAACTGTCCACAATGACTTTCAACTCACCGGAATACAGAAAGATTATAGAGGAGCTGATTCCCGGATTGCCCAAGACTTCGGCAATAGTTCCTCCCTTCCATTGCGACCACGGACACGGAGTTATCATTGGCGAGCATACGTTCATCAATTATGACTGCATCATGCTTGACGGAGGAGAGATAAAGATTGGCGCTCATTGCAAGATAGGTCCGCGCTGCCAGTTCTTCACACCTCAGCACCCTATCGACTATGAAGAGCGCATGCAGCCCGTGGAGACCTGTTACCCTATTAAGATAGGCGACAACTGCTGGTTGGGCGGAGGTGTAACTGTCTGCCCCGGCGTTACGATAGGCGACAGATGCATAATAGCCGCGGGTAGCGTAGTCGTACGTGACATTCCGTCAGACTGTATGGCAGCAGGCAATCCAGCTGTGGTGAAGAAGAAGCTTAAATAGAGCCAACAGGATTATCAATACTAAACAATATCAGAAATAAAAAAACAGAAAGAAACATAAGATTATGGGAGTAGGAAAATGGATTGGCGGATTCTTCGGATTTATGTCCGGCGGACCGCTTGGAGCACTTGCCGGCTACGCTTTAGGCTGGCTTTTCGATAAAGGAGCAGAAGGTTTAAGTGGCGACTCCGCCTTTAATGCCGATGGCACTTACCGCAACAACTGGGACGAACATAACGGATATGGCAACAATCATCAGAATAACGGCTATTCCGCTCAACAGCAATACGAGGGACAACGCAACTCGTTCCTCTTCTCGTTGCTTGTACTTGCCTCATACATCATCAAGGCAGACGGAAAGGTGATGCATTCCGAAATGGAGTTTGTACGCTCATTCCTCCGTCGCAACTTCGGCGAGGCAGCTGTCAGCCAAGGCGAGCAGATTCTTATGCGCCTGTTCGATCGCCAAAAGCAGATGGGCACTATGGCTTTCAAGAACACCATACGTGAGGCTTGCGCCGAAATAGCGCAGCACATGGAATATTCGCAACGACTGCAGCTCACCAATTTCCTTGTGATGATTGCCCAAGCCGACGGTAGTGTGCCTCAAAATGAGATTGACGCCTTGCAGTTCATAGCTGCCAACCTTGGTATTTCACCAGAAGACCTCGCCTCTATGCTCAACCTCTCAACGGGCAGCACCAACATAGACGCAGCATATAAAGTGCTCGGCATAACTCCCGACGCCACGGACGACGAGGTAAAGGCTGCATATCGCCGAATGGCTCTCAAGCATCATCCTGACCGTGTGGCTACGCTCGGAGAGGACGTGCGCAAGGCTGCGGAAAAGAAATTCCAAGAGATAAACGCTGCAAAGGAGACCATCTACAAGGCAAGAGGACTGTAAGCGAAGGGAAAGTTAAGAACTGAGAGTTTTATTTAGCAGATTTTCATATAACATTAATAAGATGAAGATTACCGTATTCTGCTCTGCAAATGAGCATATCGACCCCGAATATTTCCGCCTGACTGAAGAACTTGGCAAGTGGATGGCAGAAAACCATCACGACCTTATATTCGGAGGAACCAACCAAGGACTGATGAACTGCGTGGCAAAGGCTGTGCATGAGGGTGGCGGACGCGTCATCGGCGTAGTGCCGTCGCTCGTCGAGAAAGGCGGACGCATGTCTGACTATCTCGACGTGCATATCCCCACAGACAACCTCTCCGACCGCAAGAACCTGCTGATCGACCAATGTGACGTAGTAGTGGCATTGCCTGGTGGCGTGGGTTCGCTGGACGAGATATTCTGCGTGGCAGCATCAAAGTGCATCGGTTACCACTCAAAGAAGGTTATCCTTTACAATATGAAGGGATTCTGGAACGCCCTCATTGCGCTCATGGACGATCTCGACAAAAAGGGAATGATTCGCGGCGACTGGCACAACATGATAGAAGTGGCTAACGATTTCGAAGAACTGAAAAACTTTTTGATATGAAACCATTAAGAAAATTGACTTCCCTCGTCCTCGCCATGTTGGCATTCACGGCCAACGCTCAGGAAGGCGCATGGAACGGCGAACTTGACGTTATGGGCACCAAGCTGCCATTAGTCTTTAATTTCACCGCCAACGGATGCATCATGGACTCTCCGTCACAAAACGCAAAGGGCATTCCCGCTGAGAAGACCGTTACAGACGACGGTACGATAAAGGTAAAGGTCGGAATGATTGGGGCTACGTTCGAAGGAAAGATGGCAAACGGCGAGATAAAGGGAACCTTCACACAGAACGGTTTTCCTCTGCCGCTTACCTTAAAGCCTGGTAAAATCACAGTAAAGCGTCCGCAGACTCCCGTACCACCATTCCCCTACAAAGAAGAAAGCGTAAGTTTCACCAACGCAGGCTATACATTCAACGGCACACTCACCTTACCAGAGAACTACACGAAGGAAACTCCCGTGGTGCTGATGGTAACAGGTAGCGGACAGCAGAACCGCGACGAGGAACTGTTCGAACATAAGCCATTTGCCGTAATAGCCGACGCTTTGGCTCGTCAAGGCATCGTATCCTTGCGTTACGACGACCGCGGATGGGGTGATGCAAGCGTCAAGTTCATGAATTTCACCGTAGAAGACTTCTGCCAGGATGCCGCTGCCGCCCTGCCTCTGTTGCGTAAGCGTTTCAATAAAGTTGGCGTTCTCGGTCATAGCGAGGGTGGCACCATTGCCATGATACTCGCAGCAGAAGGCAAAGCCGACTTCATCGTGTCGCTTGCAGGAATGGCTATATCCGGTAAGGAGACGCTCGTAATGCAGAATCGTCAGATAATGTCGTCACTCAACATGCCAAAGGAAACCACCGAAACTTTCTGTAAGACTCTCAGTAAAATTTTTGACGAGTTAGCTAACGGCAAGAAAGCAAGCGAAATATCAACGGACGGCATACCGGAAACTCTGAAGCCGGTTCTCACAAAGACATTGCAACAGGTCGACAATCCATATATACGCCACTTCCTTACCATAGACGTAAGCAAGCAGTTGTCTAAGATTAAATGTCCTGTACTGGCACTTAACGGCACAAAAGACACACAGGTGGACTGCACAGCCAACACCATACAACTCGAGAAGGGGCTTACAAATTGCAAGCACACCATAAAGAAGGTGGACGGTGTCAATCATCTCTTCCAGCATTGCACGACAGGCAATTTCGTTGAATATCAGCAGATAGAGGAGACCATAGCCCCGGAGGTGCTTCAGACCGTAACGAAATGGATAAACTCCGAACTATAAAGAAAACATCTTAGTACTTAAGAATGAGAGTTATGATAAAACCCTACTATCATAACTCTCATTTTTCGTTTCTATTTATTTATCAAGCACCTATTCACCGGTATGCAATGCGAGTCCTTTATCTCGCCTATCACAATGATACTGTGCAGACTGCCTATACAGTCTATATTACCAAGCGTGTTAAGCATAAAGTCCTGATAGTCCTTCATGTCATGGGCATAAACCTTTATCAGGAAGTCGTAGTCGCCCGTGGTGTTATAGCACTCGGTTATTTGGTCAATGGTCTGCACAGTATCCATAAACTGCTGAATTAGTTCGTTCGTGTGCTGCTTCAGCCTGATGTTACACAACACTATCACGCTATGCCCCATCTTGTGATGATCCACCACAGCCGAATATCTTTTTATATAGCCCTCGCGCTCCAGACGTTTCTGACGCTCGAAGGTTGGCGACGGTGACAGATGCACACGTGCAGCAAGTTCCTTTACCGTCATGTGCGAGTTCTGCTGCAACAGTTTCAGAATCTTGATGTCTATCTCGTCAAGCGTTTCTTGATTTGCCATTATGCTTGGTTGTTTATTGTTTAATTATTTACTAAGTTGTATCCGTTTTGCAGAATAATATTCCGCAAAAAGCTATATATACAATGCAAAGTTAGGAAATATTTCTGAATTACAAAGAATTTTTGGCTGTAATAGTTCTTCTTCATAACTTTGCGCTCAGAAATCAGAAACGAAACAAAAAGAACAAATAAATATCAAAAAGATTATGAGCAATTCAGTAAACAAGCATTTTGATGCTGTGGGCAGTTATCTGCGCCCGGCAGAGTTGAAGGAAGCAAGAGCCAAGTTCGCCAACAACGAAATCTCAGCAGAACAGCTCCGAGCAGTTGAAGACCGCCTTATAGAGGACGTTATAAAGAAGCAGAAGGCCCATGGCCTTCATTACATCACGGACGGAGAGTTTCGCCGTAGCTACTGGCACCTCGACTTTATGTGGGGATTCGGCGGTGTGGAACACATCGAGCTTGATCATGGCTATCAGTTTCATGGCGAGGAGACCACTAAAGGTTCGCTGAAGCTTACCGGTAAGATAACAGGATCCGGCCATCCGTTCATTAAGGATTTTCTGTTTGTGAAACAATTTGAGGAGGAAGGTGTCGAGGCTAAGCTGACCATCCCAGCCCCAGCACAGTTCCTCGCCGAGCTTTTCCGTGGCGATAACTCGAAGAACACACGTGAGTTCTATCCCAATAACGAAGAACTAATCCATGACATCGCAGAAGCTTACCGCACTTTCTTCCGCGAGATCCACGCCGCCGGATGCAACACCGTACAGCTCGACGACTGCACATGGGGCATGATCGTTGACGACGACTTCTGGAAGTCGATGGCAGGCAAAGGCTTCACTCTTGAGCATGAGGCTCTGCAATATCTCACAGTAAACAACCTTGCCATTGAGGACAAGCCCGAAGGCCTCACCATTAACACTCATGTATGTCGCGGCAACTATCATTCCTGCTACGCCACAAAGGGAGCCTACGACCCTGTCGCACCTTACCTCTTCGCCAAGGAAAACGTCAACACCTACTACCTGGAATACGACGACGAGCGTTCCGGATCTTTCGAACCGCTGAAATATGTATCAGACAATAAACGTGTAGTACTCGGACTCATCACCACAAAGTCGCCCATACTGGAAGACAAGTCCACCATTATAGCCCGCATACGCGAGGCAGAGAAGTACATTCCTCTGGAACGACTCAGCCTCAGCCCACAATGCGGATTCGCCTCATGCGAGATTGGCAACAAACTCACCGAAGAAGAACAATGGGCAAAGCTCAGTCTTGTAAGAGAAATCACAGAGGAAGTGTGGGGATAAGAAAAGTCCACGCAGTTTTCTCAGAACACTTCAGCCACATAATTGTGCTTTATCCCGTCCTTACCACGTTTAAGGAAGAGGATAAGGCGCACGTGGCTGTCTATCACTATTCCGTTTCTGACATCATCCGGCAATGCGGCGGTGGAGGCAAATCCGCCTTTTATGATATTTCCTTCCGGCGTGTATTTTATAGCCGACTCAAGAGAATAGCGTATGTATTTTTCCTTCGGATTAGCATATTCCACCTTTGCCTCGTACACACCGAAAGCATTACGACCCTCGTATTTGTCCATCAACCCTACGATGGCAGCCCACTTAAAGTGGTCGCCGTTGGCTATTATCGGACAAAAGCGTACGTAGCTGCCTGCTGTTATGTTAAGAGCGGAGTGAACCGACTTAAGCGCAACGAAATGGCGCGACTGCGAATCATACACGTGAATGTGTCCGTGATTCTCATCCACAAAGTCCACATACCCCACTTCCACCGAAAACACCTCGTCCACACGCTTCTGCGACAGCACAATATCGGCAGCACGCTCATTGCCTTGCTTCGAAACTCTTCTCAACACATCAAACATCCGTCCGCATATCTCCCACGGACGACACGGAAACTGATGGCTGTCAGCCAAGACCTCCGAACCGTCCCTTGCCACAAGCTTCACGTAGCGACGCCTCCTGCCATTGGCCTCCTTCTCTATCACCTTGGCAGCATACATACTCACAATGGCGTCACACGCTTCTTTGTTCTCCTCCGGATGATGCAGCATATACGACTGAAGGGCACGCTCCACGCGTTCCTTTAGCGACAGGTATTGCCTACCGTCCTTTCCTGTCTGCCTCCGCAAATCCTGCGGACGCAAGAACCGGTCATACCCCCACGCCTCAAGAAACTTCGGCAGCTTGAAGTCGCTGTAAGTCTCGCTTACATTTACCGCCATACCGAGCATACACGAGTCGATAAGCGACATGCGCTTCACATGCAGCTTCATGTATGCGGCAAGCAGAGTGCGAGCCATAACGGATCCCATAGTTTTATAGTTGTGCTGTAGGTAACGGAAAATCTTCCAGTTGGTTTCGTCGGGATGGGCAGCACCGGTGGAGATGCTCTCAAGAAGCTCGTCCCATGTTACGTTCTTTGAGGTATCAGGCGTAGTCATAATATAACGAAAGTAAAAGTTATTGGTTGTCAAGTTAGTAGTAAAGAAAAAAGAGAGTTGAAAGTCAGCTTTCAACCCTCTTACTTTCCAGCAACAAAACTCACACCATGAGTTTTGTCGTATGCTTTTTAGCTAAGCTTTGTTTCTGACTCTTCAGACTTCTTCGAAGCAGCAGTCTTGCGTGTTGTGGCACGCTTACGCTTCGGCTTGTCCTCAGTAGCCTCCGGAGTTTCAATCTTCACGTCAGCCAATTCCGGATCAATCATGATGCGACCGCAATACTCGCACACGATCACCTTCTTGTGCATCTTGATGTCAATCTGGCGCTGAGGCGGAATCTTGTTGAAGCAACCGCCGCAAGCGTCACGCTGAACGTAAACGATGCCGAGACCGTTACGTGCGTTCTTGCGGATACGCATGAAGCTTGAGAGCAGACGCGGCTCGATGGTGGCCTCCAGCTCAGTGGCCTTAGCCTTCAGCTTCTCCTCCTCCTCACGAGTCTCCTGCATAATCTCGTCCAGCTCGTTCTTCTTCTCGCTGAGAGCGCTCTGACGGTCAGCGATAAGCTCCTGTGTGTGAGCCATCTCACGCTTCTTGTCCTCTACCTTAGCATTTGCCTCCTTGATTTTCTTGTTGCAAAGCTCAATCTCAAGGCTCTGGAACTCAATCTCCTTTGTAAGAGTGTCGTACTCGCGGTTGTTGCGCACCTCATCGAGCTGTCTCTTGTAGCGCTCCACGCTTTCCTGCGCATCCTGTATCTCGCCCTGCTTCTGTGCCACAGCCTGCTCAAACTCGTTGATATCGTTCTCGATATGCTCCACACGAGTCTTCAGTCCGGCAATCTCGTCCTCGAGGTCCTGCACCTCAAGAGGGAGTTCGCCACGCAGCGCACGCTTCTCGTCAATAGCAGAGAGAGTGGTCTGAAGCTGGTAAAGGTTCTTCAGCTTTTCCTCTACCAAATTTTCTGTTTCCTTTTTTGCCATAGTGATGTATGTTGTTATTCTTTTTATTATTTAAAAGTACATTATAGGATTGGTGCATGTCTCGGCTATGAAGCATCCTACACCCGGACATTCGCGCTCGATGATGTCGCGGAATATCTCGCTCGTATACTGCTCGCTCTGATAATGACCGATGACGGCTATCTGTATCTGCTGTTCACGTCCGAAAAACTCGTGATAATGCATCTCGCCTGTAAGGAACGCATCGGCACCCGCAGCCACAGCCTCGTCCAGGAGGAACGAGCCCGAACCGCCGCACATTGCCACCGTACGTATAGGACGGCGCAACAGCTGGTTGGCCTGCACACATTCCACGCCGAATGTCTTCTTGAGCATGATGATGAAGTCGTCAGCAGCCACAGGCTCCTCAAACTCTCCCATCACTCCCGAGCCACATTCCACGCCGTCCACCTGCTTGGGCGACATGAAGCGCACGTTACGCAGGCCCATCTTCTCCGCCATCTTATAGTTCACACCACCACGGGCATTGTCCATATTGGTATGCATAGAAAGGATGACGATGTTGTTGGCAAGAGCCTTCATAACTGCCTGCTGCACATAGTCTTCGCCAGTCAGACGCGCAAGCTTACGGAAAATCAACGGATGGTGCGATACGATAAGGTTGCATCCCTTCTTTATGGCCTCATCCACAATCTGACACGTAACGTCCAGACACAATAATGCCCCTGATACTTCCGCCTCTGTCAGTCCGACTTGCAGGCCAGCATTATCCCAGCTTTCCTGCAAGGGCAGAGGCGCGAAACGTTCAAGGGCTTCAATAACTTCCTTTATTTTCACGCTTTTCAGCCTTTATGTATATAGATACTATATGTAATATGCTGCAAAGTTACTGCTTTTTATGCAGAAACGAAAGGAAGCACACGCTTTATTAGAATATTTTAACCCAAATGACAAATTAGGGTTAAGGAGCGACGCCTTACAGCATCGCTCCTTAAAAAAAATCTATTATGACATATACTTAATTCTTCCCAACAACATCCCCCACTATACTCTTAACAACATTGTCTATGCCCTCTTCCGAAGCATACAAGTGATGTTCGTGCAATATGCGCAAAGCCTCTTCCTGATCATTCTTTGGAGCTATCGATGGCCATATGCGCTTGATGGGTGTGGGTGTTATGATGTAGCTGTTAAGCGTCAGATTCTTGTGTTTCTTCACGTCCTCAATATCGTTGATGGTGTGTGCAAGCTTCACCTTGTCGCAACTCAACACATCGCCCTTTTCATGCAACATGCCATGAGGCTCAATGAAGCTTATCCATTGCTTCTTGCCTTTTACTATCCACATAATGAAATCGGGATAGAAACCCGCATTCATGAAGAAGCCCGTACCTTGCTTGCTCTTGTTGCGCAACAAATACATCTCGTATCCTTGCAGCTCTTGCGGTTGCTTATTGCAATACCTCATAATAGCGTTCAGGAATTCTGTCTCGCTCTCGTTTAGAGCTACTGGCGAAACCGGAATCTCCTGCCTCTCGCCTTTCTTCAGCGGATATGACAATAGTGGCTGATACAGATGCCTGTCAAACAATACAGCCTTGAATTTAGGAGGCAAAATTATTACCTCTCCATTCCCTGCCTCATCGTCCTCAAGTTTTCTCTTCAGCTTATCCAACTGTTGGCAAAGCAATTCGGTTTTCTGTTCAGGAAGCACCTCAAGACGATATTCCTTATCCTGCATTACATCCGACTCTTTCAGCTTGTCTACCTTTGTATTTTTGCTCAGCCATTGTTTCTTGTGCAACGTGAAGAAAGCCTTCAGGTACATCTTCAATAGCGACAACGCCATGTCGTGCCAACGCTCCACGCGCTCCTGCAGACTGCCGGCACGCAGGTATTCTTCAGAAGCATAGAGCGTGTACCACGCATCGTTCTTCCATAGCAGGTCGTTCATAGCCTCAAAGCTGATATAAATGTTGTAGAACTTCTCCTGCAACTTATATTCGCGCAGTTCCAGCCAAAGGCGCCGTTTGTTTAGCAATCTTATCTCACGATAGCTATTGGCGTCGTTCTTGAATTTTACGCTATTCTTCTTTATTAAGTTATGTTCATCCTCCTCATCGTCATCAATAGCCTTGCTCGAATTGTGATATACATTCGGATATTTGTCAAGAGTAAGCGAAAACTGATAATCGTTGTTATACTCAAGGTCAATACGAGGAAACTCTTCAAAGAATTTCTTTGTCACATTTTCCGGCTCGCGCAGATGAATGAGGTTTTTCGTCTCTATATCCGCAAATGTCGGCTTTATCTTGATGGTTATCGTCTCTGGCTTAATCTCCTCCTTCTTGATTTCATCCTCAAATTTTGACACATACTTTGAGTCCATGCCGAATATACGCAAGGTCTCCAACACCTCCACATGCTCAGGCAATCCTTCGGGCAGCTGCTCTGGCTGCAAGGCGTTGGTGCGCTTCAAGCAAAAGTCTACGCCCTTCAGACGCACACCACGTCCAAACAGCTGTATAATCTCCGAACCTTTGCTCTTGCCCACATTCATAAGGCACATCGTCGACACACGCCAAGAAGACCACCCCTCGGTAAACTTCTTTGCGCCTATCAGCAAGTTGACCGTAGATGCATCATCATTCACAGTATCAAATTGCGACACGCCTCCTGTGTAGTCGGTGGCACGAATTTCTGCGAAGCCCTGGCATGCCTTCACAACATCAGCTGGCTTGCCAACGTTTATCACGCCAAACGGCCGATGCTCGTTGTGAGCGGTATAGAGGGCTATCTCGCCATCCACACCACGCATGTTGTCGAGCACGAGACTGCTGCCAGCGGTATAACCGTTGAAGAGCAACTGCATCATGCCGTCGTAAATCATTTGAGCCGTAAGTTCTCGGCCTTTCAGGTAGGCGAAGTAGTTCTCAAACACATCTCTACCCTTAGCATTTGCACAACCTTCTTTAAGGAGCGACTCGATAGCTTTCACGGTCTCGCCACCCTTATTATACATCACTTTAGCCAACATCTCTACCACACGCACCACATCACTCATCAGAGCCTTGGCCTCCTGCGACGTGTCGCTTGCCGAAACGGTATGGCCTATGAATATTGCCAACGGACGTGCTATCTGCAACGGGGTTACGGCTTCTTGGTTTTCGGCATAAAGCAGTTGTTGCTCGTAGAAGCCCATCAGTCCGCCCACCTCATAGACGAACATATTGGGGTCGTCGGGCTCCACGTCGATGTTGCATGTGTCAAACTCCTTGCCGTAGCCTTCATGGTAGAAGTGGCGGTAGCTATAGTCGAAGATGGTGCTCACGCCATACTCACGCAGCAGTTTGTTGTCCGTGCCATTAGCGTTGTCTACGGCCTGTCCGAGAGTGGCTGAATATTCTATACAGAATCCGCGTCGCGACAACTGGTCGCGGTAGGGTTTCTGTGTGTCGCCACCCTGGGCGTTGTGCGCCTCGTCCACCAGCACGATGTTGTTCTCTTCAAATGCCGCCACATCTACGGTTGTCGGACCATTCTCATTCTTCAGTTTCGTCACCTCTATCACTTGCACACAATCCTGCGTTGTCCATGCCGCATTGCTCTTGTTGAAAGCCAATGCTGAGAACCCGCTAAGCTTCAATTCCTCGATGTGCTGGCGTGAGAGTCCTTCCTTAGGCGTCACGAGCAGCATGTTGTCGAAACTCTTGCGATGGTATTTCTGTGCATAGTGAAGCACCTGCTTGAGGTTGACGTGCATCATAAGCGTCTTTCCCGAACCGGTGGCACACCACACAGCCACCTTGCGCAGTTCGTCGGCTGTCACCTTCTTGTTTTTGAACGGTTGTGTATAGTTACCTTCGGGCATTTGGCAGAACACGGTATTACAGTATCGTGTAATAGCTTCTGCCAGCGCGTCGGCATCGTGGAAGTATCGGTCGAGGTAAGCCTCCATCATCAGCAGTTCTATATACTGAAAATGCTTCCAGCGCACCTTGTCCGTGCGTCCTTGGTTTATCTCCTCCGTGTGGCGCACAATGTTGCGGTCATACTCCTGCAACTCGTCGGGCGTGATGCCCGTGCTTCCGTCAATCAGATTGGAAAGCAACGTGCAGAATTTCGTGCCGCCGTCCTCGTTGTAGCCTTCGCTGTCAGAGCCACCAAGCATTTGCGTAAGCTTGTCGAGCTGTCTTACCCCGAGTAGTTTTAGCATAAAGCGGTTGAGCAGCAGCGAGTTTTTCAGCTCTGCCTTCACCCCAATGGTTGATGTCGATTTCTTTGCCATTTGTCAGTTATGCTTATTCGTTAGGAAACATGCGATATTCAAATTCCGTCTCTGTCTGTCTCAACTTGCCGTCGAGAATTGTTCCGAGGGTTGTTTCGCCGTTGATATATATCTGCTTGAATGGTTTGTGGTCGACGGAGCGGAGGAAGGTCTTAACCTCATTGTCTGTCACGTGTGCCGTATTGCGCCATATTATCATGGTGCGCTTGCCTCTGCGCGTGGTGCCCGTCACCACCTGCATACCTTCTGCGGGCCACAGCATCTTTTCCACGTTCAGACCCAATAGGTAGTTGAATGTTTCAACCACGTCGATTGTCTGTTCCGTCGTTTCGTTGCCATGTGCTATCTGCATCTTCACGCCGAACGGATTAGCCATCCAGTCGGTGTGCATCCAGTTCTGCTGCGACTGCATGTCCATCACGTAGCCGATGGTGTCGGCATCAAGCTTCTCCTCATACCATGCGCCTTCCTTTGGCGTGCGGTAGAGGTTGTTGAGTGTGTCTTCGTATTGCTCAAGACGGATGTACTTGAAACAATGTGAAGAGCCTTTACGAGAGACAGGCTTACCGTCTTTCCAATCTTTGGAATAGATGACCTTTTGGATGCGAGGTTTTGTGACACTTTCAAAATACTCACCCATCTCGCCTAATACATATCTACGCGAACCTTCGTCTTCTCTATTTAGATATATTACAGAATGAGCTGTCGTACCCGACCCGCCAAACATATCCATGAAAATGCCATTTGATTCGCCTACCAATTTCAAGAAACGAGCAATAAGTAGATAATACTTAGGATTGTCAAACTTGTTTTTGTCTCCAAACAAATCTTTAATAAGAGCCGTAGAGACACGATTGTCCAAATAGGTAACCGTACTTGGACTTTCATATTCTGTTTCTCTTAAGAATGATTTTCTGCATGGTACGGTTTTTTCATCTTTACCGAACACCACACGGTCGTCTGCAATCTGCTCCTTCATCGTTGTTTCGATGAAACGCCATCCTCCTTTGGGCTTCTTGCAAGGCTTGCCTGTCACGGGGTGCAGCACATCATAGAAGTAGCCATTTGCAGGCTTGGAGATATTGTCCGCGAAATACAGCCCACGTTTTTCACATTCACAATAATGCTTTTATCTTCTTGCAGGGTCGGATTTAGGCAAATCATTAAACCATTGCTTCATCGCCTTAGACTGGGCCTCGTAATTGCTAGGGTATTGCTTGGCGATTTTATCATATGCAGCGTATATTCTGTCAAGTCCCTCTTTTCGTTCCATCCAGCGAATATCCGTTCCGTCCATGAATAATTTGTCGCGCATAAACACTTCGATATACTCATGGCTGATTGACATGTATTTTTGGTCGTTCTTTGAACTGCCTTCCCATATTATATCTGTCAAGAAGTTGTCATCGCCAAACACATTGCAACCGAGTTGATGCAGATTTGATTGTTCGTTTTCGTCACAACTTATCAATATCGGCGCAGTACGTTTCATCAACGGCGCAATTTTTAACAAACGGTCTTGCATCATCGACATCCATGAGCTATGCTTGAAACTATCCTTATAAATAAATTCGTTCTTCTTTGTATTATAAGGAGGGTCAAGATAAACGCCGCACACCTGCTCTTGATACTTCTCCTGCAACAGTTCCAGCGCCTGGAAGTTCTCCGAGTTCACAAGCAGTCCGTCACATTGTGCGTCGATATTCTCCATGCTCTCCAAGAGTCTATGTTTGAAGTCGTTGTTGAAGAAAGCCGTATCAAGCACAAGGTGCGGATTCTCCTTCAAGAACTGCACGGTAAGCTCCCCTGTATAGCCCTGTTTGCCAGAAGAAAACATATCGCCTTCCGTAGCCTTTATCGACTCTATGTCAAACAGACGCTTCCATTCCTCATGCTGCTCCTCATTGGCGCATATTTCTTCGTAGAGCGATTCGGGCACACGGTCGAGCGTGATGCAGTAGTCGCTCTGCACCACAAACTTCTTCTTCAGCCACAGCTTCTTCTGGAAGTCTTCAAGTCCGGCAAGCATCTGTATAATCTCCTCGCCAACAGCCTTTATGGTCTTCGCCTCGGCAAGGGTGCGGCGGAGGTTGTTGTAGTCGAGATCAGACACGTGCATTATCTCGTTCTTCAGATAGAAGTCGAGCTCACGGCGAAGGAAGTCGCCAAGATTCTTGTGTATGAAATAGTCGCTTGAGTTCTTGGTGGTATATCGGTTGATGTGGCGACGCAGTTCCTCCGTGTCCTTGCCAGATGTGTTGGTGATAAGGTCGAGATAGTCGTCTTTATAATTAGTCAGGATGATGGCGGCAAGCTTAGCGTAGATGGCTTTGTTGAGTGTATTCTGCTCGTTGCCTTTCTTCTTCATCAGTTCGTAGGTGAAGTAGATGTGCAGCACGCCGTCCTCCTCTATCTGCACGGGCACGAAGTCGGGCTCAGGCTCCTCGCCAGGCTCACTCACGCCATCCCACAACTTGAACTTGCGTGCCCAGTCTTTCTGCTCCTTCTCGTTGTTCTTCAGCTGAACAGCATTCTTCAGCGTGAACTCCACCTCCTTACCGTTCTTCAGCTTGAAGCGGTAGTTCTTGAAAGCCTCCGATGTCTTTATGTAGTATTGGTCGGCATTTGCCCAATGCAGCTTCACCTCTTCCCCATTATAAGGCACAAGATATGTGGCATCGCCACCATTCACATAGCGACGCTGCGAGATGAAATCGCCCTTGTCGTAGTAGCGGCTGAAGAAATCGTTGAGAGCGGTAAGAATGTGTGGCAGCATTACCGTAGGGTCGCCTGTCTCCTCCAACTGCTGGCGTAGCTCGATGATGCTCTTTTTCTTGTAGATATCGTCCATCGTCTCGCCATCCTCCTTATACACACGTATGCGGTCTTCCATCTTCTTCTTTATCTCCGCCACATTGACGCTGGCTCCTTGTTGCTCTGCAAGCAAAGCCTCTATTTTGCGACACAACGCATTCTCTTCCGACTCGTCATTGAGCCCGAAGAACGTCTCTATCTCTGCCTTCTTCTGTGCCATGATACGATAAATGCCGAAGTCGAGTTCGGCAGCATCGTCTACCATAAACATCTCACGCAAAGTCTTAACAAATGCATTTATTGTATTTTTGGTCTGTTCATTCATACGAGTTTTATTTATTCATGCAAATATATCAAAACTTTATGAGAAAAACGATTATTGTAGAAGGTTTCTTGCAATGATTCATTTTATTTGCCTTCATTTTCACCATGCAAATATTGCCAAAAGAGTAAAAATATTTTACAAAATAAAAATTGATTATAGAGAATCAAAAAGCTGTTTTTATGGTTTTTCACAGCATCAAAGCCACCCTCGATAACCATCCCCAACCCCATATTGCCCTCATAGCGCCACTTTTACAGCCTAAAAGCGTTACTGTTGCAAGACAACAGTTGATGTATTAGGCGGCAAAACAAGCACTATGACACCTTAAAAGAGCCACTTTGACAAACCGTTTGTTTACGTACTTTTCCCGTAAACCACATAATCAACTGTGTATTAACGATATAGCTCCAAGCGCTCAAAACTCAAGAATTTCGCACCAAAGATTTTGCTGTGCGCTCAACTCATAGTATTGAGCATCAGGAATGCAAATATTGTCATCAGCAAAAACAAAAGGGAAATAGTTTTGCCGGCGGCAATGTAAGAAGAATAAGATGATGCGAGCACATTGCCGTTTATCGTAAACGTACCATATAAGCGATTATGCCAAGCATTGTCAGCATCTCTGACATGCCCAACGCCAGCCAAATGCCGGTTTCGCCGAACGCCATCGGAAGAACGATGAAGCACGGAACAAGGAAGAAGAGGCCGCGCAGCAGGGCGAACACCATAGCCGAACGCACGCGCTCTATGCTCTGGAAATAACCTATAAGCGTGAGGTTGACAATGAAAAACACAAACGCCAGAGCCATCAGCGGGAAACCTTTGACGGCAAGAGGGAAGGCTGCCTCACTACGGTCTATGAACAACTCTACAAGCTGTTCAGGAAGGAGCATGAACGCTGCACTCGCCGACGCTCCACATACGACAGCAGCCAGCAGAGCCACACGCAATGTGGAACTGACTCGACGACCGTCACCAGTACCATAATTGAAACTGATGATCGGTTGTGCAGACTGTGCCACCGCATTGCCTATCATATACACAAAGGGAGTGTAATAGCAGGCTATTCCGAATGCGCCGATGCCAGGATCGCCCAGATAAGAACCGAATATGTAGTTGCCGATGAGGGCAAGCACCGCCATCGTACATTCTCCCATAAGGGCAGACAGTCCGATGGTGCATTGATAGCCGATGTTTCGGACGGAATAGAGCAGGGAGCGACGGCTCCATTTCAGTCGGATGGGTCGCAGCTGACGTGCCGCGAAAAGCATATACCACATGGCTATGATGCCGCCAATGGTCATACTCAACGCCGAGGCAACGGCAGCTCCCCAAAGCCCCCACCCCATATATACTATCATAAACCAGTCGAGGAAGATATTGGCTACAGCCGACACCACGTTGCACCACATGGCAAGACGCGGGCTACCGTCAAGGCGGATGACAAACAACAGCAAAGCCGCCCACACGCCGAACAACTCGCCGGGCATAAAGCCAAGCATATACTCGCGCACCAAAGGCAGCAAAGCATCTGACGAACCGAGCATACGTCCTATTGCCGACGGGAACAGCATCACCGGAATTATCATCGCCAAGATCACGATTGTGGCGAATATCCAAGCCTGAGTGACATTGATGCGGGCTGCCTTGAGTTTGTGTTGCGCCATGTGGATGGATGCCACAACGGAACAGCCGGCTCCCATCATCAGAGCCAGTCCTGTCACCACCATAAGAATGGGCACACAGATGTTTATGGCAGCAATGCCGTCCGCTCCCACAGCATGACCTACGAAGATGCCGTCAATGGCTGTCATTGCCGATATGCTGAGCATACCGAACAATGTAGGGAGAAAATAGCGTCCGAAAAGACGCGGGATGCTCAGCGTACTGAGATCAATGGAGTCCTTAGTTAGTTTATCTGACATTTATTATGTTTGCAAATATATTATGCAAAGGTACCACAATAATGGGGAAACACCACAAAAAATGAGTACTTTTGCATCGTGAAACAGAAAAGACCAATCAGATAATGAAACTCAAAACCATCAGCCAAAAGCTAAAAGGCAACCCTACAATGACCGAGGGAACTGTCTATTCCATGCTCGTGATATGCGGCATCTCGCACTTCCTTAACGACATGATACAGTCTATCATACCGTCAATATATCCCATTCTGAAGGCTAATTTCGACTTCTCTTTCGCACAGATCGGACTCATCACGCTCGTCTTTCAGATGACCTCGTCCATCCTGCAACCGTTCACCGGACTGTATGCCGACCGCCATCCGCGCCCCTACGCCCTTTCCGTAGGCATGTGCTTCACGCTGACCGGCCTCCTGCTTCTTGCCTTCGCCAATAATTACCTTGCCATACTCGTAGCCGTGAGCATCGTGGGCTTCGGTTCGTCCGTCTTCCACCCCACCGCCTCACGCGTAACCCAGATGGCGTCGGGCGGCAAAAAGAGTCTGGCGCAATCGATATTCCAGGTTGGAGGCAATGGCGGATCTGCACTCGGACCGCTGCTTGCTGCCATAATCATCCTCCCTTACGGACAGCACTCCATTTCGTGGTTTGCCTTGGCAGCTCTGCTTGCAGCCCTGATAATGATAAGGCTCGGAGCGTGGTATAAGGCAAGGCTGAAGTATATTGTGAAGCATCCGCAGAAAACGCCGGAGCTGAACACCAACATCTCAAAGCGAGCCAAATACGGAGCTTTGGCTATACTCATTCTCCTCGTGTTCTCTAAGTATTTCTACACTTCGTGCATCACGAGCTACTTCACGTTCTTCCTTATTGACAAGTTCGGCGTGTCGGTAAGGGCATCGCAGCTATTCCTCTTCGTGTTCCTCGCAGCCTTTGCCATCGGAACCGTGGCAGGAGGCATGCTCGGCGACCGATTCGGACGTAAATACGTCATCTGGTTCTCCATCCTCGGTGCCGCCCCATTCGCTCTTGCCATGCCTTACGTGGGTCTGACATGGACCATCATCTGCTGTTTCCTTTCAGGTCTGATTATCGCATCTGCATTCTCGTCCATCGTGGTTTACGCCACCGACCTCATGCCTGACAAGGTGGGCATGATAGCCGGCGTGTTTTTCGGACTGATGTTCGGACTCGGCGGACTGGGTTCGGCTTTCTTCGGATGGCTGGCTGATAAGACAAGCATAGAGTTCATATTCCAAGTAAGCGCTTTCCTGCCGCTGTTAGGAATCATAGCCGGACTGCTTCCTAATACGCAGAAGACGAAATAGCCATTTTATCGCCACAAATAAAAACAAGAAACGGTCAGGCAAAAAGTAAACATAACCTTTTCCTGACCGTTTTTTCATATCACTCTTTATTTATAATCCTATCGGCACAACAACCTTGAATGTAAAGTTGCGACCCATATTAAACACTCCCATTCTGCCCGTAGCCTTATTCACGTCAAGATATTTCAGTCGGCTTAGATGACTCTGATAAGCACGGTCGGTGATGTTCTCACACGAAACATACAGCGAAGCAATGCGCTTGCCGTGGCTTTTTATGTCGGTTCCTGCATACATATTTAATAATGTATATGATGGTGTGGCTGTCTCCGTACCGCCAGCTGCATAATAATGGTTCTGACGAAGATTGCAGTCAACGGCAAACTTCACGTACATATTGTCGAACGTGCGTCCGTCACAAACAATCTCGTAACGCACATCCCCTTGCCAACGAGGAGCAGGAGTGAACGGCAGATACTTTGCTTCGTGTGGCTGACCGAGTTGCACGGCATCTACATAAGCGAAACTATTGCCTATGTGCAAGCGCTCAAACGGATGGACATCCACATGCACTTCACCACCCATCAGACGGGCATCTCCCGAGGTGAACCGGTAGGTGTCGGAGCCGTCTGTAACGACCGGCGTGCCATCGGCATCGGTGAGACGCGTGCTGAAGATATAGTTGCTGATGCGATTGGCGAAGAGCGAGAGCTCGGCAGACACAATCTCCGAAGAATAGTCGAGTCCGAGATCGAGCTGCCAACTCTGTTCCGGCTTCAAAGCCGTATTGCCAATCTCATAACGCTGTGTTCCCTCATGCTCACCGTTAGAAGCAAGTTCACTGATGTTTGGCGCACGGAATCCGCATGACGCATTCAGCTTGATATTAAAGTTCGGCAGCAGTTCGTAAGCCATTCCTAAACTGCCCGAGAACCCGTCGAACCCACGGCTGAAAGCCTTGAAGCGCTCCACGACGCCGCCATCCTCTTCATCTTCCAAGAGATTATCGCCATGCAGATGACGATGGTCATAACGCACACCACCACTAAGATTCAGCTTATCAACATTGCACGTGGCTGTGGCAAACAAGCCATAGTCGAAGAGGCTATAATCGGGGATGAGAAACTCTGTGCCCTTATTGACAGACTGTTGCCACATACCGTTCAGTCCAGCGGCAATTTTCCACGAACCCAACAATGGCGATGTGTAGTGCAAATCATAGTTGACAGTATGGAGCATTAGGTCGAGCCCGCATTCATCGCGCTTCTCCTCATATTCCTGTCTGCGGTTCTGCTGGTAAGCAGCAAGCAACTTTATGTTGCCTTCACCCACATACCACATATTGTCAAGGACAGCCTTGTAGTGATGTATCTGCTGGAACGGCAGAGAACGACCATAACTCTTAAGATTGAAGCCGTCAGGAATCTCAAGTCTGCCCGTCTCTTCATCACGTTCTCCCTCAACTATTCCTGGTGTAAGATGATAATAGTCGAGCGTAAGATGAGTGTGTCCGACACGGTGATTCCAACCAAGCATCTGCACGAACGACTGCTCACGGAAAGCAGAGCCATACACATAACCATCGTAACGGTTCTTATATGCATGCGCCATCTTGCCACTGTAGCGAGTATTCCACACAAAGCCACGCTTATTGCCAGCGAAATTAAGTGAATAGTCGAAGAGTCCGTTGTTGGTCTGATAACCGCTCATTATGTTGCCGCTCATCTCTCCCATTGGAAGTACCGGTGCGCTATTGAAAACTATCACACCTGCCAAAGCGTCCGAGCCATACATCAGACTGGCAGGACCTTTAAGTATTTCGACAGAGTGAACCGACGCTGCGTCTATCTCAACTCCGTGCTCATCGCCCCACTGCTGACCTTCCTGACGCACACCGTCGTTTACCACCACTACACGATTATATCCCATACCGCGTATAACGGGCTTTGAGATGCCGCTGCCTGTGGTTATCTGTGACACGCCCGGCTGATGACTGATGGCGTCTATGATATTTGTGGAAGGCTGTGCTTCAAGTTGGCGAGACGATACGATACTTATAGGAGCTGCCGACGTTCCGAGTTTCTGATGTCCTGTAAGTCCTGTGACCACCACTTCGTTTAGCTTCACATTGGTTTCGGTCATTGGCTGATGGCGAGTGGTGTCTGCTTCTTCGGTTATAGCCATAACTGGGGCTGTTGCCGACGAGCATACGCCCATCAGCAATAACGATTTATATATATTGTTCATTTATTTGTTTCCTTATTGTTGTTTGTCTCAAAAAAACACATGGGGTGACCATCAACAATAAGGCGGAGCTCTTGTGCTCCTTACGCCCACAATCAGCAGACATGGCTTTGGACATGACCGCTGCATGGTGAGCCTCCTCATCACAGCAAAAACAGCCAGCACAATCAAAGTAGGCACAAGATAAGACGTGCTATGAAGCTGACATAGCAGACAGTCGTGCGTAAATGAATGTGTGGAGGCAATGTGTCCACTATGATGAACATGATGCAGACAGTCCTGACAATAGGACGCAACGACATCGTCTTCCACCTTCTCATGATGGTGGAAGCTTATCGCCACCAACATTGGCAAATACACCAATATCAGCAGCCAAGCCAAACGTCTATGCCTTCTGTTAACTGTACGCATTCTGAAATCAATCTTGTCATCAGACTGCTAAACATAGCAGCCGAAGATACAAATTATTTGTACAAAGGTATATTATTTACACTAAATACCAGATATTATTACTGTTAAATAATCAATAAAACTTAGATTAACTGACATTTTAACACAACAATATGACAAATTTGGCTAAAATGTCAGACTTGACAATATCCTTACCGGATGGCACATAAGTTGCGTTATGGCATAATGAAAGCCGGAAGCAATCAAGCGAAACGGCAAAACAATTAAATATTGGAGGTAATACATTATGTTAGTAGTTCGCAGAAATAACAGTTCAAATTGGTTGAACGATTGGTTAGATAACACATTGTTTAACACAGAGGCAACATCACAGGTAAGAACAACCGCTCCGGCTATCAACGTCAAGGAGACTTGTGAAGAATATATCATGGAAGTAGCTGTTCCTGGTCTGAAGAAGGAATGGGTAAGAATAAACCTTACCAATGAAGGCCTGCTCCACATGGCCATTGAGAACAAGATGGAGCACAAGGAGGAAGAAAGAGAATGTGGTTGCAGAAGAGACAGACACGAGCGCTATCTGCGTCATGAATTCTCATACGGCAACTATGAACAGAGCTACACTCTTCCTGACGACGTGGAGCGCGACCATATCTCAGCAAGCGTTGCCGATGGCATACTTACCATCGTAATTCCGAAGATAACGCCGGAGAAGGAAGCTAAGGTCATGAAGAACATTGAAGTGAAATAACAAATAACGATTTGCAGGATAACAAACGCAAAAAGGTTGGTTGCGAGCATTGGGCTTACAACCAACCTTTTTTTTTAAAGTTTTAAAAAATAATCAACATTTCTCTTTGTCATTCCAAACATTTGACATATCTTTGCGATATCAAAATGATATCACTAAACAATCACATGTATAACCATTAAAAAGTAAGATTATGGAGAACAAGGAGTTTCAGTTTAAAGGTATGACCATGAATGGTTTTGCCATGCTTTTCGTCAACATCATGTTGACTGTATTGAGTGTAGCGATTATTGTTACTGGCTTCATGCAGAATCTGAATGACACATTGACAGGATTGATTGTAGGCTTCGGCTTTGCCGTATTCGCCGTAACACTCTTCATTTGGGCAGGCTTCGTGATGCTCGAACCGGGCGAGGCACGTGTGATGATGTTCTTCGGAAAATACAAAGGCACGTACACCAAGGTGGGCTACTCATGGGTGCACCCTTTCATCAACACCAAGAAGCTGTCTCTTCGTGCCCGCAACCTTGACGCAGAACCTATCAAGGTGAATGACAAGACGGGCAATCCGATTATGATAGGACTGGTGCTCGTGTGGAAGCTAAAGGATACATACAAGGCTATGTTTGAGATTGACTCGCAGACAATGGCACAGAGCGGAACAGCACAGCAAATCGGAACAAGCGTGTCGAACGTGATGCTCGCCTTCGAGAACTTTGTCAAGACACAGAGCGACGCAGCACTTCGTCAGGTGGCAGGACTCTATGCCTATGACAACAACGAGTCGGGCAAGGCGGAACTTACTCTGCGCGACAGTGCCGACGAGATAAACAAGCAGCTTGAAGAGAAACTTGACGAGCGTCTGAGCATGGCAGGCATAGAGGTGGTAGAGGCACGCATCAACTATCTTGCCTATGCACCGGAGATTGCCGCCGTGATGCTTCGCCGCCAACAGGCTGATGCCATCATCTCTGCACGCGAGAAGATTGTGGAGGGTGCCGTGTCGATGGTGAAAATGGCTCTTGACAAGCTAAGTAGCGAAGAAATCGTAGATCTTGACGACGACAAGAAGGCTGCCATGGTGAGCAACTTGCTCGTTGTGCTTTGCGGTGACGATTCGGCTCAGCCTGTTGTCAACGCCGGAACTCTAAACCATTAAACCGTATGGCAAAAAAGGAAACCGGAACTAAGAGTTTCGTTCTGCGCGTGGATGCCGAGACGATGGACGCCATTGAAGCGTGGGCTGCTGACGAATTCCGCAGCATCAACGGACAACTGCAATGGATTATCGCCGAGGCTCTGCGCAAGAGCGGACGAATGCCCAAGAAACGACAAACGAAAAATCCTCCACAACTATGAATACAAACTTTAATCACTTCTGCGATTCGTCCAATGACGAGCAAGAATATCCAAAAATCCGGCTGCAACGCACATTGACCAATACTTTCTTTGAGATAATCATTGGTTTGCTATTACTCATTCTTTGGGGAGGAATAGTTTATAAGTTGGCTATATCGAATGGTGAACCAATCCCCACTCACATTGACTTCTCAGGCAAGGCTGACAGCTTTGAGAGCCCCTACTGGCTGTTACTTGTAGGTGGTTTCTGCACCGCTTTGGCAGTATTCTATATGTATGCCGCTTACCATCCCACCTATCTGATAGACGCAAGATTACGAATCACAAACATGCTACAGATAAAGATACTGGTTTACTGGGCATATATCATCACAATAGAATTGGTATCAGTAGGCATCTCGCTGGTATTTTTCTGTCTTGGAAGCCTTACATTATTCTTGAAGATAATGGTGTTTGTCATAATACTCACGTCCTTGGTTACAATCATAGCTGTAAGAATGGCCAAATAGCCCTATTGAAGAACTATTGAGCCGCTATGATGAAACATAAAGGAAGAACAAAGAAAAAGTTTGGTTGCGAGCAATATGCTTACAACCAACCTTTTTTAGTATATATCACGTGTTATTTCTTTACCACAAATACGCGTGTCTCGTGCGGCATTACGCGTCCCTTCCACTTTGATGTGTTACGGGCTACATCCTTATGCTGCCAAACGTCGCGTACGGTGTATTTGCCAGCAAAACCGAGTGAAGCAAAGTCAGCAGTAAGAGTGAGCGGCTTTTCGGAAGTGTTGAGCAAAGCAACGGCGTGAGAGCCATCAGCAAGCGGACGAACGAAGATCTGATAGTTGTCGTTCATTACCTTGCGCTCGGCGGCCTTACCAAGCACATCCTGATTGATGGCGATAATCTCCGGATTGAGCAGTATGCGGCGATCGTCCTCAGACACCTTGCGCAAGTCATTGGTCATGGCGAGAGGAGATGCCATCATACACCACATACTCATCTGTGTCTGATATTCGGTCTGCGTGCAGCCCACTCCACCGAGATCGCTCGACGGACCGCCCGTACCGTTAAGTCCTACGACAAGCATGTCCATGTCGGGCCATTGTCCCGGACGCACATACTTGGCAAGCGGAGCTGTGACGTTGACAATATCAATGATGCCCATACCACCTTCCTTCACGATGTCTTTCCACATATCGCGGACGTCATAGGAGGTACGCCAGAGCTGACCGCCAACTTCCTCACACCATTCCTCGCATTGACGCTGTCCCCACTCGCAGATGCCGAGAACGATGTCGCGACCGGAATTCTGCAAGGCATTGGCCATGGTACGATAACGATGACGAGCTGTGGCGCTGTCCTCAGGAGCGTTGCAGTAATCATACTTAAGATAATCGATGCCCCATGAAGCAAATGTTCGTGCGTCCTGCTCCTCAAAGCCAAGACTTGCGGTCCAACCGCCACACGTAAGCTGGGCTGCATCAGAATAGATGCCAAGCTTAAGCCCCTTAGAATGAACGTAGTCAGCAAGGGCCTTCATGCCATTAGGGAACTTCTCAGGATCGGGAATGATGTTATTCTGACGATCGCGACCTCCCTGCCAAAGGTCATCAATAAAGATATATTCGTAACCGGCATCACGGAAGCCACCTTCCACCATAGCATCGGCAGTCTCACGAATAAGCTGTTCGTTGATGTTGCCTTGAAAGAGATTCCATGTCATCCAGCCCATTGGCGGTCTGGGAGTCAACTGATTACGCGGAGTTTGTGCAGAGGTAAAGAGAGAAGACAGCAGTAACGCTGCCGATAAAAATAAAGACTTGTTCATAGATATATAATATTTGTTGTTTTAGTAGATAGCGGTTCTTAATGAATGCAAAGTTACTAATAAATATTCAGAAACATAAGCTTACGGACCATAATACGCCCGAAAAGCGTTATCTTTGCCATATCGGAAACATATATAAAAACAGACAACAACATGCATAACATCACATTCTTTGAAGTTACAGAGCCGAAGGAGGCTTATCGTTCTGCCGTAAACAACTTGCTGACACAACTATCGCAGAATGCCAAACCCATGACCATTGACGAAATGACGTATATGGCAACTTGCAACGAAAGCCACCTGTTCTTTCTTTGCATTGACAATAAAATCATCGGAATGTCCACACTTGCCGTCTACAGGTCGCCCATAGGCTGCAAGGTATGGATTGAAGATGTAGTGGTGGACAAAGATTATCGCGGCCAGGGACTCGGACGTACGCTTATAGAAAGAACAATAAAGGAGGCAAAGAGATTTGCCCCCTGTTCACTTCTGCTAACGTCACGCCCGTCACGCATCGAAGCAAATGCGCTCTACCAAAGCATTGGGTTCGGGAAAAGAGAAACCAATGTATATAAAATGGATATAATCTGAGGAGCCAAAACTTATTATGGGTTAAGGATATCCAGTATTTCCGAGAAATGGGAGATACGCCAAAGACGCTCATGCTCAAACTCTTCAGTGGTTTCATGCGCCCAGTTGGTGTGGAACGGTATATGGGCGGCATAAGCTCCGATGGCAAGTGCCGGAGCAATGTCGCTCTTAAAACTGTTGCCAACCATAAGAAGTTCGTCCGGATTAACGGCAAGCTGAGAACATAATGCATGGTAAGCTTCCTGTGTCTTGTCGCTAACGATGCTGACAACATCAAAGAAGCGGAGCAGACCAGAGCGGCGCAACTTATTCTCCTGATCCATCAGTTCACCTTTTGTAAACACAGCAAGACGATAACGACGTGAGCCATCGGCGTGCTTAAGGTCGTGTAAACGGCTAAGAGTCTGCTCCACACCATCAAGCGGGCAAGCGTCAACATGAAGCAGACGCTTGCCTAATTTCACAATTTCGCCAATAACACGGGCCTCTACCCTACCTTCGCTAACCTTGACGGCATTCTCTACGAGCGAGATAATAAAAGCCTTGCAGCCATATCCGAGGTCTACCATATTGGACATCTCCGTCTCAAAAAGGCTTGCGGTGATCTTTTCGCTATCACCGAACGGAGCCAGAAGCTGACAATACTCTCTCTCTACATCAAGGAAATGGTTCTGTAATGCCCACAGCGTATCGTCAGCATCGAAAGCAGCGGCACGTATATTACTGGTTTTCATAGCACTAACACTGCCATTCATTACAGATTCCATTCTGATACGTCACACTTCGCCTCCACCTTCTTCTCTATGTCGTCAGGAAGTGATGGGAAGAAATCAATACCTGTGATTCGTTCCACTTCGTCCACAGAATTGGCATAGTCGCCCTTAGGACGATTGCCGTCAGCATTCTTATAGATAAAGCCAATGGCCTTCGGAGACGGATTCATACACAGCACCACCTTGAAGAAAGCATCAGGAACCGCCACCTTATTCTTGCCAATCGTCTTTGAGCTTTTCTTATAGAATATAGGACCACATACTATATATATATCGCCGTATTGCTTTGCCCACTTGCGGCATGCCTGCTCCATCTCGTTCCAGTCTCCACGATTGAGTGACGGAGCCTGTGGACACACATTGGTGAAGAGAAAAGAGTCGTCCATTGCTGCGCTGCTCCACTTATTATCACCAGCCGGACACATGTGTCCGCGGTCGTATCCGGAACGCACATAATCGAAATCCACCGCTCTTGGCTCCGGTACGTCAAGATCTTCATGGAATTTAGATTCAGCTCGTTTTGTGTTGCCAGTAAGATGGGCTTCAGTAAGATGCCACGCCACCCAATTCGGGACACGACGGTCAGAGTTATATGAAACTGTATAACCCGTTCGCTTAAGCACTATCTCAGGAGTTTTCTTCAACGAAGCGGGCACTTCAATTCCTTCAACAGAAGCCTTCGATGACGTTTCCTTATTAACAGTAGCTTCATTAGAGCTATTGCCATTATCCTTCTTTGCTATCTCGCTCTCATAAATCTTACGGCCTTCAGCCAAACCTGTCTTCAAGCCCTTCGCATCGCAGGCACACATTGACAGGCACAACAAAGCTGCCGCCAATACATTAAAAATCTTCTTATTCATCATTATCCGATTAATGATATCATTTATTGTTCTGTTGATTCTTTATTTTCCGTCCGATTTACGACATCTGGTTTTATGTTTTTTATACGACCATAAACGTCCAATACAAAACGACGTGCCGCTACGAGCGTCACCCAAGCAGCGATAACGCTTGCTGACATCATCGCTGCCACTAACACAGCCTGCATTGCTGCTGCCTGCAACACATCAAAACCGCACATTACCATTGCCAACATTACGAAAGGCACTATGCCTACTGCCATGCCAACCATCCTTGATATCTCCTTGACAAGAACGGCATGCAGGGAGCGTCGTACAAGATAATACATGGCTTCGGAATGGGTGGCTCCATTGCCTATAAGATAATAATAGAGATGGTTATGATGGCGTATACCTCCATAGAACAATCTCAAAGCCTTAACCTGCGCTTCTATTATGCCACCAGACATCATTGCGACTACTGGGACAATATAGCGCGAACTTAACTTTATCTCCGGAGCTATGCACAATACAGCCATCCCTCCTGTCACAAATACAACGGACGCAAGTATGCCGACGGCAACGGGGACAATATATTCACGCAGTCCGAGTCGGCTCTTCACCACTGCAGACATGGCTGAATAAGCCACCATGAGAAGCAAGAATACGATGTTAAGAAGCCAATTGTCCCAAAGGACAAGATAATAAGCCACAACTCCTAAGACACCAAGACGAAGCACCATGCGTGCTAACGCCATAAAAATGTGACGTATCTCTGATATACGGTATGCATACGCCACGTATATGGGCACTGCGAGAAACACTACGCACAAAGCTAAGGAAAGATATAAAAGCATAAGCGAAATATTCTTATATGATAAAATGATTAAGATTCAGACTCTTGTTACATACAGACAGTAAAGCCTGGTCGGACGTCGCCACAACAAGCGTAACGTCCTTCATCCTTGGTGAACAAAGGTATGACATGACAGACATTATGCCGCGTTCGTCTTGCAAGGACGTAGGATTATCCAGAAGAAAGACCTTGCGTTCTGTCATTCCAGTCAACGCTATAGCGACACGCTGTGCTTCCGCGGCAGACAAGGCAGAAAACTTCCGGTCAATGACATCGTCCTTCAAAGACAACTGACGTAGTTCGTCCTTCAGAATAGACATTGAAATTTCCTTGTTCTTGTTGACGGATAGACAGATGTAATAATCGATAACATCGCGGACCAACTCATCACCGAAGTCTAAGCAACTTGGCAAGTAAGACATCTGCCTACGAAAATAGGCACCAAGATTTCCTTTTACAGCCTCACCATCCACGCTTATCCAGCCTTTTTCAACAGGCTGAACACCGGTCAAGGATTGCAACACTGCAGAGCGAGCCTGCTGGCTGCCTCCTGTTACGGCAAAAATGTCACCTGGCAAGGCTGAGAAGGATATGTTGCCATATTGTTCTGATTCGCCCACTCGTAGATGGACGTCTTTCATTTCTATTATCATTGATGATTGGCTTTATCTTTTACTTGTTATATGTTAGACTTCAAATAGGAATGCAAATATAACAAAAAGTCCCGGAAGTAGAACACTTCCGGGACACAAATTATAGAATGTTGTTGTTTCTATACTAAAGATGGATTAGAAGAAGAGGTAGCGGTTGTCAACCACCTTTGCCTTAATGTAGAGCTCGTTCATGAAGTTGCCAGCCATCTGCATGTGCTGCTGACGAAGCTTCTGCATCTCTGCCTTCTCGTCATACTTGGCTGCACGCTGTGACTTGTTTACAACCTGGAAGACATATACACCTGCATTGCCCTTTACAGGAGTCTTGCAGAACTTGCCCTTTGCAGTTGCAGCAACCGCACCGCTAAGTGCAGGCTCGCTTGCTCCAGTAGCTGTAACGAAGACAGGAGCTGCGAAAGTAACCTGATTTACAGCAGTAACATTTGCGCCCTTAGCCTTTGCCTCTGTTACTGACTTAACGCCGTTAAGCTTTGCGAGGAGCATCTCAGCCTTCTTGTCCTTGAGCACCTCAGCCTTAACGAACTCCTTAACCTGTGCGTCCTCAAGAGAACGATAGCCAACACTGTTGATATTGTCAAGGATTACCACGAGGAGGTTGTCATTGTCTCCACACTCATAAAGCGGCGAAACATCACCCTTCTTAGCGTCGAAGAGCCAGCGCATTGCCTCACGAGTACTGTGGATACCGGCAAGATTGTGCTCTGCTGTGGTTATGTCCTTACGCTCCTGGATAGTGTAACCAGCCTTAGCTGCGTTCTTAACGATTTCGTCAGCAGTAAGGTTAGCACTTACGAACGAGCTGAACTTGTTATAAGCTGCGCTGTATGTGTCCTTTGAGAATGAGATGTTCTTCTTAACGACAGCAGCAACATACTTGTTGACCATTGCCTTGTGGTCTACCACCTGGATAATGAGATTGCCCTGTGTGAGAGCGATGTTCTTAACCTCGCCTACAGACATTGTGTTGAGGCTTGTGATATAGTTGCGAGTATCCTTGTCGAGTGACGGAGCACCCTGATACTGCTTGGTTGTCAACCAATTCTTCTCGCCAGTCTGACCATACTTCTTAGCGACTGCCTCGAAGTCGGCACCAGCCTTAAGAGCAGTAGAGATAGAGTCAGCACGCTTTGCTGTCTCTGCTGCATTAGCTCCAGCCACCTGAATCTGACGGAACTGAACAGAGTCGGGCAACTGCTGCTTTGACACCAGCTTGATGATATTGAGCGAGTTGTCCTGCTTGCTCTCGAACACCTTACTTGTAGAACCAACGCCCATAGAGTCGAGATGCTGAGCGATATCGTAGGGGAAAGCATCCTTCAAGACGGGAACGCCAGTGTAAGCGACAAGCGAAGTGCTCTTACGAACTATGTCAGAGGGATCGGCTGCAGCAGCAAGTTCTGTATCATAAGCTGCAAATTCCTTCTGAAGAGCTGCACGGTCAGATGCTGAAGCCTTAACCTGAATGTCAACATACTTGATGTCGCGGCTCTCAACGTACTGCTTGAAGCGGGCTTTAATCTCATCATACTTAGCCTTAAGGTCGGCATCAGTAACTGTCACCTTGTTGTCCTCAATGCTTGAGTAAGACAGAGAAGCGAGCTGAATCTGGCTTTCCTCGTTCTGATCCTTAAATGCCTGCTTAGCCTCTACCTTATTAGAAAGGAAGCAATGAGCGAACAGACCCTGATATTTCTGAGCGAGCAACTGCTGACGAAGAGTCTTCTCGATGAAGTTCCAGTACTTGTAGATTGTATCATACTGCTTTGCAAGCTGGGGATTAGTGCTGCCCTGTGCCTTGTATTCAGCGAGGAACTTCTTCAGAGCGTTAACGTCAAAGCGACGTGTCTGCTGATTGAAGAACGGAGTCTGCATAAGCATCGGGTTGGTTCCCTGTGTCAGAACATCCTGCATCTCCTGGTCAGTAACAGTCAGACCAAGCTTCTCTGTCTCGTTAGCGATAAGCTTTGTCTGGACGTAGGTGTTCCACACCATATCCTTCACCTGATTGAGCTGATCTTCATTCAGATTGTCCTGACCTTGCTGCATCTTAATAACTTCAGTGTACTCGTCTACGAGTTTCTGGAACTCAGTGACGCTGATCTTGTCGCCCAACACCTCGCCTACCTGCTGATGCTTCTCAGCGCTCGACGACTCGCATGAGCGGAATGCCTCTTCGGCAATGAACGCAAACAGACCCAAGCTGATGATGCATATCAGCAGGACTCCTTTGCTTCTGATTTTTCCTAATGCTGCCATTATTGTTTAATTGTTTTTATTTGTTATTTTTATTTTCTGTTAGATTTAGCTTTTTTAAGGCATTATGACGGTCGCCCACCGGCATAAAATATGTGGCACAAATCTCTCTATGCCACAAAATGCGTACAAAAATACTAATTTATTGCCAAACTTGGGCATGTTTGCCTGAAAAATTGCCTTTACGAGTTAACTTTTAGGTTCACAAGCTCTATTTTTGTCATTGTGCTCTTAATTATGCGAAACTCGTATTTTCCGATTGTCACCACCTCGTTAAGCTTCGGGAAGTTCTGATATTCATGAAGGATGAAACCTCCAACCGTCATATACTCATCGCTTTCAGGCAGATCAAGATCGAACATTTCATTCACCTTGTCAATCTCGAGACGCGCAGAAAGGATATACTCGTTTGGCGCGGTCTGCTTCGCGACGTACTTCGTACTGTCATGCTCGTCCTCGATATCACCGAATATCTCCTCCACGATATCTTCGAGAGAGACAATGCCACTTGTTCCGCCAAACTCATCCACGACAACACCGAGACTCTTCTTCTGCTGCAACAGTATATGCATAAGCTTCTGAGCCGCCATTGTCTCTGGTACGAAAGGCATCTTGCACACGCATTCACGCCAACGATTGCGATTGCGGAACATCTCCGAACTATGGATATAGCCCGTAATATGGTCGATATCATCGTCATAGACGATTATCTTTGAGTTGCCGCTCTCGATAAATTTCTGCATAAGCTCCTCGGTGCTGCATTCGTTAATGTCCACAGCATTTATTTCGGTACGCGGGACCATACAGTCGCGAACCTTACAGTCTGAGAAATCGAGTGCATTCTGGAAGATCTTCACTTCCTCATTGATTAGGGTTTCCTTAGGTGCGTTGTCGATGCTCGACTGCACAAGATAGTCAAGATCAACCTTTGAGAAGCCTTCGTCATCACTTTCCGCTTCCATACGTATGCCCACCAAACGGAGCAGACATTTGGAAAGGAAAGTGGAGAAGCGGCTAATAGGCCACAATATCACATAGAAAATGTATGCAGGAAGAGAGAACACAGCCAATAGTCTGTTGGCATTGTTCTTAAAGAGTATCTTAGGAAGAAACTCACCTGTAAAAAGGATAATAAGCGTCGAGACAATAGTGTCTGCCGTCACGCGCATTCCGTCGTCAAGCGCACTGAATATTGTGCTGTCAAAAAGCTTGGCGATAAGAATACCATATACAACAAGCACGATATTGTTGCCTACAAGCATCGTGCTGACAAAACCATTAGGGTGCTTGTAGAAGTTGGAAATGAGTTTCTTGGTAAGGTGATTGCCTTCACGGTCCATCTCTGCAAGCATGCGATTGCTTGACACAAACGCTATTTCCATGCCAGAGAAGAATGCCGACAATATCATTGTTACGGCAATACTGATTAAAAGAGGTATGTCTGTTTCCACTATTTATAAGAATAATCTATCTTTATTTGTGTTTTTATACTACCGTACGGCAGTACGTCTCTGCGGCGTTACCTGCGGTCTGATGGCTGCCTTTACAGTATCAGGAGCTGATGTTATTGTGTCGCCCTTGCCTGCGATGTCCGTCTTCTCGAAAGAACCACGACTATTAGATACATAATAGCGTGTCATACGCTCATCGCTGCGAAAATACGTTCCCTCCAACGTACGGTCCGGTGTGACCAGACGTGAAGGGACGTTCGAATAGAGTTCATGCGATGCCTGATCCCAGAATAACTGCTGGCTCGTAAAACGCAAGCCATCCTTAGTCAATATTGAGACACGACTACGCAACTCCCAAAGTTTCTTTTGGTCGTAATAATACGCTGTGTCGCACTGAATGTACGACTGGACATGGAATTTCTCATCAAACTGCTCGAAGAACAAACCTTTCTCAAAAATCCAACGTGACGGATTGCGGACAGTATTAACCTCCCAACGCTCTGTAACGATGCGATACTTGATGACGCCCGAATCGGATATGAGGGTGTTAACACCATAGCTGATCATCATCGACGCAGAGTCGCGGTCGTGCACAGCCGGCGCAGTATGCTCCTTCTGCCCCTCGCAAGACGCGAGAAGGAAGAAGCCCACCATTGTAAGGATTATGATTTTAATGTAATTCAATGTCTGATGATATTAGTTTTTTTATTCCATCTTCCACTTAGCGAACCAACGTTCGTTGAACGTCAGACCGATATTGATGCGGAACGAGTTCTCTGTAATGAATGTCTTCGAGTCCTGACGAACCCACTGTGCAGAGATATTAAGAAGCGAGCGGTTGTTATATCCGTTCATGATAGGAATGCCGAAACCTGCGCTTACTCCATACTCTTTCGGACCATCCTGTCCTGAAATCTTAAGATAATTGGTGGCGTATGACGCTCCCAAGCGATAGTGAACACGCTTGAAGAAATTTCTGCTATTCTCCTGAGGGCAGAACTCGCCACCAACGGTAATCTTATGACGGTCTGAATACAAGTTCTTCGAAACCACATAATCAGTTTTGCCATTGACTGTTACATATTCCGGGCTTACCACCGACGACCACTTCTGCAAGACGTAATCGGCACCAATCTTCCAACGGTTTGAACGGTTCCACATAAGACCCACTCCGTAAGTTGTCGGAAGCTCCAGACCATCCTTAGCCACAAACAAGGCCGTATCAGCAACTCCTGTCTGCGCATTGGTAGAAATCACCTTACATTCCGGATCTGCGCCAAGCTTATGGCCGAGACCATAAGTAAGACCGATGGTCAGATTGTCTTTCTTTGAAAGCTTGAGAGTATACTGCATACCGAAATCAAGCTTATAGCTGTTAACGTCAGCCGTATAGTACTTCGAAAGTGTATTTACGTAAGAATCGGAATATGAGTTGATGACCGAGCGCGTGTAATTGCCCCACAAGTAAGAGCCGTTCACACCGATAGCCAATCCCTTAAACGGCATCCAGCCAAATCCCAAATACACCTGATGAAGACCTCCCGTACCATAATAGACATTCTCGTAAGTCGTCGACGATCCGGTTTCACTATTGTTCAGCTTACCTGTATTTGAGTAGCTATAACCGATATTCGAGAACGGAAGCACACCAAAGCTGACGCCAAGATGCTTTGCAAGACGGAAACCTGCCGTCACATACTCGAAATTGGCGTTATTGGCATTCAGCTTCACTCCATTCTCCGAGAAATTCGTTATTTGTCCAGCAATACCAGCGTCAAAGATAAACGACAACGAGTCGATGCTGGCATACGAAGCCGGGTTAGACGTGTTTATCTGGTTGTGCTCATGAAAACCAATGCCAAGACCGTTCATTCCACGATTGAATCCTCCCGACTGCTCTCCGAGCACACCAAGGCCATACTGGCTATAAGGCGAGTTTGTGCCGCTCTGGGCCAACACAGCCATGGAAGTCACGGCCATACAAACAGTTATCAGTAATTTCTTCATTTCTCTTTCTTGATATATTATCTGCTTAAAAACGATCAGAACACGAAACAAGCGGAACACTCTCCTGCTTTATCTCTATACCTTATTATATATAAGGCACATGTTCTTTCTCGCATAATTAGGTGCAAATTTATCGAAAAAATTCGAGATAATAGCAGGATAAACAAGAAATAACGACTTTTAAATTTCGTCAAAAGTATAATATAACCGCGTTTACTTGCCAAAAACGCCGCTTTTACGTTTTTTAACAAGCCTTTTAAGCTCATATTAAGCATATTATTAATACCTTTGTAAGATGTAAAGACAAATAACAGACCAATATTTAATTGTGAAACAACTTAAAAGAACAATATTATGCCTGCTGACTGCCCTCATGCTTATGTCGCAAACGGCTGCCGCTGATAACGGAAAGCAAGCCGACTCGATACGCATAAGTCTGCTCACCTGCATGCCGAGACCATACGTATACAGCCTATACGGACATACAGCCATCAGATACGAGAACCTGACGCAAGGCATCGACATCGCCATTAATTATGGTATATTCTCGTTCAGCAAGCCATACTTCGTGCTCAGGTTTGTCTTCGGACTGACCGACTATGAGATGGGCATCGAGTATTTCGAGGATTTCAAGGTCCAATACGAGCGTTCGGGATGCGGCGTCATACAGCAGACTCTCAACCTGACGGACAAGGAGAAGGCTGCCATAGCGAAGGCTATAGACAAGAATTACCTGCCGGAAAACCGCGTGTACAGGTATAATTACTTCTACGACAATTGCACAACTCGCGCAAGAGACATCATACTCGACAACATAAACGGAAAAGTGGTATTCGAAAACGAAGCCAACCCCTACCCTTCTTTCCGCGAACTCATCCATCAATATAACGAGCGTCACAGATGGGCACGCTTCGGCAACGACCTTCTGCTCGGAGTCAAGGCGGACTGTCCGACAACGTTCGGCGAACAACAATTTCTGCCCAAAAACCTCTCAAAGGACATAAGCCATGCCGTAATATACGACAAGGACGGCTCTAAGCGCAAGTTTGTCGAGAGCGAGACATGGGTATTGCCAGCCACAAGCGATTCTGGAAGCGACAGTTTTCCCGTCTCCCCAATCGTGTGCCTGGGAGTGTTGGCGGCATTAGTCGTTGCCATAACGACAATAGAGGCAATGCGAAAAGCAAATTATTGGCTTACAGACACGATAATGATGTTCTTAACAGGAGCATGCGGACTGATTCTGTTTGCCATGATTTTCTCGCAACACCCCACCGTAAGCCTAAATCTGCAGATTCTGCTGCTCAATCCACTGAACCTCGTATTCCTGTGGAGCGCATCCAAGAAGATAAAGAACGGACAGCCCTGTAAATGGCAAAAAGCATGGACCGTGCTCATAATCCTGTTTCTTTTAGGAGGAATAATGCAGTCTTATGCAGAGGGAATCTACTTTGTGGCATTGTCTTTGCTATACAGAAACATAATGAAAATACGCCAGACGGCAAACACAACAAACAAGAGATGAACAAGTATATATCTACAATTATAATGCTCACCGTCCTGACCGGCTCACAGATGCAAGCACAAAGCTTGCAGCCTGCGCCACGTCTGGTCGTAAACATAGCTGTTGACCAGCTACGCACCGACTACATCGAGCACTTCGCACCGCTCTATTGCGAGGACGGATTCAAGAAGTTGTTGCAGAACGGACGCATATATGAGGCAGCCAGCTATCCATTCTCGCCCGTTGACAGAGCATCGGCTATTGCCTCTATTGCCACCGGCACAACCCCACATTATAATAATATAGTCGGAACCCAATGGCTCGACCGCAACACTTTGCGCCCTGTATTATGCACGGACGACGCAACGTACGGCGTGTCACCTCAGAAAATCGCCACTTCCACAGTAAGCGACGAGCTTAAGATATCCACTAAAGGAGCAGCACTTGTCTATTCTGTAGCTTCCGATAAGGACGCTGCCGTCATCTCTGCAGGTCATGCCGCAGACGGCGCATTCTGGCTGAACGACAAGAACGGCCAGTGGACAACATCCACATACTACTCAAAAGGCGCACAGGCCCTTGTGCGCACTTACAACAACAGCACAAACAAACTCACTAACGGTAACAACGATGACGTTGCCGACATGTCCGTAGCCTGCATTGACAATATGGCTATGGGTCGCGACAACATCACCGACATGCTCTCCGTGACCTTCTCTGCAAAGGGTACGGATGCCACTGTATGGCAGTCGGAGATGGAGATTATCTACGTTAAGCTCGACAAGACATTGGCTTCACTTATCAAGCGAATTGAAGATAAGGTAGGACGCGACAATGTCATGTTTGTGCTTACCAGCACTGGCTACACAAGCGAGCAACAGGTTGACTACCAGCGTTTCCGCATCCCTTCAGGCACTTTCTATATCAATCGCACATCCAATCTTCTCAACATGTACCTTGGCGCCATTTACGGTCAGGGCAAGTATGTTGAGACGAGCTTTCACAACCAGATTTATCTGGACCGCAAGCTTATAGAACAGCGCCACATTAGCTTCAACGACATCATCGCTCGATCAAAAGAACTGCTCGTTCAGACAGCCGGTGTAAGAAGCGTATCAGCCAGTCCTTACAATCCGTCCGTCAGCGGCGACCTCGTAATCGAGACCGCTCCAGGATGGCAAATCATAAACGAAGACACCAACGAGAGTTATTTCTCAAGGGCAGCATTTATCCCGTTCCCCATCATTTTCTACGGAGCCGGGGTAAAGCCGGAACGTATAACCACACCTGCTACGGTAGACCGCATTGCGCCTACAGTTGCTAAGGCTATACGCATCAGGGCGCCGAACGCCTGTTCGGCGGCACCACTCCAATAAAATGACGTTTAAAAGACGCCATTTGGGTGCTGTATGGATTTTTTTTTGTAATTTTACACCCACTTATTAACCATCACACGAAATAAAAAAAATAATATACAATGAATTTAAACAAATTTCTACAGTCATTGTTTGGCAACAAGTCATCAAAGGATATGAAGCTTATCCAGCCTCTTGTGGATAAAGTAAAGGCAGCATATCCCGAAATCAAAGCACTGAGCAATGACGAACTCCGCGCACGCACTAAAGAATTACAGAAGTATGTACAGGACTCAGCTAACGAGCAGAAGGCTAAGATTGCCGAGCTGAAGGCTAAGATTGAGGAGACTCCGATTGATGAGCGCGAGTCAATCTTCAATGCCATCGACAAGCTGGAGAAGGAAGTGCTCGACCTGTACGAGAAGGCTCTCGACGAAATCATGCCTGTGGCTTTCAGCATCGTAAAGGACACAGCACGTCGTTTCGCTGAAAACGAGGAGACAGTGGTTACTGCCACCGACTTCGACCGTGAGCTCGCAGAGAATCCCAAGAACGACTTCATCACCATCGACGGCGACAAGGCCATATACCACAACCACTGGACAGCAGGCGGCAACGACCTCAAGTGGGAGATGGTACACTATGATGTTCAGATCTTCGGTGGTATTGTTCTTCACCAGGGCAAGATTGCCGAGATGGCAACGGGTGAGGGTAAGACCCTCGTGGCAACACTCCCCGTATTCCTTAACGCCCTCACAGGCAACGGCGTACACGTCGTTACCGTGAACGACTACCTCGCAAAGCGTGACTCGGAGTGGATGGGACCGCTCTATATGTTCAATGGTCTCTCAGTAGACTGCATTGACAAGCACCGTCCTAACTCACCGGAGCGCCGCAAGGCATACATGGCTGACATCACATTCGGAACCAACAACGAGTTCGGCTTCGACTATCTGCGTGACAACATGGCATTGTCACCTGACGATCTCGTACAGCGCAAGCACAACTACGCCATCGTCGATGAGGTCGACTCAGTGCTTATTGACGACGCACGTACACCGCTTATCATCTCAGGTCCTATCGCTAAGGGCGACGACCAGATGTTCGAGGAATATCAGCCGCTTGTGGAGCGTCTCGTTGACGTTCAGCGCAAGCTCGCCACACAGTACCTCGCAGAGGCCAAGCAGCTCATTACCGAGGGTCAGAAGACTAACGACCAGAAGAAGCTGGAGGAAGGCTTCCTCGCTCTCTATCGTTCACACAAGGCCCTGCCTAAGAACAAGCCGCTCATCAAGTACCTCTCTGAGGAAGGTATCAAGGCTGGCATGCTCAAGACAGAGGAATACTATATGGAGAACAACAACCGCCGCATGCCCGAGGCAGTAGAGCCGCTCTTCTTCGTTGTAGACGAGAAGCTTAACAGCTGTGACCTTACAGACAAGGGTACTGACTGGCTCGCCAATCAGGTGCAGGACAAGGAGCTCTTCGTATTGCCCGACATCACATCAGAACTGTCAGCATTGGAGAACGAGAAAGACCTCGACGAGCAGCAGCGTCTCGACAAGAAGGACGACCTCCTCAACCACTATGCCGTACAGAGCGAGCGCGTACATACCATCCAGCAGCTCCTCAAGGCTTACACAATGTTCAATAAGGACGACGAGTATGTCGTTATGGACGGCGAGGTGAAGATCGTTGACGAGCAGACAGGACGTATCATGGACGGCCGCCGTTGGAGCGACGGACTCCATCAGGCTGTAGAGGCTAAGGAGCACGTGAAGGTGGAGGCTGCCACACAGACTTTCGCAACCATCACACTCCAGAACTACTTCCGTATGTACCACAAGCTTTCCGGTATGACCGGTACCGCATCTACCGAGGCTGGCGAGTTCTGGGATATCTACAAGCTTGACGTTGTGGAGATTCCTACCAACCGTCCCATCCTTCGTAAGGACCTCGACGACCGCGTTTACAAGACAGCACGCGAGAAGTATGCTGCCGTTATCGACGAAATCGTTGAGATGCGTAACAGCGGACGTCCGGTTCTCGTAGGTACAACATCAGTTGAAATCTCTGAGCTTATCTCTAAGATGCTCAAGATGCGCAAGATACCTCATCAGGTGCTCAACGCCAAGCTCCACAAGAAGGAGGCTGACATCGTGGCAGAGGCAGGACGCAGCAATATGGGCTTCGTCGAAATCGTTGACGAAGACGGCAACAAGCATAAGGAAGAGCGTCTGCTCGGTGCTGTTACCATCGCCACCAACATGGCAGGTCGTGGTACCGACATCAAGCTTACCAAGGAGGTTAAGGCAGCCGGTGGTCTTGCCATCATCGGTACAGAACGTCATGAGAGCCGCCGTGTAGACCGTCAGCTCCGCGGTCGTGCTGGTCGTCAGGGCGACCCGGGAAGCTCAGTATTCTACGTATCGCTTGAGGACAAGCTCATGCGTCTGTTCGCATCAGAGAAGATTGCAAGCCTTATGGACAAACTCGGATTCCAGGAGGGCGACCGTATCGAGAACCCGATGATCTCACGCAGCATCGAGCGTGCTCAGAAGAAGGTGGAGGAGAACAACTTCGGTATCCGTAAGCACCTGCTCGAGTATGACGACGTGATGAACAAGCAGCGTACCGTTATCTATGAGAAGCGTCGTCACGCTCTCATGGGTGAGCGTATCGGCATGGACATCACCAACATCATCTGGGACCGCGTCGTTAACATCATCGAGACCAACGACTACGAAGGCTGCCGCGAGCAGTTCCTTAAGGTACTCGCTATGGAGTGCCCGTTCTCAGAGGAAGAGTCAGAGAACGTAAGACGTGAGGATCTGGAAGAGAGAGCTTTCCAGTCAGCAATGGCTACCTTCAAGCGCAAGACAGACCGCATCGAATCAGTTGCATGGCCTATCATCAAGCAGGTGGAGGAAAACCAGGGTGCCATCTACGAGCGCATCATGGTGCCAATCTCAGACGGCAAGCGTGTCTACAACATTCCTTGCAACCTCAAGGAGGCTTACCGCACAGAGGGCAAGGACGTCGTTAAGCAGTTTGAGCGCGTCATCATGCTCCACATCATTGACGACTGCTGGAAGGAGAACCTCCGTCAGCTCGACGAACTGCGCCACAGCGTGCAGAACGCTTCTTACGAGCAGAAGGATCCGTTGCTCATCTTCAAGCTCGAGAGTGCAAAGCTGTTCGACTCAATGGTGAACGACATGAACAACCGCATCACAAGCATCCTTACACGCGGTCAGATTCCCGTACCTGAGCAGGAGCAACCTGTAGCAAACGCTGATGCAGAGCAGAAGTAAGACTTAAGAAACTCTGACGTCAAGTAATTGACAGCAGAAACATATACCGAAAAGGAGGAAAGCCGATAAAGCTTTCCTCCTTTTTTATCCCAACAGACTTATAATTCGTGAGGTTTTACCCCAGTTCGGGATAAGATTTTGTAATTTTGCACTTGCTTATTGAATTCACATACTATTTCCTAAGTATTTTTGTCAAAGTCAAGTTCTTAGACTTATATATACTTTTAGCTTCTTTTGGAGTTACATAATAAACATTGAGTATGCTTAGTTTTTCCTTCAAAACATTGCAGCCATAGGATTTCTTCCCAACATAGGCATTTATCATCCATGTTGTATTTACTTGCTTTAAGTCATTTAGGTACAACTTTGAAGCTCGGGAAGCAAAATGCAATTCTTCTGTAATTCCAGTAAAGTTTAACTTAAAACTGAGGACATGATAATCACCCATTTTCTCATTAAACTCATTGATTGTATAAATCGTAGAGTCATCAACGATTGATTTTTTACAAGGATAGCATCCTTTTTTATTAGAATTACGAGATACGAAAGTAAGTGTTAAAGGAGTCCCTATCAAATTGGCAACATTCTTTTTATGCTCCTGCATAAAAGAATCATTCTGCCATTTTTCCTCATCCAACACTTTTCGTTTTACGTCTCTCTTGCCGTTGGAATCTGAAATTGTATAAACAACAAGAGCGGTACGTTTGTAAGCTTCTGTGCCTTCTATCAACTGCGTAGTTTCTTCCAAAGCAGTAACAATGGAAATCTTTTCAGAATTAGCATCATACTGCTTGTTTCCAAGCACATCGAACAAACAAACTCTGTTTGAGTCTGCTATATTATTGATTACTTGCGCCTTTGAATTGCCAAAGGCAAAAAGAAGCAAAGCCAAAACTAAAAAATTAATCTTTTCCATCTTTCCAAAGTTTAGAACTTGCATAACCTACAACAAATTTAGTTTGTTAAACTTTCGACAGCAAATTAATGAGAATTTGTTTAAGCAACAAGAAAATCAGGTCTAAATTATTAGTCAAAACAAATATGGAAGTGTTGTTTTGGAAGAAATAGTTTATACCACAGCTTTAATTGAAGATATCAGTATTCGAGATGCGATTGAACATTATTACCCCAATTCGGGATAAAATACAAAATAATTCTGTAACTTTGTAATCGGTAGTCATATTAAATATTTTTGTAACTAATTGATTTTTACCTATATAGGTACAAAATATTTATGAGACTACCAACTTTTTATGAACAAAATCTTATCCCGAACTGAGGTAAAACCTCACGAATTATAAGCCTTTTTTGATTCGTCATATAGGGAGTAACTTTAAAATACATGTCTTCTTGTCCGCCATGCAAATATCGTACAAAGAGTAAAAAACTGTTACAAAATAAAAATTGATTATAGAGTTCCGGTTTGCTGTTTTTACGGTGTTTTGCTGTGCAAACAGCACCAACAGTTAACGATAGAGCCTCTTTTACACTCCGATAGTGCCACTATTAGAGTGCAAAAGAGGCTCTATTGTATGATAAAGGTGGATCTATAGGAGTGTAAAAGAGGCTCTATTGCAGAAAAAAGCGGCTCTGTTACGACTCTTATTTCATAACACTTCTTCATAGAAACGCATAACTCGCTGTGTATAAGCACATTGCCTTCAAACATTCAAAACTCAAGAATTTCACACCAAAGATTTTGTTGTGCGTTCAACTCATAGTATTGAGCATCAGAAATGCAAA
>ERZ894223.29-NODE-29-length-152806-cov-12.170853_pt1 | contig 152806 bp, 130 predicted proteins | sample MGYA00380293_ERZ894223 | MGnify/ENA primary metagenome ERZ894223 (study PRJEB32331, sample SAMN06328445) | human gut metagenome | biome: human gut microbiome; feature: stool | host: Homo sapiens | collected 2014-11-05 ...
GTTTGCCCCCGCGTGCCCCGCGCTCGCCCGCGCCGAGAGGTTTTGGAAAGACTGCGGACATTACCTCGTCTTTACGCCTGCTCGGTATCATGGTGACACTTGCGTTTGCAGCATGATCAGAAAGGCATCCCATGCAGGAGGCATTTTTCGGCTTCATCAGCCAGTTCGGCTACCTTGCGGTCGCCGCGCTCATCCTTTTCGAGAACGTGTTCCCGCCTATCCCCAGCGAGCTCATCCTGCCGCTGTCGGGCTTTCTCGCCACGCAGACCGAGATGACGCTCCCCGGTGTCATCATCGCCGCGACGGTCGGATCGGTTGTTGGCGCGTATTTCCTCTACGGCATCGGCCGTCTGCTCTCCCAGGAGCGTCTTGAGGGGTTCTTCGACACCAAGCCTATGCGTATGCTGGGCTTCCATTCCGACGACGTGGCCAAGGCTATCGGCTGGTTCGACCGCAAGGGCCAGATCACGGTGCTCATCTGCCGCTGCATCCCCGTGGTGCGCAGCCTCATCTCCATCCCCGCCGGCACTGCCAAGATGAACATGGTGCGCTTCGCCCTCTACACGTTGGTGGGTTCGCTCGTGTGGAACGCCATCCTGTGCACGCTTGGCTTTTGGGCCGGCGGTGCCTGGGAGCAGATCACCGCTCAGGCCGAGTGGGTGTCCGACGTGGTGAAGGTCGTCATCATCGTCGTCGCCGTGGGCGTTGTGGCATGGTGGGTCAAGTTCCGCATCCTGCCGGCGCGTGCCGAGCAGAAGCGCCGCGAGGCCGAGGGCAAGTAGCGCCTCTGTCGCGCCGGGGCGCATCGGCGCGCGAACCGTTTCCTGCCGATTAATTCTGCCGCCACTCCATCGCGACGGAGTACAATCAAGCGAACATGCCAATGCCGGGCCATGTGCCCGGCATTCTTGTAGTATGCAGAGGCCTTCCGTCGGACGGGCCTTTATGTTGAGAGGGCGCCTTCGGCGAGGGTGCCCGCATCGAGTGAGGAGTTCACCATGACCGTTGAGAAGAAGGACCTGGACTGGGGAAACCTCGATTTCAGCTATCGCAAGACCGACTATAGCTATGTGTCCAACTACAAGGATGGCGCATGGGATGAGGGCGCCCTGACCACCGATCACAGCATCACGCTGTCAGAGTGCGCGGGCATCTTCCATTATTGCCAGGAGGTCTTCGAGGGGCTCAAGGCCTATACCACCGCCGATGGGTCCATCGTGTGCTTCCGTCCCGACATGAACGCCCAGCGCATGGCCGATTCCGCCGAGCGCCTGGTCATGCCCGCCTTCCCGCAGGACCGCTTCGTCGAGGCGGTCAAGCAGGTCGTTGAGGCCAACGCCGCGTGGGTGCCCCCGTTCGGTTCCGGTGCGACGCTCTACGTCCGCCCGCTCATGATCGCCACGGGCGACGTCATCGGCGTGAAGCCCGCCGACGAGTACCAGTTCCGTATCCTCGTGACGCCCGTGGGTCCGTACTTCAAGGGTGGCGACACCACCGTCAAGCTGTGCGTTTCCAAGTACGATCGCGCTGCCCCGCATGGTACCGGCAACATCAAGGCTGGCCTCAACTACGCCATGAGCCTCAAGGCGGGCATGGAGGCGCATGCCGCGGGTTATGCCGAGAACCTGTATCTCGACTCTGAGTCCCGCACCTATGTCGAGGAGACCGGCGGTGCCAACGTGCTGTTCGTCGCCAAGGACGGCACGCTTGTGGTGCCCAAGTCCCATACGGACTCGATTCTGCCTTCCATCACGCGCCGTTCGCTCGTGCAGGTGGCCCAGGACCTGGAGATCGCCGTCGACGAGCGTCCGGTTACCTGGGATGAGGTTGCTTCCGGCGCCTTTGTCGAGTGCGGCCTGTGCGGTACTGCGGCCGTCATCTCGCCGGTGGGCGAGATCCACGATGACGATACGGTCGTCGTCTTCCCGGACGGTCACGAGTCCTCCGGCCCCGTCATGAAGCGTCTGCGCGAGACCTTGACCGGCATTCAGGGCGGTCAGATCGAGGACAAGCACGGCTGGGTCTGCAAGATCTGCTAGAAGAACGTGGGGCGATTCGGTTTCGCCCGCGCATGTTGATGGCGGCGCGCAAAATGGCCGCCGCGGTGGAAGCGGTTCGTCGTCTTGCGCCCCTTGCTCGTTCGCGGCAAGGGGCGCTTTTCTGCTACCCTTGAGTCGGTCAAACAAATGGGTGAGCGCGGTGGACGCGCCCGCATGGAAGGAGGCCTCATGGAGGCTTACAAGCAGGAGTTCATCGAGTTCATGGTCGAGTCCGACGTCCTCAAGTTCGGCGACTTCACCCTCAAGAGCGGCCGCAAGTCCCCGTTCTTCATGAACGCCGGCGCCTATGTGACGGGCGAGCAGCTCATGCGCCTGGGCGAGTACTATGCCCGCGCCATTCACGATAACTTCGGCCTGGATTTCGACGTCGTGTTCGGCCCAGCGTACAAGGGCATCCCGCTGTCCGTGGTCACTGCCATCGCCATGCACAAGTTGTATGGCAAGGAGGTCCGTTATTGCTCCGACCGCAAGGAGGTTAAGGATCACGGCGCCGACAAGGGCGGCATGCTGGGATACGACCTCAAGGACGGCGACCGCGTGGTGATGGTCGAGGACGTGACCACGTCCGGCAAGTCCATCGATGAGACGTACCCCAAGCTCATGAATGCCGCCAACGTCGAGGTCAAGGGTCTGATCGTCTCCCTCAACCGCATGGAGGTCGGCAAGGGCGGCGTCACCACCGCGCAGAAGGAAATCGAGGCCAAGTACGGGTTCCCCGTGGCGAGCATCGTGTCCATGGCCGAGGTGACCGAGCACCTGTACAATCGCGAGGTGGCCGGCCGTGTGGTGATCGATGATGAGCTTAAGGCCGCCATCGATGCGTACTATGAGCAGTACGGTGCGCGTGAGTAGCGTTTGCATCCGAGCGATTTGATGAGGCGGGCGTCGGCGGTTTGCCGGCGCCCGCTTTTTGCGCCGGCCGTTCACCGAGACGCTGCCGTCTGCCTGGAATCCTTCGCGTATCATCAGGCCAACGTTCGCCTCGGTGGCGCGTGCCGTACAGGGTTGCATTCCGCTGTTGGGAGGAAAAGACATGAAGAAGAGGTTTTGGACGATCCCGTTGATGGTGCTCGCCGTGGCCTGTACCGTGTTCCTGGGAGGTTGCGGCGGTCCTTCGGTCGAGGAGCTCATCCGCGAGGATCTCGAGACGGCGTTTTCCGAGGTCTCTCCGGATAACGAGGAACTGCTCACCGCCATGACGGACAGTTCGGATGGCGGGTTCGAGACGCTCGGCATCGATACCCAGGAGTTCGCGAAGGCCTATCTCGACGGGTTTACCCACGAGATCAAGGAGGTCGCGGTCGACGAGGAGGCCGGCACCGCCGATGCCACGGTTGTGCTCAAGATGAAGTCCCTAACCGCGATCATGTCCGAGTTCACCGGCAAGTTCCAGGAGTATCTGACCACGATCGATCCTCAGACCGTGGAGAGCGAGGAGGCCCTGTACGAGGAGGCGGGCGCCATGCTCATGGAGGCTGTGAAGAACGCCGAACCCGAGGAGAGCGAGTGTGTGTTCACGTACGAGAAGGACGATGAGAACACTTGGTCTGCCACCGATAGCGCGGAGCAGCAGATTCTCGAGGCCATGATGTAGCTTGTAGACTGACATACCTGCGGGAATGAGCGCATGGGGGCGCGTGGGGCTTCGGCTCTGCGCGCCCGTTTACTGTGGCCCTTGTTTTCATCGTTCCGCTTTTGACGAAGGAGCTTTTTGCGGCGTTCGCCCCGCCTTGAAATCAATTCATCGACTTTTGGTAATTAGTTTGCCGATTTACCGATGAGCGATCCATCCAGCGCTTAAGCGAACTGGGATTTTAAGCACCATCTTGCGCGATGTTCCCCATGTATTCGGATTCCAATTACCAAAAGTCGACTGAGTGAAATGCACGGCATTCGCATACTGAATAATACGAGCCATAAGCGGTTGGAAGATGCATATTCCCCCATCGGTGCTCCTTGGAACCGCGCGCGGGGAGGGGCCGAAGGGCGCGCGGCGGGAGGGTCGCTACAAAACGATGCCGAGCAGCTCCTCGGGAGTGTCGATCACGTAATCGGCGCCGGCGCCCTCGAGCTCCGCGCGGCCGCGAAAGCCCCACGCTACGCCGCATGAGCGCATGCCCGCGTTGTGTCCGCAGGCGATATCGACATTGGAGTCTCCCACGTACAGGGCGGTCTTCGGATCTGCGTTGAGCTGTTCGAGGACGTGCGCGGTGATTGCCGGGTCGGGCTTGGGCGGAAAGGCGTCGATGCGTCCCTGCGCCAGGGCCACGCGGTCGCCAAAGTAGCGCTCGACAAGTGGGACCGTTGCCGCGTGGTCTTTATTGGAGAGAACGGCGCAGGTCACGCCACGCTCGCGAAGTTCGTCTAAAAGCTCGAGGATGCCGGGGTAGGGGGCCGTGTGGTCCTCCTTGTGCTCGGCGTAGAAGGCGCGGAAGTCGGCGAGTGCCTGCTCAAAAATGCGGCCGTTCCCCATGAATTCGGCGGGAATAAGGCGCTCGATGAGCTTGATCTGCCCGTTGCCGACTTTATAGCGGAATTGGTCCGCCGTGTAGGTGGGCCATCCGCGGGATTCGCATACATGGTTGCCGGCGATGGTGAGGTCCTCAAGGGTATTGAGCAGCGTGCCGTCAAGGTCGAATATCACGTGGGTGTAGGTCATGGACAGCCCCTTTGAAAAAGCCCGGCCACATACGTGACCGGGCCTGTCTATCATGGCTGGGGCAGAGGGATTCGAACCCCCGTAACTGGTACCAAAAACCAGGGTCCTGCCGCTGGACGATGCCCCAAATGGGTGTGGGCGCGCAAGCGCGCCGCTCTAGTGTAGCGTACCTAGTCGCTCAGTGCATCACACAGGCCGTCGAGAAGGCGAACGGCCAGAGTTTGCGCATCACTTGAAGTGAACGTGCCGTAGCCGGTGATGCCCGTGAGCTCGATACGGAGCTTGATCGGACGGGTCGCCGCCGCGGCGACCGCCGTCTTGATGCGCAGTGAGAGGTTGTTGCACTCGGCCAGGGTGATCGTGGCGCGCGGCTCGGCGTCGTCGGGCAGCGCATCGGAGGCGATCTCGACTGTCAGGTCCACATCCTCGGGCGCGACGTCGTCATACAGCACGATGCCGCTGCCATCGGTCGTGGCGGTTGCGATATTCCACACGCGCGAGGCGACGTTGCGGGCGATTGCGTCCTCACCGCCGATGGCGATGCTCCAGCTTTCGAGCACGCTCGCGGCGCGGGCGAACCCCATGCGGGCCTCGGCCTCGACATCGATCACAGATGGCTTGCCCTCCCACACATGGTGCAGGCGGTTCACGTAGTTGAAGGTGTCCTGGAACGCCATGCCATCGGCGAACAGCCCCACGTTCTCCTGGAACTGCTGCAAAGCGGCCTCGGTATGCGGGCCGAAGTAGCCGTCATCCACGCCGCAGGCAAAGCCGAGCGTGTTGAGGGCGCGCTGCAGGGCGCGGACATCGGCGCCGTGGAAGTTGGGCAGGCGCAGGTACAGCGTGCGATCGCCGAGCTTATAAGACTCGTCTACCAGCGCGCTCCAGCACGTGCCGTCCACATCCTCGCCCGCATCCAGTCCCTGCTGGGCGCGAAACGCGCGAACGGCCGCAGCCGTGGTTGCGCCGAACTCCTTCGCCGTCATCTCGGCGGCGTCGATCATATATCCAAGCGAGGAAAGGCGCGTCTGCACGTCCTCGACGGCAGGCCCTTGCATTCCCTGCGAAATGGGTTCCATGAGATCCCCTTACAACCTGGCGCACGCTGCGGACTTGCAGGCCGCACGGCGCGTCTTCATGCGCGCGGAAGAACGAGTGCTTTCGCGCGGCATACATCATACAGTCTACCAAGAGTGCCGACGGCTCCGCATAAAGTACAGCAGGGTCTTTCGTTTTGTTGCGGTGAATGGTTCTGCACGAAAAACGACCGCGCCGATGAGGGGAGCGCGGTCGTTGAGGGGGCTGCGATTCAGATGCGCGCCATGCGCGGCGGCGATCCTTACAGGTTGGCCTCGATGTCGGCCTTGAGCTTGGGCTTGGGAACGGCGCCCACGGAACGCATGGCTTCGGCGCCGCCCTTCAGCAGGACGACGGTGGGGATGGACATGACGCCGAAGCGCATGGCCAGGTCCTGGTTCTCGTCGACGTTGCACTTAACGACGGTGACCTTGCCCTCGAGCTCGCCGGCCAGCTCATCCACAACGGGGGAGAGCATGCGGCACGGGCCGCACCACGGGGCCCAGAAATCGACGAGGACGGGCAGCTCGCCTGCGAGCATGGAGTCGAAGTTGGTGGCATTCACCTCGGTGACGTTGGACATGGATTCCTCCTATATGCGCGTTCCCGCCGGCGCCTGCCGACGGGGGTCTTTTGAATCGAGGACGTTATACCCATGCCCGCGCGCCCGTTACACCGGGAGTAGAATGATTCGGTGTGATTCTTTTCGCCTGGCTTGCGGGCCGGGGTGCGATCGTAGGGGCGGGTGTTCGACGGATGGCCATCACCACACAGGAGCGCAAGGAGGCGCTGGCGGCTGCAGCCGAGCAGGAGCTCAAGGGGCTCGAAGTGCGCGGGGTCCGCATGGCGGGCAACGCGTTTTCGCCGGTCGTGCTTGTCAAAGGCGAGCTCAACGATGCCGAGCGTTCGGGCGATCCGCTGCTTTCGGGCGCGGACGGCACGGCCCTGCGCGCGGCGCTCGGCGCCATCGGTTGGGAGCCGCAGGATCTTTGCGTGCTGGCTGCGGTTGCCGGCTCGGGCGACGAGGCCGTGGCGGGCGGCCTGACGGCGGGTGAGCCGCTGCCCGTCGACCTGTTCCGCGAGGCGCTTGAGGCGCTCGATCCCGAGGCGGTCATCCTGTTGGACGATGCGGCCGCCGATCTTTTGCGCGAGACCTATGCCGACGCCCTCGCGATCGTCGAGGACTTCGATACCGCCATGCTTAAGCCCGGGCTCATTGCGCCGGTTCTTGGCCGCCGTGTGCTCGCGCTCGATGGTTTTGAGGCCGCGCTGTCCCAGCCGGCGGAAAAGCAGCGTATGTGGGCGTATCTCAAGCAGATGCCACCGCTGGGGGCGCCGTACTAAACGGGTTCCCGGGCTGGTGCAATTCGCTGATTCCATAGGTGTCTTGTCAGCTGTCTTGTCAGTGGTGGCCCCCAGTGCCATACTTCCCTCAACGAACCTGCGAATGTCGGGAGGACCGCATGGCACAGACGAGGGGCGGGGCCCTGGAGCGCGCGGCGGCGGTGCCCGCCGAGACGCGCGAGCGCATCGAGGAACTCAAATCAAAGCGTGATGCGGTGATACTCGCGCATTACTATGTCGAGCCCGAGGTGCAGGCCGTCGCCGATTACGTGGGTGATTCGTTCTACCTCGCAAAGCTCGCTAAGACCTTGCCGCAGCAGACCATCGTCTTGTGCGGCGTGGAATTCATGGGCGAAAGCGCCAAGCTCCTCAATCGCGATAAGACCGTGCTCTTGCCGGAGCCTTCGGCGGATTGCCCCATGGCCCATATGGTGCGCCGGGCGACGATCGACGGTGCCCGTGCCGAGTACGGCGACGATCTTGCGGTGGTTTGCTACGTCAACTCGACCATGGAGATCAAGAGCTGGAGCGACGTCTGCGTGACCTCATCCAACGCGGTCAAGATCGTGCGCGAGCTGCCGCAGCACCATATCCTGTTCATTCCCGATCGGAACCTTGGTCGCCATGTCGCGCAGCAGGTGCCCGAGAAGCACGTGATCCTGAATGACGGATGCTGCCCGCGCCATGAGGCGATTTCCCTTGCCGAGCTGCGCGAGCTCAAGTCGGCGCATCCCGAGGCGCTCACGCTGGCGCACCCCGAGTGCACCGAGGCGATTCTGGCGGAGGCCGAGTTCATCGGCTCGACCGCCGATATCATCGGCTTTGCGGAGGCGAGCGCGGCGAGCGAGTTCATCATCGTGACGGTCGATGGCGTGCTCTACGAGCTGGAGCGGCGATGCGCCGGTCAGGGCAAGCGCTTCTATGTGACCAAGACTCCGCCCACCTGCGCCGATATGGACGGTATCACGCTCGATAAGCTCGTGGCGTGTCTCGAGAGCGGTTCGGGCGCCGTGGATATCTCGGTTGATGAGGATGCGGCCCGCGCCGCGCAGCGTACGCTCGACCGCATGCTGGAATACGCAGCCCGCTAGGACGCATCCGGCAGGGTTCCGCATGAGCGGCGCCCGCTCGGATGCGCCCCTTGCGTGGGGCGCCGGAATGAAAGGGGCCGCGGATGGCGGCGAACCATATGGACATGACGTGCGATATCGCGATTGTCGGATGCGGCGTGGCGGGCTTGTATGCCGCGCTCACCGCGCCGGCGAGCGCCAAGATCGTGATGCTGTCGAAGGGCGCCCTCGACGAGTGCGATTCGATGCTCGCCCAGGGCGGTATCTGCGTGCTGCCCGAGGCCGAGGATTACGACTCGTTCTTTGAGGACACGCTTCACGCCGGGCACGGCGAGAACCGCCGCGAGAGCGTGGACATCATGATCCGTTCCTCGCGCGCGGTCATCAACGACCTGATTGCGCTGGGTGCGGAGTTCGAGCGCGAGGAGGACGGCTCGCTGGCCTTCACGCGTGAGGGCGCGCACGCCCGGGCGCGCATCGCGTTTCATGCCGACGTGACGGGCAAGGAGATCACCGAGGCGCTGCTGGCGGCGGTCAAACGCCTGCCCAACGTGCGGATTCTCGAGCATGTCGCCATGGTCGACCTGTTGTTCGATGCGCACGAGGGCGGCGGGGCGGATGCGGATGGCGCGCCCGCCTGCACGGGTGTGTTGGCGCTTCCCGTCACCGCTGCATCCTCGACGGCCACGATCGAGGAGCTGCGCGCCGTCGCCGGTGTGGGCGAGTCCCTCGACGCCGCCCCCGCCGACCTTGAGTGCGGTGAACCCTTCTGCATCCATGCGGGGAATACCCTGCTCGCCACGGGCGGCATCGGTGGCGTGTATCAGCATTCGACGAATTACCCCCAGCTCACGGGTGATGCGTGCTTCCTTGCCAGCGCTTACGGCATCAAGCAGGAGCATCTCGAGTACGTGCAGATTCACCCCACCGGTCTGTATTCCGCCGAGCCCGGCCGCACCTTCCTCGTGTCCGAGAGTTGCCGCGGCGAGGGCGCGATCTTGTTGAATCATGCCCAGGAGCGCTTTACCGACGAGCTCCAGCCGCGCGATGTGGTGGCCCGCGCCATCCAGGATGAGATGCGCAAAGAGGGCACCGAGTACGAGTGGCTGAGCTTCGCCCCGGTCGATCCGCAGGTCGTGACCGCGCACTTCGCCAACATCCACGCGCATTGCCTGGAAAAGGGGCGTGACATCCTCGCCGAGCCCATTCCGGTCGTTCCAACGCAGCATTACTTCATGGGTGGCGTGCACGTCGATCGCGATTCGGCCACGAGCATGCCGCATCTGTACGCGGCGGGGGAGACCGCCTGCAACGGCGTGCACGGCAAGAACCGTTTGGCGAGCAACTCGCTGCTCGAGTCTTTGGTGTTCGCCCGCCGTGCGGCGTGGAAGATGGCGACGGGCAAAAGCCTGCCCGTGGAGGAGACCGGTGCCCCGGCTCTCGATGGCGTGCACCGCGCGCCGTGCGACCTGTTCCCCGGTCTTCCGTCGTTCGAGCTGAACATCGACACTCTTATATAGGAGGCTCGCATGAATCCCATCACCATGAACCTGGTGGCCGACGACATCATCCGCTTCGCCCTGCGTGAGGACATGAATGCGGGCGATCTGTCGACCGAGTCCGTCTGCCCCGAGCGTCGCGAGGCCGAGGTGCAGCTCATCGCCAAGGCCGAGGGCGTGATCGCGGGTCTCGATGTGTTCGAGCGCGCCTTCACCCTGCTCGACCCGCGCACGAGCTTTGATGCTCGCGTCGCCGACGGCGATGCGGTCGAGCCCGGTCAGCTGCTGGGCATCGTGCGCGGCGACGCGCGCGTCCTGCTCTCGGGCGAGCGCGTGGCCTTGAATTTCCTGCAGCGCATGAGCGGCATCGCGACGTACACACGCCGTATGGCCGCAGCCCTGGAGGGGACGAAGACCAGGCTCGTCGACACGCGCAAGACCACGCCGTGCCTGCGCATCTTCGAAAAGGCCGCGGTCGAGGCGGGCGGCGGTGCCAATCACCGTTACAACCTCTCCCAAGCGGTCATGCTCAAGGACAATCACATCGACGCTGCAGGCGGTATCTTCGCAGCGGTGGCGGGCGCCCGCGCGCACGCGCCGTTCGTCTGCACGGTCGAGGTCGAGTGCGAGGACCTGGACATGGTGCGCGAGGCGCTCGAAGCCGGAGCCGACATCATCATGCTTGACAATATGACGCACGAGCAGATGGCCGAGGCGGTTGCGCTCATCGACGGCCGGGCCAAGGTGGAGGCCTCGGGCAATGTGGACGCGGGCAACATCCGCGCCCTCGCCGACCTGGGAGTCGACTTCATCTCGTCCGGCGCCCTCACGCATTCGGCGCCCATTCTCGACCTGTCCCTCAAGCATCTGCGCATGGTGTAGCCGGCGTCTTTGGTGGAGGGGGGCGTGTGCGGCTTGGTTGGGCGCCCCTCGCACACGGACGAGATGGGCTTGCCAGATACGGATGGGAGGTGCGGCGGATGCCGTTGATGGGACATGAGCGCAGGAACGCGATCCTGCAGAGCCTGCGCGGGGCCGAGCGGCCTGTGAGCGGGACGGCCCTGGCCGACGCCGCGGGTGTGAGCCGCCAGGTGATCGTGCAGGATATCGCCCTGCTGCGCGCCGACGGGCATGATATCGTGGCGACCAACCGCGGCTATGTGCTGCGTGAGGGTTCTTCGGATGCGGATATCCCCACGCGCCTGGTCAAGGTGCGCCATACGGTCGAGCAGCTCGAGGATGAGCTCAACACCATCGTCGATCTGGGCGGTACGGTTCAAAGCGTGATGGTCAATCATCGCGCGTACGGTAAGATCACCGCGGACCTCGACATCCGCAGCCGCAGCGGGACCGCGCGGTATCTCGATGATATCCGCACGGGCAAGTCCACGCCGCTCATGACTGTGACAAGCGGGTATCACTTTCATCGCATCGCGGCCGAGAGCGAGGAGGCGCTCGACCGCATCGAAGCCGCCCTCGCCGCGCGCGGTTACCTCGCCGAGCTCATGCCCTATGAGGACGATTTTCAGTAGTCCACCGCGTGCTCGCCAAGTCTCAATTGGGGACAGGTACAAATTGAGACTAATCGTGTGTTCGTCCGCGCGCGAGTTCCCGGTCGATACCATCTATATATATGCGAAAACCGGGTCCGACCCAGCAAGGGGTCGGACCCGGTTCTCATGGGATCCATATTCGGATGCGCGAGAGACTAGTCCTCGGCGATCTCGGTGATGGCGCCGGCGGGGCAGGCGTCCTGGCAAGCGCCGCAGGCAACGCAGGAATCCTCGTCGGCAACGGTGGCGACGTCGTTCAGCTCGACTCCTGTGATTGTTCGTTCAGCAAGAAAGCTCGCTCACCAAGCCGAGATAAGAATAACGTGATTCATTTGTCTGTCTCCTTTAAGAGCTTCTACCAAACCCCAACAGTGGGACACCAAGGGTTTCTGTCGTATCCGAAGATTCGGCATAGCCTTATGGAGAAAAACTCCGGAAGAATAAGGTTTCCTGTCACACGCTCGATTTCATCGGTCATTAGAAAGGGGAGCATAGTGTAGACATCACCGTCGTCCAGCTTGCACTTCGTAAGATAGTCTCTAATAAACAAATCAAAATGATTTTCGGACACACTCTTTATGCGATTGTTTTCGCATATGCGAATCCTTCGGTCGAAAACGTCCCGTTCCGCCGCAACAACTTCATTCCATTCGTTCGCGCAGCTCCGGCAATCAACTAGATGAATCCTAGTGGTAGTTATTGGAAATGGCTTATCCCAATCCATGTTTTCTGGATACTTGCGTTCAAGCACCAAGAGCTTAAGGCTGTGCGTATGCAGAATTGAGCAGGTGTAGCAAAGGGCAAGCTTCTCATGGGTGGCGTTGGTTGACCATGCCCTAATCTCTCCATCGACTGCTGACAACCGTTCATGAAACTCATTCCAAGATTTCTCACGATCGGCCTTAAAGACACCCTCTATACGAGACAACTCTGAAAGCCTGCTTTTTGCAGTAAATGGGGAAAGACGACCAATTGTTAGGTTATCCGGAAACCATAGCACGTCTCCGAAGCATTCTCCCTGCTGAATTGCAGCGGCTCGCGCAGCTCTCAGAACGGAGCTCACACTACCATCAAAGCATAGGTTAATCACAGAGACTCTGTTCCGCTATAGCCAGGGTTACCATATGCGTAGTTGTATACCTGAGCGGTAAATTGCCAACTGACCCAAATGCGGTGGCTCGCATTAAACTCGTGTTCGCCATCCACATATGCGGTAAACCCGCCGCTGGGAACAATCTGGTCCTCATTAAAGGATTGACGATAGCTATCCCCATTAGAAGTGTCCTTGCACGTGTAGGATCCACTCACGCCTTTGATACGAACGCAAGTCATCATAGATGCGAGTGTGCAGCGGAAGTCAATCTGGCATTTTCCATTACTCGTGGCAATCTTATGCAGAACCACCTGGCACGTTGGTTTTTCGGTGCAGTCGGCACGCAAAGAAGGGGTTTGTCCGACGGTATCAAAAGTCTCAAGTGGGACATCAATAACCTTAAAGGCTATCAAGTCCCCTTCCTCATAATCAGGACCAGGAGCAACCTTCTGCTCAAGTTCTTCAATATCTTCAGCTAGAAGAAATCCTTGGTTGCCACTAAAATCAGCTGGCGTAGCATACGACATCATCGGAACAGCTAAAGACCAAAAAACGACAGCAGAAAGAAATACTGAGACGATCGTCTTAAACTTCAGCTTCTTCATAATCTCCACCCATCAAGCGCTGGCACTCCATGCCCGAAACATTCGGCCATCTTGAAGTCTCCAATGACACTCATTCGGCAGATGGAAAAAGCATTCGGTGAGCGGCACATCAAAACTATAACCCTACTTTTGTCCTATAAGCCGGAATGATGTGTGCCGGCGGCAGGGTTGCAGAGCACAAAAAAGCTTGGCTCCAAACGGGAGCCAAGCTTTTTGTGCTCAATGAGCAAGGCTTGTGCAAGCTGCGCACAAGATGCGCGAGCCGCGCTCAGGTTGAGTGCTAGTCCTCGACGATCTCGGTGATGGCACCGGCGGGGCAGGCGTCCTGGCAAGCGCCGCAGGCAACGCAGGAATCCTCGTCGGCAACGGTGGCGACGTCGTTCAGCTCGAGAACGCCGGCCGGGCAAGCGTCGACGCAGACGCCGCAGGCGATGCACTCGTCGGCATCGATGATCGGATGAGCCATGATAAACCTCCTCTGTAGCGCCCGGTGCCACAGGCGAAGAGGCAACGGGTCTTTTTCGGTCAAAAACATACCACGCACCGCCGCGAGCGCAAGGCCTTGCAGCGGCTTTCCACTGCCGTTCGCCGAGTTAGCCCTTGCAAACTTAGAATGGGAACCCTTCGTTTGCACCGCAGCCTGGCGCGGAGTGCCCTTATCAATGTGGAGGATAGGAAATCTTATATGAATTGACTTAGATTTTGTATAAGGCGCGTCATAAGGGGATACACTATGCCATGAACAAACGCCGAAGCGCCGTGGGCATCCGCACATGCGCGTCACGCAACCCAACGAAGGGAAGTAATCATGAGCAAGATTCTCGGTATCGACCTGGGCACCACCAACTCCGCCATGGCGGTTCTCGAGGGCGGCACCCCCACCACCATCGTAAACGCCGAGGGCGACCGCACCACCCCGTCCGTCGTGGGCTTCCGCGCCGACGGCGACCGCATCGTGGGCAAGGCCGCCAAGAACCAGGCCGTCACCAACCCCAAGAACACCGTGTTCTCCATCAAGCGTTTCATGGGCCGCAAGTTCTCCGAGGTGCAGGACGAGCTCAAGACCGTGCCTTACGAGGTCAAGGAGGGCAGCAACGGTCGTTGCGTCGTCGTGATCGACGGCGAGGAGTTCACCCCCGAGCAGATCTCGGCCATGACGCTCGCCAAGATGAAGGCCGACGCCGAGAAGTACCTCGGCGAGACCATCTCCGAGGCCGTCATCACCGTCCCGGCCTACTTCAACGACGCCCAGCGTCAGGCCACCAAGGACGCCGGCCGCATCGCCGGCCTCGACGTGAAGCGTATCGTCAACGAGCCCACCGCCTCTGCCCTGGCCTACGGCCTGGACAAGCAGGACAAGGAGCAGAAGGTCCTCGTCTTCGACCTCGGCGGCGGTACCTTCGACGTGTCCCTGCTCGACCTGGCCGACGGTGTCTTCGAGGTTCTCGCCACCAACGGCGACAACCACCTCGGCGGTGACGACTGGGATCAGCGCGTTATCGACTGGATGGCCGACAAGTTCCAGTCCGAGAACGGCGTTGACCTGCGTCAGGACCCCATGGCCCTGCAGCGTCTGAAGGAGGCCGCCGAGAACGCCAAGAAGGAGCTCTCGAGTGCTCAGCAGGCCGTCATCAACCTGCCCTTCATCACCATGAACCAGTCCGGCCCGCTGCACCTCAACTACACGCTGTCCCGCGCCGAGTTCGAGAAGATCACCCGCGATCTGCTCGAGCGCTGCAAGGCCCCGGTCACCAAGGCCCTGAACGACGCCGGCGTCTCCCTGTCCGAGGTTGACGAGGTCATCCTGGTCGGCGGCTCCACCCGTATGCCCGCCGTGCAGGAGCTCGTCAAGAACATGACCGGCAAGCAGCCCAACATGTCCGTGAACCCCGATGAGGTCGTCTGCAACGGCGCTGCCGTCCAGGGCGGCGTGCTCACCGGCGACGTTGAGGGCATCCTGCTGCTCGACGTGACCCCGCTGTCGCTCGGCGTCGAGACCATGGGCGGCATCATGACCAAGATGATCGACCGCAACACCACGATCCCGACCTCCAAGACCGAGATCTACTCCACGGCCGCCGATAACCAGACCTCCGTCGAGATCAACGTCCTCCAGGGCGAGCGCGAGCTGGCTCGCGACAACAAGTCCCTCGGCAAGTTCCAGCTCTCCGGTATCCCGGCCGCCCGTCGCGGCGTGCCGCAGATCGAGGTCACCTTCGACATCGACGCCAACGGCATCGTGAAGGTCTCCGCCAAGGACAAGGGCACCGGCAAGGAGCAGTCCATCACCATCTCCGGCTCCACCGCGCTTTCCGACGAGGAAGTCGACCGCATGGTGAAGGACGCCGAGTCCCACGCCGAGGAGGACAAGAAGCAGAAGGAGGAAGTCGAGGCCCGCAACCAGACCGACTCCCTGTGCTACTCCACCGAGCAGACCCTCGCCGAGCTGGGCGACAAGGTTTCCGGCGATCTCAAGTCCAAGGCCGAGTCCGCCATCGCCGACGCCAAGAAGGCGCTCGAGGGCTCTGACATCGAGGCCATCAAGTCTGCCGGCGAGGCCCTGCAGTCCGTGGCGTACGAGCTCGCTCAGATGGTGTACGCCGACGCCCAGGCCGCCGCGCCCGGTGCCGACGGCGCTGCTGCCGCCGACGACGTGGTCGACGCCGAGTACGAGGTCGTCGACGACGAGGAGTAAACTCCTTGAGACGCATCCGCCGCGCGCCCCGCGCGTGAGCGCCGCATGAGAGTTCGGGGCGGCCGGCCTGCCAGCTGGCGAGCCGGCCGCCCTTTGCATGATAAGGAGACGGACGTGAAGATACCCGTGGAGGACGCCGTCGAGGCATCCGCGCAGGCACCTGATTCCGCCGATACAACCATTGAGAAGGAGGCAGCCGTCATGGCCGACGAAACCGAGGAGATGACCGAGGAGGAGATGGTCGAGGCCGCCATCCGCGCCGGTGAGGAGGCTGCGGACAACGATTTCAAGTTGAAGTACGAGAAGGCCGCAGCGGATCTGGCCGAGGCCCGCGAGCAGCTCGCCGCCGCCGAGGACGCCCGTGAGGCTGCCGAGGTAAAGGCTACCGACGCCGTGAACCGTCACGCCCGCCTGCAGGCCGATTGGGAGAACTACCGTCGCCGCACCGCCCAGGAGCGCCTGGACGAGTGCGCCCGCGCTACCGAGAAGCTCATCGAGGCCCTGTTGCCCGTGGTGGACGACATGGAGCGCGCACTCGACCATGCCCGCACCCAGGAGCTCGCCGACGACTTCAAGCAGTTCGTCGACGGCGTGGACGCGGTTCGCTCCAAGCTGCTCAGCGTGTTCGACGGTGAGGGCGTCGAGGCGATCGACCCCAAGGGGGAGGCCTTCGACTGCAATATTCACCAGGCCGTCGGTCGCGTGGAGGACGCGTCTCAGTATGACGAGACCGTCAACGACGTGTACCAGAAGGGCTACCGCATGGGCGGCAAGGTGCTGCGTCCCGCCATGGTCACCGTGACCTACGGCGGCGAGACCCGCCCGGTGATCGTCGAGGACGACGAGGACGCTGAGGCCGAGACCGAATAGCGGCTCGCGGTTGCACATATGCACGATTCAGGCAGGGCCCTGGGATGAGACGCCCGGGGCCCTCTTTGAGAAGGGAGGGTTCACATGCCTTCATCTAAGAGCTTTTACGATGTGCTGGGCGTAAGCAAGAACGCCTCCGACAAGGAGATCAAGTCGGCGTTTCGTAAGCTGGCTCAGAAGTACCATCCGGATCGCGGTGGCGACGAGGCGAAGTTCAAGGAGATCTCCGAGGCGTATGAGACGCTGTCCAATCCGGACAAGCGCAAAGAGTACGACATGATGCTGCAGTTCGGCGGCATTCCCGGCCAGGGCGGCTATGCGTATGCCGGCGGCGCCGGCGGTCCTTCGATGGCCGACATCTTTGGCAGCATGTTCCGCGGCGAGGGCGTGAGTGGCGCATATGGCGCCGATCCCACGTCGTTCGATTTCGGCGACATGTTCGGGGGCGGTCGCGCTCGTGCTCGCAAGGGCAACGACCTGCGCGCTGTGATCGATGTGACGTTCGACGAGGCCCTGCACGGCGCCAAGCGCAGCGTCACGCATCGCATCCCCTCGACGGGGGAGAGCGACACCATCGAGGTGACGATTCCCGCCGGTTGCTACGACGGTATGAAGCTGCGGTACAAGAATCATGGCGAGTACGGTGTGAACGGCGGCCCGCGCGGCAGCATGCTCATCGAGTTCCGCGTGGCGGAGCATCCGGTGTTCAAGCGCCGCGGCAAGTCCGCCGATGTTGCGATCGACGTGCCGGTGTCCATGTACGAGGCCGCCCTGGGTTGCACGGTCGACGTGCCCACGCCCTCGGGCAAGACGCTGCGCCTCAAGGTTCCCGCGGGGACCCAGTCGGGCAAGAGTTTCCGCTTCAAGGACATGGGCATGCCCGACGTGAAGCGCTCGGGCCATACCGGCGCCCTGCTCGCCACGGTGAGCGTGAAGGTGCCCGTGAGCCTGACGGAGAAGGAGCGCGCGGCCCTGGAGAAGCTCCGCGACGCCGATGAGCGCACCTATCGCCCCGCCCTGTAACGTTGTGCAATTGGGGACGGATGCATTTTACACAGCGTCGCGCGCCGGGTCGCTGCACCCCGGCGCGCGACGCGTACAATAGGATTCGATGATTCGATCGGATGGGGGAAGCATGACCGAAGAGAGCCGTAACAAACCGCTGTATATGATCTCCGTTGCCGCGGAGCTCACGGGCATGCATCCCCAGACGCTGCGCGTGTACGAGTCCAAGGGCCTGGTGAATCCCAAGCGCTCGGGCGGCAATACGCGCCTGTACTCCCAAGCCGACATCGAACGCCTCGAACTCATCAACCAGCTCACCGACGAGGGCATCAACCTCGCTGGCGTGGTGCGCATTCTGGACATGAAGGAGCGCGCCGAGGCTCGTGAGCTCGAGGCCGAAAAGCTGCGCTCTCGCGTGCGGCAGCTTGAGGATGAGCTCCATGAGCTCAAGATGCAAAAGCGCATCACCGCGCTCGCCCCGCGCGACGGCTCCGCCGACCCCGAAAAGGTCCTGCGCGGCTTGCTCGGCGGCGGCGACCTATAAAACCTCAATTTAGGGACAGTCCCTCAATTGAGGTTCCCGGCGCGGAACGAAAGGGATGCGGGCGAAAAGGAGAACGGCGACATGAGCGATGTGCCCTTAAGCGAGAATTATCGTTTTTTCAATCACAGCGCCTGCGAGTTCTACCCGTGTCACGATATGCCGGCCGATGATCTGAACTGCCTGTTCTGCTTTTGCCCGCTGTATCGCCTGGGCGAGGATTGCGGTGGGAACTTCACCTATATAGACGGTGCCGATGGTGCGCGCATCAAGGATTGCAGCGCCTGCACCGTGCCGCATCGGCGCGAGAATTACGACTACATTTTGAATCGGCTGACTTCGGAATAAAGGATGGCTTTGGCCGGGGGCGTAACGCTGGGCGCTGCGTGCAACGGCGCGCCGCGATCCGACGGATGCTCGAGTGATGTTGGGCGTCGGCGCGGCGCCGGCCTTGCGGGATCTTGCTGCTCATCCTGCGGGTCCGGCGTGCGTCGACCATGACTGACCCCTCATTCATACACTAAGAAAATCTTATGTATGGAGACTTAGATTCTGGTATAAATCAAGCGCGCCTCGGCAACAATACCTCTCGATAACACAGTGCGCCGCCCCGTAGGGCGGCCGGATGCAACCCGTGGCCTGGTTCGACTCGGCCACCTCAATTGAGGGACAGTCCCTCAATTGAGGTGATGGCCAAAAGGGTTGCGAGAGAGGGTGATTCCATGAGAATCGACAAGCTTGCCATGACTTCGCGGGAGGCCCTGCAAAACGCCATCGGCATTGCGGCCGACGCGCAGGCCGGCGCCGTGGAGCCGATTCATCTGCTTGCGGCGCTGCTCACCAGCGGGGAGCGCAACATTTCCGTGATCATCGAGCGCATCGGCGCCGACTCCGCCCAGCTTGCGAACGCCACTCAGCAGGCCATCTCCCGCGCGCCCAAGGTCGAGGGCGCCCAGCAGCAACTTGGTAGCGACCTCACGCGTGTGCTCGAGCGCGCGGAGAAGAAGGCCGCCAAGATGGGCGACAACTTCGTTGTGACTGAGCACCTGCTTATGTCGCTCGCCGAGGACAAGGGCGATGCCGGCCGCATCCTGGCCGACGCCGGCGTGACGCGCGAGCGCATCGAGGAGGTGTACACGGAACTCCGCGGCGACGATCGCGTGACCTCGGCGGACTCCAAGACCGAGTTTGAGGCCCTCGAGCAGTACGGTCGCAACATCTGCGACCTGGCGCGTGCCGGCAAGCTCGACCCGGTGATCGGCCGCACCGAGGAGATCCGTCGCACCATCCAGGTCCTCTCCCGCCGCACCAAGAACAACCCGGTGCTCATCGGTGAGCCCGGCGTGGGCAAGACCGCCATTGTCGAGGGCATCGCCCAGCGCATCGTCGCGGGCGACGTTCCCAGCACGTTGCGCGACCGCGACCTCATCGAGCTCGACATGAGCGCGCTGGTGGCGGGCGCCAAGTTCCGCGGTGAGTTCGAGGACCGCCTGAAGGCCGTGCTCAAGGAGGTCGAAAAGTCCGAGGGTCGCGTGATCCTCTTCATCGACGAGCTCCACACCATCGTGGGCGCCGGCGCCACGGAAGGCTCCATGGACGCGGGCAATATCTTAAAGCCCGCCCTCGCCCGCGGTGACCTGCACGCGATCGGCGCCACCACGCTCGACGAGTACCGTAAGTACATCGAGAAGGACGCCGCCCTCGCCCGCCGCTTCCAGCAGGTGTTCGTGGGCGAGCCGAGCGTGGAGGACACGGTTTCGATTCTGCGCGGTCTCAAGGAGAAGTACGAGATCTTCCACGGCGTGCGCATCACCGACGGTGCGCTTGTGGCTGCCGCGGACCTCTCGAGCCGCTACATCGCCGACCGCTTCCTGCCCGACAAGGCCATCGACCTGGTGGACGAGGCGGCGAGCCGCCTGCGGATGGAGCTGGACTCCATGCCGGTCGAGATCGACGCCATCACGCGCCAGCTCACGCAGATGCAAATCGAGGAGCAGGCTCTAATGAAGGAGACCGACGCGGCTTCCGCCGAGCGCTTGGAGGCGCTGCGTCAGGATATCGCCGAGGTCCAAGAGAGGCTCAACGTGGCCAAGGCCGGCTGGCTCAACCAAAAGAACGCCATCGACCGTGTTCAGGAGCTCAAGGCCCAGCTGGACGAGGCCCGCGGCGAGGAGGCCCGCGCGACGCGCGACGGCGATCTCGCCCGCGCCTCCGAGTTGCGCTTCAGCGTGATTCCGGGCCTGGAGGCCCAGGTGCGCGAGGGCGAGGAGCAGCTCGCCGAGCAAAAGGAGGCGGAGAACTCCCTCAAGGAGGAGGTCACTTCCGACGAGATCGCCGAGGTCGTGAGTTCGTGGACCGGCGTGCCGGTGGCCAAGATGATGCAGGGTGAACTCGAGAAGCTCCAAGGTCTCGAGGATGAGCTCCACAAGCGCGTCATCGGCCAGGATGAGGCCGTCCGTGCCGTGGCGGCCGCCGTGCGCCGCAGCCGCGCGGGCCTGTCCGACCCCGACCGCCCCATCGGCAGCTTCTTCTTCCTCGGTCCCACCGGCGTGGGCAAGACCGAGCTGGCCAAGGCGCTCGCGGAGTGCCTGTTCGACGACGAGCGCTCGCTGGTGCGCATCGACATGTCCGAGTACATGGAGAAGTTCAGCGTCCAGCGCCTCATCGGCGCGCCTCCCGGATACGTGGGCTACGACGAGGGCGGTCAGCTCACCGAGGCGGTTCGCCGCAGGCCCTACTCCGTCATCCTGCTGGATGAGATGGAGAAGGCGCACCCGGACGTGTTCAACGTGCTGCTGCAGGTGCTCGATGACGGTCGCCTCACCGACGGCCAGGGCCGCCAGGTGAGTTTCAAGAACACGATCATCATCATGACGAGCAACGTTGGTTCGAATGCGATCGCCGAGTACGCGGGCCGTGACGAGGCCGAGATGCGCCGTCTGGTGGATGAGGCCATGAGCCATACGTTCAGGCCCGAGTTCCTTAACCGCATTGACGATATCGTGGTGTTCCACCCGCTCGGCATGGCCCAGATCGAGAAGATCGTCGACATCCAGCTTGCCGACGTGCGTCGCCGTCTGGCCAAGGAGCGCATGACGCTTACGATCGAGCCGCGCGCCAAGCAGCTGCTCGCCGAGGGCGGCTTGGACCCGGTGTTCGGCGCCCGTCCGCTCAAGCGCCTGATCCAGCGCGAAGTGGTCGACGCGATCGCGTGCGCCATCATCGACGGCCGCGTGCGCGAGGGCGACGAGGTGAAGATCGACGTTGACGAGGATGGTTCGTTCGTCGTCGTGTAAGAGATGCCGCATTGACGATGGGCGCCGGTTGCGTGCTGCAGCCGGCGCCCGTTTTTTAAGACCCGATTGGAAGCCCGGGCTTGCGGGAATACTCGTAATGACGCTTTCAGATCGGAGGTCGTGATGAACGCCAAGCGAATTGCCCGCCTGCTCGTCGCCTGTATTGCGCTGATGATCGGCCTTGTTGGATGCGGGGGTTCGACTGACCCCGCTGGCTCCGCAGCCCCCGGTTCATCACAGGGTTTGGACGCAAGTGCGACACCCGCCCAGCGCGCCGCGGCCTTGTACCAAGAAGCGGTCTCTCACCCTCAATCGTATTTCGGTCTCCCCGAGCATCCTGAGGGTGCGGGTGGATCTGATGTTCCGACATTTGACTACGCTTTGGTGGCCGTCAAGCCCGGCGAGCTTCCCGCGCTGCTTTTGCGCGCCATGGGTTCGGATGGATTATGGGCCGACGCAGCGGAGATCGTGCCCCTGACCGTGAACGACGCCGGGGACGGGCTTTCAGCTGAGATCTCGCCGCTGTGGGAGGACATCTCCCAGGCGGAAGAGCGGCAGAGGAGCGTTATGGCGTCTGCGTACGGCGACGGCCTGCTCGTCGAGGACATGAATCGATCGACGGGTGAGGGCGTTGTTTGGCGCCGTCGCTTCGAGGCGGATGCCATGCGTCCGGAGCCCGTGTGCGAATTGCGAGCGGCGTCTGATTCGATGGCGGCCAGGGTCGCCGCGGAGGAATTCGTGCCCATACCCTGGGAGGAATGCCCGCCTTCGGGTGCGAATCTCGACGACCTCGCCAGTCTGAAGGCACTTGCGGACGGCACGTGGCAGTCGAGTGCCGTGCGCGAGGACAAGGACCGCTCGGCAGCGGCAGAGCAATTCGGGCTCATCACTCTGACTGGCACGGTGCGCGAGCTTGATGACCGTGGCATCGCCGCGCTGCAGGGCATCGAGAACCCCAACCCTCCAAGCGACGACCTCGTGATGCACGCGGTGCTCGAGCTCGACGAGCCCGCGACCCTGACCGCCATGAGCGGCGGCGGTCCGGACACGCGCGAGGGCGAGACGCGTTTGATTCTTATTGAGCGGGACACGAGTGAGCTGGCCTGGGGCGCCTATCAGGACAAACATGTGACGGTGGCGATCGATCCCGCGATGCTCACGTGGCCCTCCGACACGAGTCTGCCGCTTGGAGAGCCTAGTGTCGCAACGGCGGGCATAGTCGTCGTCGATGTTGGGTGATGCCGTCGACGTCCTGTCGGGATGGTTGACAGCAACAGTTTTATGCCGATCGCGATTGCCGGCATAGAAGCAGCTGCAGCCGCTATCGTATATCCTGCTGATACGGAGAACTGAAGAGGTGCCGGCCCACGTGCGTTCGCACGGAGGGTCGGCCTTTGCGAGGGGAGGGCTCATGGCCGAGCCGCAGAGGACGGGCGAGGAAACTGGCGTTTCGGAGCACAACGATCCGTGCATCCGCGCGGAGAATGAGGACGACGACGGTTACGACCCGTATTCCGATCGTCGCCCTGATCCTGAACCCCTGTTCGAGCGCGACCCGTGGGCGTAGCGACCGCATGATGGGATCGGCAGAAAACCTCGAGGGTGTTCGCGGGGTGTTTTCGCAAGGTGCGCGGGCGGCCGATGCGCGGCCGGTCGTTGGACGCTTCGCCCCGTCGCCGACGGGTCGCATGCATTTAGGGAACGTCGCGGCTTCGCTTTTGGCATGGCTTTCGGTTCGCAGCCAGGGTGGCAAGCTCGTGCTGCGCATCGAGGATCTGGACGACCGTGCCCGCAGCGGTCCGTGGGCCGAGTTGCTCATGGACGATCTGCGCTGGTTGGGGCTCGATTGGGATGAGGGTCCGTATTACCAGACCGAGCGGCTTGACCTCTATGAAGATGCGTTGAGGCGGCTCGATTCGCTTGGGCTGGTATACCCCTGTTTTTGCACGCGGGCCGAGCTCCATGCCGCGAGTGCCCCTCATGCCAGTGACGGCACGCCCGTGTATGCGGGGACGTGTAGGAATCTAACGCCTGAGCAGGTGGCGGAGCGCTCGGCTGTCCGGCCGCCCGCGATGCGCCTGAGGGTGCCTGCGGCGGATGGCTCGGACGCGCTCGCCATGGCACCTCGCATGCCTGTAGCCTCGCCGTCGCGTACGGTGAGGTTCACCGACCGCACGTATGGCGTGCATGTCGAGGACCTTGCACGTGAATGTGGAGACTTTCTCGTGCGGCGCAGCGACGGCGTCTTTGCCTACCAACTCGCCGTTGTCGTGGACGATGCCGCGATGGGTGTCACGGAGGTTGTGCGAGGCTGCGATTTATTGGGGTCGACGGCGCGTCAGCTGTATCTGCAGGACATGCTCGGCTATGGGCATCCCGAGTATGCGCACGTCCCGCTGCTGGTGGCGCCGGACGGGCGGCGTCTGTCCAAGCGCGATCGCGATCTCGATATGAGGGAGCTGCGTCGCCGCTTCGGCACGCCCGAGGAGCTTTTGGGGCGCCTCGCGCATGCGCTGGGCCTAAAGCCCGACGCCGCGCCCTGTTCCGCAGCGCACCTGGTCGAGGGATTCAGCTGGGACCAAGTGCGAGCGCACCGCGATAGCTTCGTGGTTGCGCCCGGTTTCTTGGGCTAGTTTTGAATTGTTGCTTCCGTGCCCTGGTCAAGCCCGCGGAAGTGCGTTATTATCGTCTAGCTGTTCCGGAGAGCTGACCGAGAGGCCGAAGGTGCTCGCCTGCTAAGCGAGTAAGGGCCGCAAAGCCCTTCTGGGGTTCGAATCCCCAGCTCTCCGCCAGTCAGAATTAAGAAGCGAGCCCATGAGGCTCGCTTTTTTGTTGCCGCTCCGTGGATTCGAACCCCATTAGGGGTGCGGAGCTGAGGAAACGGCGGAGCCGTTTTCCAGCGAAGCCCGCAAGCGCCGCAGGCGCGCAGCGGGAGGAGGGCGGCGCCAGCCGCCCGGCGAATCCCCAGCTCTCCGCCAGTCGAAATTAAGAAGCGAGCCCATGAGGCTCGCTTGTAAGTCTGCGCACGGGCTCGTTTGCCGAATTGCCGTTTGCGAAACACTTGGACCCGCGGTGCATACGTGCGGGTACAATGTGCGCATGTTCGACTCGGAGAAAGGCGGCTTACATGCCCACCTTCCTTTCACGCCCTCGCCCGCTCGTTCGCGCCGCGCTGCGTGCGCTTCTGCTGCCCGCGCTGACCACCCTTGTCGCCTTTGCTGCAACGTTTGCATTTCCCCATGCCGCCCACGCCGACACGTATGCCTTGCCGAGCGTGCACATTCAGGCGCAGGTCATGGAGAATGGCGACCTGTTCGTGACCGAGGCCCGCACCTTCGCCTTCGAGGACACGGTCAACGGCGTGTACTGGGACATTCCCTTCGCCGATAACGAGCAGGGGAGCGCGTCCGCGGTTTCGGTGCTCGACGTGCGCGAGCTCGACGACGCCCCCGAGGACGAGGCCGATGCCCGTCGCGCTTCGCAGCCCATGCAGGAGGTTTCCTCGGCGAACTCCGGCGATGGTCATGTCTATACGGTCGAGAACCTGGGTGATTCTCTGCGCCTCAAGGTTTTCATCCCGCGCGAGGACGGCGACGAGGCGACCATTTGGGTCAGCTACATGATCGAGGGCGCCGTCATGGCGTGGCCGGATACCGCCGAGCTCTACTGGCAGTTCATCGGGTCCGAATGGGAGGAGGACGCCGAAGACGTTCGCTTGGACGTGACGTTCGCCGGTGCTGCCGCGGGCACGCCGGCAACATCGAGCTCCAGCGACGCGAACCTGCGCGCCTGGGGCCATGGCCCCCTCGACGGCGAGGTTTCCCTCGACACCGCCGAGCCGGGCGATCCGCATGTGACGCTCGAGGCTCCCATGGTGCGTGCCGGTCAGTTCGCCGAGGTCCGCGCGACGTTTCCCATCGACTGGGTGCCCGGTCTCGCCCCTTCCGGCGAGCCTCGTCTCGAGAGCGTGCTGTCCGAGGAGGCGGCATGGGCGGAGGAGGCCAACGCCCAGCGCGAGGGCGCACGGCAGGTGGCCTTTGCGGGTACCGCCGTATTGACCGTCGCACCCGCAATCATGCTCGGTGTCGTTGTCTACCTGCGTAAAACCAGGTATGCGAGCCCCAAGCCCGTTTTTGACGAGACGTACTTCCGCGACTTGCCGTCGAACGATCACCCGGCGGTCCTCTCGGCCCTGGTGTACAGCGGCACGGTGCAGGATTGCGCGTTCGTGGCGACTTTGATGAAGCTCACGGACGACCGCGTGATCAAGATCAAGCACGAGACGCGCACCGAGGACAGGTTCCTCGGCTTGGGCGAGAAGAAGGTCGAGGAGTACTCGATCGAGCTTGCGGCGCGCGAACGTATCACCGATCCGATTGATTTGGCGGCGATCGATTTGTACTTTGGGCCCGATGCCAAGAACGGCGACGAGGTGCGGTTCGGCGCTTTCCAAAACCAGGAGAGCGTGGGCGAGTACATGCAGTCCTTCAAGGACCAGGTTCTGGCGGAACTCGAGCGCCGTAATCTCACCAACCTCGCACCCGATACCTTCAGGTATGCCCCGGCGGCCCTCGCCGCCCTCATCGTGTTCGGGTGCATAGCCTTTGCAATCTTCACCGATGGCGTCAATTTACCGCTCATCATCCTTGGCGGCGCTCTCGCCATCGCCGCGGCGGTTATCGCCGAGCGCACGAACGTCCATTCACCCGAGGCCGTTGAGCTGCTCAATCGCTGTCAGGCGCTCGAGCGTTGGCTCGAGGACTTCACCAATCTGGACGACGCGGTTCCCAGTGACCTCATCCTGTGGAACAAGATGCTCGTCCTGGCCGTCGCCTTCGGTGTGAGCGACGAGGTTCTGCGCCAGCTGGCGGACGCCGTGCCGGTCGACCGTCGGGTGGACGAGAACGGAATGTACTACTACCCGAGCTACTGGTGGTATTACTCGCACGGCAGCCTGCACTCGCCGATGAGCGAGATGCACGATGTATATCAGGCCACGGTCGCGGAGCTCGCCTCGAGTTCCAATAGCTCCGCCGGTGGATTTGGCGGAGGCTTCTCCGGTGGCGGAGGCGGCGGTGTCGGCGGAGGCGGCGGCGGTACATTCTAGCCGCCCGTTCGGCCCGGTCGATGCGGGGCGTTCCGATCGTGTTCGGTGCGCCCCTGCCTACGCGCTCAGGTCGAGCCCGTAGACGTACATCTCCTTGGGGAGCAGCCGGCGCTCATCGCGCGTGCTGCGGTAGGTGCCCGCGCGCTTGAAGCCGTGGTGCTCGTAGAACTGCCAGGTGCAGTCGGTGTCGGTGTAGAGGAAGGCGCGGTTGGCACCAAGTTCGGTGAGGTGGGTCGTTGCGGCGTCCACCAACACGCTGCCAATGCCCATGCCGCGTGCGGAGCTGCTCACGACGAGGAGGGTGATCTCGGTCGAGCCGGCGTAGCCGCTCTTGGCGAGCAGGGAGTCGTTCTTGGACTCGGTCAGCTGGACGCCATGCCAGTACGCGGCCGCCGCCTCGGGCTCGAGCTCGCGCATGCGGCGGAAGTAGTCCTTGGAGATGGTGAACCAGCGCTTATTCGAGCGCGGGCGCGAAGGGTCAGGGCAGGCGAGCACGATGCCGCACGGCTTGTCATCGACAAGCGCAACCTGGGAGAACGTGGAAATGGAAAGCGAATAGGAGAGGTCGTTGCACGCCTCGAGAAAGCCGTATTCGGGCGAGGGGCCCTCGTTGTGCCAAGTCTGTTGCAAGATGGCGGCGAGCTCTTCGAAGTCTTCTTCCTCGAAGGGTCGGTACGTGACGCGCGAGACCATGGAACCTCCTGTCATATCACCACTGTTTGTACCACCTGCCCGCGGGTTGTGTGTGTCGTACGCGTGAAGTCGCCCCGCACTCTCAGATTCTCCGCGCAAAGGCCATGTTTTCTCGGCAAGTAATCCAAAAGGGCCCCTGGCGAGCCGCGCGCGCCCCGCCGCCTGCGGTACAGTAGAGGCGTATGTAACGGGGGGTTGCCGGATGAGGCGGCCCCACCTGTGCGAAGGAGGGTCCATGGCTTCCCAGGGGAAGGTTTCCCGCGCGTTGATCTCGGTGACGGACAAGACCGGCGTGGTCGAGTTCGCCCGTGCGCTCAAGGAGGAGTTCGGCGTCGAGATCATCTCGACCGGCGGTACGGCAAAGGCTCTGGTCGACGGTGGCGTTCCCGTGACGCCCATCGAGGAGTACACCGGGTTCCCCGAGATGATGGACGGCCGCGTCAAGACGCTGCACCCCAAGGTCCACGGCGGCCTGCTGGCCCGTCGCGATTCCGAGCAGCACATGGCCGAGGCTGCCGAGCACGGCATCGGTATGATCGACATGGTGGTCGTGAATCTCTATGAGTTCGAGAAGACCGTTGCCAACCCCGACGTCACCTTCGCGGACGCCATCGAGCACATCGATATCGGCGGCCCGTCCATGCTGCGCTCCGCCGCCAAGAACGCCGACGCCGTGACCGTGGTTTCCGACCCGGCCGATTACGAGACGGTCCTCGCCGAGATGCGCGCCAACGATGGCGCCACCACGCTCGAGACGCGCCGCCGTCTCCAGGTGAAGGTCTACACCACCACGGCCGCCTATGACGGCGCCATCTCCACCTGGCTCGCCGCCCAGGCCGAGTCCGGTTGCGCCGACGCGGTCCTCACCGCCGATGGCGAGTTCGCCGCCCCCGCCGCGATGTCCGTCAAGCTCGAGAAGGCCCAGGACCTGCGCTACGGCGAGAACCCGCATCAGGCCGCCGCGGTCTACCGTTTCGACGCCGCCAACGCCCCGCTCTTCTCCTCGGAGGCCCCGCTCGTGGGCGCCGAGCAGCTCCAGGGCAAGCCGCTGTCCTACAACAACTTCCTCGACGCCGAGGCCGCCTGGAACGCCGTGCGTGAGCTCGACGAGCCCGGCGTGGTGATTCTCAAGCACCAGAACCCCTGTGGTTCCGCCGTCGCCGCCGACGTGACCGAGGCCTACGACCGCGCCTTCGCCTGCGATCCCAAGAGCGCCTTCGGCGGCATCGTCGCCGTAAATCGTGAGGTCCCGCTGTCGCTCGTCGAGCACTTCGCCGACCGTGACAAGCTCTTCGTCGAGGTTCTCATCGCCCCGAGCTTCACGCCCGAGGCCCTCGAGCGCCTCTCCAAGCGCGCCAACCTGCGCGTTCTGGCCACCGGCGGTGCCGCGGGCCACGCCAAGCTCGAGATGCGCACCGTCGACGGCGGCATGCTCGTCCAGCGCGTCGACACGGTCGAGGAGGACCCCGCGACCTTCACGTTCCCCACGGAGCGCAAGCCCACGGACGCCGAGATGCGCGACCTCATGTTCGCCTGGAAGGTCTGCAAGACCGTCAAGTCCAACGCCATCCTTATCGCCAAGAACGAGATGGGCATCGGCATGGGCCCCGGTCAGCCCAACCGCGTCGATTCCGCGCTGCTGGCCTGCCAGCGCGCCGATGAGGTCTGCGAGCGCCTCGGCCAGGAGGCCGGCGGTTACGCCTGCGCTTCCGACGCGTTCTTCCCGTTCCGCGACAACGTGGACACCCTGGCCGCCCATGGCGTGACCGCCATCATCCAGCCCGGCGGTTCCGTGCGCGACGAGGAGTCCATCGACGCCTGCAACGAGCACGGCATCGCAATGGTCTTCACCGGCACGCGCCACTTCCGCCACTAAGGCGACAAAACAGCGTTTGTCGAGCGCCGGGATGTGTAATGAGGGACGGGTGCGAATTACACATCCCGGCGCATTAGAACGCATCGGGCCGCCACGTGCGGCTCGATGTGTAATTCGCCCGTCCCTCATTACACATGGCAGGAGAGGAGCAGCGTTGAGCGAGCTTGAGCCGTTTTTCAATTCAGCTGAGGAGTGCGCCACGTACGAGCAGTTTTGCGCCGAGCAGGAGCGCGGCGGCGGGAGGTTCGAGCTCGCCGAGCCGGCGCTCGTGTGTCGCTGGCGCATGGCTCGTCGCGGCGTGCCCATGCTGAACAGGCACATCCGCGCGCTTTCCCAGCGTGTGGTGAACGGTGCTCCGCTCACCACCAACATGCTCTCATGGGCCAAGCAGCACGTCGAATGGTCTCTCGCCGCCGGCGACTATCAAGATCCGAATGGCGTGCTCATGACGGTGATCGACGTCAACGGCGACGCTCTCATGAGTGTGGGCCCCTATGAGCCGCTCACCGACCGGTCCCGCGATGCCCTGGTTGCCCGTGCGGAGGAAGCCCGCCGCGAGCAGGCCAAGACCGGCATTGCCCCCGAGCTGCTGGCCGCGGTGACGCCCGAGGGGCGCATGCTGGTTTTCGCCGCGTCCGATGAGCATCTCTGCGGTGCCGCGACCCTTGTGGAGCAGCTTGCCGCCACGCAGGGCCGCGAGGCCGTGCGCGCCTTGGGGGGCGGCGCCCGTCTTGCGGACGCCCTCGCCGTTGTCGAAGAGGGGAGCGTCGTCTTCCTCATCTCCGACGAGCACGGTGTGGTGGTCGGAGACGAGCAGGCGGCTCCCGTGCCTGTTTCCGCCGAGGCCCTGGCGACGGCCCATGCCTTCGCAGATGGTCTGGCAAAGCTCTTCAAGTAGCTCTGCTTGCGCTGCGATCCCGTCTCCGCGTTTCCCGATGCGCCGGTCGCACTGCCGCTGTTGCCACGGCGCCTCTCGATCGCGCGCTCGCGCTCATGAGGCTTACATTGCTGAAACCTCGCCGACCCGCCGCCTTCGCATGCGGCGGGTCGCGTCATAATGGACCAAAGCAACGTAGGGTGGGCGTTTCACAACGGCCGCCAAGGGATGAAGAGGAAGGCGACAGGGGAATGGCGCGCATATTCGTGGTCGAGGACGACGCACCCATTCGCAACGAGGTCATCGAGGTGCTCGAGCGCCAGGGCTTCGAGGTGTCCTACTGCCTCACGTTCGATCGCGTGGTCGACGATATCCTCGCCGCCCGACCCGACCTCGTGCTGCTCGACCTCACCCTGCCCGGTACGGACGGCCAGCTCATCTGCCGCGAGTTGCGCCAGCAGTCCGATATCCCCGTCATCGTTCTCACCTCGCGTGTGACCGAGGTCGACGAGGTCATGAGCATGACCATGGGCGCGGACGATTTCATTCCCAAGCCTTACAGCGCCCGCGTGCTCGTTGCGCGCGTGCAGGCGCTGCTTCGCCGTGTGCAGGGCTCTGGCGAGGCCTCTCACGAGCTCGCGCATAACGGGGTATCGCTCGATCTGTCTCGATCCACGGCCACCGCCGTCGACACCGGTCGAAGCATCGAGCTCACCAAAAACGAGATGCGCATCCTCTCCCTGCTCATCGGCCACGCGGGCACGATCGTGAGCCGCGAGGCCATCATGCGCGACCTATGGGACTCCGATGCGTTCGTGGACGACAACACCCTCACGGTGAACATCAACCGCCTGCGCGCGACGCTCGAGAAGATCGGCATCACGGGTTATCTCACCACGCACCGCGGACGCGGGTACTCGGTGTAGGGGAGCGCAGACTATGAGCTTCGTGACATTCATGGGGTCGCATTGGCCCACACTCGCCCTGTCGGCCGCGGCCGCGGCCCTCAGCGCCTTCGTTTTGCTGGTCTCGGGTGCGAGCGCGGGTCTCTCCCTGCTCGTGGCGGGCGTGGTCGTTGGAGCGGGGCTTCTCTCGATCGCCATCGACTATCGTCGCAAGCGCCCGTTCTATGGGGATCTTGCCGCCTGCGCCGACGACCTCGAGCATCCGCTGTGGATCTTCGAGATGGTGGACGAGCCCGACTACCCGGAGGGCAGGCTTGCCTACGAGGCCCTGAGTGCCGTGTCGAAGGCCGCCAACGACGACGTCTCGGAGTATCGCCGTCAGGCTCAGGATTATCGCGAATACGTCGAGACCTGGGTCCACGAGGCAAAGTCGCCCCTGGCCGCTGCGCACCTCATGCTCGAGAACCTCATGGAGAGCCTGCCCGCCGACGAGACGGGCGAGGTGCTGCTCGAGAAGACCGAGGCGCTCGGCGAGGAGCTCGACCGCGTCGAGGGGTTCATCGAGCAGGCGCTGTTCTTCGCCCGGTCCGAGTCGCTCGACCGCGACTACCTGATCCGCCCCTATAGCTTGCAAAAACTCGTGGGTGATGCGGTGCGCGCCAATGCGCGCGTGTTGATGGGGGCGCACGTGGCTCCGTATCGCATCGATCTGGAGCAGACGGTGTTCACGGATGAGAAATGGATGAACTTCATCTTGGGGCAGCTCATCCAGAACAGCGCGAAATACGCTGCGGGCGAGGGTGCCGAGCTGGTGTTCTCAAGTCGCCTGTGCGATGAGGGTCTGTCGAGCGAACGCATCGAGTTGGAGGTGCGCGATAACGGCTGCGGCGTCGAGCAGGCCGATCTGGCGCGCGTGTTCGATCGCGGCTTCACCGGCGAGAACGGGCGCTCGGGCAAGCGCGCCACGGGCATAGGCCTGTACCTGGTCAAGCGCCTGTGCGACAAGATGGGGCTCGCGGTGCACGCGCAATCGGCGCCGGGGGAGTACTTCGCGGTGACCATCGCGTTTCCGACGAACAAGATGCACTACTTCGAATGATTGCTTTGTGAGGGCCCAAGACGAGCCGACCGCCCGTCGTGTGTGGGGCGCCGCTCAGTGGTAAAGGCGTTGACCATCACCCGCAAAAGAGGAAAATGAACCGTTGGACGTATGGGAACGTACGTCCTTCGTTCGTTTATGGGGGTGTAGCATGGCGACAAAGGTCACGCTCAAGGAAATCGCGCAGGAAGTCGGGCTGTCGCCGTCGGCGGTGTCGCTCGTTCTTAACGACCGTCCCTGCCGCATCTCAGATGAGAATCGTCGGCGCATCAAGGAAGTCGCCGCGCGGAAGCGCTATGTGCCCAATCAGATCGCGCGCAGCCTCGTCATGCAGCAGTCGAGGACCCTCGGCCTCATCGTGCCGAACATCATGAGTCGTTTCTTCTCCTCGTTTGCCCGCAACCTCGAGGTGCGCTGCCGCGAGCGCGGATACGCCCTGTTCATCATGAACTCCGATGGCAAGACCGAGAACGATGCCGACCTGGTTCGTCTGCTGATCAACCGTGGTGTCGACGGCATCTTTCTCGTCGCCGCCGAGGAGGTCTCGCCTGACCCCCTGCTCATGGAGCAGCTCGAGGCGGGCATCGTGCCCGTGGTGATGGTCGACCGCTCGATTGAGAACGCGCCTGGCGACAAGGTTCGATTCGACAGCGAGCTCGGCGGATACCTGGCAACCAAGCACCTGCTCGACGAGGGACATCGCCGTATCGCGTGCGTGGTGAACACCGCATCGCACACCGGCCGCGATCGCCTGGCCGGCTGCCGGCGCGCGTTTGCCGAGGCCGGCGCCGTCTTCGATGAGGACCTTGTTTTCGAGAGCGATTATTACATCGCCGACGGCTGCCGTGCCGCTGAGCGTATTGTGGCCTCCGATGCCACGGCGATTTTCGCGAGCTCTGACAACATCGCCCTCGGCGTGCTCAAGTGCCTGCACGCGCACGGCAAGCGCGTGCCGCGCGACTACTCGCTTGTAAGCTACGACAACTCCGCCGCCGATGCGCTGTTCGAGCCTGCGCTCACCGCTATCGAACAGGACGTCGAGGAGCTGGCCGATCATGCGCTCGAGCTGTTGCTCGCTCGTGTCGAGGCCAAGGACGGCACTCCGGGTCCGTTCGAGGAGCGGGTGCTCCCGCCGCGCTTGGTCCACAACGCCAGCGTCTCCCGCCCCTAACGTTTCAATTGGGGACAGGCACAAATTGAGACTTTTCGCGGTTCTGGTAGGTTGCCGGCCGAGCCGATGACGAGAGTCTCAATTTGTGCCTGTCCCCAAGTGAGACATGAAGAAGGCCGTCCGAAAGGGGCGGCCTTCTAAGTTGGGGGTATGTGGGTGCGCGGCGTGTTCCGCTTGGCGCTACTTGACGACCAGGATGTCGCAGTCGGTGTTGCGCAGCAGGAACGTCGAGATGGAGCCGAGCAGCGCGTACTTGATGGAGGACAGGCCGCGGGCACCGCAGAGGACCAGGTCGGGCTCGATGACGTCGAGCATCTCGTCCTTCAGGGTCTCGCGGATGCGACCGGCGCGAATCACAACGTCGACGGAGGGGATGGCGGGGTTGGCCTTGGCCTGCTCGACCTGGGCGGCGATGGAATTGGTGAAGGCGTCCTGAAGCCCCTGGACCAGGTCGGCGGGGTAGGATCCGGCGGACTCAAGCGCCGTGGAGTCGATGACATGGCCGATGATGAGCGCGGCGCCGTTGTTCGCGGCGACTTTGATCGCGCGGGCGAGGACGAAGTCCTGCTGCTCGGTGCCGTCAAGGGCGACGAATACCTTGGAATAACCCTCGTGCATGGTGACCTCCTTGGTCTATGCGGGCTTTCACGCGCCCGTCTCATGGTGCTTTACCATGCCACAGTTATACCCATTCGGCTTACATTTGCGTTCGATATATCGCAAACGGCGCGCATTTTCGGTGCAGCGCATCGTGTCGGGTGATAATGGGATATCGCGCCGCAGGGCGGCGCTTTTTGTATCGACATGCTCGGCGCGCACCGTCACGCCCCTGAGGAGGACACGTGGATATTATCGAGCTGCTCAAATCCGCCTTCCTTGGCCTGGTCGAGGGCATCACGGAGTGGCTGCCCATCTCGTCGACGGGCCACATGATCTTGGTGGACGAGTTCATCAAGCTGAACGTCACCGAGGAATTCTGGAACATGTTCCTCGTCGTCATCCAGCTTGGCGCCATTCTCGCCGTATGCGTGCTGTTCATACGTGACCTGCTGCCGTTCGGCTTTGGAAAGACGCGACAGGAATGCCGTTCTACCTGGAATCTGTGGGGCAAGATCATCGTGGGCTGCCTGCCCGCGGCCATCATCGGCATCCCGCTCGACGACTTCATGGAGGAGCACCTCTACAACGCCTGGGTTGTTGCCGCTGCGCTCATCGTCTACGGCATCGCCTTCATTGTGATCGAGCGTTGGCGCGCCAATAAGCTCGCCGCGCGCGTGGCTGCCGAGGCTGTGGTGCCGAGCGGTAGGCCCATGGGCTCGCATTTCGCTGCTCCCGCCTCCGCTGTCGAGCCCACCGAGGGTGGCGACTTCGGCTCCATCACCACGCTCGACGATCTCTCTTATAAGACCGCCTTCGGCATCGGCTGCTTCCAGGTGCTCTCTCTCATCCCCGGTACCTCGCGTTCCGGATCCACCATCATCGGCGGCTTGTTGCTGGGCACCACGCGCTCCGTGGCGGCCAAGTTCACCTTCTTCCTGGCGATTCCCGTCATGTTCGGCGCGAGCTTCCTCAAGCTTGTGAAGTTCTTCCTCAAGGGCGGCGTGTTCGACCCGAGCGGCGTTGCCATCCTCGCGGTCGGTTGCGTTGTCGCGTTCATCGTCTCGCTCGTCGCGATCAAGTGGCTCATGGGCTTCGTACGCCGCCACGACTTCACGGCGTTCGGCATCTACCGCATCGTGCTCGGTGTCGCGGTCCTCGCGTACTTCATGCTGGTGTAAGTGACTTGCTGCACGGTGCGATGCGCACCGTGCGAATCCTTTGCATGTACATGGCACGTACTCTGGCATACTGGGTGCGTGCCATTTTCTTTTGAAAGGTTTCGCATGACGAATGTGTATTTCAACCATGACGGCGGCGTAGACGACCTGGTGAGCCTGCTGCTGTTGCTGCAGATGCCCGAGGCCCGCGTGACGGGCGTCTCGGTTGTGGACGGCGATTGCCAGATCGAGGCGGCCCTCGAGGCGTCTCGCAAAATCATCGATCTCTTTGGGGGCAAGCAGGCGGCTCTCGAGGTTGCGGCGTCGGACTCTCGCCCGCATCATCAATTCCCCTCGGAGTGGAGGGGCTCCGCCTTCACCTTCGATGCGCTGCCCATGCTGAACGAGCACGGCGCGCCTCGCACGCCGATCGCCGCGCGCCCGGCCCATCTCGACCTGGTGGATAAGGTCATGGCCGAGGAGGGCAAGACGACCCTGCTGTTCACCGGCCCCCTGACCGACCTCGCCCGCGCGCTGGACGCTGAGCCCGCCATCGAGGAGAAGATCGAGACGCTCTTTTGGATGGGCGGTTCGCTTGACGGTCATGGCAACGTGGTGGACCCGTGTTTTGACGGCACCGCCGAGTGGAACGCCTTTTGGGACCCCGAGGCGGTCAAGCGCGTGTGGGACTCGTCGCTCGAGATCCACATGGTGGGTCTGGAGAGCACCGAGGAGCTGCCGCTCACGCGCGACCTCTGCCAGCACTGGGCCGAGCTGCGCCGTTACCCGGCCATCGACCTGATCGGCCAGGGATATGCGCTGGTCCTGAATGTGGCGGCGAACAACGTGTACTACCTGTGGGATGTGCTCACCACCGTCTACTGCCTGCACCCCGAGATTGCCGAGGTTGAGCGCGTGCGCTGCGATGTCCGCGTGGACGGCGCCGCGGCCGGCCGAACCTTCCGTTGCGACGAGGGTCGCGAGGTGACGCTCGTGACGCACGCCGACCCGGAGCGCTTCTACGCGCTCGTTGACGAGTTGGCGATGTCGGCCGCTCCGGCCCTGTACTGAGACCCATCGATCCTTCGACCCCACGGAGCCGATATGAACATCCAGATCTTCGGTACTAAAAAGAGCTTCGACACCAAGAAGGCCCAGCGCTATTTCAAGGAGCGTCGCATCAAGTTCCAGTTCATCGATCTCAAAGAGAAGGAGATGAGCAAGGGCGAGTTACAGAGCGTGATGCGCGCCGTGGGCGGCATCGACGCCGTGATCGACCCGGATGCGAAGGATCAGGACACCGTGGCGCTCATCACCTATCTCGCCGAGAGTCAGAAGTTCGACAAGCTGCTCGAGAACCAGCAGGTCCTGCGCGAGCCCATCGTGCGCAACGGCGCCAAGGCGACCGTGGGTTACTGCCCCGATACCTGGAAGGGCTGGGAGTAGGCCCGCTGCCGCATCTGCGCGAGAGCGATTTTGCCAAATTCAAAAGAAGTGTGACCGGCGCCCCTTGCCAGGGGCGCCTTTTTTGCCGAATGGGGATGGGAAAAAGAAAAAAAGAGCGCCCGTGCGATGCATGGCCGGGTGATTCGTGGTCATTTCGCGCTGAAGTCTCGCTCGGCAGCGGCCCGCATGCGCTCATCGGTCACACATCTTGAGAATTTGACAATCACAGAATCGGTCGGCGCTTTCCAGGCGCATAAAAACGCCGCCTACCGAATGGGTGGTGCATGCGGTAAGCGGCGGTGTTGATGGCGCCAGGTTGATCTGACGGTGGGTGCTTGGCGCGCTACTGGAGCTCGCTGAGGAAGCTCGTGCCCTCGCCGTTGCCAGGGACGCCGAAGTTCTCCAAGATCGTGGCACCGATATCCGAGCCGGTCGGGCGAAGCCCCAGGTCCACACCGCCCCGCATGGACGGGCTCCATACGAGCAGCGGTACGAGCTCGCGCGTATGGTCGGTGCCGCGGTAGGTGGGGTCGTTGCCGTGGTCGGCGGTGATGATCAGCAGGTCGTCGTCGCGCATAGCGTCCATGACGCCGCCGAGGCGCCGGTCGAAGTCCTCGAGCGCCAGGCCGTCGCCCAGCGGGTCGCGGCGGTGTCCGTACACGGCGTCGAAATCCACCAGGTTGGTGAAGCACAGGCCGTGCCAATCGCGCGCCATGACCTCGTCCACATGGTCCATGCCATCGGAGTTGCTCTCGTTGTGATAGCTCTCTGAAAAACCGTTGCCGCACAGCAGGTCGTAGGTCTTGCCCACGGCGATGGTGTCGAGTCCCGCGTCGCGCAGGAAGTCGACGACCGTGGGGCCGGTGGGGGTCAGGCCGTAGTCGTGGCGGTTGGCGGTGCGGGTGAAATCTGCGGCGCACGTGCCCACGTACGGGCGCGCGATGACGCGACCCATGGTGATCTCGGGGCCGTTGATGAGGGTGCGCGCGTATTCGCAGATGCGGTAGAGCTCCTCAAGCGGAATCACATCCTCATGCGCGGCGATTTGCAGCACCGAATCGCCCGAGGTGTAGACGATCAGGTCGCCTGTGGCCAGTTGGTGCTCGCCGTAGTCCTTGAGCACTTCGGTGCCGGAGTAGGGCTTGTTGCACACAATGTTGCGGCCGCTGAATGCACGGAGCTTGTCGAGCAGCTCATCGGGGAAGCCCTGCGGGAAGTAATCCACCTCAAAGCGCGTGGGCAGGCACATCATCTCCCAGTGGCCGTCGAGCGAGTCGTTGCCCAGGCTGATGATGCGCATGCGGCCAAAGCCGCCGGCGGGCTCGGTGTCCGCGCTTACGCCGGCGAACGGCTTGCCGGGGCGCACGCGGCCCAGGCCGAGACGCTCCATGTTGGGGAGCGCGAGCGGGCGCCCCTGGTTGTCGACCCACCATTGGGCCATATGGCCGAGGGTGTCGGCGCCGTCTGAGTTGTACTTGTCGGCGTCGGGCGCGTCGCCAACGCCGATCGAGTCGATGACGATGGTCAGGATGCGGCGATACTTCTGAGATGCCATGAAAGGTCCTTTGAGAACGATGAAAGCCCCGAGCGCGCGATTGCGGTGCTCGGGGCGACGGTGCAGGTGCGGTGCTTAGGCGTCGAGCTCACTCAGGATGGCGATGCTCGCGGAGACGCCCAGGCGGTTGGCGCCGGCCTCGATCATGGCCTCGGCGTCGGCGAGGGTGCGAATGCCGCCCGCGGCCTTCACGCCGAAGTCGGGTCCAACGGTCTCGCGCATGAGGCGCACGTCCTCGACGGTGGCGCCGCCGGTGGAGAAGCCGGTGGAGGTCTTCACAAAGTCCGCGCCGCCCTCGACGGTGAGACGGCTTGCGCGGACCTTCTCCTCCTCGGTGAGCAGGCAGCACTCGATGATGACCTTGAGGTGGGCGCCGCCGGCGTGAGCGGCCTCGGCCACGGCTGCGATGTCGGCGCGCACCACGTCGTCGTTGCCGGCCTTGAGCTCGCCGATGTTGATGACCATGTCGACCTCGCGCGCACCGGCGGCCACCACGTCGGCGGTCTCGGCGGCCTTGGCGGCGGTGGACATGGCGCCCAGCGGGAAGCCGATGACGGCGCAGGTCATGACATCGGTGCCCTCCAGCGCGGCGGCGACGCGCGGGACCCAATAGCCGTTCACGCACACGGAGGCGGTGTTCAGCTCGCGTGCCTCGGCGGCGACGCGGTCGATTTGCTCGGCGGTGGCGTCGGCCTTGAGCAGGGTGTGGTCCATGTACTTGGCGAGTTCGGATTTGGTGAGGGACATGGCGGTTCCTTTCATTTGAAGCCCCGGGTGGGGCGGTGGTTGCAGATGCGTATGTGGGGCGTATACCCCGAGGAGTATCCGGCTACGCGTACGTAACGCCCGCAGCCGTCACACTCGCGTAGAGCAGGGGCTCGACGGGCGGCTCTTGCGGTCCATACGTGTAGGCGCCGGCGAGCGTGGCCAGGCCGGTTGCGAGCTTCCCCGCATCGTTGGCGTGGACGATGGCGACGGGCTCCCCGTCTTCCACGGGGTCGCCGTAATTCTTGAGCAGGGTGATGCCGCAGCTGTGGTCGATCTCGTCGTCGAGGGTGAGGCGCCCGCCTCCGAGTTCGGCCGATGCCACGCCCACGCGCTCGGTATCGATATGCGCAACAAAGCCCGTGCACGGTGCGCACAGCGTCTCGTGCAGGCTTGCCTGTGGGAGCAGGGAGGGGTCGTCTATAACGCGCACGTCTCCGCCCTGGGCGGCGACGATCTCCTTGAGCTTGGCGAGCGCCGAGCCGTCCTCGATCACGCGACGCGCCCGCGCCTCGGCTTCGTTGTGGTCAAAGCGCCCCGTGAGCTCGAGCAGGTCGCTCGCGAGCATGATCGCCTCATGCGTGAGATCGGCGGGTCCCTGTCCCTGCAGGGTCTCGATGACCTCTACAACCTCGAGGGCATTGCCGATGTTGCGCCCCAGCGGGCGGTCCATATTGGTGATGAGCGCCTTCACACGGCGCCCCATGCCCTCGCCGATCTCGACCATGGCCTGCGCGAGTTCGATGGCTTCGGGCACGGTCTTCATGAATGCGCCGGAACCGACCTTGACGTCGAGCAGGATGCAGCCCGAACCCGCGGCGAGCTTCTTGCTCATGATCGAGCTGGCGATGAGTGGTATGCAGCTCACGGTTGCGGTGACGTCGCGCAGGGCATAGATGAGCTTATCGGCCGGGACGAGGTTGCCCGTCTGGCCGATGATGGAAGCGCCGTGCTTCAGCACGCAGGAGAGGAATGCGTCATCTGCGAGGGCGGTGTCGAATCCAGGGATGCTCTCGAGCTTGTCCACGGTGCCGCCCGTGTGGCCAAGACCGCGCCCGGTCATCTTGGCAACGAATGTGTGCCCGGGGTCCATGGCCGCAAGCATGGGCACGACGGCGAGCGAGGTCTTATCCCCAACGCCTCCAGTGGAGTGCTTGTCCACGGTGGCGCCCGGGATGCTCGAGAGGTCCATGACATCGCCCGAGTTCATCATGTGCATGGTGAGCAGGCGCGTCTCCTCGGGCGTCATGCCGCGTAGGTAGATGGCCATGAGCAGGGCACTCGCCTGATAGTCGGGGATGCGCCCGGAGGTGTAGCCATCCACAAAGAAGCCGATCTCGGCGTCGCTGAGCGCGCCGCCGTCGCGTTTCTTTTCAATGATGTCGTACATGCGCATAGGGTTGCCTCATTTCCATATGGCGGCAAAGGGGTGCCGCCGGAGCCGTTGGCGAGATGGGGTTAGCGCCCGAGGTTCTCCGGGCCAAAGCCGTAGGGGAGAAGCTCTTCGAGGGTGGCCTCGACGAATGCATCGGGGCTCGTCCCCATGAGGATACGGAAGGTGGCCGGGTCGCAGAACTCGCGCATCACCTGCCGGCATACGCCGCATGGCGCGCACAGCTCGCTGATGGGCTCGCCTGCGGGGCCTCCGACCACGGCGATGGCCGTGAAGTCCCGATGCCCGTCGAAGATGGCGCGGAAAAACGCCGTGCGCTCGGCGCAATTGCCCGGCGAATAGGCCGCGTTTTCGATATTGCACCCGCCGTACACGGTCCCATCGGCGCACAGCAGCGCCGCACCGACGGCGAAGTTCGAATACGGGGAATACGAGTTTTCCCGAGCCGCGATGGCAGCTCGCACAAGTTCAAGGTCGTTCATGATGCTCCTTTCCATCCCCCAGGGGGCCGGCACGTGCCAGAGAAAAACATCTAGTTCGAGCAAGCCAAAGACAACGCAAGGAGGCCCGCCCTTTTTATCCTGAGCGAGTTCCGCACGCCAAACAGTCCAGGGGACTGTTTGTTGAGTACAAAACGACTACCCGAGCGCAGGATAAAAAGGGCGGGCCTCCCGTTAGGACCGGATTACCCGCGAGATCCCTTCTCGTAGGGCACGCCGTCCGCCTTGGGCGCCACGGAGCGGCCCACGAACAGCACGAGCACCACGAGGGTGAGGATGTAGGGCATGATGGCGAGGATCTCGCTGGGGATCGGCACAACGCCGCCGCCCAGGATGATCACGAGGGCCTGTGCCATGCCGAACAGCAGGCACGCGCCGAACGCGCCGTGCGGGGTCCACTTGCCAAAGATCACCGCGGCCAGCGCGATGAAGCCCTGTCCGGCGACGGCGGTCTGCGTGAACTGGGAGATGATCGCCAGCGTGATGGACGCGCCGCCAAAGCCCGCCATGACGCCGGAGAGCACGACGCAGATAAAACGCGTGCGGCTCACGTTGATGCCGAGGGTGTCGGCGGCAGCGGGGTGCTCGCCCACGGCGCGGACGCGCAGGCCCCACTTGGTCTTGTAGAGCACGAACCACACCACGGCGGCGGCGATGATGCCGAATACGACGGTGACATCGACGTTGAGGTTCGCCCACGGGGTGCCGGCAAAGGCGCCGCGCCCGAAGATCTTGGGCAGCGTCTCGATGGAGGGGCTCTGCGTGCCGCCGTCCCACATGAGGCGGGCGAGGAAGAGCGCGAGACCCGGTCCCAGCATGTTGAGGGCGATGCCCGAGACGTTTTGGTCGGCGCGGAAGGTCACCGCGGCGACGGCGTGCAGCAGCGCGAAGACGCCGCCTGCGATGCCTGCGCACAGGAACGCGATCCAGGGATTGCCGGTGTAGAACGAGACGGCGGCGCCAGCGAGGGCGCCGACGGTCATCATGCCCTCGATGCCGATGTTGACGACGCCGGAGCGCTCGGAGATGACGCCGCCCAGGGCGCCGAAGACGAGCGGGGTCGCATACATGAGGGTGATGCCGATGAGCAGCATGACGTTGTTAAGCATGGTTGGCCTCCTGCGCGTCGGGAGTGGCCGCTGCGATTTGGGCCCTCTCGGCAGAGCGCTTCTCCAGGTGCTCGGCGACGAGGGTGACCACGCGGGCGAGCGCGACGAAGAACACGATCGTGCCGATCATGATGTTGATGATGTCGGTGGGGGCGCCCACGGCCATCTGCACGGAGGTGCCGCCGTAGAGCAGGCCGCCGAACAGCAGGCCGGCGAAGATGCACCCGATGGGGGAGGAGCCGGCGATAAGCGCGACGGAGAAGCCGTTGAAGCCGTAGTTCTCGAACGCGGCGAGCGTCGAGATGCAGTGCGGCTGGATGCCAGTGATCATGAGGGCGCCGGCCAAACCCGAGATACCGCCCGCGATGACCATAGCGAGCACGGTGTTGCGCTCGACGGGCATGCCGGCGAACTCGGCGGCGTCGCGGTTGAAGCCCACGGCGCGCAGCTCAAAGCCGAGCTTGGAACGGTAGAGGACGAACCAGATCGCGATGGCGACGAGGATGGCCACGATGAAGGCGATGTTGACGTCGGCCTTGACGAGGAAGTCGTAGAGCCACGGCACGTTCCTGAGCGTCTCGAGGCCCTGGTCGGAGAGCTTCCACTCGGGCAGGATCATGGTGTAGCTGGAGGGATTCACCGGGATCGACGAGGTGGAGCTCGGGCGATGGAACATCTCGGAGTTCACGACGAAGTTGTTGAGGTACAGCATCGTCCAGTTGAGCATGATGGCCGTGATGACCTCATGGATGCCGAAGCGCGCCTTGAGGAAGCCCGTGATGGCGCCGATGGCGGCGCCGCCGGCGATGCCGGCGAGGATCACGACGGGCACCTGCAGCACCATGGGCAGGTCGAGCGTGGAGCCCACGAGCACGGCACACACCGCGCCGGCCACGTACTGGCCCTCTGCGCCGATGTTGAACATGCCCGTCTTGAAGGCGAACGCCACCGAGATTCCGGTGAGGATGATGGGCGAGGCCTTGATGATGGTGTTGGAGATGTACTTGGGCTTGGAGAACACGCCCTCGAACAGCGCCGCGAAGGACGCGACGGGGTCGTAGCCGGCTACCGCGAGCAGGACCGCCGCCACGGCGAATCCGAGCGCGATGGCGATGAGCGTAGCGGTGATGGGACGCTTGAGGATGCGCTGGAGCAGGCTCTCCTGGGGTTTGGCGGTATGCGCCGCGCCTGCGGTTGCAGTGGATGCCATGCTATTCACCTCCTGCCATGAGCAGGCCGATCTTGTTCTCGTCGACCTCGCCCTGCTTGAATGTACCGGTGATGCGGCCGTCGTAGATGACGTCGATGGTGTCGGACACGCTCATGACCTCGTCGAGTTCGAGTGAGATGAGCAGGATGGCCGTGCCGCGGTCGCGCTCGGCGACGAGCGCCTTGTGAACATATTCGATGGCGCCCACGTCCAGGCCGCGCGTGGGCTGCACGGCGATGAGCACGTCGGGATCGTTGGAGACCTCGCGGGCGATGATGACCTTCTGCTGGTTGCCGCCGGACAGGCCGCCGGCGGTTTTGTCGGCGCAGTCGGCGGGGCGGACATCGTAGTCGGCGATGAGCTGCTCGGTGTATTCGTGCATCTTGGCGCCGTCGAGCATACCGTGCTTGCCGAACTCGGGCGTGCGGTACTTCTCGAGCACGGCGTTCTCGGCAACGGTGAAGGGCAGCACCAGACCGCGCTTCTGGCGGTCCTCATGGATGGTCGAGACCTTGTGGTCGATGACGTTGCGCGGCGTGGTGTTTTGGATCTCCTCGCCGTTCACGAGGATCTTTCCGGAGGTAGCCTTGGTCAGGCAGGTGATGGCCTCGACGAGCTCCTTCTGGCCGTTGCCATCGATGCCTGCGATGCCGACGATTTCGCCGGAGCGGACCGCGAGGTCGAGGCCTTTGACGGTCTCGATGCCGCGCTCGTCGTTCACGTGCAGGTCGCGAATCTCAAAGACGGTCTTGCCGGGCGTGGCGGGCTGCTTCTCGACCTGGAGGTTCACGTGGTGTCCGACCATCATGTCGGCGAGGTCCTCCTCCGTGACGTCCGCGACGGTGACTTCGTCGACGTACTGGCCGCGGCGGATGATCGTGCAGGTGTTGGAGGACGCCTTGATCTCCTTGAGCTTGTGGGTGATGACGATGATGGTCTTACCCGCGCTGGTGAGGTCGTGCATGATCTGGATGAGGCGGTCGATCTCCTGGGGCGTGAGAACCGCGGTGGGCTCGTCCAGGATCAGGATGTCGGCACCACGGTAGAGCGCCTTCAAGATCTCGACGCGCTGCTGCATGCCGACCGAGATGTCCTCGATCTTGGCATCGGGGTCGACCTCGAGGCCGTACTGCTCGATGATCTGGCAGACCTTCTCACGGGCCTTCTTCATGTCGAGGATGCCCGCCGCACCGCACACTTCGCTGCCGAGCACGATGTTTTGGGTCACGGTGAAATTGTCCACGAGCATGAAGTGCTGGTGGACCATGCCGATGCCATGGGCGATGGCGTCGTTGGGGGTGTTGATGACGACGGGCTCGCCGTTGAGGCAGATCTGGCCCTCGTCGGCTTGGTATAGACCGTAGAGCACGTTCATGAGCGTGCTCTTGCCGGCGCCGTTCTCGCCCAGGACCGCGTGGATCGTGCCCTTCTGCACGGTGAGGTCCACATGGTCGAGTGCGGTGAACGTGCCGAACGTCTTTACGATGCCGCTCATCTGCACCGCGTAGCGCGCATCTGGCTTCATAGGCCGTTCGCTCCTTCCATTTCTCCTTCGGGTTCGGGGCCCTTCGGCCCCTCTTCGTCCCGCGCCGAGGGCGTCCTTGCGGGCGCTCCCGGCGCGGGACGGCTCGTCTGCTCACACGAGCCGTGAACGACGCGGGCCGGCGATGGCGCCGCAGGGCGCATCGCCGGCCTGGCAAAACGTTAAACGTTAGAGCGAAGCGACGTAGTCGTTGAACGCATCCTCGGTCGCGGGGGGCTCGATCTCGCCGTTCTTGATCTTGTCGAACAGCTCGACGGCGGTGTCGTACACGCCGGGCTCCATGAGGTCGTGGTGGGTGGAAACGGCCACGGCGCCGTCCTTGGCGGAGAGCTCGATGTTCTTGCCGCCGACCTTCTCACCGTTGGAAGCCATGGTGGAAACCTCGATGACGGCCTTGTCGACGTTCTTCATGACGGAGGTCAGCATGTTCTCGGGGGCGAGATCGTACTGGTCCTTGTCGACGCCGATGACCATCTTGTCGGCATCCTGGGCGGCCTCGATGACGCCGTTACCGGCGTTGCCGGCGCAGGCGAACACGATGTCGCAGCCGTCGGAGTACATCTTCTGACCAGCGGCCTTGCCCTTGGCGGCGTCGGTGAAGGTCTCGATGTACTGGGAGACGACCTCGACGTTGGTGCCCTCGGTGGCGTTGGCGTAGGCGACGCCGGCCTGGTAGCCCCAGTCGAAGGTCTCGAGGACGTCGGACTTCATGCCACCGATGAAGCCGACCTTACCGGTCTGGGTGGTCATGGCGGCGATGTAGCCGGCCACGAAGGAAGGCTCCTGCGTCTTGAAGGTCACGCCGGTGAGGTTGTCGAGCAGGTCGGCCTCGGGGTAGGCGTTGTCGATGATGGCGAAGTGCACGTCAGGGTTGGTCTTGGCGGTGTTCTGGATCGCCTCGGCCATGGCGAAGCCGATGCCCCACACGGTCTGGGCACCGTCGTCGACGGCCTTGTCCAGGTTCGTGGCGTAGTCGGACTCCTGCTTGGACTCGGTGTAGCCGACCTCGATGCCGGTGTCCTTGTTGAGCTGCTGCAGGCCCTCCCAGGCGAGCTGGTTGAAGGACTGGTCGTTCACGCCACCCATATCGGTGACCATCTGGACCTTGTAGTCGGCAGAGGCGTCGGCGGGAGCGGAGCCCGCGGGCTTGGCCTCGTCGCCACCGCCGCAGCCTGCGACGGAAAGGGCGAGGACGCCGGCAAGGGCGAGACCCATGAGACGATTCTTCTTCATGTTCTTCCTTTCTTGCGTACTGTTGTCGCTTGCAAAATGGGCGCATAGCTGCGCCGTATCTTCTGCCGTGCCTGAGCAAGGGCATGGCGAAAGACCATGGGGGATGCGGGGCGACGGCGCTCGATGCGCCGCGCGCTCCGGACCGAAAGGCGTCCGCCCGGCCTTCGCGATGCGCGAGACCGGGCGGACGAGGGGATTTATGCGGGCAGGGCGAGGGAGAGAGCGATCTCCATCATCTGGGTGAAGCTCGTCTGACGCTCGTCGGCCGGGAGGGACTCTCCGGTGAGGGGCAGGTCGGAGACGGTGAGCAGGCACAGGGCCTTCTTGCCCAGGCGGGCGGCGTTCATGTAGAGCGCGGCGGCCTCCATCTCGACGGCGAGGACGCCCATTTTCTGCCAGGTGGCGGTGGAGGAGGGGTCGTCGAGGTAGAAATGGTCGGAAGACAGGATGTTGCCGACCTTGACATCGACACCCTGCGCGCGGCCCGCGGCAACGGCGCGCTCGAGCAGCTCATAGCTTGCGATGGGGGCGTAGGAGCCGGGGAGGTTGTACTGGGCGGCGTAGTTGGAGTCGGTGCAGGCGCCCATGCCGGCCACGACGTCGCGGACCTTGATGGACGGGTCGATGCCGCCGGCGGAACCCACGCGGATGATGGATTCCACGCCGTAGAACTCGTAGAGTTCGTGGGAGTAGATGCCGATCGAGGGCATTCCCATGCCACCGCCCATAACCGAGACGGGCTGGCCCTGGTACGTGCCGGTGAAGCCGAGCATGTTGCGCACCTCGTTGAAGGTGCGGACATCCTCGAGGTAATGGTCCGCGATGTACTTGGCGCGGAGCGGGTCTCCGGGCATCAGGACCGTTTTGGCGATATCGCCGTAATGAGCCCCGTTGTGGGGCGTAGGGGTGCTTTCCATAATGGGACGAGGCCTCCTTGCGTCGTAGATACAACAGGGTACACTTTCTCACCTACGCGTGAGGTTGGCTATCGGAATTCGGTGGGAGGATGCTGCGCCCAGCGAGCGGCTGCCCAGGTCAGAGGGTTTATCCTGCTAAAGCGAATCACCAGCCGCGCCAAATCACCTCAAGGAAAAAACACTCTTGGAAGATGCGGCGATGGTTTCGAAGCGCGCCCGTCAGGTCCGTGTGAGGCGAATGTCAGGCGCCGTTTGCCGATATCGATGATTCCGGGTCGGGACGCAAGACGGCCGTCGTGCGCGGGCGGGCATTGGACCTGCGCGTTCGGAGGCGCAAAACGCGACGGTGCCCGTATAGAAATGAATGAGAAAAAGTCCCATTTGCGATACCCTTTGGGACCTGTGCATATGGTATCCTTGCAAACGTGAATAAATCTTCGGCCAACGGTCTCTTTTTTCACATGGGCGCGAGCGTTTTTTCGGCGAGTGGCACGTGCGAATGTCCGGGGATTGTTGCCGGGGATGTCAAATTTGGGGCGGGGACGCCCCGCGAGCACGACGAGGAGCGTGGTCACGCAATGCAGGAGGCATGGGAAGGCTTCGAGGGCGGCAATTGGCTCAACGAGATTGACGTCCGCGACTTCATCCAGAAGAACTACACCCCGTACGAGGGCGACGAGTCGTTCCTGGTGGGTCCCACCGAGCGTACCGTCAAGCTGTGGGATGACGTCATGTCGCTGCTTCTCAAGGAGCGCGAGCAGGGCGGCGTCCTGGACATGGACACCAAGGTCGTGACGGGCATTCTGTCCCACAAGGCCGGCTACATCGACGCCGAGCACCCCGAGCGCGAGACCATCGTCGGCCTGCAGACCGACGCCCCGCTCAAGCGCGCCCTGCACGTCAACGGCGGCATCCGCATTGCCTGCCAGGCCGCTGCCCAGCACGGCTACGAGGTCGATCCCGAGATCGTCGACTTCTACACCAACAAGCGCAAGACGCACAACGCCGGCGTGTTCGACGCCTACACCCCTGAGATGCGCGCCTGCCGCTCCGCTCACATCATCACCGGTCTGCCCGACGGCTACGGCCGCGGCCGCATCATCGGCGACTACCGCCGCGTCGCCCTCTACGGCGTCGACGCCCTGATCGCCGACAAGGAGGCCCAGAAGGCTTCCACGCCCTCCGTCATGACCGAGGAGACCATCCGCGATCGCGAGGAGCTGTCCGAGCAGATCCGCTCCCTCAAGCAGCTCGTCGAGCTCGGCAAGCTGTACGGCTTCGACATCGCCCGTCCGGCCGCCAACACCCAGGAGGCCATCCAGTGGATGTACCTCGCCTACCTGGCTTCCGTGAAGGACCAGAACGGCGCTGCCATGTCCATCGGCCGCACCTCCACCTTCATCGACATCTACGCTGAGCGCGACCTCAAGAACGGCACCTTCACCGAGGAGCAGATCCAGGAGTTCGTCGACCACTTCATCATGAAGCTGCGTATGGTCAAGTTCGCCCGTACCCCCGAGTACCAGAACCTGTTCTCCGGCGACCCGCAGTGGGTCACCGAGTCCATCGGCGGCATGGGTGTCGACGGCCGTACCCTCGTCACCAAGATGAGCTACCGCTACCTCCACACCCTGGAGAACATGGGCACCTCCCCGGAGCCGAACCTGACCGTCCTGTGGTCCACTCACCTGCCCCAGGCCTTCAAGGAGTTCTGCGCCAAGACCTCCATCGCGTCCTCTTCCATCCAGTATGAGAACGACGACGTCATGCGCGTCTACCACGGCGACGACTACGCCATCGCCTGCTGCGTGTCCTCCATGCGCATCGGCAAGGAGATGCAGTTCTTCGGCGCCCGCGCCAACCTCGCCAAGTGCCTCCTGTACGCACTCAACGGCGGTGTCGACGAGGTCTCCAAGAAGCAGGTCGGCCCGAAGTTCCGTCCGGTCGAGGGCGACACCCTTGATTTCGACGACGTCATGGCCAAGTACAACGACATGATGAAGTGGCTCGCCGGCGTGTACGTGAACACGCTGAACGTCATCCACTATATGCATGACAAGTACTGCTACGAGTCCATCCAGATGGCCCTGCACGACAAGGACGTCCACCGCTGGTTCGCCACCGGCATCGCCGGCCTGTCCGTCGTGGCCGACTCCCTGTCCGCCATCAAGTACGCCAAGGTCCACCCGGTCCGCGACGAGAACGGCGTCATCGTCGACTTCAACATCGAGGGCGACTTCCCCAAGTACGGCAACGACGACGACCGCGTCGACGTCCTCGCCCACGACATCGTGCACCAGTTCATGGAGTACATCCGCATGAACGACACGTACCGCAACTCGGTGCCCACCACTTCCGTCCTGACCATCACCTCCAACGTGGTGTACGGCCAGAAGACCGGTGCCACCCCCGACGGCCGCAAGGCCGGCGTGCCGTTCGCTCCTGGCGCCAACCCCATGCACCAGCGCGACACCCACGGTGCCATCGCCTCCCTGTCCTCCGTCTCGAAGCTTCCCTTCCGTGACGCTCAGGACGGCATCTCCAATACCTTCTCCATCATCCCGAGCGCGCTCGGCAAGGAGGACCAGGTTATGTTCGGCGATCTGGATCTCGGTGACGTCTCCTTCGAGAACCCGGTTGCCTGCTGCGACTGCACCGATTCCTCCGCTCCCGAGGGCTCCGAGGACCGCTAAGGCCATCGGACATTCGGTCCGTCTGTAATGTTTCCGCGCCGGTGGTAATTCTTATTCACCGGCGCGGTCAATGCTGATATAATTTCAGTAACAATTCCTATTTCGGCGCAAGAGGGCGCCGAAGATGAAAAGGAGTGCACCAATGAAGGTTGCTGACATCCCGCAGGCTCAGGCCGACAATCTCGTGAGCATGATCGACGCTTACGCCGAGAAGGGTGGCCACCACCTGAACGTCAACGTGTTCAACCGTGACACGCTGCTCGACGCCCAGGCTCACCCGGAGAAGTACCCCCAGCTCACCGTTCGCGTTTCCGGTTACGCTGTGAACTTCCACAACCTGACCAAGGCTCAGCAGGACGAGGTTATCTCCCGTACCTTCCACGATAGCTTCTAAGCGATCACCCACACGGGCACCGCTCAAGCGAGGGACGTCGGCATTGCCGGCGTCCCTTTTTGCATTGCTGGGCGGGTCTACAGGCTGAGAAGGGATGCGAGTCCGAGGAATAGGACAAGGAGGGCGAGGTTGATGGCGGTGAAACAGAGCAGGTAGCGCCCGGTTTGCGCGTCACGCGAACGTCCATAGACACGTAGCGTGATCAGGCTTGCGAGAGAGGCGACCGGTGTTCCCAGGCCTCCGATATTGGTGCCGACAAGCAGTCCGATGCCGTTGCTGCTAAACCCGGAGAGCATGATCGCGGCTGGGACGTTGCTGATGACTTGGCTGACCAGAGCCGAGACAAGGACCTCACGCCCGACGACGATGGATTGCAGGGTGCTGGCGATGACTTGAACGTGCCTGATGTTTCCCACAAAGATGAAGAAGCAGGCAAAGGTGATAAGAAGGCTGTAATCGAGGTGTTTGAGTACGCTGCGATCGAATATGAGGCAGCCAATCAGAGTGATGAGCACGCAGAGCTCCCAGCTCACGACCCTTCCAACGCAGGCGAGTGCGAGGAGGAATAGGGCGCCGTAAGCGAGGGCGAGCCGTGTATCGACCTTGGAATCGGTGGTTTTGCCGAGCGTTGCCTTCGTATTGGGGATGAGCATACATGGGGCGATGGAGGCAAGGAACCCGATGATGCCGTAGGGTGCGATTGCGGTGAGGAATTCGCCGAGTTCGAGCTCGAACGCGGAGTAGAGGTAGATGTTCTGCGGGTTGCCGATGGGCGTCATCATCGAGCCGAGATTTGCCGCGACGGTTTGTGCGACGAGTGTGATGATCGTCGAGCGCGGTTCGGAGCCCTGGAAGAGCAACAGGGTGAGGGGTGCGAACGAGATGAGGGCGACATCGTTCGTGACGATCATGGCGGTGAAGAAGGAGAGCGTGACGAGCAGGAGCGAGAGGCGTCGCTGCGTGCCCTCGGTGCGGGTGAGAAGGGATCGCACACGCGCTAGCAGGCCGGCGCGTGTGAAGCCCGCCACGACGGTCATGAGGCAGAAGAGAAGGCCGATGGTGCGCCAGTCGATTGCCTCGGCGTATGCGGACCAGTTCTGCGGCACGGGCGGGAACAGGCAAGCCGAGAGGAGCGCTGCGAGGGCGGCGACGACGAGTACGGCTTCAGCTTGGATGAAGGAGCGAATTCGATCGATGAGGGGGAGTTGCATGCTGGTCCTCAGGTTCGGGCAACAGTCGAAAATGACCGAGATGAATGCGGCCAACGGGGTATTATAACTTGCGAAATAAAGCGTCTGCAGCCGTGTCTGCAGGTAAAGGGGGAGATGCGATTATGGCACGTGTTCAGCTAGATGAGGATAGGGACGTCGAGTCCAGATATGCGCTCGGGCGCATCCACTCCATCGAGAGCATGGGCACCGTGGACGGGCCGGGTGTGCGTTTCGTGGTGTTCACCCAGGGGTGCCCCATGCGCTGCGCGTATTGCCACAACCCGGACACGTGGACCGTGGGCGAGGGGGCCGGTACGTGCGTATCGGTCGAGCGCCTGCTGGGGGAGTATGAGAGTAACAGGCCGTTTTACCGCACCGGCGGTCTGACCGTCACGGGCGGCGAGCCGTTGCTTCAGCCCGAGTTCGTGGGCGATCTGTTCGCGGCCGCCCATGCGGCGCCTGCGGGCCGTATCCACACATGTCTGGACAGCTGTGGATACGCGTATAACCCCAAGAAGCCAGAGCGTTTTGAGAAGCTTCTGAGCGAGACCGATATGGTCCTGCTCGACATCAAGCACAGCGACCCTGTGGGGCATAAGGCCCTGACCGGATGCGAGCCCGATCGCATCATCGCGTTCGGCGACGAACTCGCCAGGCGCAAGATCAAGGTCGTGATCCGCCACGTAGTGGTTCCCGGAATCACGGACACGGAAGAGGAGTGCGAGGCGCTCGGACGCCTCATTGCCCCGTGGCACAACGTGGTGGGTCTCGAGATGCTGCCTTATCACACCATGGGCATCGTCAAATATGAGCAGCTTGGCTTGGAATATCCGCTCAAGGGCGTGCCTGCGATGGATAAGGGCCGCATGCCCGCCCTTCGCGAGGCGGTTATGCGCGGGTTGCGCGCAGGCCGTGCGGCGGAACACAACTGCCAGGGTTAAGCAAAAGCGGCGGGAGCTTTCCCGCCGCTTTTTGTTGCGCTGTATGAGGCGTGATCGGGGCAAATGTCACAGATATTCGATCTGAGCGCCTTGCGTGTCGCAGGTGAGAATGTGCGTCTCGCAGGTGGGGAAGGCCTCGCGGAGCCGGACCTGCAGGAATTTGGCGACGATAGTGTCGTCGGTCACCGCCATGAGGGTCGAGCCCGAGCCGGAGATCCACAGCGTTCCGGCGCCGCCTTCCAGGCAGGTTGCGCGGATGCCGTCGTAATCGGGGATGAGCGCGCGACGGAAGGGCTCCTGTAGGCGGTCGTCGTTTGCGGCCGCGATGAGCGCAAGGTCGCCCGTCTCCAGGCCGCGCGTCATGCCGGCGATGCGGCCCATCTGCCATACGGCGTCTGCGAGTGCGACCTGCTGCGGCACGACCTTCCGCGCCTCGCTCGTGTGAACCTCGTAGGGCGGGATGACGGTGATGAAGCGGAGGCGATCGCTGACCTCGTAGCGCAGGCAGCGGGGAAGTCCGCCCTCGGGCGTGAACGAACACACGGCACCGCCGAGGATGGCGGGGGCGACGTTGTCGGGATGTCCTTCGACGGCGGTTGCGATGCGCACGAGCTCGGCACGGTCGACGGTGTGCCCCGTCAGCGCGGCGGCCGCCATGATGCCCGCGACGACGCAGGTCGAGCTCGAGCCCAGGCCGCGGGCGACGGGCACCTCCGTCTGGATGTCGATTTTCACGGGGAAGGGCTCCTCGCCCCACTCGCGCAAAGCGTCTACGAGCGATGCGTATACGAGGTTGTTCTCATTTTGGAACTCCTCGGGGCATCCGGTGATCTGCAGTTCATCGGCGCGCTCAAACGTGAAATGCGAGTAGAGCGAAACCGCCATTCCGAGCGTGTCGTATCCGATGCCGAGGTTCGCGCTGGTGGCGGGTACGGTGATCTTGATCATTTGAGACCTCCGGCCGCCTGCTCCACAAAGGACGCCATGCCGTCGATGTCCACAACATCGGTGTGCAGCACGGGCTTGTCCTGCAGTTCTGCGAGCTGAGCGGGCGCACAGGTGTCCGTTGCCTTCTCCAGGACCTGCATGCAGGCAAAGTCGTCGGGCGGGCAGAACAGGCCGAGCGCGCCGGCGACCGCACGCGGGAACTTGTACGGGTTCGCGGTGGAAAGCAGGATGCGGGCCTTGGAACCGGGGACGGCGGGCATGTGGCTCAGCACGTGGTAGCCGCAGGCGGTGTGCGGGTCGATCAGATAACCGTTTTCATCCCAACAGGCCTTGATGGCGCGGGCAACCTCATCCTCATCGGCCCAGCCGCAGGCGAACACCTGCTGGATCTTGGAGAGCAGCTCGTTGGGAAGGGTGTAGGAGCCCTCATCTGCCAGCTGGCCCATGAGTCGGGAGACGAGCTCGACGTCGCCGTCGGACAGGTAATAGAGCATGCGCTCGAGGTTTGAGGAAACGAGGATGTCCATGGACGGCGAGGTCGTGGTGAAGAAGGGGCGCTTGCGGTCGTACGTACCCGTGGTGAGAAAGTCGAACAGCACGTTGTTCGCGTCGCTCGCCACGATGAGACGTGCCACGGGAAGACCGAGGCGCTTGGCGTAATAGCCGGCGAGGATGTCGCCAAAGTTGCCGGTCGGCACGCAGAACTCGACCTCGTCGCCGCATGAGATATCGCCGGAGCGAAGGAGCTGCGCGTATGCGGCGAAGTAGTACACGACCTGGGGCACGAGGCGGCCGACGTTGATGGAATTGGCGCTGGAGAGCATGACGCCCTGGGTGGCGAGGCGCTCGGCGAGCTCGCGATCGGCGAAGATCTGCTTGACGGCGGTTTGCGCATCGTCGAAGTTGCCGCGCACGCCGCAGACGGCCACGTTGGCGCCTTCTTGGGTGCTCATCTGCAGCTCTTGCACGCGGCTGACCTTGCCTTCGGGATAGAAGACGGTGATGCCGACGCCCGAGGCATCGGCGAATCCGGCGAGAGCCGCCTTGCCGGTGTCGCCGGAGGTGGCGGTCACGATCATGATCCTCTCGTCCCCGGCGCCGTCGTTCGAGCCCGTGCGGGCCATGAGGCGGGGCAGCATCTGGAGGGCGACGTCTTTGAAGGCGCTCGTGGGGCCGTGCCACAGCTCGAGCACGTGCGTGGGCACGCCGTCGGCGTTGGCCGGCGCGAGGCGCTTCACGGGCGTGATTTCGGCATCGGCGAAAGTCTCCTCATATGCCTCGGAGACGCACGCCGCGATCTCTTCGGGGGCGTAGTCGGTCAGCAGTGCTGCGAGCACCTCGCGCGCCAGGTTGAGATAGCCCATCTCCGAGAGGCCGGCGAGCGGGATCTGCGTGCAGCCGAGCTCATCGCTCACATATAGACCGCCGTCGGGTGCGATTCCCCGACGGATGGCTTCTTTTGAGGTGAGCGGCGCCTCGTGGGAACGGGTGCTGTGGTATGTCGCCATGCTTGGGTCTCCTCGCTGCCGATGTCGTCGTGCGTTCTGCCATGGTAGCAGAGCGCGTTGCTACACCATGATAAAGCACTGCAGCTCCATCGCTTTCCAGCGGGGCTTCACACGTCGTTTCGCAATTGGAAACATAGGTAGCGATTCTTGGGAAAGAACCGGATGGGGGAGCGGTCGGGCACTTGCTCATGGTAAAGTGGCTGCCTACGTGACCATGCGCCCATCTCGACGTGCGCCAGGGGAAAGGCATTCGCTCCATATGATCAAGATCACCAAGTTCGGCGGCTCCTCTGTCGCCGACGCCGAGCATTTCAAAAAGATCAAGGGGATCATCGACGCCGATCCCGCGCGCCGCTTCGTGGTGGTAAGTGCGTGCGGCCGCCGTCATAAGGCCGACACGAAGGTCACCGACCTGCTGTATCTCGTCGATGCGCATGTGAACTACCATGTGTCCTGTGAGGACCTGCTCGCCGACATCGGGCAACGCTATTTCGATATCGCCGATGAGCTGGGGCTCTCCTATCCCATCCGCGAAGAGTTTGCCGCCTTTGCCGAGCGCGCCCGTTCCGGTGGCTACACCACCGAGGAGCTGGTGAGCCGCGGCGAGTACTTCACCGCCCGCCTCATGGCTGAGTACCTGGGGCTGCCGTTCATCGACGCTGCGGACATGGTGGCCTTCCACCACGACGGCACGCTGTCGATGTCACGCACGGCCAAGCTCGTCAAGCAGAACGCCCGCGAGGGCGGGTTCGTGATGCCGGGCTTTTACGGCGCCACCAAGGAGGGCAAGGTCAAGCTGCTCGACCGCGGCGGTGGCGACATCTCCGGCTCGATTCTCGCCCAGTGCCTCGAGGCTGATCTGTACGAGAACTGGACGGACGTCTCGGGCTTCCTCTCCGCCGATCCGCGCATCGTCCCGGGCGCCCAGCCCATCCCGCGCATCACTTACGAGGAGCTGCGCGAGCTGTCTTACATGGGCGCGAGCGTCCTGCACGAGGAGGCGGTCTTCCCCGTCCGCGATGCCGGCATTCCGCTCGTCATCAAGAACACGAACGCCCCCGAGGACCCGGGCACGATCATCTCCGAGACCGCCAAGGAAGGCGATACCGAGCCGATCATCACCGGTATCGCCGGCAAGCGCGACTTCCTGGCCATCAACGTCTCGCGCGATCGCACCAAGAGCCGCATCGGCTTCATGCGTCGCGCCCTGTCTGTGTTCGAGCGTTACGGCGTGTCCGTCGAGCATATGCCCACGGGCGTGGACCAGTTCGCCGCCGTCGTGCAGGCCGCCGACGTCAAGGATTCGCTGTACTCGCTCATATCCGACATCCAAGAGGAGGTCGAGCCGCTCGAGATCGAGGTCGTGGAGGACCTGGCGCTCATCGCCACGGTCGGCCGTAACCTGAGCGGGCGCGCGGGCATTTCGGGCCATCTGTTCGGCAAACTCGGCGAGGCCGGCGTGAGCGTCCGCATGATCACGCAGGGCTGCGACGAGATCAACATCATCATCGGCGTCGAGGAGCGCGATTTCGACCTCGCGATCAAAACCATCTATGAGGCGTTTTCCGACGAGGACGGTATCGTGAAGACCGCCGAGTTGGAGCCCGCGCCGCGCGCGTTCTAGGCGCGAGACGAAGGTTTGCCGGAACCATGCATGCCCAATGCGAACTGTGAGGAGTGGGGCAAGATGAAGAAGTACGTCGTCGCTATCGTAGGGGCCACGGGGGCTGTCGGCACGCAAATGCTCACGTGCCTGGAGGAACAGCAGTTCCCGGTCGGCGCGCTCAAGCTCTTGGCGAGTCCGCGCTCGGCCGGCAAGGTCGTGTCGACCCCGTGGGGCGAGGTCACGATTGAGGCGGCCGCGCCCGAGGCGTTCGACGGCGTGGATATCGTGCTGGGTGCCGCCGAGGACGACGTGGCGAAGGCCCTGTATCCCGAGGCCGTGCGCCGCGGTGCCGTGGTGGTGGACAACTCGCACGCTTTTCGCCTGGACGAGGACGTGCCGCTGGTCATCCCGGAGATCAACGCGGCCGATGCCCTCACGCACAAGGGCATCATCGCCAATCCCAACTGCGCCACCATCATCGGTCTGGTGCCGACTTGGCCGCTTCATCAGCTGGCCGGCGTGAAGCGCATGATCGTATCCACCTATCAGGCCGCGTCCGGTGCAGGCGTGCCCGGCATGCGCGAGCTCGAAGAGCAGATCGGCTGCATGGGCCGCGGCGAGGAGATCCCCGCTCCCGCTGCGTTTGCGGCGCAGTTGGCGAGCAACCTCATCCCGCAGATCGGTGGGGAGAAGTATCAGGGCTTCACCTCCGAGGAGATGAAGATGCAAAACGAGGGCCGCAAGATCATGCACCTGCCCGATCTCCGCGTGAACTGCACGTGCGTGCGCGTTCCCGTCTTGCGCTCTCATTCCGAGAGCGTCACGCTCGAATTCGAACGTGACATCACGCTTGAGCAGGCGCGCGAGGCTCTCGCGTCCGCTCCCGGTGTGAAGCTTGTGGACGACCTGGCCGCCGAGTCCGCGCACGACCGCTGGCCCATGCCGCTGGATACCACCGACCAGGACCTCATCTGGGTCGGCCGTGTGCGCCGCGACATCTCCAACCCCGACGCCCTGCGCGGCATCACCTTCTGGTGCTGTGGCGACCAGATCCGCAAGGGCGCTGCCACCAATGCCGTCCAGATCGCCAAGCTCCTGTGCGAATAGGGACATGCGTCGCCGTAGGATACGGATGTTTTGCGCGGTCTTGACGGCCCTGTACCATTCGGTCGGAAATACTCGGCCGGTGGTCGGTAATTAATCTACATATCAAGTTTCAGTGTGTACAATCTGATGTCACGCACAGAACGGGGAAGGCGCCGGCGACGAGGGATGCGACCGGCGCCTTCGCCATATGTAATATCGATTAGATTGGTCGTGATTTTGTGGGTAAGTACGTCATCGTGGTCGAGTCCGGTTCGGACGTCTCGCCGGAGCAATGCGAGCGCTACGGTATCGTGATCGTCCCGATGCACGTGACGATCGGCAGCGAGACGATGGACGACGGGTCCATCGACCCGCTCGAGATCTACTCTCGCTGCAACGAGCTCGGCGAGATGCCCAAGACGAGCGGCTGCACTCCCGGCGACTTTGAGAAGGTCTTCGACCGCATTCACGCCGAACAGCCCGATGCGACCATCCTCCACCTCGCGTATTCCGAGGCGACTACCTGCTCGCACCAGTCTTCCAAGATCGCCGCCCAGGGTCGCGACTACGTCTACTCCATGGACACTCGTTTCGTCTCCGTGGGCCAGGGACTCGTGGCCGTCGAGACCGCCAAGTACATCGAGGCCCATCCCGATGCCACGGTCGAGGAGATCTTCTCCTACGCCGAGAGCGTGATGGATCGCATCCTGCTCGGCTTTGTCCCCACCGACCTCGGCTTCCTCAAGGCCGGCGGTCGACTCTCCAACGTCGCGTTCCTCGGCGCGCACCTGCTCAAGATCAAACCCTGCATCGAGGTGCTCGGCGGTAAGTTCCTCGCCACCAAGAAGTTCCGCGGCTCCATGCTCAAGTGCGCGCATTCCTTCATCGATCACATGATCGAGAAGGGCGATATCGACTACTCCTACATCGGTCTCGCCTACTCTGTGGGGCTGTCCGACGAGCTCCGCACGGAGATGGAGGCATATGCCCGCGAACTGGGATTTGAGGAGATCACCTGGACCAAGGTCGGCGGCGTGATCTCCAGCCACTGCGGCCCCACTGCTTTCGGCGCCGTGCTCATCCAAAAGCCCAAGGCGTAAAGCGCGCTCGATAGCCCCAGAGGTCGTGTCGGCACCTCAATTTAGGGACAGTCCCTAAATTGAGGTGCCGACGGGCTTTGCCGGCTGAATTGATGCGGTGTTTGCCTTCCTCTTCTTCCGGTGGCGCTATGAGTGAGTGTGGGACATTGGGGTAGCCACTTGATTCGCATTGTGCAAGCTAATACGCGGAGCTATGTTAATCACGAAGTCTTTCTTATGCTAATTACTAAGTCAGAGCTATGTTAATCATGAAGTCAGTCTTATGATAATCACGAAGTGCGAATGAAACCCATAGGCTATCTCCGTGTGATTCAGTCTCGTAAAAAGCAGGGGGCCGCTTATGATCTTGCGTGATATGAAGAAGAAGCTATTGCAATTGGCAACGAAGTTCCCTGTCGTTTCCGTCACGGGGCCACGCCAGAGCGGGAAGTCAACGCTCATCAAAAACGCGTTCCCCACGTACGCGTATCTGTCGTTTGAAGACCCCTCGACGCGCGAGTTGTTCCAGGCCGACCCGACGAGCTTCCTCAAGCGCTATTCCCACAACGTGATTTTCGATGAGGCACAGCGCGCGCCCGAGTTGTTTTCGTATTTGCAGGGGATGGTCGATGGGCGCGACGAACCCGGCTCGTTCATCATCTCCGGTTCGCAGAACTTCCTGCTGTCGAAAAGCGTTTCGCAGTCACTTGCGGGCGCGTTGGAATCTTGCGCCTGCTGCCGCTTTCTCATGGTGAAATCGTTCGCGGCGCACAGCGCTCGGAGAGCGCTTGGAGTTGGGCGTATCGTGGGGGCTATCCGCGCGTCATCGCATCGGATATCGATCCGCTCGATTTCTACCCCGCGTATGTCGAGACGTATCTGGAACGTGATGTCCGCCAGGAGCTCGGCGTGGCGAAGATCGAGGAATTCTCGCGCTTCATACAGCTTTGTGCGCTGAGATCCGGAGAGCTCCTCAATGTTTCGAGCCTGGCGAGCGATTGCGGCATCTCGCCCGCGACTGCCAATAATTGGATTTCGATTCTGTCATCGAGCTATGTGATTCACCTGCTTAGGCCCTATGCGACCAATCGGGGAAAAAGGCTCGTGAAAACGCCCAAGCTTTATTTTTACGACAGCGGGCTGCTGTGCAACCTTCTTGGAATAGAAGATGCCGATGAGCTTGCGATGCACCCCCAGAGAGGGGCCGTGTTCGAGACTGCGGTCGTGTCGGAACTCATGAAGGAGTATCTCAATCGCGGGAGGACGCCGCATCTTTCTTTCTGGCGCGATACCAATAAAAACGAAATCGACGTCATCGTCGAAAAGGGGCCCGTTCCCTTCGCCGCAATAGAGGTCAAATCTTCCGCGACGTTTCGTGCCAAATACTTCGATGTGATCGAGCGCATCGCTCCGCGCGAGCTTGGGCTCAAGGCGGACAGCTGCTCTGTGGTGTATGCAGGGGAAGACGAGCTATCGAGTTCCCGCGGCCGTCTTTTGCCGTATACGGACATCCCGAGCATCCTGGGCTTTGGGGGACAGAGCCATCTTGCAGCACCTCAATTTAGGGACAGTCCCTAAATTGAGGTGGCGCGGGCTTTCGACGGGGTTGGCACTCGCCCGTGTTTGACACCCCCTCTCGTGGGTAGAACATACGAGTATGACTGTATGGGGTAATGGGAGCGCGGCCATGGCGTATATCGAGTTCAAAGACGTCACGAGGGTCTACGGATCCGATGGGTCAGAGGTGCACGCCCTCGATGGGGCGTCGTTCGAGGTTGAACGCGGCGAGCTCGCTGTGATTCTCGGCGCCTCTGGAGCCGGCAAGACCACGGCCCTCAACATCTTGGGCGGCATGGACGGCGCCACGAGCGGGCGCGTCGTGGTTGACGGGCGCGACATCAGTGCCGCGTCCGAGGACGATCTGGTGGAATACCGCCGAGCCGACGTGGGCTTCGTGTTCCAGTTCTACAACCTGGTGCCCAATCTCACGGCGCTCGAGAACGTCGAGCTCGCCTCGCAGATTTGCCCCGATTCGTTGGATGCCGTCGAATGTCTGCGCAAGGTCGGCCTGGGGGAGCGCATGGCGAACTTCCCCTCCCAGCTCTCCGGTGGCGAGCAGCAGCGCGTATCCATCGCGCGCGCCATCGCCAAGAATCCCAAGCTCCTGTTGTGCGACGAGCCCACCGGCGCGCTCGACTACCAAACGGGTAAGCAGGTGCTTCAACTGTTGCAGGACACCTGCCGTCGCGACGGCATCACCGTGCTCATCATCACGCACAACTCCGCGCTCGCCCCCATGGCCGATCGCCTGATCCGCTTCAAGAGCGGGCGCGTGACGGACATGCAGGTCAACGAGCACCCCGTGCCCATCGCCGACATCGAGTGGTAGGCGGGCGCATCATGAGGGGGAAGAAGGCCTGCGTTCGGCCCAGTGCATTCGCGACCGATATCGAACGCACCATCACGGGCAACCTCAAGCGGTTCATCTCGCTGTTCGTGATCACCGCGCTCGGCGCCACCATGCTGGTGGGCCTCAAGGCGGCCTGCGACGACCTGCGCTTCACCGCCGATGATTACTACGACGCTCAGCGCCTGTTCGACATATCGGTCAAATCGACGCTCGGCCTGGACGAAGCCGACATCTCCGCGCTCGGCGAGGTGGACGGCGTCGAAGTCGCGGAGGGCGGTTACACCGAGTCCGCTTACACCCAGGTAGACGGCTTGAGCGAGAAGGTCGATCTCAAAGCGCTCTCCGCAGCCGGCCTCAACGAGCCCCGTGTGATAGAGGGCCGCCTTCCGCGCGACGTGCATGAGGTGGCCGTCACGCAGAAGTACCTGGATGCGAGCGGCAAGAAGATCGGCGACACCGTGACCTTCGAGAGCGCCGAGGATAAGCACGGCGGCACGGCCGAAGAGGGCTCCGATGCCGCCGGATCATCCGATACACCGGCGATTTTCGAGCGCGGCCGTTACACCATCACCGCATCCGTGTTCGATCCCATGGATGTGAACGCCGGCAGCAAGACCATGAGCTTCCGTAGCACCGGCGGTCCGCAGTACGCGTTCTTCCTCACGCCCGCCGCCGTGGTGGACCGCGATACGTTTACCGTCGCCTACCTTCGTGTTGCCGGCGCCTCCGAGCTCATGTCCTACTCGAATGAATACAAGGAGCTCATCGATGGTGCCAAGGGACGCGTCGAGCAGATTCGCGAGCGTCGCGAGGCGGAGCGCACGGGCGATGTGAAGGACGATGCCCTCGCGCAGATCGACGAGCGCCGCAGCGAGGCCGACGAGGCGCTCGACGCGGCCGCCGGCGAGCTTGCGAGCGCACAAACCAAGATTGACGCCGCCCGCGCTCAGATCGCGAGCGGCAAGCTCGAGCTCGACGCCAAGCGTGCCGATGCCTCCCGTCAGCTCGATGCCGCCCAGTCCAAGCTTGATGCCGGCTTGGCCCTCATCGCGCGCGAGCAGGGCAAGCTCGACTCGGCCCGTTCGGAGCTCACCGACGCGCTCGCCGGCATCGCCAAGGCGGAGGCCGCGGTCGACGTGATCCAACCGCTGCTCGGCGATCGCTGGCCCGCCGATTTGTGGGCACGCCTGCAAAAGGGTGATGCAACGGCCGTCGATCCGTTCGTCTCCTCCGTGGTTCCGCTGGTGCGTGAGGCCCGCGGTGAGCTCGATCAGGCGCGCACCCTTGTGGCAGAGATAAAAGGGCTCGTTTCCGGGTTGCCCACCGCCTCCCCCGAGGACAAGGCTCAGATTGCGCGCATGCTCGAGCGTCTGGATGCGCTGACCGGTGGCAGGTACGCCGCCGCCATCGACGCCGTTCGCGCCATTGTGAGCCTGTATCCGGAGGATGCCGGCCAGATCCAACAGGCCGTTTCCAAACTCTCCTCGATCGAGAAGATGCTGGGCTCCACCGCTTCGTCGCTCGATGCCATGCTCGCCGATGACGGTGCGCAGATTCGCGCCCTTGCCGAGGGCATGGCGCGCAAGAGCGAGGTGCAGGCGGGGCTTGAGCAGGTCGCGGCGGGCCAACGTCGCCTGGATGCCGAACGTTCCCGTGCCGAGCGCGGCCTAGGTCAGCTCGACGCCGCCCGTGAGCAGATGAAATCTCAGATTTCCGAGGCCGAGGCCCAGCTCATCGCCGGCGAGGGCGAGGCAGCCTCCGGCCAGTCCGAGCTCAACGCCGGTAAGGCGGAGCTCGAGGCCAACCGTGCCGATGTCAACGCGCGGTTCGCCCAGGCTCGGGCCGATGTCGACGGCATCGAGCGCGCGAAGTGGTACATCCAAGATCGCGGCGCGCTGCCGAGTTACGCGAGCATCGAAAGCGATGCGAGCTCGATCGAGTCCATCGCCACGGTGTTCCCGCTCATCTTCTTCACGGTCGCCGTGCTCATCAGTCTCACCACGGTCACGCGTATGGTCGAGGAGGACCGCGGCCTCATCGGCGTGTACAAGGCGCTGGGTTACGGCCGTGGCCGCATCTTGTCCAAGTACCTCATCTATTCGTTCGCCGCCTGCCTGGCGGGCGGTATCGCCGGTGACGCGCTCGGATTCATCGCCCTTCCCGCGGTGATCTTCACCATATTCAAGACCATGTACGCATTGCCCCCGTTCCAGCTGCACTTCAACATGTTCACGGCGGTGCTCGGCATCGCCCTATTCGCGCTCGGTATCGTGGGCGCCACGTTCCTGGCCTGCCGTCATGTGCTTAAGGAGACGCCTGCCTCGCTTATGCGCCCCAAGGCCCCGCGTGCGGGCAAGCGCATCTTGCTGGAGCGCATCACCCCGGTGTGGCGCCGGCTGTCCTTCCTCAACAAGGTGAGTGCCCGCAACTTGTTCCGCTACAAGAAGCGTTTCTTCATGACGGTGTTCGGTATCGCGGGCTGCACCGCCCTCATGATCTGCGGCCTGGGCATTCGCGATACCGTGATCTCGCTCAAACCGCGTCAGTACGGGCCTGCCGGTGTGGTTCGCTACGACCTGCTGGCCGTTACCACCGACGAGGATTTCGCACAAGGTGAGCGCGAGTTGCGCGAGACGGGCATGGTCGACACCATGCTCGAGGCGCGCGTCGACAGTGTGACCGCCGAATTCGGGGGCGCGAGGGAGAGCGTTCAGCTCGTCGTGGTTCCCGACAACGCCGATTTGTCCGCGTACATGAAGACCGAGGATGGCTCGAATACGACCTTCCTCGCCCCCGCGATGGGCGGAGAGGAGCTTTCGCTGCCAAGCGACGGCAACGGCGTCCTCGTGACCAAGAATGCCGAGCAGGTGCTCGGCTTCTCGCTCGGCGACGAGCTCCTCCTGCAAGACTCGACGCTGAGCCAGGGGTCGGTGCGCGTGGATGGCATTGCCGTGAGCTTCCTGGGCAACTTCGTGTTCATGACCGAGAGCGCTTATGCCGAGGCCTTCGGCGAGCCGTGCGTCCCGAATGCGCTGTTGGCCAATCTCACGGGCACAGATGAGCAGAAGATCGAGCTGGCCGATCGTCTGGCGGCGGGCGCCACGTTCGTGAACGTGAACAGCTCGACGAAGGTCGCCAATGACTTCTCGGAGAGCTTCAAGATCATCGATGTGGTGGTGTATATCGTGACCGTGATGGCCGCGGCGCTGGCCTTCGCCGTGGTGTTCACGCTGTCCAACACGAACATCTCCGAGCGAGAGCGCGAGCTTGCCACGATCAAGGTGCTCGGCTTCAGGCGTGGCGAGGTGCATCGCTATATCAACAAGGAGACGATCGTCCTCACGCTTATCGGCATTGTGGCTGGTTGGCCGCTCGGCTACGTGATCACGAGATTCCTCACGTATGTGCTGCGCATGCCGTCGCTGTTCTTCGACACGATTGTGGAGCCGCAGACGTACCTGTTCGCCTCGGTGATGTCGTTCGTCTTTACACTGATCATCAACCGGATGACCAACCGCAGTCTCGATCGCATCGACATGGTGGGTGCCCTTAAGAGCGCGGAGTAGGGCAAAGGCCGTCCGTCTGAGATAGACGCCGCGGTACAATGGCGGGGACGAGAGGGGCCCGCATGATCACGACCATATATCACTCGCCGCTGGGCGACATTTCGCTTGCCGCCACTGCGCGCGGGTTGGCCGGTCTGTGGTTTCGGGGGGTCGACTGTGCTCCCTCGATGTGCGCCGATTCCGCTCGCTTCGACATGAATGGCGGCGGCCTCATCGATCCCGATTCCGCTGCCACGGTCGAGGAGATCGAAGGTTGCGATGCGCTCTCGGGCGCCCGTCCCATGTGCGCGTCGAGTCCGGCGCACGGCTCCGCGATCGCCGTGTTGGAACGCTCCTGGGCGTGGCTCAACGCCTATTTCGCCGGGCAGGCTCCACGATGGGTTCCCCCGATGGATTTCGGCGGAGACGACTTCGAGCATGCGGTATGCGTGGCGCTGCTCGGCGTGCCGTATGGTGAGGTCGTCACGGTCGATGAGGTTGCGGCGAGCGTGGCGTCTCGAATCGGGGGTGCGCCCGATGTGTGCGCCGTCCGCGACGCCGCCTTGCGCTGCCCGGTTCGGGTCATCGTCCCCGTGCATCGCGTCGAAGGCCTTTTGACGTCCGACGACCCCCGTGAGCGCGTCAGCGTCGCGCTGCGCGCCCTGGAAGTCACCCGCTGATCGGGCACCCCTTGGTTTTGCTGTGAAGTTCCCCACACGCGTCGGGCGATTCATGGTACAAAAGAGGTCCAGACAATTGATTCAACGAACCGAACGGGTTCCCAGCTCAAGCTGCTATGAGGTGGGGGCCCTATTTTTATGGAGGTGGGTACATGGGAGATGTGCGATCTGGGACCGCGTCTGCGGGCTCTTCGAATAAGTGGGCGATTCTGCTCACCGTTCTCATCATGACGTTCATGGCGACGCTCGATTCGAGCATCGTCAACGTGGCGCTGCCGGTCATGCAAAAGGCGCTGGGGGCGGGACTCGACCAAATCCAGTGGATCTCGTCGGTGTACCTGCTGACCATGTGCGCCTTTTTGCTTGTGTTCGGCAGGTTGGGCGACCTGTATGGGAAGGTTCGGTATTTCGAGATCGGCGTGGTGATCTTTTCCATCGGATCCCTCATGTGCGGCATGTCGACCTCGCTGCCGGCGCTCGTGGCGTCTCGCGCGGTTCAGGGTATCGGCGGCGCATCGGCCATGGCGAACAATATGGGCATCATCACCGAGGCCTTTCCCGCCCGTGAGCGCGGCCGCGCGCTCGGCCTGCTGGCGAGCTTCGTGGCGCTCGGCATGATGTGCGGTCCGGTGTTGGGCGGTTTCATCGTGTCGATGTTCCCTTGGGAGGGCATTTTCCTCATCAACGTGCCGGTCGGCATCCTGTCCCTCGTCATAGGGCACTTCACCTTGCCGCGCTCGACGCCCGAATGCGCGGGACAGTCCATGGACGTCAAGGGCGCAGTGTTGCTCGTTCCCGGCATGTTGCTCACGTTCCTGTCCGTCACTATGATGCAGGGCAACGCGAGCCCCGCTGCCGCGCTCGCGCTCGTTGCGGGCGTGCTCATGCTCGTGTTCTTCGGGCTGCACGAGCGCCGCGTCGAGCATCCACTGGTCAACTTGGCGATCTTTTCCGACCGTCATTTCGCGGTGAACATCGTCTGCCTGTTCATCAGCTTCGTCGCCATCGGTGTTTATGAGCTCATGACGCCCTTTTACCTGCAGGATGCCCGTGGCTTCGACCCCGGTGCATCCGGCCTGATCTTCTGCATCATCCCCCTGGTGAACGCGGTTGCGGGACCCATATCCGGTGCCGTGTCCGACCGCATCGGATGCAACCTGCTCACGGTTCTCGGCCTGGGTGCGTTCAGCGTGGGCCTGTACCTCACCGGCACGCTCGGGATGACGGCCGCGCTGCCGCAGATCCTGTTCTATCTGGGTTTGGCCTCGTTCGGAACGTCGATCTTCCAGTCTCCGAACAACTCGCTGATCATGGGCTCCGTCTCCACCGAGATGCTCGGATTTGCGGGCAGCGTGAGCGCGCTTGCCCGGTACCTGGGCATGGCGGTGGGCATTTCGGGCTCCACTTCGATCCTCTATGGCCAGATGAGCGTCGCGGCCGGCCGCCATGTGACGGCTTTCGTCGAGGGGAGGCCCGACATCTTCCTGTACGGGTACCATATCGTCTACGTCGTCACCGCCGCGCTCGTGCTCGTGGGCTTCGCTCTGGCGATGGGCCGCATGGTCGCGCGTAGGCGTTCTCAGCGATAGGGCGTCTTTTGGCGCATGCGTCTCTTGATGGGTCCCGATGTGCTCGGGACCTATTGCCGTTTGGCGGATATGTCTCATTTTCATCATCGGAGTATGCGAAACTGGTACTCTACGTAATACATTGTTCGTCATTCGCATCACGGGAGGTTCGTCGCACGCATGCTGCTGGAACGCATTTCATCGCCGCAGGACGTGAAGGACCTCGATGCCGCCGACCTGCCGCTTCTTTGTTCTGAGATTCGCCAGGCCATCCTTTCGAGCTCGGCTTCGGTAGGGGGTCACATCGGTTCGAACCTCGGCGTCGTGGAGCTTACCGTCGCCTTGCACCGCGTGTTCGATTCGCCGACGGACAAGCTCATCTTCGACGTTTCCCATCAGACGTACGCGCACAAGATGCTCACGGGTCGCGCCGCGAACTACCTCGACGCTGAGCGTTTCGGCGGTCTGTCCGGTTTCACCAGCCCGACCGAGTCCGAGCACGACCTGTTCTCCGTCGGCCATACCTCCACTTCCGTGAGCCTCGCTTGCGGCATGGCCAAGGCGCGCGACCTCATGGGCGCCGATTACAACGTCGTCGCCGTTATCGGCGATGGCTCCATTTCCGGTGGTCTTGCGTTCGAGGGGTTTGACAACCTTGCCGAGCTCGGCACCGGCGTGATCGTCATCGTGAACGACAACGGCTGGTCCATCGCCGAGAATCACGGTGGCATCTATCGCAACCTCGCCGAGTTGCGCGAGAGCGAAGGTGCCGCTCCCAACAACTTCTTCCGCTCCTTGGGGCTCGACTATCGTTTCCTCGCCAACGGCAACGACGAGGCGGCCGTCGAGCGCGCCTTGCTCGAGCTGCGCGATATCGACCATCCGGTCGTCCTGCACGTGTGCACCGTCAAAGGCTCCGGCTACGAGCCCGCAGAGGACGACGCCGAGGGTTGGCACCACGTGGGCCCCTTTGACATCGAGTCTGGCACGTATGAGGCGCTCCGCCGTAGCCGTTGCGAGAAGAGCGAGACCTACGCGGATATCACCGGCCGCTACCTGCTCATGCGTATGGCCGCCGATGAGCGCGTGGTGGGCATTTCCGCCGCCACGCCCTACATCATGGGCTTCACCAAGCCCCGCCGCGATGCCGCGGGTTCCCAGTTCGTGGATGTGGGCATTGCCGAGGAGCATGCCGTGACCTACGCCGCGGGCCTTGCGCGCGCAGGCGCCAAGCCGGTGCTCGGCCTGTACGGCGTGTTCATGCAGCGCGCGTATGACCAGCTCTGGCACGATCTGTGCCTGAACAACCTGCCGGCCGTCATCCTCGACTTCGGCTCCTCCGTGTATGGGACGAGCGATGCGACCCATCTGAGCTTCTTCGACCTCGCCTTGCAGGGGGCTCTGCCCAACCTGCGCTGCCTTGCGCCCATGTGTCGCGAGGAGTATCTCGCCATGCTGGATTGGGCTATCGACCAAGATTCTCGTCCTGTGGTCATTCGCGTTCCCGGCAATGGCGTCGTTTCCAATCCCGACTTCGCGCTCGACCCTAAGGCCCCGGCCGAGTTTACCCTCCCGCGCTATGACGTGGTGCACGAGGGTTCCGATGTTGCGATTCTCGCGTTGGGCAGCTTCTTCAGCCTGGGTGAGAGCCTGTGCGACGCGCTTTCCGCTCCTGCGGACGGCGGGCCTGCGCTCGATGCGACCCTGGTGAACCCGCGCTTCGCCACCGAACTCGATGAGGTGACCCTCGACAATCTCGCCCGTTCCCACCGTGTGATCGTGACGCTCGAGGACGGTGTGCTCGAGGGTGGTTGGGGTGAGAAGGTCGCTCGTTACCTGGGCCCGACCAGCGTACGGGTGCTGTGCTACGGCGTTCGCAAGGGCTTCCCTGATCGCTTCGACGCCGACGAGCTCCTTGCCGAGAACGGCATGACCCTCGAGGCGATCACCGCCGATATCCGCGTCGCCCTTTCCTAATGTCGCATCGGGAGTGTGACGTTCCCAATCCCATCTAACCCATCGATGACGCCCGCGCTCTATAACGCGGGCGTCATCGCGTAAATGCTGTGGTTGCCGCGCAAGTGATACAAGTGCCGCGGTTGGGGCATAAGAACGCGTAAGTCCACGAGTGCGTTGGACTGTCTGAGCAAACACTGCGGTATAATAAAGTATTATCGCATACAGGGGAAAGGAACCCTCATGAGCAAGACCATGCGTGAGTTCACGCTCGACCGTCGCCAGGTACTGGGCGCCGCAGTTGCCGGCGCGGCTACGTTGGGCCTGGCAGCATGCGGCGAGCAGCCGGCCGCCCCGGCGCCCGCCGGGTCCTCCACGGGAGATGCCGCTGAGGATCAGGAGCCCGCGCTTCTCGACGCCGTCGCCTATGACAAGCTGATCGCCTCCGGTGCCGTTGCCGATGACGCGACCATCGCCTCCAGCGAGTGGGCCCAAAAGATCAAGGACGCCGGGACGATGCGCCTCGGTGTCGTCCAGACCTCCATGCTCTTCAGCCTGTTGAATGAGAAGGACGGCAAGCTGCGCGGTTTCGACGCCGGTCTTTCCCAGCTGCTCGTCCGTTACATCCTGGGCGACGAATCCAAGTTCGAGGCCACGCAGGTCACGTCCGACACGCGCGAGTCCGTCCTGCAAAACGACCAGGTCGACGCGGTGTTCGCCACGTATTCCATCACTGAGGACCGCAAGAAGCTCATCTCCTTTGCCGGTCCCTACTATGGCACGCAGCAGTCCATTCTCGTGCTCGCCGACAATGACGATATCGCCAGCGTCGACGATCTCGCGGGTAAGAACGTGGCCGCCCAGTCCGGTTCCACCGGCCCGAGCATTATGGAGGAGGTCTGCCCCGACGCCAAGCTTCAGGAGTTCAAGACCGACGAGGAGGCACGTAGTGCCCTCGCCCAGGGTCGCGTGGACGCCTATGTCATCGATCGCAACATGCTCTTCTCCGACATGATGAAGCAGCCTGGTAAATACAAGATGGCTGGCGAGCCTTTTGGCCCCGAGGACCTGTACGGCATCGGCCTCCCGCTCGACTCCGATGGCGTCGCGTTCGTGAACGCCTTCCTGACCAAGGTCGAGGAGGACGGTACCTGGGAGGAGCTGTGGAAGCTCTGCATCGGCGATCGTGCCGAGATCGACGAGGTCCCGCAGCCTCCGGCGATCGGCGCGTAGGCTCGCGAGATGTGCGTGGCGTCGCTCGCACCGATGGAGGGCGACGCCGATTACGAGGATGTGCGGAGGCGCCCGCGCCTGCCTGCACGCGATGCGTGACGGGTGGGTCGGCGCCTCCGCGGCGTTGTAACTGACAGGGTCAAACGTGGGGAAGGGGTGTTCATGGGGCTGTCGGAGCTGATGGCGACCTATGGGCGCAATTATTGGGAGGCGCTGCTGTCCACCTGGGGGATGACGGCATTTTGCTTTGCGCTCGTGATGGCGCTCGCCGTCGTCGTGACCGTGATGCGCGTGTCCCCGTTCAAGCCGCTGCGCCTGCTGGGTGATGGCTACGTCCAGGTGTTCCGCAATATCCCGGGCGTTGCGCTGCTGATCATCATCGTATATGCGTTGCCCAGCTTGAAGCTGGTGCTGCCGTACCGCACGTGCGTGATCCTCACGGTGGTGCTCGTGGCCTCCGCCTTTGGCTCCGAGAACTTCATGACCGGCATCAACACCATCGGTGTGGGCCAGATCGAGGCCGCGCGATCGCTGGGTCTTTCATTTGGGCAGATGCTCCGTCGGATCGTGATCCCCCAGGCCCTGCGCACCACGGTGCTGCCCATGACGAACCTGCTCATCGCCGTGCTGCTCACCACCTCGATCGGTTCGCAGGTCCCGCTCGATCCCCTTGAGCTCACCGGCGTGGTTTCCTATATCAACACGCGTGCGACCGGCGGCATCTTGGCCTTTGCTGTCTCGGCTGCCGGCTACGCGCTCACCGCGGTGGTCATCGCGTTCGTGGGCAATCGAATCGACCGGAAGGTGAGGATCGTCCGATGAGCACCATGACTTCAGCCTCCCGTCCCGTGAGTATCCGCGATGCCCTGTACGAGGCCCCCGGACCCAAGACTCTCGCGAAGATCCGCGTGGGCACAGCCGTCACGGCCGTGTTGGTCGCCCTGCTTTTGGGATTTGTGGTGTATCAATTTTGGGCGACCGGCCAGCTCAGCCCGAGGTACTGGATGTTCTTCACGCAGTTGAGCACGTGGAGCTACCTGCTCGCGGGCTTGCGCGGTACCCTCACGGTGGCGCTTACCGCCGGCGGCATCGCGTTGGTTTTGGGTCTTGCCCTCATGCTCGGGCGCACGAGTGGCATCCGCGTGCTCGAGGCGGCCTGCCGTGTCGTGACCGATTTCTTCCGCGGTGTGCCGAGCCTGCTGTTGATTTACTTCTTCTTCCTGGTGGTGCCCCAGTACGGCATCAGGATGTCGTCGTTTTGGATGCTTGCCTTGCCGGTCGCCCTCGCGGCTTCGGGCGTGCTCGCCGAGGTGTTTCGCGCGGGTGTGAATGCCGTTCCCCGCGGTCAGACCGAGGCGGCGCTGGCGCTCGGCATGAGCCCGTTTCGCGTGAAGCTCAAGATCGTGCTGCCCCAGGCGATCAGGTACGTGATCCCCTCGCTCATCTCCCAGCTCGTGGTCGTGGTGAAGGACACCACGGTCGCATATGTGGTGAGCTATCCCGACATGCTGCAGAACGCCCGTGTGCTGATCACCAACTATGACGCCCTGGTGAGTACCTACCTGGTTGTGGCGGTGATTTACATCCTGTTGAACTACGCCATCAATCAATTGTCGGTGTACGTGGCGCGCCGCAGCGGCACCCGCGTGGTGAGCCGCTACAGCACCAATCCCGCCTAGCCCCCGAGCGTCCATTGCGGACGCATCGTTGATCAAGTCCTCGTGAGAACGGATTCGATATGTCCAATCAGTCAGAGAGTTCCATGGCTCCCATCATCGAGCTTCGCCATGTGGACAAGCATTTCGGTGACCTGCATGTGCTCAAGGACGTGAGCCTTTCCGTGGGCAAGGGCGAGGTCGTCGTGGTGATCGGCCCCTCGGGCTCGGGCAAATCGACGCTGTGCCGCGCCATCAACCGTTTGGAGACCATCGATTCGGGCGAGATCCTCATCGAGGGCAAGCCCCTTCCCCAGGAGGGCCGCGAGCTCGCCGCCATGCGCGCGGAGCTCGGCATGGTGTTCCAGAGCTTCAACCTGTTCGCCCATATGAGCATCTTGCAAAACGTCACGCTCGGCCCCGTCGAGGTGCTCGGTCTGTCCAAGGCGGAAGCCGAGCAGCGGGCTATGGGGCTGCTCGATCGCGTGGGTGTGGCGTCTCAGGCGAACAAGGTGCCGGCTCAGCTGTCCGGCGGTCAGCAGCAACGCGTCGCCATTGCCCGCTCGTTGGCCATGCACCCCAAGGCCATGCTCTTCGACGAGCCCACCTCCGCGCTCGACCCCGAGATGATCAACGAGGTGCTCGATGTCATGGTCGATCTCGCCCGTCAGGGCATGACCATGATCGTGGTGACGCATGAGATGAACTTCGCCCGTCGCGTGGCCGACCGCGTCGTGTTCATGGCCGACGGTGCGATTGTGGAGGAGGGGGCGCCCGACGCCTTTTTCGATCATCCGCAATCCCAGCGCGCCCGTGACTTCCTCGACTCCATCAAGGGACATTAGACCTATGACCGCAGCAGATGACAGACCGATAATTCTCATTGCACCGCGTCTGGAGCAGCCCAAGCCGTGCTTGCAGATGCCGGAGCGCCTGGCCCCCGAGGAGACGGGGTCCACGGTGTTTCTCAACGCGATTCTCGCCGCGGGTGGCTTGCCGCTCATCATGGCGCTCACCGAGGACGAGGATGTCATCGCGCGTTATGTTGAGATGGCCGATGGCGTGGCGATTCCCGGCGGGCAGGATGTGGACCCCGCCTTGTGGGGTGAGGAGGAGCCGTATGACGAGCGCCTGCTCTGCCACGAGCGCGACTCCTTCGAGCTCAAGCTCATCCGAGCGGCGCTGAAGGCACACAAGCCCCTGTTCGCGACGTGTCGCGGTATGCAAATCCTGAACGTGGCGCTTGGCGGCACTTTGTGCATGGACGTGCCGAGCCTGCCTGTGCCGGAGGGCAAGGTCCATTGGCGCCATCTCCCGATCCTGAACGATCCCGCGCATCCGATCGCGGTCGAGGACGGCTCGCTGCTCGCCCGTGTCCTCGATTGGCCGGGCGAGGTGCAGGTCAACTCGAGCCATCATTGTTGCGTCGATAGGCTCGGCGACGGCGTGCGCCTCGTGGCCGTGGCAACCGACGGCGTTCCCGAGGCCATCGAGGTGGAGGGCGAGCGCTTCTGCATGGGTGTACAGTGGCATCCCGAGTACACCTGGGAGTCCATACCCACCGACTTCAAGCTCTGGTGCGCTTTTGTGCAGGCGGCGCGTGGCGAGCGGTGAGTTGGGTCGCCGCTGGTGGAAAGATGCGCTTGAGGGCATCCGTTCGACGCGCCAAGAAAGCTGGATGAGCTTTTTCGTATCAAAATCGGAGCAAGGCGAGTAGGGCATCTTCGATCTGCTCTAAAAGCGCAGGTCGCGAACGGCCGGCCGGCATCTCTACTCGCTAAAGGACAAACTGAGTACGAAAAAGCTCAACTTGGTCGTGGTCGTGGTCGTGGTCGTGGAATGCGCCTCGAACGCCTTCGTTCGCTTGATCGAGTTTCTAGGGCTCGATAATTGCCTCGCGATGATCATATGTAATGAGCTCTGCGACCGCGATGGTCGCGCCCAGGTGCTGCTCAACGAGCTGCGCGAGCTCTTCGGTGGCGGCGCGGCAGTCCTCGATGCGCTCGGGATCGACGCATTCGACGATGAGGAAGGCGTTGTCCGTGTTATCGGTGAGAGCGGTTCGCACGCCGTCTCGCCAGTTCCAGCAACGGCACACGGCACCCGCGTCATCTACATAGGCGAGCTCTCCGGGCAGCGTGGGGTCGTTCTCGGCACCCTCGCCAAGCGGCGTGAATGCGTCGCCGCCCTCGGTGATGCGAAGGCACAGGTCCCCCTCAAAGGTATCGAGGTCCTCTCCGCCCAGCGGCAGGGCGTATTTGAGGGAGATCGCGTTGTAGAGGTCCACCGAGGGCGATATGCTGCCGACGGGGTTGCCCTTGAGGACGCGCTTGAGCAGGTTCTCGATGGAGCACCGCGCGCCGCGCTTGGTCTTGAATTGCTGATAGGCCTGGCGCCAAGCGCGAACGGGCGCGTTCTCGGAGAGGGTGGGCGATTCCAAGTGCTTCTCGGCGAGTGCATTGGCGCGGATGAGAAGCTGCTCGATCGCCTGCGCGTCTTCGGGTGATATCTCGTTCGCCGGCTTCATGCCGCGCGCGACGATAACGCCGAGCGATGCGCCCGGGAAGAGCTGCCAAAACGAATCCTCGGTCACGAACTTCTTCATGTGTTTCCTCCTTTGAATTGGCGATTGCCCGGGAAATTGCGTGCAATTGCCCGTTTGCGAAAAGGCGCCCACCCACCGGCCACCTTCAAAGTCCTACGGTGCCGGCACGTGAGCGCCTCAGCGCCGCCCCCATCCGGAGAAGGGGGCGTTTATGTATCAGGGGTCATTGTACGCTAAGAGGCTGCGACTGAAAACTCGACACGGTCGATCTCGGGGACGTCGATGCGGATGAGATCCTCGGCGACCTTGCGAGCCTCCTCGTCGAGGGCGACATTCGTCGAGACGTGCGCTACAAGCTCCGCGCGCCCCTGCGTGTCACCCGCTTCGACGGCAGTCTCGTTGCCCACGGTGTACTCCTCAAAACCGGGGCAGACAACGGCAAGTTCTTGTGCTGTTTCGGTTGCGCCGAACGCCGCCGGTGCCGGGGCGTCCGCTTCGCGAATCAGATTGGCGGTGAGCAACAGGCAGGGGATGGCGAACAGCCCCGTGCCGAGCAAGATGCGCCAGCGCAGTGAATGGGAGAGCGCCTGTATGCTCTCCTCCTCGGCCGCGGTGATCACGCCGTCGTCGTTGAGGTCCCGCTTGAGCGGAACGCGCAGAAGCAGCAGCACGACCTGTGCGGAGAGCGCGATGAATACGACGTTGATGCCGAATTCGTACAGCGCGGAGAGGAAAAGCCCGCCGTCGACGGCTGCCAGGCCAAAGCCCGCGGCGCATAGTGGCGGCATGAGCGAGGTTGCCACCGCCACGCCGGAGATGAGGGTGGCCGGTTCCTGGTCGCGTGAATTGCCTAGCCCGCCGGCGAAGCCGCCCACGAGCGCGAGCAGCAGGTCCCATGCGGTGGGATTGGAATTGTCGGTCAGCGCTTGGGTCATGCCGGCGACGGGGGAGAAGTGGAAGTAGAGCGTTGAGGTGACGAGGCAGAAGGCCATTTGCAGGGCAAGCCCGCCCACTGCGTCGCGGATGAGCGCCCGATCGACCGTCGCCATGCCGTAGGCGATGGCGAGGACGGATCCCATGATGGGACAGATGAGCATGGCTCCGACGATGGCGATGTCCGAATCGGTGTCCAAGCCGACGCAGGCGATGACCATGGCGATCACGAGAATGCACAGGTGGGTTCCGTTGAGGCGCGCCCCGTTGACGAAGCGCTTCCTGATCACGTGGTAGGGTGCGCGGCCTTCTCGGATGTTGAATGCGCGCCGGAGGAATCGATGAAAGTCATGGCCCCAGCGTTCGAGCGTGCCGCGTTGGCCGTGCCGGCGCCTGTGCCGGTTGATGTACTTTCTCAGATTCTCGTCGTGTTCTGCCAAGATGATCCGTCCCATGTTTGTACCGAGGACCTCGAATGTCCCTGCCACCTCGGCATTCTTGTCCCAAGCGGTCATCGTGTCAACGTATGGGACGTGGGATTTTGCGGCGATAGTACTCGCATTTGATTCCCCTACGTCCGGAATGAGGATGTGCCTGTGCTAGCATGATTTTAAATTGGCCAAGGTGATGGTGCGGAGACGCACGGCCGTGCGCTATCAGGGCGTACTGCCAGGAGAATCGGGGTGCAAATCCCCAGCTATACCAGTAACCGTGATGCAAATCGTGGCAATAGGGAATCGCAGATCGGACGAATCCCGCCGCGATGGATTGCCGAGTCGGATCGCCTCTCATCTACGCGCCCAACGGCGCGCGGCCCTGGATAGGAAGGGTCCGATATGATCGGAAATCCCGAATCGCGCGGGTGGTCGCAGATTGCGTGGCGGCCCGTCGCTCGCAAAGGTCTTACCATTCTATTGATCAACGCGCTGCTGGTCGGGCAGGTGCCGGCGCCTCTATGGGCGCAGGAGGCGCTTGCGGGGGATGTGACGGCTGAAGCTTCCGACGAGTCAGTTCCGTCCGCGGAGGTTGCGCCCGATGTCGTGGTGGAACGAGTCTCGTCCGATGCGACCGAGCCCGCGACTGCCGTCGAGGAATCAAAGACGATCGAGTTGAGCCGCGTCGAAATGCACCGCGCCGGCAAGAAGATCAGCGCGGATGTGGATGCCCTGCTCACTCCGGGAGACGCGATCCAGGCGGTTGCCATCACGGGCGGCAGCTCTGCTGACAGCGCATCGAATGGCACGCCTGTTACCGAGGGCGTGAGCTATACGTGGTCCCTGCTTGAAAATGAAGGTGACGCCAGCGGCCGAGGGCTTGGTACGGACTCAGTCGCGCATATTCCTGCGGGCGCAGAAGCGCTTGGCATGTATTTGCGCGTCGATGCCACGAGTGGTGCGGGGTCCGTTTCTTACGTGAAGGGCCCCATCGCTCGGGCGGGCGCGCTGCGTTTGGCGAACATCTCGATTGCGGCCAAGGATGGCGGAACCGTCGACGACCAGGCGACACTGGTTGCAAGGCCTGTGCTCACGGCGGGAAAGATTCCGCCGGAGGGGAGTGTGACCTACCAGTGGTGGATCGATCGCACCGCCACGGGTTCGTATGAGAAGATTGCCGGCGCCACAAAGCAGGAGTTGAAGCTCGATTCGTCCATGGTCGGAGCGAAGATCCGAGTTGCGGCGACGGCCGGTGGCTACAACGAGGTCAAGGCGACTGCCGGCCCTGTGCTTGGCTCCCAGTCCGCTCGGGCGGCCATCGCCGCCCTCGATCATGCTTCTTTCATGCCGAGCCCCGCGTATGGAACGAGCGATAACGTGCGCAAGCTCGTGGAAGATAAGCTCCATGAGCTTGGGTTCACCCATGCGACTGCGCGTGTAGTGTCAGCTGAGGCCGGTAAGGGCGATGCGACGGTCAGTGCCGCCGAGGGCGAGGGCAACGGAGACGTCACCTTTTATTTCGAGGATCTGGCAAAGGTCGACAAGCCCGCTGGCTCTGCGAGTGTCAAGGTCGTTTTCGAGATCGCTGCGGGCGGTACCACGGCGACATGGACGCGATATATCACCATCCGTTGGGATATGGCGCGCGTACGCAAAAGCCTCGAGGAGTTTGCCGGGCATAAGCTCAAGGCTTCGGACCTCCTGGTTTTTGAGGGCGGCGAGGCACATGACGATTCGAATACGGTCGAGGCGCGCAAGGATTTGGACCTCGATCCGATTCTGCCCGACTGGGTGGAGCTCAGCTGGCAGACGAGCGACAGCGGCGTGGTCGACGCCCAGGGCAAGCTTGCGCGCAAGCAGTCCGAGGATGTCGAGGCCGAGCTGACGGCGACGCTTCGTTTCACCGGCGCCACAGACGGAGAGCAATCGCCTACAGTCAACAAGACGTTCAAAGTCATCGTCAAGTCGATTGCCACTGATCCGACGGTTGAGGATCGTCTCGATGCCGCGCTTGGCAAAGTGCAGCTCAAGGATTTCGGCTCGATGGAGCGAATCGACCCGGCGGCCGTGACGGGCGATATCCAGCTTCCCATCAAGAGGGACCTCGGTATTACCGCGCGGAAGTACCGTCTCCAGTACGAGGTGGAATCCGGCGGGGATGGCGCGTGCACGGTTGATGGGAGCCGTTTGCGTGTGACGCGACCGGCGCCCGGCTACCCCGATGCGCACGACACCCTCGTGGTGACGGTGAAGAGCGGAAATGTCGCTCGCACCCGGTCGATCGACCTGACCGTGAAGGCCTCGGACACCGCCGATATCGATCGCGAGCTCGCTCTTATGCAGCAGGTGAAGGACGGCTATGCTCAGGCGCTGTTGGGCGACAACGCCCGCCCGGGCGCGGTTTCCAAGGACCTTCGCCACTTCATGCAGGCCCGTCTGGACGAATCTGGCAATCTCGTGTGGGCACGAACCCGTGCCGAGGTTTCTGGCACCGGCATCGTGCCCGATTCCATAGACCTTTCCCATCCGAGTGAGCAGTGGGACAAGTTCAAGTCGAGTGCGCCTTCGGTGATCGAGTCCGAGACTCTGCACATGCTGAAGGTGCCGACGTACAACACGCGCGCGACCATCACGAGCTGCCTGAAGAGTGAGAAGTACGGCGACTATTACGAGCGCCTCAAAGATGACCCGTCAATCAGCCCTGTCGTTCTCGAGAAGTATCGCGCGCTGAGCCGCCAGGAAGTCTCTGCGACCTTCGTTGTGCGCGGCACGACGGGTGAGGACGATCCAAATGCCGGCAAGGCACTCGCCGTTTCCGCGCGTGTGGTGGGCGTGGCCCCCGAGACCGACGAGGGCGTGCGGCGGGAGACGTGGATTCCTCTGACCGAGCTGACAGTCGAGCCCGATGAGGCCGCAACGGCATGGGATCTCTTTGCCAGAATTCTGACCCAGTCGGGTTACACCTACAGCCTCGAAGGGGGCGTGCCGTTCTCCATCACGACTCCCGGCGGTGACCGCACGCTCGCGATGTCGTCTTCTGCGCCGTGGCGCTTCTGGAAGTTCGTCGTCAACGGCGAGGACGCCAAGGTGTATCCGGATGCGTATCAGGTCGCCGATGGCGATGTGATTGAGCTTGTGTACGAGGATGACTCGGGCGCCGTGCTTCCCGAGCAGGACATCGCGATCGATCCGGCCGCCCCACGTCCTGATTGGGAAAGCTCCTGGCCGAGCTTCACTACTTCGAACAAGCCGACGTCGTCTCTGACGCCCGTCGAGGCGGCGGAGGAGAAGTGGGTCGTCAGCGTGGGGGAGGGCGGTTCACAGGCCCCCGGTATCTCCGACCCCATCCTTGCGGGTGATTACCTCTACATCGCGTCGAATGACAAGCTGCTTATGAAAGACCCCGCCACGGGCGAGACGGTGCGCGAGGCACAGTTGCTCGTGCCGATCGATTCGACATCTCGCATGGTGTACGCGGAGGGCCTGATTGTCGTTCCTCTGGGCGGCGGTCGTCTGCAGGCGTTGACTGCCGATGCGCTCACCACCGTTTGGGTGACCCAGCCGGTGACGTCCGCGTCGGGCGATTCGAGGCCCCAGCAGTCCCTCGGCACGCTGACGGTGCGCGATGGCTACGTGTACACGGGCACCACGGATGGCAGCTATGACGGTTCGGGTTCGGGCTACCTGATGTGCGTGAACCTGCAGACCGGCGCCGTGCGCTGGCAGCATGAGGCCAAGGGCGGTTATTACTGGGCCGGAGCCTGTGCGTTTGGCGATTACCTGGTGGTCGGCGATGATGCGGGTTTGGTCTACGCCTTCGATCCCGCTACGGGCGAGACGGTGGGTACCCCGTTCAACGCGGGCGCTCAGGTCCGCTCCACCGTCGTCACAGACGGCTCGTACCTGTACGTTGCGGACTACAAGGGAACGCTGCACAAGCTCTCGATGTCCGCCGATGGGTCGATCTGCGAGGTGGCAAGCGTCACGTTCGGCAAGTACAATACGTCAACACCCGCCATCGTGGACGGCAAGATCGTGCTCTGCGGGCAATCTGCCACTCAGGGTCCGAGTAAATATATGAAGTACGCTGCGGTGTACGTGATCGACGCCGAGACTATGCGGGTTGAGCGCGAGGTGTGCAAGCTCACCAACGGCGGTGCGCTGCCCACGATGTACTCGCAATCCTCCCCACTCGTGTCCGTCCAGGACGACGGGGCGTACGTCTACTTCACGGTGAATTGGAAACCGAGCTCCCTGTATCGCTATCGTATCGGCGATGAGGCGGTAGACGAGCTGTACACGCCTAGCGACGCAAACCAGGAATACTGTTTGAACTCCGTTATCGCCGGTCCAGATGGTTCGCTGTACTACAAGAATGACTCGGGCAAGCTCTTCGCTCTTAAGGGCGCGCCCTCATGGACGGTCACCATTGAGCCGAATAACGGCGCGCGACGCACCAAGGTGTATGTAAAACGCGGTGCGAAGCTTCCCGCTCCGGTCGAGCCTGTGCGCGAAGGTTATACATTCGAGGGTTGGTTCGTCGACGAGCAGCTCACGTGTCCGTGGGATGCCGATGAAGCCATCGCGGGGGATACGACTCTGTATGCCAAGTGGAGCAAGGTGGAGCAGCCGGGTGGCGGTTCCGATGGGGATGGCGGCACGACTGCGCCCGGTGGAGATGACGGAACGGCCCCCGAGGTCATCCCGCCGTCTGACCAGGGCGAGTCGGCCGGACAGCAAGCGGGCGGCTCTCAGGAGCGGCCGACGACCGGACCTCAGCACGCGGCGCCCCAGGCGGGCGGTACGGCAAAACCGGCTGAGGGGCCCAGCAAGACCGCCGCGGCCAAGTCCGCGAATGCGCACGGAAAGAGCACCGAGGGCGAAGGAACATCCGAGCAAACAGGGAGCGAGCAGCCCGAAGGCGACGCAGAGTCTGCAGGTATAGCTGCGGGCGCCGCACGTGCCTCCTCAGTCATGGAACGGGCCATGGCGACCGCCGGGGTTGTCGGCGTTGTCGGTGTGGCGGCGGCAGGTGGTTGGCTTGCGGTGAGCGCATTCCGTCGTCGTCGATAGAAAGGCAGCCATATGGCAGATGCAGATAAGAAGATACGCGAGTCGATTGATGAGCGGGTGTACCCCGGTGCCCCCTCTCAAGGAGCAAACGGCGGTGCCGAGATATCTGACGGAGCACCCGGAGCATCCCGGTCTCAGATCATCGCACGAGCGGTGCTTGCGGTTTCTCTGGTACTGGTGATCGGCTCCGGGGCATACTTCGCGCTCCGTCCGAGTCCCGCGCCTGAGGTTCAGCAAGCCGGATCGGCAGTCGTTGCGGCTGATGTGGATGATGCGGATGATGCGCGTGCGGATGACGAAATGGGGTCTTCCGACGCCGACCCCGACCGGGGCGACGGGGCAAAAGCCTCGGCTTCGACGGGTGGCGGCGCCGACAAGGCGGATGGCCCGTCCGGTGGTTCCGCTGCGCCTGCCGAGGGCGCTCAGGGGCAGTCCGCTGCACATTCCGGCTCATCGGGTTCTTCCGGCTCTTCCGATGGTCAGGCCGCCGGCAAACCGGGGGCTCCCAGCGGGTCGGGATCGGGCTCATCGGGTCAGCAGGCTGCATCTCCGCAGGCCCCGGCTACGATCAGTGTGAACGTCACGGTAGACTCCTCGTCGGTGGGAGGCTCTGTTTCGGCAAATACCACGGTTGCGCTCGCGCCCTCGTCCACGGCGTATGACGCCCTGTGCGCAACTGGGCTCTCCGTCAATTCCCGCAATTCGGCCTTCGGTGTGTACGTCGCGGGTATCGGCGGCTTGTCGGAGTTCGACCACGGTGGGGGAAGCGGCTGGAAGTACAAGGTCAACGGCACGTTCCCAAATCACTCTGCGAGTGTGCACGAGCTGCACGACGGTGACAGCGTCGTATGGGTGTACGTGACGGGATAGGTTTTCGAAAGCCCCGAGCTTGGACGATGGTCCGGGCTCGGGGCTTTGTATGTTGCGGGGAGCAAGTTCTTTGCACATGAAAAAAGGCACCGACGCGAAGTCGGTGCCTTTTGCGTACGCGATGGGTGCGCTGTTGGAATTAGCGGACCTGAGCCACGTAGGCGAGGTTGGTCGAGGAGACCTTGCCCTCGAGCTGGACGGAGAGGCGGGCGTCGCCGGCGGTTGCGACGGTGAGGTCGCCCTTCTCGACGAAGCCGAGCTCCTTGGCCGTCTCGACGGCCTTCACGATAGTGCCGTTGACGGTGCCCTGGGTAATCTCGGCCTGGCGCGGAATGACGCCCCAGTACATGATCATCTGCTGGACAGCCCACTCGTGACGGGAGAACGCCAGGATGGGCATGTTCGGGCGGAAGTGGGAGATCAGGCGGGCGGTGCGGCCAGTGGTGGTGGGCACGGTGATGCACTTGGCGCCCACGGCGGTGGCCATCTGGACGGCGGACATGCCCACGACGTTGTTGACGACGCGAGTACCGGAAGCGCCCTCGGGCATGGCGAGCTCGGCGTGAACGGCCATGTGCTTCTCAGTCTCGATGGCGATGGAGGCCTGCATCTTGACGGCCTCGACCGGGTACTTGCCGGCAGCGGACTCGCCGGACAGCATAACGGCGTCGGTACCGTCATAAATGGCGTTGGCGACGTCGGCAACTTCGGCGCGCGTCGGGCGCGGGTTCTGCTGCATGGAGTCGAGCATCTGCGTAGCGGTGATAACGGGCTTGTAGGCCGCGTTGCACTTGGCGATGATTTCCTTCTGGATGTGCGGAACGAGCTCGGGCTTAATCTCGATGCCCAGGTCGCCACGGGCGACCATGATGCCGTCGGAAGCCTCGAGAATCTCGTCGAAGTTCTCGACGCCCAGGGCGCACTCGATCTTCGGGAAGATCGTCACGTGCTCGCCGCCGTTCTCGCGGCACAGCTGGCGGATGTCCTCGACGGCCTTGCCGTTGCGGATGAAGGAGGCCGCGATGTAGTCGATGTTCTGGGTGAGGCCGAACAGGATGTCCTGACGGTCGCGCTCGGTGACGGCGGGCAGGGAGATGTCGACGTTGGGGATGTTGACGCCCTTGCGCTCGCCGATAAGGCCGTTGTTGAGGACGACGCAGTGCATATCCTGGCCGTCGACGGACTCGACCTCGAGGCCGACCAGGCCGTCGTCGATCAGGATGATGGAGCCCTTCTCAGCCTCAGACGGGAGCTTCTCGTAGTCGAGGGAGATGTGGGAGGCGTTGCCGAGCCAGTCCTCGCTGGTGGGCTGGGCGGTGACGGTGATCTTGTCGCCGGCGTGGACCTCGACCTTGGCGTGGCCCTCGAGCAGGCCGGTGCGGACCTCGGGGCCCTTGGTGTCGAGCAGGATGCCGACGGGCTTGCCGACCTTGGCGGCGCAGCGGCGCACACGCTCGATGCGGCCCTGATGCTCCTCATAGGAGCCATGGGAGAAGTTGAAGCGGGCGACGTTCATGCCCGCCTTCAGCATCTCGCAGATAGTCTCGTCGTTGTCACAGGCAGGGCCCATGGTACAAACGATCTTGGTGCGCTTCAGTTTCTGCTGCATTCAGACCTCCATCTGATGTCAGTGATAGGCGTTGTGGGCGAATACGTATGCAAGAGTCATTATAGGAAAACCTACGCCGCTTATCGACATGAATCAACCGTGTGCCGATTCAATTCATATTGAACTTGCTTCGAGCGCTGCCTATCGTTCCGGTATGTGTGCATTGCGCCGAATCGCGTCCCCAGCTGGCATAGGGCCCAAAAGCTTGGGTACCATATCGACCATTGACAAGCCCTTGCCCAGATTCCGGGAATTATAATCGGGTGTCAGACTGTTGGATTGGGGCGCGGCGCGCCTGCGTCCCGCTTGGCATACTCCGGGAGGGGTTAGATTGAAAGAGTACTTGGCTTCGGCTGAGGAGGTTCTCGAGGAGCAGTCCACGAGTGCCGTTTCCGGCCTGACGGCCGCTGAGGCGCAGTCGCGCCTGGCGAGCGTGGGCCCGAACAAGCTTGATGAGGAAGAGAAGACTCCCATGTGGAAGCGCTTCTTCGAGCAGATGGGCGACCCGATGGTCATCATGCTGCTCGTTGCGGCCGCCATCTCCGTCATCACCGGCTTCATCCAGGGCGAGCCCGAGTGGGCGGACGCCGCCATCATCCTGTCCGTCGTCATCCTGAACTCCGTCCTCGGCGTGATCCAGGAGGCCAAGTCCGAGCAGGCCCTCGAGGCGCTGCAGGAGATGTCCGCGGCTCAGTCCAAGGTCATCCGCGACGGCAAGATGGTCCATATGGCGAGCTCCGAGCTCGTCCCCGGCGACGTGGTCCTGCTCGAGGCCGGCGACTCCGTGCCTGCGGACTGCCGCGTGATCGAGAGCGCCTCCATGAAGATCGAGGAGGCCGCTCTTACCGGCGAGTCCGTCCCGGTCGAGAAGCACGCCGACGTCATCTCCCTCGCCGAGGGCACCGACGATGTGCCGCTGGGCGACCGTAAGAACATGTGCTACATGGGCTCCACCGTCGTGTACGGCCGTGGCCGTGCCGTCGTGGTGGGCACCGGCATGAACACCGAGATGGGTAAGATCGCCTCCGCGCTCACCAACGCCAAGAAGGAACTTACCCCGCTCCAGATGAAGCTCAACGAGCTTTCCGGCATCCTGACCAAGCTCGTGCTCGCCATCTGCGTGATCATCTTCGCCGTGGATATCGTTCGCCACTTCGGCGAGCTGGGCTCCAACCCGGCCATGATGCTCGACACCTTCATGGTCGCCGTGTCCCTGGCCGTCGCCGCCATCCCCGAGGGCCTGGTCGCCGTCGTGACCATCGTCCTCTCCATGGGCGTCACCAAGATGTCCCGCCGTCAGGCCATCATCCGCAAGATGACCGCCGTCGAGACCCTCGGCTGCACCCAGATCATCTGCTCCGATAAGACCGGCACCCTCACCCAGAACAAGATGACCGTCGTCAAGCACGAGCTCGCCGCCGACGAGGATAAGTTCCTTGCGGGCATGGCCCTGTGCTCCGACGCCAAGTACGACGCCGAGAAGGGCGAGGCCGTGGGCGAGCCCACCGAGTGCGCCCTCGTCAACGACGCCGCCAAGGCCGGTATGACCGACCTCGACTCGCAGCGTCCGCGCATCGGCGAGGCCCCGTTCGATTCCGGCCGCAAGATGATGTCCGTCGTGGTCAAGGACGTCGATGGCGACTACGAGCAGTTCACCAAGGGCGCTCCCGACGTCGTCATCGGCCTGTGCACCCATGTGTACGACAACGGCCAGGTCGTGGAGCTCACCGACGAGCGCCGCGAGCAGATTCTCGCCGCCAACAAGGCCATGGCCGACCAGGCCCTGCGCGTCCTGGCCCTCGCCAACCGCACCTACACCGAGGCCCCGACCGACTTCTCCCCTGAGGCCCTCGAGCACGATCTGGTGTTCTGCGGCCTGTCCGGCATGATCGACCCGGTCCGCCCCGAGGTCACCGCGGCCATCGTGGAGGCCAAGGAGGCCGGTATCCGTCCGGTCATGATCACCGGCGACCACATCGATACCGCCGTCGCCATCGCCAAGGACCTGGGCATCGTCGAGGACGCTTCCCAGGCCATCACCGGCGCCGAGCTCGACAAGATCTCCGATGAGGACTTCAAGACCCGCGTCACCGAGATTTCCGTCTACGCCCGCGTCCAGCCCGAGCACAAGGCCCGCATCGTCGACGCTTGGAAGAGCCTGGGCAACATCGTCGCCATGACCGGCGACGGCGTGAACGATGCTCCGTCCATCAAGCGCGCCGACATCGGCGTGGGCATGGGCATCACCGGTACCGACGTGACCAAGAACGTCGCCGACATGGTCCTTGCCGACGATAACTTCGCCACCATCATCAACGCGGTGGAGGAAGGCCGTCGTATCTACGACAACATCCGCAAGGTCATCCAGTTCCTGCTGTCCGCCAACATCGCCGAGGTCCTCTCGGTGTTCGTGGCGACGCTGATCGGCTTCACCATCTTCCAGCCGGTCCAGCTGCTGTGGATCAACCTCATTACCGACTCCCTGCCCGCGCTCGCGCTCGGTATGGAAGAGGCCGAGGGCGACGTCATGAAGCGCAAGCCGCGTAAGGCCTCCGACGGCGTTTTCGCCGGCGGCATGGGCATCGACATCGCCTTCCAGGGCGTCATCATCACCATCCTGGTGCTCGCGTCCTTCTTCGCCGGTATGTACTTCCACAACGGCGCCATCGAGCTGTCCATGCTCACCGACGGCATCGCCGACCCGGAGGGCGTCACCATGGCCTTCATCACCCTGTCCATGGTCGAGATCTTCCACTCCTTCAACATGCGCAGCCGCCGCGCCTCCATCTTCTCCATGAAGACGCAGAACAAGTGGCTGTGGGGCGCTGCCGCTCTGGCCGTCGTGCTGACGGTCGTGCCCGTCGAGGTCGACTTCCTGGCCGAGGTCTTCGGCTTCATGACCCTCGACCCGATCGCCCTGTTCACGGCCCTCGGCCTGGCCTTCCTGATCATCCCGCTGATGGAGATCTACAAGGCCGTTATGCGCCGCGTCGAGAAGAACCAGGACTAACGCGTGGCTGACGTCTTGGATCATATTCCGAGCTTTGGGGACCTGCGTGTCGATGACACGCAGGTCTCTGCGTTTGAAGCGGCGCGCTCGGAGCTTGCGGGGACGCTCGATATCCCCCTGGAAGAGATTGAGTTGGGCGCGGTCGTGCGCCTGGATCGCGGTTTTCCCATGATCGCCACGCGCAGCGGGGTCCTGTTGCGTGCCGAGCACGCGGTGGACTTCGCCAAGGGCAAACCGGGCAAGCGCGGCAAGCGCTCGAAGCGCGCCGCCGATGCCGAGGTAGCCTCTTCTGCCGGCGTGGACGGCATGTTGCCGAGCGTGGGCGACGTCGTGGCGGTCCGCGTGACCTCCGGTCACGATATGGGCGTTATCTTGCGCGTTTTGCCCCGCCGGACGAGCTTTGAGCGCTGGCGAGGGAAAAACCGCGGAGAGCGTCAGGTGCTCGCCGCGAACGTCGACGTGATCTTCATCGTGCAGCCGCTGGGCGCCGAGCGCGATACCCTGCCGCTCATGCGCGACCGCGTCGCCCGCTCGCTTGTGCTCGCACGAGATTGCGGGGCCGACCCCGTCGTGGTGCTCACCAAGGTCGACCGTTGCGAGCCCGCCGAAGTGGCCGACGTGTGTGGCGCCCTGCGTCGCCTGGCAGGTACGGGTGTGCGCGTTATCGCGACGTCCTCGCTCACCGGCGAGGGCCTGGACGAGGTCCGCTCTTGCATCCCGCAGGGGAGCGTGGGCATGATTTTGGGCGAGTCCGGTGCGGGTAAGTCAACGCTGTTGAACACCCTGCTCGGCTCCGAGGCATTGGAGACCAACGCCGTGCGCGAGCGCGATGACGCCGGTCGGCATACCACGGTCGCCCGCATCATGGTGGCCCTCCCCGAGCCTTGCGGCGTGATCGCCGATTGCCCGGGCCTTCGATCGCTGCCTTTGGTGGGCCACGAGCGCGGTCTCGCTCGGAGCTTCCCCGAAATCGTCGAGGCTTCTCGTGCCTGCCGCTTCAACGACTGCACGCACCTCCACGAGCCGGGCTGCGCCGTCCGCGAGGGTGTGGAGTGTGGTGAGATCGAACAGTCGCGTTTGGATGCGTTTCTTTCGCTCGCCCGGGAGATGAGAGTGAGTGCGCAGAGCCTCGACCCCGATATCCGCCTATAGGACAATCGTCCGTGCGGATGCGCGATAGGCTTTCCGTCGCATGGGGCGCCGCCGGAGATGGGGCAGGGGCGTGGTTGACGCGCCGGCGACCTACGTGGTTGTGCCTTTGGCCTGGGAAACGTCGAGCGGTCCCTTGTGGTCAACGTCGTGCAACTTCAGTCGTACAACTTCATATGCCTGTTGCAACCGCCTGCCTCGTGCAGGCGGTTTGCTTTTCCACAGCCCTTTTCGGCAACGGACCGAAATCTGCCCTCATCCTGTCCGGTGCGGGCAGATTGCGAACAGCTACAAACACAGATGACCAGGCGCTTTCCCAAGTCGATCCAGGTTCCTTGCCGCGTCGCGTCGACAATCGAATCGCGGCACGTGTGCGGTGCCGATTGAACTGAGGCGAGGGGGTTTGGGTGAAAAGGACCGTGAGGTTGGGGCTGAGCGCGGTGATGGGTTTGAGTGCCGCGCTGCTCGCATGGTCGGCGGTCGCCGGGGCGCATGCGGAAGCCGAGCAGGCATCGAGACGGGCGCTTGAGCGCTACGGAGGCGATGTGACGCGAGTATGCGTTGCCCTGAGGGAGATCGAGCCCGGTGACGAGATCTCCGAGGGGAATGTGAAGGTCGTCGAATGGGCTTCGTCTCTCATGCCGGAGGATGCGCTGACGTCGATGGGTGATGCGTCTGGGCTAGTTGCGACGGCCCGCATTCCCGCCCACACCCCGCTCGCCAAGGCCCACTTCCTGCGGGATGAGAGGGTCGTGCAGGTGCCGCGCGGCACAGTGGCGATTTCGGTGGCAAGTGACGCGGAACACGCCGTGGGCGGCTCGCTCGCCCGTGGGGACGAGGTCGATGTCTATGTTGCAGACGCTTCGGTTGCGGATCGCCTGACGCGCGCCGAAGTGCTCGATACGAGTGTCTTGGCTGATGGCGGTGGCGATTTGAGCTGGGTGACGCTGGCGGTGGATGCGTCGGCTGTGCGTGACGTCCTGGCGGCGACCGCGCGCGGTGAAGTGACCTTGGTGTTGCCGGGGGCGTCGGCATCGCGGGAGGCGGCTCGATCCGAAAGGGCGAATAACGAGGGAAGCGAAGGGTGATGGACGTTATGTGGCTGATATGGGACGGAGGCGGCGCGGCCGCGCGCGTTCGCGAGGAAGTTCGTCTGCGCTGCCCCGACGCGCGCATCGTGTGCATCGATGATGCTGATGTGCTCGTCGAGCTTGCGCACGGACTGGGTGATGGCGTTCGGATTGCGTTGGGGGCGAGTCCCGGGAACGCTTCGGACTTGCTGCACGTCATACGTGCGGTGCGAGGCGGTTCGGTGGGGCATGCAGCGCCCGCGGTGCTCGCATGTATCGACGGGATGGACGCCGGACTCGTCTCAGAGCTCTTCGATGTCGGTGCACAGGAGGTCATCGCGACGGACGCGTCGTTGACCGGAAGCGCGGACGCGCGCGGTCAAGATGCGGAAGCGGCGCACATGGATATCGGAATGGAAGTCGCGACGTGTGGCACGGTCGCGTCCGAACGCGATGGCCTGGTGCCGGATGATCCATTCGTGCCCATGGGATATGGGGGCGATGAGGTTCCCCCGTGGAGTACGGAGACGTGGGATGCGCTGGATGAGCCGGATGGGGATGCCGTTGCCTGCATCGGCGACGTTGCGGAGCAGACCGGGGATATCGTCGATTTGGGAGATGTTGTCCGACGCGTGCGTGAGCGGGAAGTGGCCGATCACGGCGGTCCCCGTGCACCAGTAATCGCGGTCGTATCGGGTCAGGGCGGCGCGGGTAAGACGACGCTGGTGGCGGCAATGGCCGCCTGTGCGGCCCGCGCCGGCTTGCGGGCCGCCGTGATAGACGTTGACCTGATGTTTGGCGATTTGCCGTCGGTTCTGGGCGTCGATGCGTTCAGGGGCCTCGAGGGCATCGAAACGCACGCTATGGACGGCGAGCTCGCTGAGGAGGATATCGAATCATGCGCGATGCGCGTGGGGCCGGGGCTCACCCTGTGGGGACCACTTATCGAACCGGAACGCGCGGAGCTGTACGGGGCACCGGTCGAGCGGCTCATCATCGTCCTGCGCAAGGTCGCAGACGTGATTTTCATCGACACTTCGACGCATTGGGGCGATGCTGTCGCGGCCGTGGTTGCTCTTTGCGATCGTTGCTTAGTCGTGGGCAGTGCGGGTGCGAATGCCGGTGCGTCTGCCACCCGGGTGGTTGGACTGGCCACGCGCCTGGGCGTTCCCGCGACTCGCATGACGAGTGTGTTCAATCGCCTGGGGTCCCCGGGTTGTGCGGAAGAGGATGCGTTGCGTTTCGAGATGGGGGCATCACTTGCGTCTCGTGCCCGTATTTCCTTTGGGGGCGAGGAGGTTGCCGGGCTCATCGGGTTCGGCCGATTGGATTCGCTTGTGGCTGGCGAGGGGCCGTTTTCCCATGATGTGCGCGATTTGACGGCGCGGGTGCTGACCGAGCTCGGGTGTTCCTTCGATGAACGACTCATGGGACCGGCCCCTGATGATCATGAGCGGAGGCCGCGTTTCAGGCTTCCGTGGCGGCGCAAGGCCGGTGAGCATCGATGAGCGTATACGGGCGCATGCGTGTTCGAGGCGGGGGTATCTCCTCCGGTCGCGGTGCGGCTTCGGTGGGGGCTCGTGCACGATCGGTCGGCGGCGTGATGTCCGAGGCGCGGGTGCGGGCGAAGCATGCGGTTATGGAGCGGGTGGGCTATGTCGAGGTTGCGCGCATCGTGCGTGCCGGGTCGGCTGCACAGGCGCGGATGGAGTTGCGCCCCGCACTCGAGGCGGCTCTGAATGCCGACGTGTCGCTCGGGTTGGGTTTCGACGAGCGGAATGCGCTCATCGCCGATGTGCTTGACGACATGACCGGCTTGGGGCCTCTGCAGGCGCTGCTCGAGGACGATTCGGTAACCGAAATCATGGTCAACGGTCTCGACCGGACGTATATCGAGCGAGGGGGCGTGCTCTGCCCGCTGGGCAGGATATTCGAATCTGAGGAGCAGATCAGGATCACCATCGACCGCATCATCTCTCCGTTGGGACGTCGAGTCGATGAGCGGAGCCCGATGGTCAACGCCCGTCTGCCCAACGGGTTTCGCGTGAACGCGGTTATCCCGCCCATAGCCATCGATGGGCCCACGATGACGATTCGCAAGTTTTCCGACCGCATTAGCACGCTGGCGCATCTGGTCGATTTGGGGTCGATCCCGGATTGGTACGCGCATCTGTTGGGATATGCGGTGCGGTGCAGAATGGATTTGGCGGTGGCGGGCGGAACGGGCTCGGGCAAGACGACGCTGCTCAACGCGTTGTCGTGCGAAATATCGCAAGCGGAGCGAATCGTGACGATCGAGGATTCCGCCGAGCTCAAGTTCTCCCGGCATCCGCATGTCGTGCGGCTCGAAGCGCGCGAGGCGTCGATCGAGGGGGCGGGTGAGGTGGCAATTCACGATCTGGTGGTAAACGCCTTGCGCATGCGCCCCGATCGGATCGTGGTGGGCGAGGTGCGCAATCGGGAGGCGATCGACATGCTCGAGGCGATGAGCACAGGTCACGATGGGTCGCTTACCACTTTGCATGCGGGAAGCGCACAAGAGGCGATTGTGCGACTCACATTGCTCGCCCGTTACGGAATCGACCTGCAGAGCGAGTTGATTGAGGAGCAGATCGCGATGGCCTTGGACGGCGTGGTCATGTCGGTGAGGAAGCCGGGCGGTAGGCGGTTCGTCTCATCATTCACCGGCGTGTCGCGCGCGGAGGGCGGTGGTGTGGCATTGACCGAGTACGTGTCGTTCGATTCGGCGAAGGAGGCGTGGACCCTGATTGACGAGCCCCCGTTTATCGAGGAGGCGGTTCGGTCGGGTTTGCTCGATGAGGGGGAGGTGCGGGAATGGAGGTCGTCATGTCGGTCGGCATCAGCCTGCTAAGCGCCGCGAGCTCCCTGCTGATTCTTTCTGGTGACGGGGAGCTCAGAAGTGATTGGGATGAGCTCGGGCGCACCCGAGACCGGACGGTCACATGGGCGCGCGGTATGAGGGCCTCGATTGTCAGGCGCGCGGAAGAGCGCGGGCTAGCTCTGCCCGGTTCGCGCAAGAAGCGAGAGCGATTGGAGGGCGCGATGGTCGAGGCGTTCGGAGCGCTTGCTGCGTCCATGGCATCGGGGCTCTCGCTTGCGCAGGCGATGCGGTACGTGGGCTCTCATGCGCAAGAGCCCGTTCGCACGGAGTTCTTGCGTGCCGAGGCCCAAGTCGCGTGTGGTGCCGGGATGACCGAGGCGCTTGACGAGTTGGTTGAGCGTCTTCACGCGCCGGGATTGGATTTCGTGACGCTTGCACTCAAGGTTTCACGGCGCACGGGCGCACCGCTGTCTGATGTTCTCGGGGAGGCGGCGCGTTTGGTGAGGGAGCGTGTGGAGCTGCGTCGAAAGCTGGATGTGAGGACGGCCCAGGTGCGCATGTCGGCGCGATTGGTGGCGGGGATGCCCGTTGCCATGGTCGCGTTCCTCGCGGCGGCCTCATCCGATTTCAGAGAGGGGATCGCGACGGTGCCCGGCGCGGCCTCGATAGCGGTCGCCCTTCTTTTGGATGGAATTGCCTGGTCGATCATCAAGGTGGTCATGAGGTCTATTTGCTGAGGGGCGGATGCAAGGGGAGTGTGTTGATGGAGTTTGCTGAGTTGGTGGAAATATGGGTTGCGGATACGCCTGACGCCGCTATTGCGGTGATCGGCCCCGGCGTGTTGTGTGGGCTTGCGGCGTGGTTGGGGTCGGAGGACGGGGCACTCGAAATGTCTCGCGCGTGCTGTGCCCACGTGCGTGTCGTTGGGGGATTGGCATTTCGAAAGATGCGTGCTCTCGCTCTCGAGATGCTGCGCCCGCGGAGCCGAGGGATCGGCATGGGCGAGGTGGCGGAGATGACGGACATCGTGAGGCTCGGGTTGAGCGCGGGCCTGTCTTTCGATGCGTCGCGCTCCCTGTATTGCGAGGGACGGTCGGGTGAACTCGCCCAGCTGATGGAGAAGGCGCTGTTTTGTTGGCAGGTGGGAGTGACCTCGAGGGACGAGGCCCTCGACCGCGTTGCGCAGGATGCCGGGGTGCGTGCGCTCGGATCGTTTGCCGCCGCGGTGTCCCAGGCGCTCGAGCTCGGCGCTCCGCTTGCGGAGACCCTGGAGGGCCAGGGACGTGAAATGCGCGCTGCGCACCGGGCGCACGTAGAGCGCGAGATCGAGCGCGCGCCCGTGAAGCTGCTCATTCCGACGGGCACGTTGATTCTGCCCGCATTGTTGTTGTCGATAGTCGGCCCGCTGCTCGCGGCTGCCGACATGGTGTGAAGGAGGATGCCATGGTCAAGCTCGCGGTATTTGTTGAGGAAGCACTGAGGGAGGCGCGGGAGGCGGCTCTCGGCATTGCGGCTGCGTGCCCGCTGCTGTCCTATGGCCCGATGCGGGCCGTCTCTGGTGACAGGCCGGTCCGCCAGATCCTGCGCGAGGAGAGCGGCCAGGGTACGACCGAGTACGCAATCCTCGTCGGAGTGCTGGTGGTGATAGCGATTCTGGCGATCGTGGCGTTTCGAGACAAGGTCAGCTCGTTGTGGGAGGCGATTTCGCAGGGGATCAACAGCCTGTGAGGGGGAGACGCGTGGACTGGCGCCTGGCGGCGCTTCCTTTGGCGCTCACAGTGCTTTCGACCGCTTTTGTGTTCGCGACGCAGTGCGTGGTGAGCGAACGCGGGCGTTTGGAATCTGCAGAGGAGCGGGGATCTCTTCGCGATGCGGTTGTCGAGGACGCTCGCGCAAATGTGGGGAGTTCGGTTGAGGTGGCGATGGATGGCCTGATGACGGGTTTGGGCCCAGTGATGTCCGGACATGTGCGAGCCAGTTCTCTCGGTGGGTTTTTGGACGATCTCCGCGCATGGCAAAAGGGCGAGGTGCGCATGGGCGACGGGCCTTGCGCGTCGGTGGAGTTTGAGGAACGCGCCTCGCTGCCTGCACTTGCGGAGGACGTCCTCAAGGCATATACGCACACGAGGACAGCTTCCCTTGTTGCGAGCGGCTATTTGGACCTGAAGGGGAACGTGTGGGGAGCGGTGCTGAGGGAAGGGACGACGTGGTGCGATGTGCTGCTGGTCACTACGGAGGACGATGCAGTCAGTCACGTTCGGGTGACGCGCGTGTTGCCCGAGCGTTGATGCCAAGTGTGCGAGGCATCGTCAGAGAAAGAGCCGCACAGGGGACGGTGGAGTATGCATTGACGGTGTTCGCCCTGCTCGCCCTGATTTTGGGTATGGCGGCGTTATGGAGAGTGGCTGAACGAGGGTGGCTTGCCGACGCCGCCGTAAAGGCGGCATCGCATGGACTCGAAGGGGATGGCTATGTCGATATCGCACTGTATTGAGCTGTTCTTGGAATCCCGGGCACAGGCGACGGTCGAGGGCGCGTTGGTGTTCCCGGCTTTACTCACGTTGCTGTTGCTGGCGTTGCAGCCGGTGTGCCTGTTGTATACGCGTTCCGTTATGGAGTCCGCCGCATCTGAGACGGCCCGGCTCATGGTTTCGGGCTCGGATGAGGTGGAGGTGTACGAACGCTTTGTATACAGGCGCCTGGCTGCTGTGCCGGATTTGGCGATCTTTCATGCAGGGGGACCGCGTTCTTGGGATATCGAGTGCGTTCCGGCTTTGAGCACGGGCGGTTCGGTTGAAGTCGCAATCGTCGGGCATGTGACTCCGCTTCCCGTGATCGGGGCGTTTGCCCGCGCGTTTGGGGAGCGGGAGGATCATGGCGATGTGCGGATGGAGGTGCGCGTTGCGTATGAGGGAAGGCCCTCGTGGGTTGAGGGCGATTATGCGGACTGGATTTCGGTGTGGGAATAGGCGGCGGCGAGGGCGTTGTGGAGCCGGGATCCTTCCTCCTCCAGGGAAAAGAGTGGGAATGGACTTGTTTATCGAGGACGGCGCCTATACGACTGTGGCGTCCGCCTGTGCGATGCTCGTGGTTCTTTCCCTACTCTTTTCATCGTCTTTGGCGATATGGAGCGCATCTCGGGCGGGCGATGTCCAGGTTGGTGCCGACGCGACCGCGTTGGCCGGAGAGAACGTTGTGAGCTCTTATCACACCGCGGCGACGGTTCTGGACGCATGTGCGCTGAGCTTGGGGCTCGCCGGGTTCACGATGACGGGAGCGGGGATGGTTGGGCTGTTTGTTCCGGGCGGACAGGGGCTCGCTCGGGAGACGCTGGATGCCGCCATGCGCGTGTTCGATATGCGGGATTCCTTCATATCGTCGGCCTCGAGCGGGTTGAAGCGGGTCGAGGGGTCGCTGCCGTTTTTAATCGCGGCGAATGCCGCGCGTGCCTGCGATGCACAAGGATCGGAAAGCGTTGGGTATCGAGGCACCGCCTTTGCGGTTCCGACCACGTCCGCATCGGAGTTTCCGGCGATGGAGGGGGAGGGGATCGACACAGAGGGCCTGGAGCAGGCGTGCGGCGGCCTCGAGGAAACGGCAGCCGAGCTCGAACGAATCTCGGAGGAGGCTGCGACAAGGAAGGAAGAGGCGTGGCTTGCAGATTGCGGCGCTCCTGGACGAAACATGCAGGAGCGCGCGGGGAGCCTTTCAGGGTTGTCGGCTGCCGAGAATCCCGATTTCGCCTCGAGCATCACGTGGAATCCCGAGTGTGCGCTAGCGCGCGCCCGTGCTTATTACCGTTGGAGGTGCGAGAACGATAAGCCCGAGGGAAGCAGCGTGGAGGCGCGTGCGGATGCGGCGGCCCGTCGCGCATTCTATCGATATGCGCTCGGGCATCTCGACGGCGCCCGCGTGGTTGACGACGGGGAGGAGGCGTACACCACGCTCGAATTTCTGCCGCGCAATAGCGATGAAGTGAGGGGGACGTTGCTTTACACCGAGGAGGCGTGGCCGACGAGCATGGAAGCGCACGGGAGAACGTTGCACTTCGATGAATCGTGTCCAGGCGCTCGAGGGGCTCTTAGGGCGCCCGCCTCTCTCGCCTCACTGGACAATGGGGCGATTTTGGAGTGTCCGACGTGCTGTTTCGGGGTCGATGATCTCGGCCGGGCGCCTGCCGCGTCGACGTCGATCGACAACGGGTTCGAATATCACCTGCGGGCGTTTACGAAGGCACTCCGGGAATATCTCGAAGCGAAGGGTCGCCAAAACGAGGCCGAGGCGGCTGCGCGTGGGGATGCCGAGCGGGCGGCAGATGCATTCGATCGGGCCATGGCGACGCTTGAGGGGAAGCGCCCACGCATTGCACCCCCGGGCCGTTTCGGGTGCGTCTCCTTCGTATTGTCTTCGGAGTATGCGACGCCCGATGCGCTTGAGACATCGTTTGCCGCCAGTCCTGATGTATCACGGCGAGGTGCCATGGCGGCTGCGGTTCTCGCTCCGGATGGGATCTCCGAAGGCGGTGGCGTACTGTCCGGGTTCTTCTCGTCGCTTCAAGAGCGTGTTGGATCCGACGGAGTGGTCGGACTGATGGACGGGGTTCTGGACCTGTGGGGAAAGTTGCTGGTTTCTTATGGGGACGCTGGTCGGGGGCTGGAAGAGGCATTTGACGAGCTCATGCGAGGCCTTGATAGCCAGGGGCTGGGTTCTGTTGGGAGCTGGCTGGGCGATCGGTTGACGGGCGTGGTGCGTGCACTTGACATGCAGCCGGTTGACATGCGACCTCGCAAGCCGGTCCTTGTTGACAGCTCAGACGTGCTCGCACGCTCCGATGTGCCGGCCCTGGTGGATGGTCAGACCGCATTGCGCGAGCTGTCGAAGGTTGATCTCGATTTCGAAGGAATGGCACGGGCTGTTGGCTATGACCTGGGGGAGCGGATGACCTCGCTTGAAATCATCTTGGCCGAAGTGCGACTGCCAAGCGGAAGGGTCGTGCCCATTACGCTGCGGGTACGCGATCTGTTGGAAGGAAGGGGGATGGGGAATGTCGGCACGGAAGGGGGTCGTGTGCGAAGAAGGGGCCCAGGCGACAGTTGAGCTTGCGGTGGTGGCGCCGGTTCTTGTCGTGTTGGCGTTGATCTCCTACAACATGATGGTCTTCGTATCCGCAACGGCGAGATTTGACCGCGTGGCTCCCGATATCGTCTTGGCGCACGGAAGCTCTCCGCCGGCATCTGAATCCGATGCGGGAGTAGGGACGTGGGGTGTGGCCGATGCCGTGGCAGGGGAGCTGGAGCGTGCGATGGAAGGCTATGAGGTGGAGATCGAGGTGGAGGTTTCCGAGGGAGGCCGGGGTGGGCTCGATGGCTCAGGGGTGCTCGGGCTTGTGGGCCCGCTGAGAGACGTTACCTGCGTGATGCGATACCGACCATGGCCTCAGGGGTGGTCGATTGCGGGTGTCGAACTCGGTGCACCGCTATTCATGGAGCATGAGCGGTGCGTGACGATCGATCCGTGGCGTTCGGGGGTGATTGTGTGATGGTGCCGATGGATGTGGGCTCATTCGACTTCCATGCGGTGGAGAGGGCAATCGAGGCGCTGGGATGGTCGGGCGAGGTGAGATGGGCCTGCACATTTTTCGATCGCCTTTGGGGTTTTGGCCGTTCCGATTTCAGCGGGGAAGGGAGCGAATCGTGTGTGCTGGTGTTTCCGCATTGCGGGTCCGTGCATACCTGCGGCATGAGATTCGACCTTGATATCGCCTTTGCCGATGGTGACGGCAGAATCGCGAAGTGCGTCGAAGGTGTGGACGGGTGGCGTGTTGTCAGCTGCCCCGGAGCGCGGTTTGCGCTGGAGCGCCGGTCGCCCGTGCGTGAAGTGAGTCGGATGAGCTGAATGGCGGGTGCAAAGGGGCATTGGTTGCGTGGCGGAAAGGGATTGCCCAAACTATTTTCAAAAGTTGCTTGACCGAGTTTTTCAATTTGGTATAGTAATCACCGCTGTCAGCGACAGTATGACTTGGCTCGGTAGCTCAGTTGGTAGAGCAGAGGACTGAAAATCCTCGTGTCAGGGGTTCGATTCCCTTCCGCGCCACCCTCGTCATTGAAGAGACCTCCTGGAGACAGGAGGTCTTTTTTGTATCAGTTCCACGCCCGTCCGATCGCGACGAGTTGGCTTGGGGTATTAGGATTGTATTGCGGCGACTCTTGCCGCGTCGACCGAGACTCGAGGGGAGCACCGATGTCAGACAGGATCCGCGGTGTCAATTTGTCCGGCTGGTTCATCTTGGAACCATGGGTCACACCGTCGTTATTTGCCGCCACCGGCGCTTCAAATGACGGGGAGCTCCAGCAGGTGCTGGGTGCGGTCGCCTATAACGAGCGCGTCCGTGAGCACTATGAGACCTTTATCTCCGAAGCTGATTTCAAGCGTATGTCCGCCATGGGCCTCAACGCGGTGCGCATTCCCTTGCCGTGGCACGTTTTTGGTTCGCAGACCGATCGCGAGTCCTATATTTCTTGTATCGACTACATCGACCGCGCATTGGAGTGGGCGGAGAAGTACGAGATGCGCGTCCTGCTCGATTTGGCGACCGTTCCCGGTGGGCAGGGTGACGCGAATGGGTCTTCCGTGACTCCAGATATCGTCGGCGATTGGCATTCGTCTGTGAGCGGCCGCGCCGTCGCGCTCGAGACGCTCGAGCGCTTGGCGGAGCGCTATGGTGAGCGGGACGGCTTGCTCGGTATCGAGTTGCTCGACTCGCCCGTGATGAGCGTCCGCAAAAACCTGTTCACTGTGACCGAGGGCATTCCCAGCCATTACCTACGCAATTTCTATCGCGATGCGTATGAGGCGATTCGCCGTCACATGCCCTCTCGCAAGGTCATCGTCTTTTCGGATTCTGGCCATCCTGGCGCCTGGAAGCGCTTCATGGCCGGCGACCGATACCAGAACGTCGTGATGGATTTGCACCTATATCACTTCCGCGACGAGACCGCGCAAGACATCACCACTCCGAGGGGCCTTGCCGCTGCGCTTGGGCGCAACAAGGATTTGATTCGCCGAGCGACCGATCTTGGGTTCCCGGTGTTCGTCGGCGAGTGGTCGGGCGCTGCGGTGCTGGCCGGATCTTCCCTGACACCCGAGGGACGCCGTGCGTATGAGCGCGTGTTCGTCTCCAATCAGCTCGCGACATTCGACGATGCGGACGGATGGTTCTTCCAAACCTGGAAGACGGAGCGCCGCATTGCGGCATGGGATGCCCGTGTGGCCTTGGCGCCGCTCGAGCGTGCGATGATGGAGTAGCGGATGACGGAGAACAACACGGAGCGCCTTGTCGCCGGCGCGGAGGGCGTGCTCTCCATGGTCGGCACCCCGATCGGCAATCTGGGAGACCTTACCCCGCGGGCGGCGCAGGCTTTTCGCGACGCAGATGTGATTTGCTGCGAGGACACGCGCGTGACCTCGAAGCTCCTGGCATATCTGGGTATTTCAAAGCCGCTTGTCCGCTGTGACGAGAACGTGATCGCGCGGCGCGCTCCCGAGCTTGTGGATCGGCTGCTCGCCGGTGAGCGAATCGCCTTTGCCTCGGATGCCGGTATGCCGAGCGTTTCCGATCCCGGCCAGGTGCTGGTCGACGCGGCTCGCGAGGCGGGCGCGCGTGTTGAAGTCCTGCCGGGCCCGTCCGCGTGTGTGACGGCGCTCGTGCTTTCCGGTATTCCGTGCGACCAGTTTTTCTTCGAGGGCTTTTTGCCGCGCAAACATGGAGAACGGGTAAAGCGTCTGCGTCGTCTCGCGTCCATCCCCGGCGCGTTGCTGTTCTACGAGTCCCCGCATCGGGCTGAGGCGTCCCTCGAGGCGATCGCCGAGGTGTTCCCGGGGCGCGTGGTTGCGTTGTGCCGTGAGCTCACCAAACTTCACGAGGAAGTTTTGCGTGATGAGGCGCCGGTTCTGCTCGAGCGGCTGCGCGAGCGTGGCGAGCTCAAGGGCGAGATGGTCATCGTGGTGGCGCCACCGAGTGAGGAGGAGCTGGAGCGCCTTCAGGCCGTTCTTTCCTCTGGTGTCGATGAAGGTGCTGCCGTCGATCCCGAGGAGCTGCTGCGTTCGGATATCGCCGAGGGCCTCGCCGCCGGCGATTCGGCAAACGCGCTGGCCAAGCGCTTGGCGCAGAAGTACTCGCGCAAGAAGCGCGACGTGTACAACTTGGTGCTCGAAGCGCAGCAAGAGGCATAAAGGCCGGGTGGCGGTTCATGCGCCCAACCTGCTAATATGAAGCATTGCATCAAAACCAAAGAGGGAAGGAAGCCGCGCGTCATGAGCTCGAAGCCGTCCTACTACATCACCACACCCATCTACTACGTGAACGCCGACCCGCACCTGGGCACCGCGTACTCCACGATCATCGCCGACGTCCAGGCGCGCTACCGCCGTGCCGCCGGCTACAACGTCAAATTCCTCACCGGCATGGACGAGCACGGCCAGAAGGTCGCCGAGGCCGCCGAAAAGCACGGTATGACCCCGCAGGAGTGGTGCGACTCTCAGGCTCCTCACTTCCATGAGCTGTGGGAGGAGCTGGAGATCTCGAACGACGACTTCATCCGCACCACCGAGCCCCGCCAGAAGCGCGCCGTGCAGTACCTGTGGGAGCGCATGCAGGAGGCCGGCTACATCTACAAGGGCAGCTACGACGGCTGGTACTGCGTGCCGGACGAGACCTTCTTCACCGAGACCCAGGTCGACAAGGCCGACGAGGCCCGCGGCACCAAGGGCGAGCACCTCTGCCCCGACTGCGATCGCCCGCTCGAGCGCGTCAAGGAGGAGAGCTGGTTCTTCAAGCTCTCCGCGTTCCAGGACAAGCTGCTCGCGCTCTATGACGAGCATCCCGATTTCGTCCAGCCCGATTTCCGCATGAACGAGGTTCGCTCCTTTGTCGAGGGCGGTCTGAACGACCTGTCCGTCTCCCGCACTTCCTTCGACTGGGGCATTGAGGTTCCCTTCGACGACGAGCATGTCACCTACGTGTGGTTCGACGCGCTCACCAACTACATGACCGCCGTGGGCTATGGCGCCGAGGGCGACGAGGCCGCTGCCGACTTCGCCTACCGCTGGCCCGCTCAGACTCACATCGTGGGTAAGGACATCATTCGTTTCCACTGCGTGATCTGGCCCGCCATGCTCATGGCGCTGGGCGAGGCCCTTCCCGAGCATGTTTTTGCTCATGGCTTCCTTACCGTCAAGAACGAGGAGACCGGCAAGGCCGAGAAGATGTCCAAGTCCCGCGGCAACGCCATCGCCCCGCGCGAGGTCATCGAGAAGCTCGGCGTCGAGGGCTATCGCTACTACTTCATGACCGACGTCACCCCCGGTACCGACGGTGCCATCAGCTTCGGTCGCATGGAGCAGGTCTATAACGCCGATCTGGCCAACAGCTGGGGCAACCTCATCTCGCGTTCGACCAACATGTGCATCAAGTACTTTGAGGGCGCCACGCCCGAGCGCGCCGCCGACGCCGCCGGCTACGCCGAGAATCCGCTGGCGGCGGCTGCCGAGGGCATCTTCGAGCGCTATGCCGCCAAGATGGAGGCATTCGCCTACGGGGATGCAGCCAAGGAGATCATGGACCTGATCCATGCCGCCAACCACTACATCGAGGATTCCGAGCCCTGGACGCTGGCCAAGGATCCGGCTAAGGCCGGCGAGCTCGCCAACGTGATTTGGAACCTGCTGGAGGCTATCCGCATTTCTGCCCACCTGCTCATGCCGCTCATGCCGAGCACCAGCGCCGAGGCCCTGCGCCGCATCGGCTGCGAGGGTGAGGCCGCGACCGACGACATGGACGCATCTTGCGTCTGGGGCCAGCTGGCCGCTGGTCTGCCGGTCGAGAAGGGCGAGGCCCTCTTCCCCCGTCTGGGTTAATGAACCCGACCGACCACCTGAGGCGCCCGACCTTGCCGCCTGATCGCCGCTTGCGTGCCTTATGCACGCTGCGCCCCTCTTACGGCAACCTCGGGCACTTTGGGCGGTCGGTTTCTTTGCTGAGCTTTTGAATGGAGCGCGTATGACCACATCCCCGCTTGCGAACCCCACGGCAACGCGCGAGATGCTCGAAGCGTTCGGCCTGGCGACCAAGCACCGCTTGGGTCAGAACTTCCTTATCGACAATCATGTCATCGAGCGCATTATGGCGTTGGCTGAGCTTACGGGCTCCGAGCGCGTGCTCGAGGTGGGGCCGGGCATTGGCACGTTGACGCTCACACTTGTGCAGGAAGCTGCCCGCGTGACGTCCATCGAGATGGACACCGAACTCGAGCCGGTTCTCTCGGCGCACGCCATGGACCACTCCAACTTCCGTTTCATCATGGGGGACGCGCTCGCGGTGCCGCCTGCGGCGATCGCCGAGGCGCTGGACGGCGAGCCCGAGCTGCTCGTGGCGAACCTGCCCTACAACGTGGCTGCCACGATCATCCTGCAGTTCTTCCAGACCATGCCGTCGCTTCGCCGTGCCGTCGTCATGGTTCAAAAGGAGGTTGCCGATCGTATCGCCGCGGTGCCGGGGACCAAGGCCTATGGCGCTTACACGGTGAAGCTTTCGCTGTACGGCGAGGTCACGGGGCGCTTCGAGGTCCCTCCGCGCTGCTTTATGCCTGCGCCGCATGTGGATTCCGCCGTTGTGAGAATCGACCGCGTGGATGCTTCTGATGCCGAGGATGAGGGAGCGGCTTCCGCCGATGCCGCGGCCGTGGCGCGTGTGGTCGATGCTGCCTTCGCGCAGCGCCGCAAGACCATCCGCAACTCCATGAGCTCGAACGGCTTTGACAAAGACGCGCTCGACGCCGCCTTCGAAGCGTGCGGAATCTCGCCGACCGCCCGAGCCGAGGCACTTACCACGGAAGATTTCATCGCGCTCGCCGCCTCGCTGACGAGCGCGCCGAGCGGGGAGTGAGGCTCGTGGCGATCTCGTTCACCAAGAAGAACAAGGTGTTCACGCTGCCGCCGGCGCACGCGCCTCTGTTCGACACCCATGCTCACCTGCGATCGTTTTGGGGTGAGGATAAAGATCCCATCGACGTGCTCGTCCGCGCGCACGAATCGGGCGTGCACGAGTTGATGACCATCTTCGACCCCATCGCTGATAAATCGGAGGAGACTCCCGATGCCCTGGCGTTCTCCCGTTGGTTGCATGGGGTGATCGATGCGGCCGCCGATCGTGGTGCCGAGGTGCGCGTTCGCTACTTGGTGGGCGTCCATCCCTACGGGACGCTCGATTATACCGACGAGTTGCATGCACAGGTCGCAGCCGCGCTGGACGACCCTCTGTGCGCGGGTATCGGTGAGATCGGCCTGGATTATCACTTTGATGCAGATGACCAGATCGAGGCGGCTCCGCACGCTGCGCAGATGAACGTCATGGCGCGTCAGCTCTCGCTTGCCGTCGAGCGCAACGTTCCTGTCGAGCTGCATCTGCGCAACGACTACGGCGATGAAGCTCGCACGGCCCATGCCGATGCGATCTCCGTGCTCGAGCGCGTGGGCGTGCCCACCGCGGGCTGCGTGCTGCATTGCTTTGGCGAGGATCGAGCGACTATGGAGCGTTTTCTTGCGCTTGGGTGCCATATCGCCTTCGGCGGTGCCGCGACGTTCAAACGCAACTACGCCGTGCGGGAGGCGTTCGCCGCTTGTCCGCTTGACCGCCTGCTGTTGGAGACCGATTGCCCCTATATGGCGCCCGAGCCCATTCGCGGCCTGGAGTGCGAGCCGGCGATGATTGCCCAGACTGCCGATGTCCTCATATATGACCGCGCCGACCGCACGGGCGAGTTGCCCGACGCGGTCGCCACCGCGATTTGGAATACCTCGAACGCCCTATTTGGAGGTCGCCATGAGTAGGAAATCGAAACGCGATATGACCCCCGAGGAGCTCGCCGAGCTCAAGGCAGAGGACGAGCGCGCGATGGAAGTCGCCCGGGAGCTGCGTGCCCGCCGCGAGGCGGTGCAGGGCCCCGCACCAATCGACAACAGACTCCACCGCGAGCTGCCGCTCGCAAAGGTCGCATATGGGTTGGTCGCTTCGACCGTGTTCGCCTACGCCGTGTCGCGTCTTGGTGTCTACCTGGGTAATTCCAGTTTGGAAAGCTTCGCGAGCATCGCCACAACGCTGCTGTTCCTCGCCTCGTTCATCGTGTGGTTCGTTTCGCGTCATCAGGCCAAGAAGCTCACGAGGGAAGCGCGCGGCGAGTAAGTTCGCTTGCCGAATCTTCTTCATGCACGGGCCGGCCGGGGATGTTCGTTCCCTGGCCGGCCCGCTTGTTGAAAGGTATGGGCGCCGTTGCCCTGTTACGCGTTCCATCCGTCGATGGAGAGCGGGTCGGGCATGGTGGCGTATATGCGCTCCTCAGCTGTGGGCGGCTTGCCCTCGAAGAGGCGCACGAGGCGATCGAGTTGGACGGCAAGCCACTCGAGAAGATTGGGGGGTTCGAGTTCGTTGGTCGTTGTGAGCTCGACGGACCCGATGGCCTCGCCGTTTTGGGTGTAGGTGACCGACCCCGCGGCAGTTCCCGCCGCGTGTTTGCCGCGAAGCTCGTCGACTTCGACCTTCTGTTCGATGGGTCCGCCGAGTGTGAATACGCGCGCGGCTGCGTCTGCGTCGGCGAAGGTGAGGTCCATGAGTTTATCGGACCAATCGACGCAGGCCGCCTCGGCGGCCAGGGGCACGCCCCCGACCTGCTTGGGGCTGGTGGCAAAGGGCAGGTTGGCAAAGTGCCCGTAGTACCAGTTTGCGAGAGTCAGCGTATCGTTGAAGCGCCCATCGTCGCCCTTTGAGCCGAAGAGTGCGATATACACCTCGCCCTCGGGCTCGCGCGAGAACGTGCACACGAAGCACTCGCCCGCCTCGTAGGTGCTGCCCGTCTTGCCTCCAAGGTTGCCATCGCGCCCAAGGATCTTGTTGCGCACGGTGAGGGGCAAGGAGCGCGCGCTACCGTCGGCTGAGGTGACGTGCATTTCGGTGGCGCCGCTGCAGGCAAAGGAGCGGAAGGCCTCATTGCGCCATGCTTCGGCCCAGATGCGCGTGACGTCGTGCGCGGTGCTGTGCAGATTGCCGACCCAGGCGCCGAAGTCGAGGCCGTGGGGGTTCTCGAACAGCGTATCGGTGCAGCCGAGTTGGGCGGCGCGGTCGTTCATGGCCTTGATGAAGGTCCCGTACGGGTCGGCGCTGGCGGGGTCGATCTTGCCGCCGACGTGCGTGGCGATGGCGGTGGCCACGTCGTTGCCGCTCATGACCATGAGGCCGGTAAGCGCCTGCTCGAGCGTGAGGGTGTCGCCTTCTTTGAGGCCCACGCAGGATTCGCCCACCGTCGCGGCGGCGTGATCGACGGTGAGGGTCTCGGATGGATCGCAGTGGTCGAGTGCGACGAGCGCGGTCATGACCTTGGTGGTCGAGGCGATCTTGATGGGGGAATCGGCTTCGCGCTCGTAATACACGGATCCATCGGGACGCATGATGATGGCGTGAGTCGCCAAGATGTCAGGCATCTCCTCGCTGGCGAGCCCGCGCTCTTGCGCCGAAGTTCCTAGGACCAGGTCGGTCAAGAGGACATCGGCGTATGCGGGTTCGGTGAGAATTGCGAATAGGACGAATGCAGCGGTGAGGGCTGTCCCGAGTGCGGCTGGAAGAGCTTTGTTCATGTGTTCCTTCTGTCTAGGGAATCGAATGCAGTATACGCCTCGTGCCGTTAGGACATCGTTTCGCGTCATGTGATGACTCGATTTTTACGACTGAGGTCAAAAACTTAATCCATACAGTATGTGAGGCTGTATGCGAGTGACTTGGGACGTCGATTTGCGGGGTGCGGCGTTGCATAGGGGGCGGAGTTACGCCTTTGCGGCCGCGGCGAACGCAAGTTGAGAGCTCAGGGTTCGTCACCTTAAGACGGTGCGACTGTATGAAGTTGAATTATGACCATCCATTCGATGAGAGAGTACTTATCTTATGCTTAACGCGGTTGCAAGGAGGTGCGTCGGCGTGGTCTTTTCGCCATAATGGACGAGACGGAAAGGAGCACATCGTGGATACGCCTCGCATTCTCGTCGTGGACGACGAGAAGACCATCACCGACCTCGTGGGGATTTACCTGCGTAATGAGGGATTCGATGTGACGCTGGCGTATAACGGCGCCGATGCCGCCCGCCTCATCTTGGAGCGGGAGTTCGACCTCGCCGTGCTCGATATCATGCTTCCCGATGTGGACGGCTTCGAGTTGCTCCGCACCATCCGCACCGAGCGCACCTATCCCGTCATCATGCTCACCGCCCGCGACAGCCAGTCCGATAAGATCGAGGGCCTCACCCTTGGCGCGGACGACTACATGGTCAAACCCTTCCGCCCGCTCGAGCTCGTGGCGCGTTGCAAGGCGCAGTTGCGCAGGTACACGCGGTACGGCAGCCGCGAGCAAGCGGCCCCCGTTGAGGATGCGGGTCCGATCATCTCCTTCAACGGGCTCGAGATCAATCGCGATGCCCGCACGGTCACCGTGGACGAGAAGTCCGTGCGTTGCACCCCGCTCGAATACTCCATTTTGCTGTACCTCGCTGAGCATCGCGGCCATGTGGTGCCAGTCGAGGAGCTGTTCCGTGCTGTGTGGGACGAGGAATTCATGGCGGGTTCGAACAACACCGTCATGGTGCACATCCGCCACCTGCGCGAGAAGCTGGGGGATGACGCCCAGAACCCGCGTTTCATCAAGAACATCTGGGGCGTCGGGTACACCATCGAGAAGTAGGCTCCGATTGGGGGCTACCGCTTCGCGGATAATCGTCGTGCCCGTATCCCGAGACATCTCAAAATCGAGGCGAAAGCAGGGTAGATGAACACTGAGAAAAAGAGATCGGCGCGGCGGCAGCACGCGCCGGTGAACCCCATGACGGGGCTGCCCAATGACCGTTCGGAAGCGCCGCGACAGGCGGGCGCCGCGGATGCTCCCAATATCGATGCCTCGGCTGCCCCCGCCGTCGGAGAGCGCTTCTTCACGACCTCGAACGATTCGATCGACGAGGTCATCGCCAAGCTGCGAATCCTGCTCGACAGCCGCCTGCTTTCCTTGGTCGTGTTGGTGCTTCTCTCATTTGCGGTCATCGCGCGCGAGAGCTTTATCGCGTTCCTCATCGCGATTGTCGTGGGCTACATGCTTACGGACCGCTTTGTGACGGTCCGCCGCGCGGTGACGCTCGGCGGCTCCGCTTGGTTCTCCGTGATCTTCTTCGGATCCCTGCTCACGGCTCGTGCACGCCCCTTATTCGTCGATATAGATTACCTGTTCATGTTCTGCGGCTTCTTGCTTGCATGCGCGGTGTGCGGCGTCTTCTTTGTGGGGCGTGCGCTGTATTATGCCGGCTACGACCGCGGGCAGGCTGCCGCGGATCGAGTCATCGCCGACCACCTTGTCGACCGCCTGATCGACAACCCACAGGATGTGGATAACCTCGACGGAACCTTCCTGGAGGTGGAGGGTGCGATCAGCCGCGTGCGCGACCAGGAGCGCCAGGTCGCCGACGCCCTGCGCGATGAGGCGCGCCGCAAGGACGATTTGGTCACCTACCTCGCCCACGATCTCAAGACGCCGCTCGCCAGCGTGGTGGGTTACCTCTCGCTGCTGCAGGAGGCTCCCGACCTGCCCGTGGAGCAGCGCTCTCGCTTCACCGGCATCGCGCTCGACAAGGCGCATCGCCTCGACGCGCTCATCGAGGAATTCTTCGACATCACGCGTTTCGACTTCCACGACATCGTGCTCACGCGTGGCTACGTGGACCTTTCCCTGCTTCTCGCGCAGGTTGCGGACGAGTTCTATCCCACCCTCGCCGAACAGGGCAAGCACGTCGAGGTCGACGCGCCGCTGAATCTCACGGTCCTCGTCGACGGCGACAAGATGGCCCGCGTTTTCAACAATGTGATGAAGAATGCGATCGCCTACAGTTACGAGGGCTCGACGATCCACATCGAAGCCGTGCGCGGGGAGGGCTCGGTGACCGTGCGCTTCGAGAACCAGGGCGACCCGATCCCCGCCGCCAAGCTGGGGACGATTTTCGAGAAGTTCTATCGCCTCGATGCGGCGCGCGCGACCAACCGCGGCGGCGCCGGCCTGGGCCTCGCCATCGCCAAGGAGATCGTGACCGCACATGGCGGAACCATTGCGTGCGAGTCCACCCCCGAGTGCACCGTGTTCACCATCGTCGTGCCCGCGTGACAAAAGCCCAATTGCGAAACCTCAATTTGGGGACTGTCCCTCAATTGAGGTTTTGCTTTGTCAGCGTTTGATATGCCGACGCCGTTTGATGAGTTCGGGCTTACACGCACCTTACATGTGGTTCACGGGTGCCTGAAGTGCGGGTCGTACCATGCTGAGAGCTATGAGCAAGAATGCGAGGAGGCTCGAAGGTGGACTACACGCCCGAGGATAGCGCCCAGGCGATGGCGCGCGCGGCCGAGGAGGCTGCCTTGCGCGAGCGGGGTGACGTGCCCATGGTCCCCGCCGGTGCGGGGAGCGAGGTCGCCCCTGTGCACAAGACGCGTATCTCCGTCGAGAACGTGAACCTGTACTATGGCGACCATCATGCGCTGAAGGACGTTTCGATCGATATTCCCGAGCGCGAGATCACCTCGTTCATCGGGCCGTCCGGCTGCGGCAAGTCGACCTTGCTGCGTTGCCTGAACCGTATGAACGATTACGTGAAGGACTGCCGTGTCGAGGGTTCCATCAAGCTCGACGGCCGTGACATTTACGCCGATTACAACACCACGCTGCTGCGCCAGCGCGTGGGCATGGTGTTCCAGCATCCCAATCCGTTCCCCATGAGCATCTACGACAATGTTGCCTACGGGCCGCGCGGTGCCGGCGTGAAGAGCCGCAGCGAGCTCGATGCGCTGGTGGAGGATTCCCTGCGCCGCGCCGCCCTGTGGGACGAGGTCAAGGACAAGCTCAAGGATTCCGGTCTGAGCCTGTCCGGCGGCCAGCAGCAGCGCCTGTGCATCGCCCGCGCCATCGCGGTACAGCCCGAGGTCTTGCTTATGGACGAGCCCACCTCTGCGCTCGACCCGATCTCGACGGTCCAGGTCGAGCAGCTCGCCATGGAGCTCAAGCGCGACTACACGCTGGTGGTCGTGACGCACAACATGCAGCAGGCCTCGCGCATCTCCGACTCCGTGGCTTTCTTCCTGCTGGGCGAGCTCGTCGAGCACGCGCCCACCACGCAGATGTTCAAGGCTCCGCGCGATCAGCGCACCGCCGATTACCTTACCGGTCGTTTCGGTTAATCGAGCAGGTCGGACGTGCGTCCCGCATGCGGTGCCCTGGTGCCGTGTGCGGGGCGTACACCGTTGTATCGGCGCGGGACGGTCAAGACCGCTCAGCGGTGCCGTCCAGTGGGTAGAATTGTCGAAACGGTCGAGGAGGTATCGTTCGCATGATTTATTACGTCGAAGATGATGACAACATCAGGGGCCTGACCCTGTACGCCCTGCGCCAGCAGGGTATCGAGGCGGAGGGTTTCAGCTGCGACAGCGAGTTCAAGGCCGCCGTCGCCCGCCGTGTGCCCGACGCCGTGCTCCTCGACATCATGCTTCCCGATACCGACGGTCTCGAGATCATGCGCCGCTTGCGCGCCGACCAGGCGACCGCGACGGTGCCCATCATGATGCTCACCGCGAAGGACTCGGAGCTCGATAAGGTCGTCGCCCTCGATGGCGGCGCCGACGACTACCTGGCAAAGCCCTTCTCCCTCATGGAGCTCACGAGCCGCTGCCGCGCCCTGCTGCGCCGCGGCGGCATGATGAGCCGTCCCGCCCCCGAGATGCTGAGCGTGGGTGGCATCGAGCTCTCGCCGAGCCACCGCGAGGTCCGCGTGGATGGTCATGAGCTCAAGCTCACCCTGCGAGAGTTTGATTTGCTTGAGTACCTCATGCGCAAACCCGGTGTCGTCTTCACGCGTGAGTCGCTGCTCCAGAGCGTTTGGGGTTGGGATTTCGACGGCGGTTCGCGCACCGTCGACGTGCACGTCCAGACCCTGCGCCAGAAACTCGGTTCGCATGCCGATCGCATCGAGACGGTTCGCGGCGTGGGCTATCGCCTGGTCGATCGTGCCGCGGCCGATGAGGCCGTTGCGGATTCCGCCGAATGAGCAGCCATCAGTCGCTGTCGAGGCGCGTATTCGTGACCATCCTGGGGATGTCGCTCACGACCATCATCGTGTTTGCCCTCGCCCTTACCTTGATCGTGCAGCAGCGGCTCGTCCATGCGACGAGCGCCGAGCTCGCCGACGAGGCCCGTGTGGTCGCGGCTTCGCTCAACAGCGCCCCCAGCCATCTCACCATGCTGCGTCGACTGCATTTGGAGAACATCCGCGTCACCCTGGTCGATCCCGAGGGCGATGTCCTGTTCGACAGCGATACCGACGCGAGCAAGATGGAGGACCATGCCGATCGTCCCGAGATCGAGCAGGCCGTCTCGACGGGATACGGTTCCGCCGAGCGTTCGAGCACGACGCTGGGCGAGGTCATGCTCTACCAGGCGGTGCGCCTTGCCGACGGCAGTGTGGTGCGCATTGCCGAGGGAGAAGCGGGATACCTGGCCATTCTGGGAACGCTGTCCTTGCCCGTCGTCCTCATGGTCGTCGGTGGCGCCGTTGTTGCCGTCGTCGTTGCGCGGCGCGAATCGCATCGCATCATCGAGCCCTTGCTCGAGGTCGATCTCGATCATCCGCGCCGCAATGTCCAAAACGCCTATTCCGAGATGGAGCCCATGTTGGAGCGTATCGAGAGCCAGCGTCAGGAGCTCAAGCGCCAGATGCGCGTGCTGGCCGATAACGACCGCATGCGCCGCGAGTTCACCGCCAACATCACGCACGAACTCAAGACCCCGCTCACCACGGTCTCGGGATATGCCGAGCTCATCGCCAACGGTCTCGTGACCGATGAGGCGGATTTGCGCGACTTCGGACGCCGCATCTACAGTGAGGCGGGGCGTCTCACCTCGCTGGTGAACGACATCCTCACTCTCTCCAACCTCGACGAGGCCGAGCGCTCCGAAGGGGACTCGGCTGCGGCGGCCCTCGGCGCACGGGAACCCATCGACCTCCCGCTCATGCTCGACGGAATCGTCCAGCGTCTCGAACAGGTCGCATCGCGTTCGGAGATCGATTTGGATCTGGATTGCGCGCCGGCTATGGTGACCGGCGTGCCCCGCCTGGTCGACGAACTCGCCTACAACCTGACGAGCAACGCCATTCGATACAACCACCCGGGCGGGTCGGTGACCCTCTCGTGCGGCGTCGAGGCTACGCCGGATTGCGATTGCCCCACGCCCTTCATCCGGGTTGCCGACACGGGCATAGGCATCGCACCCGAGGAGCAGGAGAAGGTCTTCGAGCGCTTCTACCGGGTTGACAAGAGCCGTTCCAAGGCGCGCGGCGGCACCGGCTTGGGCCTTGCCATCGTGAAGCACGCCGCGTCGTACCACGGTGCCCGCATCGAACTCGAGAGCGAACTCGGCTGCGGCACCACGATCACCGTGCGGTTCCCTGCCCAGGAGCAGATCGAGGTTTAAGCCGGTATGCGCGACCGTTGCCCGCCCCGTGGGCTGGTCCATACCGCTTGCGTGCGGGTTGCTACCGTTGGGTGGCGGCTAATACGTTTCAGCTCGAAGCTCTTGCCCGCCCGATGCGGTCCCTTGTGGCTCCGTGCGTATACTGGCCCTGTGGCACAGCGTGAGAAAGGGTCTGCCTTGAAGTTCTTCATCGATACCGCGAACCTGGAAGAGATCGCCGAGGCGAAGAGCTGGGGATGCCTGGCCGGCGTCACCACCAATCCGAGCCTGTACGCCAAGACGGGCGGCGCCCTCGCCGACTTCGAGCCCCACATGCAAAAGATCGCCGAGCTCTGCAAGGGCCTGCCGGTGTCGGCTGAGACCACGGCGACGACGGTCGATGGCATGGTAGCCGATGGACGACGGCTCGCCGCGCTCGCTCCGAATATCGTCATAAAGCTGCCCATCTGCGAGGCCGGTCTGGCAGCATGCCGAATTCTGGCCGATGAGGGCATTCGCGTGAATATGACGCTCATCTTCTCCGCGACTCAGGCGTTGCTGGCCGCCAACGCCGGCGCCCGCTATATCTCGCCGTTCGTTGGTCGCTACGACGATATCGCGCTGGATGGCATCTCGCAGCTCGCGGACGTGATCACTTGCATCAAGAACTACGATTGGTCCGGCAAGAACCCGGACGGCGTGGTCGAGATCATCACCGCCTCGGTGCGCACGGCCAACCATGTGGTCCAAGCTGCCCTGTTGGGCGCCGATATCGCCACCGTCCCCATGAAGGCGCTCAAGAAATGCCTCCATCATCCGCTCACCGATGCCGGCATTGCATCCTTCGAGGCCGACTGGGAGCGCGTCGCAAACGCGTGAGACGAGGGGTCGGTAAAGTGCCTCGTCGTGTTTGTGGCCCAGTTGTGGTAAAGCGCTTTATCGCAGGTAAACACCCTTGTTTGCGAAAAAAATAGTTTTGAATTTACCGTCTGTGAGCGCCCTGTTCGTCGATTGTCCCGCTATGATTGTCGCGTACATTTATGCACCGCTCACCCACAAGGAGGCATCGTCCATGAGCGATGAGGAACTCATCCAGGTTGCCAATGAGGTCAGGAGGGGGGTCGTGATCGGCACGCACGCAGCGAAGTCCGGGCACCCCGGTGGTTCGCTCGGCGCCGCCGACATCATCACCTACCTCTACTTCGAGGAGATGAACGTCGACCCGGCAGACCCGCGTCGCGCCGACCGTGACCGTTTCGTGCTCTCGAAGGGCCACTGCGCTCCCGCGCTGTATGCGGCTCTCGCCGAGCGCGGCTTCTTCCCCAAGGAGGACCTCGAGTCCCTGCGCCATGTCGGCTGCCACCTTCAGGGCCACCCCAACATGAACGATACCCCGGGCGTCGACATGTCCACCGGCTCCCTGGGCCAGGGCGTCTCGGCTGCCGTGGGCATGGCGCTCGCCGCCAAGCACTGGGGCGATGCCTATCGCACCTACTGCCTGCTTGGTGACGGCGAGATCGAGGAGGGCCAGGTCTGGGAGGCCGCCATGTTCGCGGGCAACCAGCAGCTGGACAACCTCTGCCTGATCGTCGACCACAACGGCCTGCAGATCGACGGCAGCATCGAGGAGGTCAACTCCGCGATGCCCATCGCCGACAAGTTCGCTGCGTTCAAGTTCCATGTGATCGAGCTGGCAGACGGCAATGACATGGCTCAGGTCCGTGCGGCCTTCGAGGAGGCCCGCTCCATCACCGGCAAGCCGGTGTGCATCGTGGCCGAGACGGTCAAGGGCAAGGGCGTCTCCTTCATGGAGGGCCAGGTGGGCTGGCACGGCAAGGCCCCCAACGACGAGCAGTTCGAGCAGGCCATGGCCGAGCTCGCGAAGGAGGCTTAAAGCTATGGCAGACGAGAAGAGAATCGCCACCCGCGTGAGCTACGGCGAGACCCTGGTCGAGCTTGGCGCAGAGCACGACGACTTCCTGGTCTTCGATGCCGACCTCGCGGCTGCGACCCAGACGGCCAAGTTCAAGGCCGCCTTCCCCGATCGCTTCTACAACGCCGGCATCGCCGAGGGCAACATGATGGGCCTCGCCGCGGGCGTCGCCACCACCGGTCGCGTTGCCTTTGCGAGCACCTTTGCCATGTTCGCCGCCGGCCGTGCCTACGAGCAGATTCGCAATTCCATCGGCTATCCGCATCTCAATGTGAAGATCGGCGCGACTCATGCCGGAATTTCCGTGGGCGAGGACGGCGCCACGCACCAGTGCAACGAGGACATCGCCCTCATGCGCACCATCCCCGGCATGACGGTGGTCGTCCCCGCCGACGACGTGGAGGCCCGTGCTGCGACGCGTTGCGCCTATGCCACCGATGGCCCGTTCTACCTGCGTCTTGGCCGCCTGGCCGCGCCGGTGATCAACGACCCCGAGAACTATGAGTTCGAACTTGGCCGCGCCATCGTGATGCGCGAGGGCACCGACGCGACCGTCGTCGCCTGTGGCCTCATGGTCTCCGCTGCGCTCGAGGCGGCCGACGCGCTCGCCGCCGAGGGCATCTCCGTCGAGGTTGTCAACATGCACACCATTAAGCCGCTCGACGAGGACACCCTGCTTGCCTCCGCGGCCAAGACCGGCCACGTGGTCACGGTCGAGGAGCATTCCGTCATCGGCGGATTGGGCGAGGCTTGCGCCGCCGTTCTGTGCGAGAAGAGCCCCGTCCCCATGCGTCGCGTGGGTGTGCAGGATGTGTACGGCGAGTCCGGTCCCGCACTCGAGCTGCTGGACAAGTACGGCCTGAACGCCGAGGGCATCGCCGCCGCCGTTCGCGAGGTGCTGGCCTAGCGGCTTCTTCAGTTTGTTCGCGGTATGCAATGCAACGCGGCGTCGCTTTGATTGCGACGCCGCGTTTTCCATAGGGCGAAGCATTGCGTTCGCAGCAGCACGCCGGATCTGCCGATGAGGTGCGACGGCTTTGGGACAGGCGGCTTTGGGGCAGGCGGGCGGCCTTCGATGGGCTTTTGGCGCGATTGGCTCCAGGTGCTCGGTGGCTTTTTGCACGATTGTTAGAACTCGTTGCTGCCGTATGCTTTGATGGCGGGCATGAGTTGCATGCGCAGAAGCTTTTGAAGCTTGTGGTATCCGGTGACCCGAATGCGCTTCCGGATTCCCAATGCGCGAAACAGATCGGTGACGAGTTGCTGGAAGAGATGCTCATCAATTAGGTCTTCATACCAAACGTTCAGTATCGTGAAGCCCGATCCGACGATCTTATTCTGCCTTCGCGCGTCGCGTCCCACCGCTTCGATCGAGTGGAATTCCTTGCCTTGATACTCCAGTCCGACACGCTGTCTGGGGAAGCCGATGTCGACGCGTCTTTGCCCTACGGGGGTTGCAACGGGGTGGTTCAGGGAGATGGGGCCAAGGCCAAGACCACCCTTCGTGGTCGGCAGGGAAACGAGCATGGCCAGAATGGTTTCCATGGGGGAATTCGATAGGTCGTGTACATGCTTTATCAGGTTTCTGGCTCGTTTGATTCCAGGGACTCTATGGATGGAATTGATGAGCCTACCGATTTTCTCGGTTGATGTGAGAGGCTCATCGATGCACGTGAGGCCGTCCCACGAATCGTCGAGAACGTAGGTTCCACAAAGCTCATATCCCAAGCAAATGATGTCGAAATCGCTCAGATTTTCATCTGCGCAAATCTGAATGAAGGTCAGCTCGGGGCTCGTTACCCAAAAACCTTTGTCGATTTTAATGAGCGATCGAGGCGGAAGCGGGTGATAGCAAGCGACGGCATGGATGTCCCGCCGTGGGTTATATCCGTGGTTGCCATCGACCAGGACATGGTAGGGTTGCTTGGTGACGCCGCGTGCGGTCATGTCGTCTTCCAGAAATTGTCGCGGCGGGACCATGAGCCCGGCGACCTTGCCGGTCCTCGGCTTATCGAGCAGCGTCGGGATGAGGCGCTTGCTCGACCGATATAGCTCAAGTGCGGAGGCGCCGCACGCGCAAACAATTCCTTCCATGCATAGACGATACATCCTTTTGGCCATGCTGGCCGATAATTGTAAGAGTGGTCAAAAAGAAGCCTTATACAGTGTTTAGTGCGACGAATAGGGGGAAACGCGCCGAGCGCATCGGGGTGAAAGTCGCCTTATGCCGCTCATGGATGTCATAGTTTTGCCGAGAGTTGCGATTCGTGGGGGAATGCGCTCGCGCGCAGGAGGTTTCACAAGATCAGACTACTGTATGAACGACTTATTTGACCGAAGTCGCCGAAATGAATAGTTGGCAGAAGGGTTTGCGGGTCTGCACGGTCGACAACTTGTGGAATGACTCATGAAAAACAATTGTGTCATCTGAATCTAAGTGATTATGACTTAGGTTTTATGAGTGTAATTGTGGGTACCATGGAAGTCGTTCAATAACGATGCGCCGGTCTTGGGCGTATCGGTCGGCGCGAGCCGGCCTGCAAACGGCAGAAAGGGCATTTCGAGCATGCAGCAATTCAAAACGGAGAGCAAGAAGCTCCTGGACCTCATGATCAACTCGATCTACACCAACAAGGAGATCTTCCTGCGCGAGCTCATCTCCAACGCTTCAGACGCGGTGGACAAGCTCAATTTTAAGAGCCTTTCCGACTCGAGCATTCAGCTGGGCGACGAAGACCTCGCCATTCGCGTTTCTTTCGATCGCGATGCCCGCACCCTCACCGTATCTGACAACGGCATTGGCATGACCGCCGGGGACCTGGAGAACAACCTCGGCACCATCGCCCATTCCGGCAGCCAGGAGTTCAAGCAGGCCAACGCCGAGCACCAGGGCTCCGACGTGGACATCATCGGTCAGTTCGGCGTGGGCTTCTACTCCGCGTTCATGGTCGCATCGCGCGTTCGCGTTGTCAGCCGCGCCTTTGGCGAGGACGTCGCACACGTGTGGGAGTCCGATGGCCTCGAGGGCTACACCATCGAGGAAGGCGAGCGCTCCGAGCATGGTACCGACGTCATCCTAACCATTCGCGAGAACATCGAGGGCGAGAATGGCGAGCCCGGCGAGAATTACGATACCTTCCTGTCCGAGTGGGGCCTGAAGGACCTCATCAAGCGCTATAGCAACTACGTGCGCTACCCGGTTCAGATGATGGTCACCAAGAGTCGTGAGAAGGAGCGCCCCGAGGATGCCGGCGATGACTATACGCCGGAGTATGAGGACTACGAGGAGCTCGATACCATCAACTCCATGACCCCGATTTGGAAGAAGCGCAGCTCCGACGTGTCCGATGAGGACTATAACGAGTTCTATAAGTCGACCTTCCACGACTTCGAGGACCCGGCCCGCACAGTGAGCTTCCATGCCGAGGGCACGCTCGAGTATGACGCGTTGCTGTTCATCCCCAGCCGCGCCCCGTTCGACCTGTACAGCAAGGACTACGAGAAGGGTCTCGCGCTCTACAGCTCCAACGTCTTGATCCAGGACAAGTGCGCCGAGCTGCTGCCCGATTACTACAACTTCGTGCGCGGTGTGGTGGACTCCCAGGACGTCTCGCTTAACATCTCCCGCGAGACCCTGCAGCACGATCGACAGCTCAAGGCTATCGCCAAGCGCATCGAGAAGCGCGTGACGAGCGAGCTCGAGAAGATGCGCGACAACGACCGTGAGAGCTACGAGACCTTCTTCGAGAACTTCGGTCGCGGCCTCAAGTTCGGCATCTACTCCAGCTACGGCATGAAGGCCGACGAGCTGGGCGATCTGCTGCTGTTCTGGAGCGCGCGCGAGAACAAGATGGTGACGCTCGCCGAGTACGCCGCCGCCATGCCCGAGGGCCAGAAGGCCATCTACTACGCCGCCGGCGACGACCGCGACCGCCTCGCCAAGATGCCCGTGGTCAAGGGCGTGCTCGATCGCGGTTATGACGTGCTGCTGCTCACGACGGACGTGGATGAGTTCACCTTCCAGGCAATGCGCGGGTACACCGCCAAGAACTGCCCTAAGGTTTACGAGGACGACGCTGCCCGCGAGGCTGCCGCCAAGGCCGTGGCCGATGGTGCCGAGCCGGAGACCGAGGACCGTTTCCTCGAGCTCAAGAACGTGGCGACCGGCGATCTCGACCTGGCGACCGAGGACGAGAAGAAGGATGCCGAACAGGCCACCAAGGAGCATGGCGACCTGTTCGACGCCATGAAGGAGGCGCTGGGCGACAAGGTCGAGAAAGTCGCGGTTTCTGCTCGCCTGACCGACGCGCCCGCCTGCATCACCACCGAGGGCCCGCTGTCGCTCGAGATGGAGAAGGTCCTCGCTCGCGGCCCCGAGGCCGATCGCGGCGAGATGCCCAAGACCCAGCGCGTACTCGAGCTCAACGCCAAGCACGCCGTGTTCGACAAGCTCGTGGCCGCACATGATGCCGGCGACAAGGACAAACTCGCGCTGTATGCCGGCTTGCTCTACGATCAGGCTCTGCTCGTCGAGGGCATTCTGCCGGCCGATCCGGTTGCCTTCGCCCAGAGCGTCTGCGAACTCATGTAGGCGAGCTCGAAAACGATATGCCGGCCCATATGCCGGCCGATCCGCCGGGGCGCTCCAGACGGTGCGCCCCGGCTTTTTCATGGTGGGGACTCATAACGGATTCCTGGTAGTTTGCAGAAAGTATTAAGACGTACGTCAGATACCGTTACAACTGTTGTTTTACTAACGTGCGTAGTATAGTTCTGCACCGAACAATAAATCTCGAGGTCAAAGGATGAGACAAGCGTGAGAAAAGCATGGGAGATCTTCAAGCGCGATGTGCTCCGCTTGTTGCACAATCCAGTGGCGATGGTCATCACCATCGGTGTGTGCATCATTCCGTCCCTGTACGCCTGGTACAACATCGAGGCGAACTGGGACCCCTACGGTAGCACCGAGGGCGTCAAGATCGCAGTCGCCAACGAGGATGCGGGCGTGGAGACCGAACTCACGGGCAAACTCAACGCCGGCGAGCAGACGATCGACAAACTCAAGGAGAACCACGACCTGGGCTGGGTCTTCACGGACGCGAAGAAGGCCGAGGAGGGCGTGCGGCGCGGTGATTACTACGCCGCCATCGTGATTCCGCACGACTTCAGCGAGAAGCTCACGAGCATGCTCACGGGCGATTTCGAGCAGCCCGAACTCACGTATTACGTGAACGAGAAGAAAAACGCCATCGCCCCGAAGGTGACCGATACCGGTGCCGAGACCATCGAGACTCAGCTCAACGAGACCTTTGTGGGCACGGTCACGAGCACGCTCGTGACCGAGGCGAAGAAATTCGGCGTGGATATCGATGCAGCGGGGGAGAGCGCGCACGTTGGCGTGATGGCCGATGTGGCCCATTCGGTGGATGCGCTCGACCGGGTTCGTTCGGGCCTGTCCGATATGAACGCCACGATCGACGCGGCCAAGAAGGCCGCCGCCGATGCGAAGTCGGCCCTCGCCGGCATGGACGAGGAGGCCCCCTCGCTTGTCGAGGCGCTTCAGCGTGGCGACGCCTTGTTGGGAACCACGCGCTCTGCCGCCCGCGATTTCCACACGGCGCTTTCGAGCGCGCTTTCAAACGGTGCCATGCATCTGGGCACTGCGGCTTCCGACGCGAACAGCGCGGTGGGCGCGATCGCCGGCGCGGCGAGCTCGGCAAAAACCAAGATCGACATCTCCCTCATCGACTTCCAATCCGTGATCGACTCCAATACGCGCGCCATCGAGGCGCTGCGCAAGATCAACGGTCAGCTGGGCAACAGCGGCGACCTCGATGTCGCGATCGGCGAGCTCGAGCGCCAGAACCAGGGGCTGCAGCAGGTCAAAGACGGCCTGCAGGGCCAAAGCGATGCCCTGGGCAACGACGCCGCGGCTTTCGATAAGGCCTCGGGTGCCATGAACGATGCCATTCAGGGAAGCGTCGAGGGACTCGGCAAGACCCAGAAGCGCATCAACGAAGAGGTCATGCCTCGCCTGAGCGATGGCTTGGATGCGTTTTCAAGCGTCTCCGGCGACCTGGTTGGCGTGGTGCGGAGCCTGACGCCGACCATCGGCCAGTCAATCTCGATGCTCGACCAGCTCGACGCCATGCTCGACCAGACCCGTCAGGCGCTTGCCAGCTCCGATAAGACCCTGGCCGATTTGCAGACGACGCTCGGAAGCGTCGCGACCGACCTCTCCGCTCTCCGCAGCTCCGAGGCGACGGCCGATCTCGCCACCATCCTCGACATGGATCCGGAGGACATGTCTGATTTCATGTCCGCTCCCGTGACGTTGCGCACGGAGCCGGTCTACCCGGTTGCCAATTACGGTTCCGGCGTAACGCCCTTCTACACCAATCTCGCGCTGTGGGTTGGCGGCTTCGTGCTCATCGCCATCTTCAAGCTCGAGGTCGATGACGAGGGCTTGGGTCGCTTCACGGCGAACCAGGGCTACTTCGGTCGTTGGATGCTCATGGTCCTGCTCGGCTTTGTCCAGTCGATCATCGTGTGCGCGGGCGACCTCGTCCTCGGTATCCAGTGCGAGCATCCGGCGTTGTTCATGCTCGCCGGCGTGTTCACCTCGTTCGTGTACGTGAACATCATTTACGCCCTGGCGATCTCGTTCAAGCACATCGGCAAGGCCATCGGCGTCATCCTCGTGATCGTGCAGATCCCGGGTTCCTCGGGCATGTACCCCATCGAGATGATGCCCGGCTTCTTCCAGGCGCTGCATCCTCTGCTGCCTTTTACGTATGGCATTAACGCGATGCGTGAGACCATCGGCGGCATGTACGGCATGGATTACCTGATGAACCTCGTCGCCCTCGGTGTCTTTTTGCTGATCGCCCTGTTCGTGGGCGTGTGGCTGAGGCCCAAGCTGCTCAATCTCAACCTGCTCTTCGACCGCGAGCTCACGGGTACGGGCGTGATGATCTGCGAGCACGATGATATGGCGCGCGAGCACTTCTCGCTCCGCTCCACCGTGCGCGCACTGTTGGATACCGAGGCGTATCGCCGCGACGTGGTCGAGCGCGCCGCGCGTTTCGAGCGTCGCTATCCCACCCTCATCAAGACGGGTTTCTGCCTCGTGTTCGGCCTGCCCATCCTGCTGTTCATCCTTACGGCAACGCTCGATTTGGACATCGACGGCAAGCTCGTGATGCTGCTGCTGTGGATCGTCGCCGTGATCGGTGCCGACGCGTACATGATCTTCGTCGAATATCTGCGCCGGAGTTTGAGGGACCAGGTGCATATGAGCGGCCTGCCCGCCGATGAGATGCGCCGTGAGCTGGGCCGCACCATGCCCTGCGTGCATGAGGAAGGAGGCGAGGAGTAGATGAGGAACATCATCGCCATTCTCAAGCGGGACCTCTCCCGCATTCGTGGAAGCGTGGTCGCGCTCATCGTGGCGGTCGGTCTGGTGATCGTTCCCACGCTGTACGCGTGGTTCAACATCGCCGGCAGCTGGGACCCCTACGGCAACACCGGCAACCTCAAGGTGGCCGTGGCAAACTCCGACGATGGGTACATGAGCGACCTCATCCCGGTGCGCGTGAACATTGGAGACACGGTGGTGTCCGCCCTGCGCGAGAACGACCAGTTGGACTGGAGGTTCGTGAGCGAATCCGACGCCGTGGAGGGCGTCCGCTCGGGCGAGTACTACGCCGCGGTGGTTATCCCCGAGAATTTCAGCTCGCGCATGATGACCGTGTTCTCCAGCGATGCGGAGCATGCCGAGATCGTGTACTACGAGAATCAGAAGGCGAATGCGATCGCTCCGCGCGTGACCGATAAGGCTGCGAGTACCGTGCGCCAGCAGATCGATGAGACCTTTGCAAAGACCATCAGCGATGTTGGCCTGGCAACCACTTCGAGCTTGCTTGAGTTCATGGATGGCGATCAGATCGCGGCCTACGCCGGCAACCTGTCGGGCACGTTGGCCAGCGCCATCACGACCTTGCGCGACGCTTCTGGAAGCGTGGACGAGTTTGCGGGGCTGCTGCAGTCCTCCACCGGCCTGCTCGATTCGACGAGCGACTTGCTGGCGAGCGCCGGTGCGGCGAACGAGAATGCCGAGGCCCTTGTGGGCGACGCGAAAACTGGCTTGAGCGGTATGCATGATGCGCTGGATGCCGCGGTTGCGGCTATCAACCAGTCCCTTAAGGATAGCGCGGGCGATTACGACGCCGCCGCGAAGGCCATCGACGAGGCCTTTGGTGCCGCCGACGCGCACGTGTCTTTGACTGTCACCCAGCTGCGCGATGCATCCGCAGACGTGGCCAAGCGGGCTTCCGACATGCGTGACGTGCAAGACAACATCCTCGCTGTCGAGCGTGATGTCGAGGGGTCCAACCTGCCTGAGAAGCTCAAGGCCGAGCTGGTGCAGAAGATCGATATCGTCGCCAATACCGTGGGCAACGTCGCCAACCAGCAAGAGTTGCTCGCCAAACACCTCTCCGATGCGGCTGCGTCGCTCGAGACGGGAGCCGCCGATGCGCGGGCGAAGGCGCAGGCCGTGAAGGACGGCATCGCCGAGGCGAAGGGGAGCATCGGCGGCGTCAAGGATTCCTATAATGCGACTCTCAAGCAGCAGATCAGCGACCTTTCCGATGCCGTGGCCGATGTCGCTCGTCGCGGCTCCGATATGGCCGACGACCTGGGCGCGACTGTGACCGACCTGTCCCATGCCGCATCGGCGCTCTCTGATGACCTGGCCGGGGCCCATGAGGTTCTCGCCGGTGCGTCTGCCGATCTCGTGTCCGCCGCCGATGACCTGCAGCGTCTGAAGGAGGGCCTGGACACCGCAGTGACCTCAGGCGACCTCGACCGCGTGCGCGAGCTCATCGGTTCCGACCCTGCGGCCCTCGCCGACGCCCTCGCCGCGCCGGTGGCCCTCGACCGCCAGGCCGTGTATCACATCAAGAACTACGGCAGCGCGATGGCTCCGTTCTACACCACGCTTTCGATTTGGGTCGCGGGTATCGTCTTGGCGGCCATGCTCAAGGCCAATGTCGATGAGGCCGACGTCAAGGCCCTTGGCAACCCGCGCCTGCACGAGCTCTACCTCGGTCGCTATGCGTTCTTCGCGCTGTTGGCATTCGCGCAGGCCACGCTTGTGTGCGCCGGCGACCTGCTGTTCTTCGGCATCCAATGCGAGCATCCCTTCCAGTTCATGCTCGTGGGCTGGCTCGCCGGGTTCGTGTTCAGCAACATGATCTACACGCTCACGGTGAGCTTCGGCGATATCGGCAAGGCCATTGCGGTCGTGCTGCTGGTCATGCAGGTCGCGGGTTCGGGCGGTACCTTCCCGATTGAGATGACCGCCGACTTCTTCCAGGCTGTTTACCCGTTCCTGCCGTTCACGCACGCCATCAACGCCATGCATGCCGCCATGGCGGGGGCGTACGGCATGGAATTCTGGATCGAGCTCGGCACGCTTTCGCTGTACCTCATCCCGTCTTTGGCCCTGGGCCTGGTGTTCCGCCGCCCGGTGATTCGCGCCAACCGCTGGATCATCGAGAAGCTCGAGGAAACCAAGCTCATGTAGCGTCTCAATTGGCGACAGGTACAAATTGCCCCCCCTGGGATTCGGGCGCCCGTCTGCGCAGATGCGCCGGCGGGCGCCTGCTTTTGTGTGGGGCGATCAAGACGATCGCGGCGGATCGCGACATGGAAAGGGCCTCCTTGCGGAGGCCCTTTCGCCGAGTCTGTTTGTTGGTACTGCGGTTATGCCGTGGACTGCTGCAATTGCGGCACGTCGAGGGCGTCGAGCAGGTCGTTGTACGAGCGAAGGAGGTTGACTCGCTGGTTGCTCGACCGTGTACGGGTGGTGGGTTCGAGGAGGCCCTTTCTCTGTGTCGGGGGGAAGGAGAAATGGTTCGCACATCTGAGCTGCGGCCGGGGGGTCCGGGCGCGCTGGACATCGTAAAACGACGGCATGCTCGGGCCTCCTCGTCATCCACCGGTACGGGCGCCTTTGGGCCTCGCTGCTGGCCCTCGGGTGCTGTCATCATTATTGCCAGTGCGGCCCGTCTTATCCGCATAAGAAAGTCTTACGAGACTTTGCCCGAGCGATGAAATACAAGGTCAGAAGCAATAAATGGGGAAATTGGCCCCCATGGACTCCGTCGCGTCTTACGTACACCTTAAGAAATCGACCGTTCACCATGGTGCTTCTGTGGCAGCCCTGTTGTGGAATTGTGAAGCGACGGGGAGGCGCTCCAATTGGGATGGGTGCAAACCGAGGCTTTGCCCGGGCCTGCCGTCGGCCCGGCATCGAAGGTGCCCAATTCGTACCTGACCCCATTTGAGACCCTGGCCCCATTTGAGACGGGCATGAGACTCTACACATTCTGTGCGGCTATGGAGTGGGGCCTGGTAAACCACGTATACTGTTTCGATGCGAAGCGATGCAGCGTAGCGGGGTCGTCGCGGTGACGCCCCTCTCGTTTCGCGATGAGAAAGGGAACCGTCATGCAGACGATGTATCAAACGATGAACGACGCCGAGCTGGCCGCCGCCATCGACGATCTCGAGGCGCGCGTCGCCGAGGTCAAGGCGCGCGAGCTCAAGCTCGATATGGCTCGCGGCAAGCCGTCGCCCGAGCAGGTGGCCATCTCTCGCCCCATGCTCGACCTGCTCAGCGCTGACTCCGACCTTACCGACGGCGGCGTGGACTGCAGCAACTACGGCTGCTTCGAGGGCATCCCCTCCGCCCGTGCGCTCGCCGGGGAGTTTTTGGGCGTCGATCCGTCCCAGACGCTCGTGCTCGGTAGCTCCAGCTTGCTGATCGAGCATGATTCCGTGGCCATGTGCTGGCTCAAGGGCACGTGCGGCCATGCTCCGTGGTCCGAGTTCTCCGCCGCGCACGACGGCGCGCGCGTCAAGTTCCTCTGTCCCGCGCCCGGCTACGATCGCCACTTCGGCATCACCGAGGATCTGGGCATCGAGAACGTTCCCGTGCGTATGACCGAGAACGGTCCGGACATGGACGAGGTTGAGCGCCTCGTCGCGGCCGATGAGGGCGTCAAGGGCATCTGGTGCGTCCCCAAGTACTCCAACCCCACGGGCGACACCTACTCCGACGAGACGGTCCGTCGACTCACCTCGATGAAGACGGCCGCCCCCGATTTCCGCATCTTCTGGGACAACGCCTACTGCGTGCATGACCTGTATGACGAGGGCGACGAGCTCCTTAACGTCTTCGACGCCGCGCGCGAGGCTGGCAACGAGGATCGCGTGATCGCCTTCGCCTCCACCTCCAAGATCACCTTCCCCGGTGCTGGCGTGGGTTTTGTTGCCGCCTCTCCCGTGGTCATCAAGGAGATCGCACAGCACCTGCAGGCCGGTCTTATCAGCGCCGACAAGCTCAACCAGCTGCGTCACGTGCGCTTCCTGCCCGACCTGGACGCCGTGCGCGCCCATATGCGTTGTCATGCCGAGTTCATGCGCCCGCGCTTCGAGTGCGTCGATGCCAAGCTGCATGAGGGCCTGGACGGTACCGGTTGCGCCACCTGGACGCATCCGCGCGGCGGCTATTTCGTGAGTTTCGACGGCCCCGAGGGCTCCGCCAAGCGTGTGGGCGCCCTGTGCCGCGAGATGGGCGTCACCCTCACCCCGGCAGGCGCCACCTGGCCCTATGGCGAGGACCCGCACGATACCAACATCCGCATCGCCCCGAGCTACCCCAGCGTTGAGGATCTTTCTTCCGCTCTCGAGGTGCTCGTGTTGGCCGTCAAGCTCGTGAGCGCCCAGCTCGCGCTCGAGGAGCGTGCCTAAATGACCGACGATTTCGACGAGTTCTTCGACGACGAGCTGGCTGGGGCGGAGTCCGTGCCCGAGCCCGCATCCGATAACGTCGCCGAGGCGGATGCGCGTCACCCGTCTGCCGAGCCCGCCGCTCCGGCCAACTCCGATCCCGCCCGCCCGCAGCGTCAGTCCCCGCCGTTTTGGATGGTGCTCGCCATCGCTGGCATCTCGCTGGTGCTCGGCGTGGTGATCGGCTACCTCGTGGGCACCACGGTGACCATCAACGAGTTGGGCTCGCGCGAGCCCGAGGCCGCCTCCGAGGATGCTTCGGTCGAGATGCCCGAGGGCCATCCCGACATCGAGCTTGATGAGGAGGGTAACGCCAAGGTGGTCGACGGTTCCGCCGCCCCCGTATCAAATGACCCGCTCACGCTGGCCAACAACTTCTTCGATATGGGCATGTCCGCCATGAACGGCGCCAAGAGCGAGGAGGACCAGCTGAAGGCCCGGGACGTCTTCAAGCAGGCCATCGTCCACTACGACGAGTACCTTGCGAACAGCGCCTCTCCGGCGGCCGAGGTGGATCGCGCCATCTGCGTGTTCTACGCCGGTGAGCATGAGCAGGCCATCGCGGACCTCGAGGCTTTCGTCGCGCGCGACGCCACGTTCGCGCCCGCATGGGCGAACCTCGGCATGTTCTACGAATCCCACGGCGATGCGGACAAGGCCGAGAAGGCCTATCGCAAGGCCGTCGACACCGCCGCCGAGGACGATACCTACGGTGTGGGCGATTACGCCCGCGAGCGCCTCGAGGCGCTGAGCAAGTAAACGATCGCGCCGAGCGCGACTCAATCGAAAGGCATGGATATGGAACTCGCCATCACCACGCATCCCAGTGCGGAGCGCTACCTCATCGCCGTCGAGGGCGAGATCGACATCTCGAACGCCGACAAGCTCCGCAACGCAATCGATCTGGCTCTCGAGCAGCCCACCGAGCGCGTCGAGCTTGATTTCTCCCAGGTTCCCTATATCGATTCCACGGGCATCGGCGTGCTGGTCGGCGCCGCCCGCCGCGCCTCTGAGCGTGAGCGCGCCCTGTCCATCACGGGCGCCCAGCCGAACGTCCTGCGCGTCGCGCAGCTTTTGGGCGTCGATAAGGACATCAGCATCAGCGCAGCGTAAGGCTTTATCCGTACGGCGACTCGTCGCGGGGCGTGGCGTACGGCGGCGCTATACTTGGAATATTGCCGCTTTGGACGGCGCACGGAGCGCCGCATGGACATTTGAGGAAACTGGGAGGTATCCCGTGCTAGGAATTGGATCGACCGAGCTGGTCATCATCCTGGTCTTTGGCTTCTTGCTGTTCGGTCCCGACAAGCTGCCGCAGATGGGCCGCACCATCGGCCGTGCCCTGCGTCAGTTCCGTGAGACGCAGGAGAAGCTGACCGCCGTCGTCCAGACCGAGGTCGTGGACCCCATGGCCGCCGCTGCCAAGGCCCCCAAGGTGGCTGTTGCCGCAAAGGACGAGGATGCCGACGTCGAGGGCTCCACTGCAACTGAGGAGGCCCCGGTGCGCAAGGAGACCTTTGCCGAGCGCCGTGCCCGCCTGGCCGCCGAGCGCGCCGCCAAGGAGGCCGAGGCCGCTGCGGACGACGCCGAGGACGGCAAGGGCGCTCCCGCCGAGGATGCTCCTGCAGACGATGCTCCCGCTGCCGAGCCTGAGCCCGAGTCCGAGCAGGTGGCCGCGGAGGCTCCCGAACCCGAGGTGCTGACCACCGAGGACCTGTACGCCCGCCGTCCGCGCAAGCGCGCCGCGGCTCCCGCTGCGGAGGCCGAGGCCGCACCTGTCGAGGATGAGTCGAAGGGAGGGGAGCAGTAATGCCCATCGGACCCGCGCGCATGCCGCTCATGGACCATCTCGGTGAGCTGCGCCGTCGCCTCACCATCGTCGTCGTGTCGGTGCTCGCCGCCACCGTCTTCATGTATTTTGCAGCCCCCACGCTGGTTGACATCCTCAAGGACCCGATCAACGGCTCCCTGCAGCCCGGCGAGCAGCTTGCGGTCATGACCTCGCTCGGCGGCTTCTCCATCAAGTTCAACATCGCCATCAAGGTCGCGCTCGCCATGTGCACGCCCATGATCATCTGGCAGATTCTCGCGTTCTTCCTGCCGGCCCTTCGTCCCAATGAGCGCCGCTGGGTTGTCCCCACGGTGCTGGTCGCCACCATGCTGTTCTTCGCCGGCGTCATCTTCTGCTATGCCTTCATCGCGCCGGCCGCCTTTGAGTGGCTGCTCGAGGAGACCCGCTCCATCGGCGCCGCCATGCCCCAGCTCGAGGACTTCATCAACACCGAGCTTCTGCTCATGATCGGCTTCGGCGTGTCGTTCGAGCTTCCGCTCATCGTGTTTTACCTCGCCGTGTTCCACATCGTGCCCTATGCCAGCTTCCGTGCGGCATGGCGCTACGTTTACGTGATCATGCTCGTGGTCTCCGCGTCCATCACGCCCGATGCCTCGCCCGTGACGCTGATCTTCATGTATGCGGTCATGCTGTCTCTGTACGAGGTCTCGCTCATGATCACCCGCTTTGTGGTTGTGGCGCGCGACGGCAAGGCCGGCCTCACTGAGAGCCGCCTGGGCCTCTTCGGCGACGACGAGGACGACGACGAGTAGTCGCACGGCGCGCGCCCAGGCGGGTGGCATATGCCCTGATGGGCAGGATGCACCCGGGCACGTGGCGCGCCCCCAACCGAACGGTCCAAGCTCGACCGAAGCACAATCGCAATGATGTCAAGTACCCGGGATGAGGATCCCGGGTACTTTCTTTTCCGTGTTCGAAATGTAGCCGAAGTCACAGCTCGAAATGTAACCAAAGTCACAAAATCGGGTGCTCGATCGTGACTTTGGTTGCATCTCGGTGACGCGGGGGGGCGGCCGAGCAATGCGAAAGCGGCCGATGGAGGCAAAGGCGGCCGAGCGAGGGCGTTCGTGAGTGGTGCGAGGTGGATCCCTCTGCCGCAGCGTGGGCTTTTAGCGTGAACGGTAGAACTCGTGTACACTGACCCACACTATATATAAATACGTCTGGCGCACTCGCGCCGTACAAAAAGGAGCCCTTGTGAAGCTCGTCGTTGCAGAGAAGAACATCGCTGCGCAGAAGATCGCACAGCTGCTGGCCGACGCCGGCGCGCCGAAGAACGACAAGGTCTATAACACGCAGGTCTACCGTTTCAAGGTCGATGGCGAGGACTGGGTCTCAATGGGCCTGGCCGGTCACATCCTCGCACCGGATTTCCCTGACGAGATTCTTTTCGACAAGAAGATGGGCTGGTACAGCCTGACCGAGGACGGCGAGGTCCTGCCCGCCGGCGTGCCCGACGGCCTCGCCCGCCCGCCGTACGACACCAAGCGCAAGCCCTTCCTTGCCAACGGCATCAACATCAAGGGTTGGAAGGTCGAGAGCCTGCCGTACCTCACGTGGTCGCCGATCATCAAGAACCCCGCGGAGAAGGAGATCATCCGCGTTCTCAAGAACCTCGCCAAAAAGGCCGACGAGGTCATCATCGCCACGGACTTCGACCGCGAGGGCGAGCTCATCGGTTCTGACGCCCTCAACATGATTCGCGAGGTGGCCCCTGAGCTGCCAGCGCGCCGCGCCCGCTACTCCGCCCTCATCAAGGGTGAGGTTACCGAGGCCTTCGCCAACCTGGTCGAGCTCGACCAGGATTTGGCCGACGCCGGCGAGTCCCGCCAGTACATCGACCTCATTTGGGGCGCGGTCCTCACGCGCTACCTCACGCTCGCCAAGTTCGGCGGCTTTGGCAACGTGCGCTCCGCCGGCCGCGTGCAGACTCCTACGCTCGCCCTGGTGGTCGAGCGTGAGCGCGAGCGCATGGCCTTTGTGCCCGAGGATTATTGGCAGATCCGAGGGCTTGGCGAGGCTTCCGACCAAGAGTTCAAGGTCGCCCACACCACGGCGCGCTTCACGGACAAGGCGGCTGCCGAGGCGGCGTTCTCGCACGTCGAGGGCGAGACCGCCGGCACCGTCACCGCTGTGGCTAAGCGCAGTCGCAAGCAGCAGCCCCCAGTGCCGTTCAACACCACCGCGCTGCAGGCGGCAGCGGCGGCTGAGGGCATCAGCCCCGCGCGCACCATGCGCATCGCCGAGTCCCTCTACATGAGCGGTTTCATCTCCTATCCCCGTGTCGATAACACGGTGTATCCCAAGACGCTGGACATCGAGGGCATCGTGCGTGGCCTGGCCTCCGGCACCCCGGCGCTCGCGCCCGTGTGCAAGAAGATCCTCGCCGGCCCGCTCACACCTACGCGCGGCAAGGTCGAGACCACCGACCACCCGCCGATCCATCCCACCGGCCAGGGCGATCCCACCACGCTCGACGGCGGCCAGCTCAAGCTCTACAACCTCATCGCCCGCCGTTTCCTGGCGACGCTCATGGGGCCCGCCACCATCGAGAACACCAAGCTGTCCATCGATGTCGGCGGCGAGCCGTTCGCCGCCAGCGGTGATGTGCTGGTGGAGGCCGGCTTCCGCGAGGCCTACCCGTATGGCCTCAAGCGCGACGAGCAGCTGCCTGCGCTGGCCGAGGGCGATATCATCGACGTGCGCGACATCAAGCTCGAGGCCAAGCAGACCGAGCCGCCCGCGCGCTACAGCCAGGGCAAGCTCGTCCAGGAGATGGAAAAGCGCGGCCTGGGCACCAAGTCGACGCGCGCGAGCATCATCGAGCGCCTGTACGCGGTGCGCTATCTCAAGAACGACCCCATCGAGCCCAGCCAGCTCGGCATCGCCATCATCGACGCGCTCTCGGAGTTCGCGCCGCGCGTCACCACGCCCGACATGACCGCCGAGCTCGATGCCGACATGACCAAGGTCGCCGAGGGCGCCGACACGCAGGAGCACGTGGTGGACCACTCCCGCGCCCTGCTCGCCGGCATGCTCGATGCGCTCATCGAGCACAAGGACGATCTGGGTGAGGCCATTTCCGATGCCGTCACCGCCGACGCCCGCGTGGGCGCCTGCCCCACGTGCGGCAAAGACCTCGTCATGAAGACGAGCGCCAAGACGCGCGGCAGCTTTATCGGCTGCATGGGTTGGCCCGACTGCGATGTAACCTATCCCGTGCCCTCCGGCGTGAAGGTGAGCCCGCTCGAGGGCGAGGCCGCCGTATGCCCCGAGTGCGGCGCGCCGCGCATCAAGTGTCAGCCGTTCCGCCAAAAGGCCTACGAGCAGTGCGTGAATCCCAAGTGCCCCACCAACTACGAGCCCGACCTCAAGGTGGGCGAGTGCCGCGTCTGCGCGGAGGCGGGCCGTCACGGCGATCTGATTGCGCATAAGAGCGAGAAGAGCGGCAAGCGCTTCATCCGTTGCACCAACTACGACGACTGCGGTGTGAGCTACCCGCTGCCCGCTCGCGGCAAGCTCTCCGCCACCGGGGAGGTCTGCGAGCACTGCGGCGCTCCCGTGGTGGTGGTCGAGACGGCCCGCGGCCCATGGCGCATCTGCGTGAATATGGACTGCCCCGGCAAGGAGAAGAAGCCCGTCCGCGGCAAGGCCGCGTCGAAGCCGGGCGCGAAGAAGACGGCTTCGACGGCCAAGAAGACCACTGCCAAGAAGACCACGGCGAAGAAGACGACGGCGAAGAAGGCTGCCGCCGAGAAGACCGCGACCGAGAAGGCGTAAAACATGAGTTCTCGAGGCCTGTTCATAACGGTTGAGGGGATCGACGGCTGCGGGAAGTCCACGCAGGCGCGGCTCATCGCGGCGGCGCTCGAGGCTGCGGGGCACGACGTCTTGCGCCTGCGCGAACCGGGTGGCGTCAAGATCTCTGAGCAGATCCGTGCCATCCTGCTCGACCCCGCAAACGCCGAGATGGGCGATGTGTGCGAGCTGCTGCTGTATGAGGCCGCCCGCGCCCAGCTCGTGCATCAGGTGATCAGGCCGGCGCTCGCCGCCGGCAAGACGGTGGTCTGCGACCGCTTCTACGATTCCACCACGGCGTACCAGGCCTTTGCCGATGGCTTGGACCGCAACATGGTGTCTCAGGCAAACGAGCTCGCGGTGGACGGTTGCCGTCCCGACCTCACGCTCGTGTTCGACCTGCCGGTCGAGGACGCCCTGCGCCGCCGTTCCGGCCGTGAAGCCGAGGACCGCCTCGAACTCAAGGGTCTGGAGTTCCAAGAGCGCGTTGCCGCGGGTTTCCGCGCGGTTGCCGCCGATGAGCCAGATCGCGTGAAGCTGATCGATGCCGGCGAATCCATTGCCGAGGTGTTCTCCGGTGTTGCTGCCGAGCTCCGATCGGCCGGCCTGTCCATGTCCGAGGATGATGCTGCCGCGGCGCTGCAGACGTGTCAGGGGAAGTGCTAGCCATGTTCGACCGCGTCGCCCCCAACAGCCTGCTCGCCAAGCTCGATACGCAGCCGCGTGTGCGCGACTTCCTCGCTCGTGCGGTGACGAGCGGCCGTGCGAGCCACGCCTATCTGTTCCTCGGCTCGCCGGGTTCCGGCAAGCTCGATGCCGCCTGGGCGCTGGCCCAGGCGCTTCTGTGCGGCGAAGATGGCGTCTCGGGTGCCTGCGCCTCCTGTGATGACTGCGGCCGTGTTGCCCGCCGCACCCATCCGGACGTGCATTACTTCGCGCCCGAATCCGCCACGGGCTACCTTATCGCGCAGACGCGCGAGTTGCTCGAGGATGTGGCGCTCGCGCCCATCCGTGCCAAGGCTAAGGTCTATATCGTCGACCGCGCCGAGCAGCTGCGCGCCAACACCGCTAACGCGTTGCTCAAGACGCTTGAGGAGCCGCCCGCCGGAGTGACGTTCATCCTGCTCGGCTCGAGTGCCGATGTCATGTTGCCCACGATCGTGTCGCGCTGCCAGTGCGTGCCGTTCCGCCCGCTCTCGCTCGAAGACGCCGCCACGGCCGTCGAGCACGCCACCGGCCTGCCCGCGGGCAAATGCCGTATGGCCGTCGCGGTTGCCGGCAGTCCCGCCCGCGCGGTCGAGTTCCTCAAGAGCGGCGACCGCCAGGCAGCCCGCCGTGCCATGGTGCGCGCCGTGGACTTGCTCGCCCATGCCGACGAGGCCGACATCCTGGCCGCCGCCAAGGACCTCATGGGTGCGATCAAGGCGCCGCTCGCCGAGGTTAAATCGACCCAGCAGGCGGTCCTGGAGCAAAATCAGGACTATCTCTCCCGTGGTGCTTTAAAGCAGCTGGAAGACCGCAACAAGCGCGAACTGAACGCCCGTGAGCGTTCGGGTATCATGGAGGCTCTGGCGAGCGTTCGCTCCCTGCTGCGCGATGCCCTGGTTCGCCTCGCATCTGAGTCGGAGCCCGTCGTGAACGAGGACGTTTCCGACGTCGTCGAGCGCATCGCCGCCCGCGCCACGGTGACCGGCGTCGCCCGCGCGCTCGATGCCGTTTCGAGCGCCGAGGCCCGCATCGCCAGAAACGTCACACCCCAGCTGGCCATCGAGGCCATGCTGTTCGATATCAGGAAGGCACTGCAATGCCCGTAGTCGTACCTGTCAAATTTGCGTTCGCCGCGCACGAGCTGTGGTTCGATCCACGCGACCTGGACATCCTCGCTGGCGATCACGCCATCTGCACCACCGAACGCGGCACCGAGATCGGCCTCGTGACGGCCGATCCGTTCGAGGTGCATCCCGAGGAGCTCGCCGCCCCGCTCAAGCCCGTCGTGCGCATTGCCACCGACGCCGACCTCGATCGCGCTGACGACCTGGCCGACGCCGGCGAGGACGCCATGTTCGATTTCCGCCGTCTGGTGGAGAAGAACGGTCTGGACATGAAGCCTGTGGGCGTCGAGTACCTGTTCGGCGGGGAGAAGGCCGTCTTCTACTTTGCCGCTGAGGACCGCGTGGACTTCCGCCAGCTCGTCAAGGACCTGTCCGCCCACTTCCACGTCCGCGTCGACATGCGCCAGATCGGCGTGCGCGACGAGACCCGCCTGCAGGGCGGCTACGCGACCTGCGGCCAGGAGCTGTGCTGCACCCGTTTCGGCGGGCAGTTCGAGCCCGTCTCCATCCGCATGGCCAAGGAGCAGGACCTGCCGCTGAACTCCGCCAAGATCTCGGGCGTGTGCGGTCGCCTTATGTGCTGCCTGCGCTACGAGTTCGAGGCCTACAAGGATTTCAAGAGCCGTGCCCCCAAGAAGAAGACCCTCATCGACACGCCGCTGGGCAAGGCCCGCATCGTGGAGTACAACACCCCGCGCGAGCAGCTGGTGCTGCGTCTGGAGAACGGCAAGGTCTTCCGCGTCGACCTTGCCGATATGACGAGCACCGAGGAGAACAAGCAGCGCTGTGAGGCACAAGGGTGCTCCTGCCGTCCCGACTGCGTGACGCGCGATGTCCTCGAGCGTCTCGAGTCGCCCGAGCTCGCCCTCGCCCTCATGGAGCTCGACCGCAAGAACGGCGTCGACGTGGGCGACGGCCTGGACACGGCCGATCGCATCGTCGCCTCCGGTCCCACGCCGCGCCGCAAGCGCATGCGCGAGGAAGAGGCCGCCAAGTTCGAGCAGGGCGGCTCTGGCCGTCGTAGTCGCAAGGGCGCTCCCTCCAAGGGCCGTTCCCAGGACGCTGAGGAGGAGCAGGCGCCGCAGCAGTCGCGTCGTCATCGTCGTCGCGCCGGCGCTGCCGAGCAGGCGGTGCCGCAGGCCGCCGAGGCAAAGGCCCCGCGCACGGATGCGGACTTCGAGCCCGCGCAGCCCTCGCGCCGCCGCCGTCATCGCGCCGGCGCGGCCCCCGCGCCCACAGCCGGCACCCCGCATGAGGCTGCTTCTCCCGCCGAAGACGCGCCGGTGAAGAGCCGTCGCCGCAAGCACACCCCCTCTGGCACGGAGGCCGCATCCGGCGAGGGCAAGCGCCGTTCCCGTCCCCGCAAGCCCGAGACGCCTTCTGTCGCCGACCAGATCGCCGAGGGCGAGGTCAAGATCCAGCGTCGTCGCCCGGGTGACGGTGGCGGTGCCAAGTCGCGTCCCGCGACCGATGGCCCTGCCCGTTCCGGTTCCGATGATGCCGAGGGCGCTTCCAAGAAGCGTCGCCGTCGTCGCAGCCGCAAACCCAAGCAGGACGGCGGAGACGCCGGCGCGTCCGCCGAGTAGCCCGTGCGCGCGCCTCGTTTTCAGGCCGCATCCGCATCGGACGTCGAGCCCCTTCCCGCATCTGCGGGGAGGGGCTTTTTCACGTCGGTTGGAAATGGGGCAGAAAAAACGGGTCGCGGTTCCGTCGGGGCGCTGATTGAGGCCGCCCTCGAATTGATCTCGCCCACGAGGTGCGCCGGCTGCGAGCGACCGGGAGAACTCATCTGCTCGGCATGCGAGAATGCCATGCAGGTCATAGACCCTGCTCGCTCCTGTCTGCACTGCGGCGCGCCCTTCGGGGCCATGGTGTGCACGGAATGCGTGGGAGCGAAGACCGATCTCGATCGCTGCTTGGCTGCCGCCGTGTTCGATGGGCCGGTCGGTCGCATCGTCCGCGCGTACAAGGACGGGGGCGAGCGCCGCCTGGCCGCCGAGATCGGCCGCATCATGCTCGGCGCGGCCGTGCGAGCGCAGCGCGAGGCGCCCGGGCGATATGGAGGGCTGCTCGTCCGCGCGGACGCGGTGGTGTTCGTCCCCGCCACGGCTTCGGCCTTCCGCCGTCGCGGGTTCGACCACATGGAACTCATCGCGCGGCATCTGAGTGGGCGCTCGGACATTCCCTTGCTGGATGCCCTGGTCAAGCACGGCTCATCCGACCAGCGCGAACTCGGCCGCGCCGACCGCCTGGCCGAGGCCCTCGGCGCCTACGAGGTCGTACTTCCCGTGAGGGGCAAGCGCATTTTGCTGATCGACGATGTCATCACCACGGGCGCGACCATGTCCGCGGCGGCATCGGCACTCAAGGCCGCGGGTGCCTCGCGCGTCGACGGTCTCGCGTTCGCCCGCGTATGGGGTTGAGGCGATGGGCCGCGGGGGGATCGCCATCCCGTTTCCCACAGGATGGCTGTCGCCGTGCGATGGGACGGGCGATTGTGCCCGCACCCGTGCGCAATCTGCACGTTACCTGCGGTATAATGCCCCGAAGTTCCTCCCAGGCTGTGGTTGCGGGTGCGCGCGGGCCATCGGTTCGTCGCGCTCCTCAGTCCAAGACAGACGCGGTCGAAGGGATCCACGTAAGCCGTCGCGTGCGCGCGAGGGCGATCATGGCGCGTCCTAGAAGTAAGTCGCACCGCCCGTCGCTACTTTTTTGAGGCAATACGTGCCTCGCGGGCGAGCGGGTTAGTCGTGATACCGCCGCGGCGGTACGAGCAAACGCCCCGGTGCGCAAGTGTGGGGTCAAAAACCAGGTCAGCTGGGGGGATCGTGATAGCTGCCGTCCGCGCGCCCGTGCGCGGGCGTTCGGGGTGCCGGCCGCAGGGGCCGCAAGGAGAGTGGGGGAGTGCCGAGATGATCGGTCGCAAGTTCGTTGCAGGTCGCAAAGGTATGGTCGGCCTGGTTGCGTTCGCATGCGCGATGACGATGGGCCTGTCGGGTTGTTCGCTGACCACGCCCACGCGCGCCGAGGTCGAGCCCGAGCCCGTCAAGGCGACTCTTGGAGCAGACGACCTTATTGAGGACGGTGTCCTCACCGTTGCCATGGACATGACCGACGCCCCCCAGGCCATGACGGACCACGAGGGCAAGCCGAGCGGTTACTACGCCGATATCGCCCGCCTGCTCGCCGAGCGCATGGGCCTCGACCTGCGCGTCGTTTCCTCCGCCGACGTCACGGGCTCGCTTTCCAAGGGCAAGGCCGACCTCTATATCGGAGCCCGTACCGGCGAGGACGGTGTCGTCGAGAGCGGCGTCCTGGTACAAAACGCCTCCTCCATCTTTGCCAAGTCGGCCGATGGTTCGCGTGAGGTCCCCACGGTTTCGGCAACCACCCTGCAGGGTGCCGTCGTCGCCGTCCAGTCCGATTCCGCCGCGCAAGATGCCATGGACTCCGCGGGCATCGACACCACCCTCAAGACCAAGTCGAACGTGAACGAGTGCTTCGAGGCGCTTGCGGACGGCGAGGTCGACTACGTCGCCTGCGACTCCACCGCCGGCGCCTACCTGGCCCGCGCCTATCCCGGCACCGTGTTTGTGGGTACCATCGCCCCGATGGTCTCTTACGACGCCATCGCCGCTTCCGGTACGGATCTTGCCGATCAGGCGATGGGGATTCTCGAAGACGCCCTGTCCGACGGCACGCTCGAGGCGATTTTCCGCCTGTGGTACGGCGACCTGCCCTTCAGCCTCGACGATCTCGCGCTTGATGGCGTGACGTTCGAGCAGGAGGCCCCCGAAAACGAGGAAACCCCCGCTTCTGAGGGCGAATCGGGCGAGCCTGCACAGTCCGACAGCCTGAACTCTCTGGGCTAGGCCCGACTTTCTCCGTTACCCGTTCGCGCCCATGCAGCGCATGGGAATTCGGCGGTCGGTTCGGACGCTCCAGCGAACGGGAGCACAATTTCCCCACGTGTGTCTTCATCCAACTTGGGTACAACAGCTGTACGAGTACTATCCCCGGATAGATTGGAGCCACGTATGGAAATCAAGGTCTCCGGTCGCAAGACCACGGTCACCGATGCTCTGCGTGCGCATGTCGATGAGAAGATCGGCGAAGCCCTCAAAGTGTTCGACATCGAGCCCATGACCGCCGATGTCGTCCTGCGCTATGAGAAGAACCCCTCCAACCCCAACCCCGCCATCGTCGAGGTCACGGTCCGCGCCCGCGGTTCGGTGATCCGCGTGGCCGAGCATGGTGCGGACATGTATGCCGCGATCGACCTCGCCGCTGAAAAGGTGACGCGCCAGCTCCGCAAGTTCAAGACGCGCGTGGTCGACAACCGTCAGCAGGGTCTGTCCGCCGCCGAGGTCGCCCCTGTCGAGCCCGTCGCCGATCTGGCCGACCTGCTGCTCCCCGAGGATGAGGACGACCAGCTCGTGCGTGTCAAGGAGGTTGAGCTCACCCCCATGACCGATGAGGAAGCGCTCGTTCAGACCGATCTGATCGGCCATGACTTCTACGTGTTCGAGAACAGCGTCACCGGCCTGGTCAATGTGGTGTATCACCGTAAGAATGGTGGATACGGCATCATCAAGCCCAAAATCGAGGTCGAGGGCGAGTAAAATAGCGTCCATTGCATGATCTGGATGGCGGCCATCCCATGTGGGTGGCCGCCTTGTTGTATTGAGGAGCGTCCATGGGCAACATCACCGCCTCGTACGAGGTCCCGCGCATGTGCCGCATCGTCATTGATACCTGTGCCGATCTCACCCCCGAGATCGCGGCCACACTCGAAGTGGATATCTTGGGATTCCCCTACATCCTCGATGGCGTCGAGTACACCGACGACATCTGGAGCACCATCACCCCTTCGGAGTTCTACGACAAGCTGCGTGAGGGCTCCAAGGCCTCGACCTCGGCGATCTCGATCGGTCAGTACCTCGAGTTCTTCACCAAATGCGCCGAAGAGGGCACGCCCACGGTGTATCTGTGCTTCACGAGCGCGCTCTCCTCAAGCTACAACTCCGCCTGCCATGCGGCCGAGCAGGTGCGCGCCGATCATCCCGATTTCGAGCTCTACGTGGTGGACAACGCGCTGCCCTGCGCGTGCGGTGAGTTGCTCGCCATGGAGGCCGTGCGTCAGCGCGCGGCCGGTCTGAGTGCGCGCCAGCTGGCCGAATGGGCCAATGAGGCAAAGACCTACATCCACGGTTACTTCACCCTGGACAGCCTCGATGCGCTCTCCGCTGGCGGACGTATCCCGCCTGCGGCGGCGTCCCTCTCCTCCAAGCTCGATATCAAGCCCGAGCTGTCCTTCGACCTGGCCGGGGCCCTTTCGCTCATCGGCGTGAACCGCGGCCGCAAGAAGGCGCTCAAGTCGCTTATCAAGTCATTCACCGAGAACTACGAGTTCGACCCGACCCTGCCGCTCGCCATTGTCTCCTCCGACGCCGAGAAGGATGCCGATTGGCTCGAGGCTGCCGTTCGCAAGGAGCCCGGCTGTGCGGACCTCACCATCCTGCGCGGTTCGGTGGGCCCTACGATCGGCTCGCATGTCGGACCGGGTATGGTCGCCCTTATCTTCTGGGGTAAGAACCGCTCGGAGAAGATCTCCCTGACCGACCGCATCGCCAGCCGCGTCCGCGGGGAATAGCGAGCACCGGGGTCGGTCCACCTGGCTCCGGCGGTGGCATCCGCCATCGTCGTCCATTCGTCGAACAAACGTCAAAAGGAGCGTTGCATATGGCAAGCAAGAACCTCAAGATCGCCTTCATCGGCACCGGCATCATGGGCGCACCCATTGCCGGCCACATCATGGACGCGGGCTACGAGCTCACCGTCTACAACCGCACCAAGGAAAAGGCCGCCGACCTCATCGAGCGCGGCGCCGCCTGGGCCGATTCCGTCGCCGAGGCCGCCAAGGACGCCGACGTGGTCTTTACCATGGTCGGCTTCCCCACGGATGTGGAGGAGGTCTACCTGGCGGGCGAGGGCCTGCTGGCCTCTGCCAAGGATGGTGCCTACCTCATCGACCTCACCACCAGCGCGCCCGAGCTCGCCCGCGATATCGCCGGCGCCGCCGAGGTGTGCGGCAAGCACGCCTTCGACTGCCCCGTGACGGGCGGCGAGTCCGGTGCCATCGCCGGCACCCTCACGGCCATCATCGGCGCTACCGAGCGCGATATCGAGCCCGTCCGCGAGGTGCTCGAGACCTTTACCTCCAAGATCTGCTGCTTCGGCGGTGCCGGCAAGGGCCAGGCCGCGAAGCTCTCCAACCAGGTCGCCCTGGCGAGCGCCATGGTAGGCATGGCCGACGCCCTCTCCTTTGCTCAGCAAAACGATCTCGACGTCGAGCAGGTGCGCGAGATGATCTGCTCCGGTACGGGCAACTCCGGCGCCATGCAGCAGCTCGCCCCTAAGGCGATCGACGGCGACTACAAGCCCGGCTTCCTGGTCGAGCACTTCCTCAAGGACCTGGGCTTGGCGCTCACGGTCGCCGAGGAGAAGGAGCTCGCCCTGCCCGGCGCCGATACCGCGTTCACCCTGTATGACATGCTCGACGCCATCGGCGGCGGCCGCATGGGCACCCAGGCCATCACTCTGCTGTACCAGGAGGAGGCCGAAGCCGTCGCCGCGGGTCTGGATTGGTCGCTTTACGCGGCCCAGCACGAGCACGACGATGAGTGCGATTGCGGCTGCGGTCACGACCATGGCCACGATCACGGCGAGGACCACGAGTGCTGCTGTGGTGGCCACGGCCACGGCGAAGACCACGAGTGCTGCGGTGGCCACGGTCACGGCGAGGGCCACGAGTGCCATTGCGGTCACCATCACGAGGGGTAAGCGGGCATGCCGGCTAACTGGGTCTACATCATCACCTATGTCATGGTGTTCGGCTTTGCCGTCTACATCGGTTTTCTGATCGGTCAGGAACTGGGCCGTCGCTACCTCGTCACCGCGCGCGCCTACTGGGCCGCCAATATCGGAGGCCTCGTCGTGGTCGTGCTGGCAGTTGCGCTCATTCCCGCCATGATGATCCAAATCATCTTGATGGGCGTCTTGGCCGGGTACATCGCCGGCCTCAAGATGGGCTTCGGCGAATCTTCGGGCCCCTGGAAGTGGCTCGATAACTTCATGGACGTCAACAAGCGCCATCGAAAGGTTGCCGAGAAGGGTACCGGCGAGGCGTATCGTCGCCGTCGCAAGACCGGAGAGGCCGCCCCCGACCTGATTTCGATCGACGAGAAGGGCTCTGCGGGTTCGCCCTCAAGGCAGTCCCGCGACGCCTAAAAACAACACCCCGAGCGCCCGCGGACTTTCCGCGGGCGCACTCGGATGGGGCCCGCGGGCGGCGGTTGCGCCCAGAGCTCGCCCCAGGCCTCTCGACCGTGCACATTTGCCCTGGACCGATGGGCCCGTCCATACGATAATTCGGATGTTCGCCGCAAGAGAAAGATAAGAGGTACGCACCCATGGCAGAAGAGAACCTTGTCGAGCTTTCCCCCGAGGAGGCCGCCCGCCTCGCGAGCGTCGAGAACAGTGCCGACGCCCTGTCCGCCCTCATCGAGGACCTGTCCAGCTCGAGCCGTCGCACGCGCCAGCTCGCCGGACGCGTGGTGAACCTGCTCGCCGAGCGCGAGCCCGATCTGCTCGCCCCCTTTATCGAGCAGCTGGTGGACGCCCTGTATCGCCCGGAGGCCCAGACCCGCTGGGAGGTGCTCGACGCATTGACGCTGCTCGTTCCCGAGCATGCCAAGGAGTGCGGCGCCGCGTACGAGGGCGCCGAGGCCGCCCTGTTCGATGAGATTTCGGCCCCGCTGCGCTTGTCCGCCTTCCGTTTCCTCGTGGTGTGGGGTGCCACGGAGCGCCGCCGCTCCGAGAAGGTGTGGCCCATTATCGACGAGGCCATCCAGTGCTATCACGGCGATCTTGAGTACCGCGATATGCTCGCGCTGCTCTTCTCCTTCGCGCATGGCCAGATCTCGGGTTCCGTGGCCGCCGAGCTGGCCGGCCGTCTCCAGTTCGATGCCGAGAACGGCAAGGGCAGCTACCTGCGCGTCCGCTCGCGTGAGATTTACGACGCGCTGGTCAAGCGCTTCAAGCTCGACAACCCGCAGAAGAAGGTACGCGCCAAGAAGAGCGATGCCGAGGACGAAGACGAGGAGTAACTCATGGCCCACGACGTTGTACTGATCCCCGGTGACGGCATCGGCCCCGAGATCACAAGCGCGATGCGCCGCGTGGTCGAGGCAACTGGTGTCCAAATCAACTGGAATGTTCAGAACGCCGGTGCCGGCGTGATGGATGAGTACGGCACGCCGCTGCCCGAGCATGTGCTCGAGGCTGTGCGTTCCACCAAGGTTGCCATCAAGGGCCCCATAACCACGCCGGTGGGCACGGGCTTCCGCAGCGTCAATGTCGCCCTGCGTAAGGAGTTCGACCTGTATGCCTGCGTGCGCCCCTGCCTTTCCCAGCCCGGCGACGGCTCGCGCTACCGCGACGTCGACCTGGTGATCGTGCGCGAGAACACCGAGGACCTCTACGCGGGCATCGAGTTCGACGAGGGTGCGCCCGAGGTCGTGAAGCTCGCCGAGCTCGTCGAGGCATCTGGTCAGAAGCCCTTCGCCTCCGATTCGGCTATTTCCATCAAGCCGATCTCCATCGAGCGTTCGCGCCGTATCGTCGAGTACGCGTTCGAGTACGCCCGTCGCTGCGGTCGCAAGAAGGTCACGTGCGTGCACAAGGCCAATATCATGAAGGCGACCGACGGTCTGTATCTGCGCGTGGCGCGCGAGGTGGCTGAGCGCTATCCCGATATCGAGTTCAACGATAAGATCGTGGACGCCACGTGCATGGGCCTGGTTCAGGAGCCCCGCGATTTCGATGTGCTCGTATGCCTGAACCTGTATGGCGACATCGTGAGCGACCTGTGCGCCGGTTTGGTGGGCGGTCTTGGTATGGCGCCCGGTGCCAATATCGGCACGGACGCGGCGATCTTCGAGCCCACGCACGGCAGTGCGCCCGATATCGCGGGTAAGGACATCGCCAATCCCACGGCCGAGATCCTTTCCGCCGCGATGATGCTCGACCACTTGGGCGAGGTCGATGCCGCCGAGCGCATCCGCGCGGCTGTTCGCGCCACGCTCGCCGAGGGGACGTGCGTCACCGGGGATGTGCAGCGCGCGCTTACCGGTAGCACCGAGGGTGCTGCGGGGACGCAGGATTACGCCGACGCGGTCATCGCGCACCTTTCGTAGCCGGATGTGTAATTGGGGACGGGTGCATTTTACACATGAGGTGTGACTCTTCCCTTTTGCGCCGATCCGCGGTATCGATGCGCGCGGCGTCGCACTGGGGCATCACATTGTGCAATTAAGCAAACCTTAACGGGGATGCGCTCGTTTTGAGGCGTATCCCCGTTTATTTTTGGGTATCGTATCGGCTTGATACGACAATCCGCCAGGTAAGGTGAAGGGAGCGGACCGCATGGGTCTGATCATGAAGAAGGACGATTCCGAGGATAACGAGTACATCGACGGGATCGAGGTCGTCGGCCGCGGCGAGGGCCCGAACGGCGATGATGAGGTCGAGCACGTGGAAATTCACGAGGGCCTGACCGCCGAGGACATTTCCGGCAAGACGGCGGCCGCCGAGGCCGAGCGTGAGCTCGAGGCCGATCCCGAGCTGTTGGATGCCGACGCCGAGGACGCCGGTGCCGCCGACGCCGGCGAGGCCCCCGCCAAGTCCGAGCCCGAGGGCGTGGAGGACTCCGATCCCGCGGCAGACGCCTCTGCGGACTCCTCTACCGCCGCACCTGCCGTCACGCCGCGTGCGGCGCGCCCGAAGAAGACGCGCATGCAGCGAGCAATGATGGGCAAGCACAAGTACTTCATCGCCGGCGCGCTCGCCGCCGTGATCGTTGCCGGTGTTTCCGGTTACTTCCTTGGTTCCGGCGGCTTTGGCTCCAAGGGCGTGAGCGCTCCCGTTTTTGCCGAGAGCGAGCTCGACGCGACGGTCGCAACCTGGAAGTTCAAGGGGGGCTCGCACAAGATCAGCGCCCGCGAGGCCATCGAGAGCCAGTACAGCCTCGACAGCGTGAAGGACGAGGACGGCAACTACCCCGCTCCTTCCGCTGACGCGGTTCTTTCCTATGTGCGCAACCGCATCCTGTTGGAGGAGGCGTCCAAGCAAGGCATCGAGCTGAGTGATGAAGATCTTTCTTCCTCTGCCGAGGCCTCCCTGGGCACCTCCGACTTCTCCGCTATCGCCGATCAGTACGGCGTGAGTGAGGATCAGGCAAAGCAGATCGTGCGTGAGCAGGGCACCATCCAAAAGCTGTATCAGAGCGTGATGGACGACGCGCCCGCCATGCCCAAGGCCCCCGTCGAGCCCGAGAGCGGCGACGAGAACGAGGCCAAGGCCGAGTACGCCGCCTATATCATCGATCTGGCTGGTAAGGAGTGGGATGCCGAGACTGGCACCTGGGCTAAGCTCGACGGCGCTTACGCCACCGCGCTCGCCGGCGAGGAGATCACTCCCGAGTCTGCGACCTATGCCCAGGCCCAGAAGGCCTATGCCGTCGCGTATCAGCAGTACATGCTCGAGTCGCAGGGCGCGAACGCCAAGTGGACGTCCTATGTCAACGAACTCTTCGGCGAGGCTGATGTCGAGCTCTTTGGCCTGTATGCCTAAGATGCTCGGTCGCTGGCGCTAGCCGCGCGCGCCGGCTGCATGCGCTGCTGCGTCTCGAGGTCTGGTCGCGATGTGCAGCGCTGTTGCAGCCTGGCAATTTACGACCGTAACCGCCCGCCGCGCCCGCCGTTTTGGTCGCGATGCGCCATGCTGCGACAGCCTGGCACATCGCGACCATTTTTTGTGCCGAATTTACGCGCTGGACCTGCGTGTTGTGACGCCCAGCTCGTCATCGGGGCCGCTCACGGGTTGCGCCTGTCGCAAACGGGTGACTTGCTATGCTGGAGAAGTGCCTGTGGGGGAGGGACTCGACCCGCCTCCGGCTTATGCAAGGAGAAAGGACGGTCGTCATGGACGAGACGTTTGAGAAAGTCGCCGCATGGTGCAAGCCGACCATGGAGCATCCGCTCGCCATCGTGCTGGGCAGCGGTCTGGGCTCGCTGGGTGAGCGCGTTCGCGTGGTGCGCCACATCCCGTACAGCGATATCGACGGGTTCCCCACGGAGGCGATTCCCGTCGAGGGCCATAGCTTCACGGTTCTCGTGGGTGAGCTCGACGGCGTGCCCGTGGTGGTGTATCCCGGTCGCGTGCACATGTACCAGGGTTACGACGCCCTGCAGGTGACCTCGCTCGTGCGGCATGCTCACAAACTTGGATGCCGAAGCATCGTGTTGAGCTGCGCTACCGGCGCGGTGGGCGCCATCGCTCCCGGTACCGTCGGCATCATCACCGATCAGATCAACCTCACCGGGCGCAACCCGCTCGCATCGCCCGCGGGCGTTGCCGCGGCCGGCCTGGACAGTCCGTTTGTCTCGATGGCGGGGGCCTACTCCCCGTATCTCTCCGGCCTGGCGCGCGAGGCTGCGTCCGAGCTTGGCATGGAGCTCGCAGAGGGTGTGTACGCCGGCCTCCTCGGTCCCAGCTACGAGACGCCCGCCGAGATCCGCATGCTCGGCACGCTCGGTGCCGATTACGTGGGCATGTCGACCGTGTGCGAGGCCATCATGGCCCGCGCCATGGGGATGGAGGTGCTCGGAATCACGCTCGTCACCAACAAGGCCGGCTGTCCGGGCGAAAGCCACGCAAAGGTGCTGGGCGCCGCCGACGCCGCCGCCGAGGCAATGCAGGCCCTTGCCCTCGCCACGATCCGCCGTATCGGTGCATAAGCGCGTGGAGAAGAGTTTTTCTAACCGTGCGTTAGGCACTTGCGCGGGAGCGCATTTCCACGTACTATAGACAATCGTCGGAACGGCTCAGTCCGCTCCGCCATGGAGTCGCCAGCGTAGCTCAGTTGGCAGAGCACCGCTCTCGTAAAGCGGGGGTCACCGGTTCGAGCCCGGTCGCTGGCTCCATCGAAATTAGCAGGTCAGGGGGTATAAATCCTCTGACCTGTTTTGTTTTCCAGCGCCTCTGTCGCCCTCTGGAGGGGCGAAATGGGGGTGAAATATATTTCTAAGACAATTTTTCGGGAATTCTCGGATTCACATGTCCTTCATCTCCGGAAAGCGGTTTTCAACGCTTTCCACAGCCGAAGGGCTTTGCACCCTGCCCGTAGGCTGTGGGAAGGGTTGAAAACCGTCGGGAGAAGCAACTGCCATAACAAATAATTTCAAGCGGGTTTCGATGGTCCCGCGAGCTTCAAATCGAAGGGGGCTCAGCGGGCTCTGATTGTGTGAGGGCAGTACGTTTTGTCGCTTCGCACTCTGATTATTTCGTCCACGATGATGGCCGCCCTGCTCTCTGGTGGGATGTGCGGAAAGTGGGGATAGACATCCGGGCTCTATCCGGGGCCTGTGATGTTGTAGGTGAACTTGTGCTCGCATGGGAACAAATCTAACTATAGACTAGTCTCTAACAACCGCTCTACCTGCTGACTTAGCGCTGTGATAGACTACCATTACAACTAATTAGTCTATTCTCTAGTCTATGGAGGGTCCCATGATCAGACAGCTGTCGGAGATGCCCTCTCTCATCCGTTCCTTGCTTTCGGACGTGGAGACCGAGGTCGTCGAATATAAGGAGGCGAAGCGCGGCTACGATTTCGAGAAGATCGGCAAGTACTTCTCGGCGCTCAGCAACGAGGCAAACCTTCGGAATGCCGAATGCGGCTGGCTCGTCTTCGGGGTGACCGACAAGAGGGGGGTATGCGGCACCGCCTATCGTAAGGAGGACCACTGGCCGAGCATCGGCCTTCGAAGCTTGAAACGCGAGATCGCCGAAAACCTAAACAACGGTCTCACTTTCGAGGAGGTCTACGAGTTCGACATTGACGGCAAGCGCGTCGTGGCGTTCCAGATTCCGCCCTGCGAATTTGCATCACCGACGACGTGGCGCGGCGTCCCCTGGTCTCGGGAGAACGAATCCCTGGTCGAGATGCCCCGGTTCAAGCTTGAGGCGATCTGGGGGCAGTCGCGACCAGACTGGTCGAAGCGCGCCTCGTTTGAGGCGGGCTTCGACGATCTCGACCCTGATGCGGTTCGGATCGCCTGCGAGCGCTATGTGGAGAAGTACGCGCCCAAGCAACCTGCAATCAAGTCGCTGGATGAGGAGGAGATGCTCCGCAAGATGGGCTTCCTCGTGCATGGGCGCGTTACAAACGCCGCGCTCGTGCTTCTCGGCCGCCCCGAGTCGACCGTCTTCCTGGGCGGCGCGGCGCCGAGGATCACCTGGACGCTCTACGCCCCGGACGGGCGCGTGGAGGCGTACGAGCATTTTGACCCGCCGTTCATCCTCCAGGTCGACAGGGTGTTGGGGAAGATCAGGAACGAGCGGTACCGGTACTTCGACAAGCAGGCCACGCTGTTTCCTACCCCCGCCAACAAGTACGATTCCGAAATCATCCGCGAGCTCCTGCACAACGCCATCGCGCACCAGGACTACAGGAACTCCGGTAAGATTAACGTCCTCGAGTACGGGGACCGACTCGTGTTCAAGAACGAGGGCACCTTTATCCCGGGAACGATCGAGAAGGCAATCGAGCCCGGGTACAAGCCGCCGTACTATCGAAATCGCCTGCTCGCAGATGCGATGGTCGACACGGAGATGATCGACCAGAACGCCATCGGCATCAGGAACGTCTACGAGATTCAGCGCGATAGGATGTTGCCGCTGCCCACCTATGACCTCTCCGAGCCCGGTCGCGTCGCGGTCACAGTCTATGGAAGGGTCCTAGACGAGAGATACACGCGCCTGCTTGCGGCGGAGCCAGAGATGGACCTCGAGACGGTGTTCATGCTCGACCTCGTCCAGAAAGGAAGCCCCATAACGCAGGGGCAAGCGAGGGCGCTTCGCGGAAGGGGCCTCGTCGAGGGGCGCTACCCGAAGCTCACCCTCTCGTCCAGGGTGGCGGGAATCATCGGCACCCACGAGGAATACGTGAGACAGAAGGGCCTCGACACGAGCATATGCAAGGAGCTTGTCGTCAAGCTTCTCCGCACTCGTTCTTGCACGCGAGCGGAGATTATCTCGGCGATATCGCACGCGCTGCCGGAGGATATGGGTGATGCGCAACGAAAGAAGCACGTGAGCTACCTGCTCCAGGAGCTGCGCAAAGAGCACCGCATCCGACCGGAGGGCCCGAGGGGGAGCGCACGATGGACCATAGACGAATAGACCAGGGAACAAGCTAATCAGCCTGTACTCTTGTCTATTGTGAAGCCGGTAATCGGAAGGCCCCGTAAGCGGCGACTGAAAGCGACGTGAGCGTCGCAAAGGGGTTGGAGCCGTCCAACCGACGAGCCTCAAGCCCCTTGCAAAAGCATAGAGTCGGCAATATGAAGTGCACACCGCTTGGATCCTTTCCGGCACAGCCAAGAGCCCAGGCGGTTGGAGGAACAGTGAATTTTACTCAGATAGAGTACCTAAAAGCCGTTATTGAGTACGGAGGGGTCCGAAAGGCCTCGGCGCATTTAAACATCACTCCGCAAGCCATTTCCTCTTCAATTCACAAGCTTGAGCGGGAACTTGGTTGTGCGCTGTTTGAGAGAAATGCGTTGGAGCTTCACCCCACCAGTCTCTGTCTGCATGTCGCGGAGCGAGCCAATACCATCCTCATCATCCAGCAAGAGCTAAAAGAAATGGCAAAAGCCAACTCTGGAGGTTTTCCAGCAGAGAAACATTTCAGATTGTACGTTCCCGGCCTAAATGGGCGCGGAGATTTGTTTGATGATGAAATGTACGAATCCTTCTCAGTTCAGAATTCCGCCGTTCATCTTGACGTTTGGGCACAGTCGAGCGACTCTTGCGAAGCAGCGCTGATGTTAGATCTTGCCGATTCCGCCGTCACATTCGAGCGAGATAAAAACATCAACATCGATTACCGAGAGATCGGACTCATACCCCTCGTTGTCCTTTGCTCTGTCGACAACCATACTGTTCCCCACGACGCTATTCTCCCGGAGCAGCTATCTGACAGCCTTATCGCGATGCCAATCAATCTGTCCGTCTGCCTCCGATCGTTTTTGAGGAGAAGCAGTTTTGATATAACGACGCTTCCCCTGAGAAACACCGGATACGGAATGGATGACCAGCTTGAATTCATTCATGACGGAGGACTTATCCTTGCTTTGGAAAATGCGCCGCTAGCCAAAGCGCCCAATGTCCGGACCGTACATTTCAATCAGCTACAAGCGCCGAAGATCCCACTTTTTTTCTGCAACAAAAGAGGGGAATGGACGCAGCTCCATCAGACCATGTATTGGTTTCTTCTCGATGCACTTCAGAAGATGATGAGGTGATTCGGGGCCGTCAAATAAAGTTGAACTAGATTACACCAGAATTTGTCACCTCCAAAACGATGATTGCAAGTGTCAATCAATACCGATTGACACCTACTCGTAAGGAGGACCAATGAAGGCACTGAACGAGAACAACAACACCGTTAGCGTCGCCAACAGCGTTTGTCTATACAAGCACTGCAAGTAACGCGGGAGAGGGGACGAGTAGATCGTCCCCTCTCTTCTATCGAGAGCCGAGGGAACTAATATGTATCTCCTACCAGAAACCATGCTTATCGATGTTAACAGCTCGGAAGCCATTCTCCTCAATCTGGTTAATGGAAACGCAGATGTTGTCGGTGACCCCACTCGCAAGGCGATTCAAGACGGCGAATACGGACGCATTCCAAGGCGCGAGCTCGACCAGCTGATCGATCGAAAATACTTGTTTTCCAATTCCGACGCAGCCACATCATACGTTCAAAGCGTCGAGAAATCTCTTATTGCCCAAATGGAAGAGCTGCCACCTTCATTCGTCTATATCCCAAGCTACTCCTGTAATCTTAATTGTTATTACTGCTTTGAGAAGGCGTATGATCACGACACGTCTCTTCCGGATCAAGGGTCCTGTTCCTCGGCTAAAGCGTTTTTGATGGCCCTTGAAACTATCGTTTGCTCATTTGAGGAGGCACATCGAACGGAGTTGGATCCAAAGGATATCTCGGTCACTATTACTGGAGGTGAGCCATTTATCCCGGAAAACTATTCAGCAATTTTGACCTTACTGAAAGGGTGTAGAAATCTAGGGATTACCCCTTCATTCGTAACGAACGGCTATTTTCTCGAGCCCTTTCTCCCCATCTTGAAGGAATTTGGCGTCTCAGACATACAAATCACCCTCGATGGATCAAAACCGATTCACGATTCGATTCGAATCACAAAAGCAGGGGATGGAACTTTTGATCAGATCGTCCGGAGCATCGAAGCGCTCGATGAGTTTGCAGAGCGTCTCAGTGTCAGGATCAATGCCACGAAAAAGAACCTCCCCTCCATTGCTGACCCTAGTTTTTCCAAGCTAATAAATGAGTACCCGAACGTCTTCTTCTATCTGTATTTCATGCAGCAGGAGGGTTGCGCTGACAGGAAAAATGTCTTGAATGAGCTTGAAGGCCTCAAGACCGCCCTTCGTATTCAGGAATGTTGTTCAGATCTGAAGAATCTTGACATCTCGTATCACGGCGAGAATATTGTCAGGCCCATATTTGGACACGGTGCCTTTAGGCCAAAAATAGCAATGTGCGCAGCGATGTCGAACCAATATATCTTCGACTATACCGGTCGAATCTATAAATGCTGGTGGGGAATGGGCAATCCCGATTACCAAGTCGGTGACTTCTCTATGTCCGGTCATTCCATAAACCGAAAGCTCGAGAGTCCCTACAGATTAAGAAAAGTTACATCAATTCCCAAATGTAGCCGATGCCGCTTTCGCTTAATTTGCGGAGGGGGATGCACGGGCAGATTATCACGTCAGGACTTCTCTCTCGGGAGAACGATCTGCCCCGATTTCGAAAGCATTCTTCCATTCATGGTGCGGCATCTTTACCAAAGTGGAGAAAACCATGCCAGAGCCTAGCAATTACACAGTGTTACGCAAGCTTGATAACAGATTGTTCGCCATTAACTTGCTATTTGGGACAGTTGATGAGCTTGATGAAGACGTGTTCTTCAGCTTAATGACCTCGGATCTGGTTGGTCTTCCCCTGGATATTCTCGCGGAATTAAGTGAAAGGCACCACATCCAAAATGATCGAGACCAGCAGTTGCACATAGCCGCCGGTCTGCTTCGAGACGCCTCTTGCGCGCAGTTCTTTATCCCCCTGACCAATTCATGTAATCTCGCATGTCCATATTGCTTTCAGGGAAGTCATGTTGGGAGCACCAAGCGCATTTCTTCTGAAGCAATCGAAGCCGTTTTTTCCGCTATTTCTGACATCGTGGATCACAAACGCCTGAACAAGCGCGACTGCGAGGTGGTTCTGTACGGCGGAGAGCCCCTTTTACCCGATAACATGGAAAACGTGGAAAGCGTCCTTCAGGCATCCTGTCGTGCTGGCATTCCCGCGGCCATAATCACAAACGGAACTACCATAGAAACGTTTCTGAAGCTTCTGAAAGCCTATTCGGATCAGATTTCAAACATCATCGTTACTCTTGACGGAGATCAAAGCACCCATGATCTCAGGAGGGTCTCCTGCAACGGCAGGCCAACGTACGAGCTCATTTGCAGGGGAATCGAGGCACTCAGAAGAAACAACCTTCCTTGCACAATTCGAATCAATCTTGATTCCGATCTAATGTGCCGACTCCAGTGCGGAAATATCAATCTTCCAGAAGGGAGGAGGGAGATTCACCGTGTTGCCGGAGTGAGTGATGAAATGACCCCTTCTCTCAGGTCCCTGCTGTCTTTATGCCTGTCCGGAGCATGCTCAATCGATGACATGGGGGAAAATCCGGTCATTGCGCTATACAGTCTTTTGAATCCTGGCTCGGCGTTTTCTCCTTTATTGGACAATTGCCCGGAAGATTCAATTTACTTCTTCAGTTTAGACGGAAGAACGATATGTTCATGTAACGAATCCGATGGGAGCACTCTGGTCGTAGGGAGCTATCGTCCAAATCTGCATCTCGAATCGGGCCGCAATGGGTGCCGGCCCAGCGCCGCCTGCAAGTCTTGTCCTGTTTACCCGGTCTGTGGAGGGGGCTGCCGCAAGACTACGCCGGCATTGCTCGATAACGGCCAGTGCAAGCTGTATGCCGAGATCATTGACATGATCGATTGCTATCTTGAGTACATGACGGGAAAATAGGCATGCAGGCAATCCAATCGAAACGCACGGTCTGGTGCTATTTGCTCTTCGTTGTATGTACAAACTTCGCAACGATGCTCTCATTTTTGACAATCTACCTACAGCATTTACGTTTCAGTCTTGCTGCAATCTCGGCCTTTCTTCTTGCATATCAACTCTGCAAGTTCATTTTCGAAATACCAACGGGATTCCTTTCCGATAAATACGGGAGAAAAGTTGTTGGACAAATTGGTCTCGTCGGAATGATTCTGTATTACGCTCTGCTGCTCTTGCGCCCAAACACTATATTGATGGTTGTCGCTCTCGCTATGCGTGGAATTTCCGAATCCTGCATTAGCGGTTCGCTGGAATCTCTGTTTATCGATTCTCTCCCCAAAGAAGGCCTCGCGCGATATAACGCGCTGGAAAGATTTTGCTTCTACATGGCAAATGGGGTTTCCGCACTTCTTGGAGGAGTTTTGATCGGTGCCCAGCTATTCCAGTTGAGTATCGCAGTCGATATCGTCGCGGCAATCTTTGCGTTTCTCTCCTCAACCGGAATCCGCTCGTCGAGCGAGCCTGTTCATTGCAATGCCCAAAGTAACACCTTGAGCCTTATCAACGCTGCGTCCATGCTTAAATCGAATTCGATGCTGATGGGCTTCCTTGCAATGGATTTCGCTCAGGCGTTCTGTTTCGTCGGTCTGGAGGAGTTTTACACCCTCGTTCTTCAGGATAATGGAATCGATGCGTTATGGTCAGGAGGGATCATTGCCGTCCAGCTAATCGCAACCTCCCTGTTTGGTTTTCTTGTCCCAGCTTTACTGAAAGGTAGGAACAAAGCCCCCATGTTGTATCGGTTGGCAATAACGCGTCTTGTCGTGACGGCGTTACTCCTCGTCCCGGGGACTCCTTTCCCATTCATCCCTGTCCTTTACTTCCTAGGGGATCTCCTTTTCACCTTATTTGCGCCGATAAAATACGAGCTGTTTCAATCTTCGTGCCCCTCGGAATACCGCGCAACGGTCATTTCCACGCAAAGCCAGTTGACCTCCCTTGGAGCAATAGCATTCTTTTTCCTAAGCAGTATTTTCTCGAATGTGCTCGATGCGCAGCAGGTTCTTCTAGCCGCTCTGGTATTGTCGTCCGTTCTGTACATTCCCGCGCTCCGGTATGTCACTTCGAGCAAAAACTGATTATCGTTTTCCTCGTCAAAACGAAGGGGACGGTCGCATTTTCACTGCTCATGGCTCGTGTCTGGCGTTCATCGGCCGTATATCATTCATCATGTTCGGGGACACGGTCATCTCCTCCATCCTTCCCGAACGGGCTCGGCAAAGTCTCCTCTCGGGAACACCGTGCGGCGAGGGCCGCGCCCCCGGCCCCAGGGGGCGCGGCCCTCGTGCTCTTTCTGCTCAATTCTCAATGATCACGATGCTCAAAAAGCAGCGGCCGTTCGAACCGCTTCTCAGTGAACATCAACATTGCATGAAAAGACACTGACTTTGTTCACGTTGTTGGCTATGTTGCTGAGCCCGGCTGCGCTCACAGCCGGGCGTGCAGCTCGGGGGATGGGCGCGTCGCCCCGTTATGGGTGCTCGTCCCTTCCTGATTGCCGATATTGGAAGGCGGTTACTTGCGGTTTGCGAATATCTCTGCGTCGAAGAATTCCCTGAGCGAGACACCCAGGCCTTCGGCTATGCGGTCGATGTTCTCGATGGAGACGTTGCGCCTGCCGGTCTCGACTTCAGCGAAGTACGTGCGCGACATCTCTATCGAGTACGCGAACGCCTCCTGGCTCACGCCAAGGCGGTTTCGGAGCTCCTTGATGCGGAGCCCGACGCGCATTTTGGGACCAAGCTGAGTCATCGGCACCTTCCGTTCTTCGGTACCAATGTTTGGTGCATGTCCTATTTAAGTCACCCCTATATAAGTGACAATCTGGCGTACAATGGGGTCTCGTCAGGTTTTGCAGTGAGGAGGGGGCATGACCCAGCTTCAAGGTGATGAGAAATGGTTCGTGCGCGCCCATCTGGCGCTCGATGAGCTCAAGAGCGCGAAGAGAAGCCTCGCCGAGTTGGAAATGGCGTATGAGGAGGAAGATAACGCGTGGAACACCATGATCGGTGGATTCGCGGTTTTCACGGTGGGCTTCTTCATCTTCCTTGTATCACAGGGCGTATTCGCGAATGTCATGAGGGAATACGAGGGGGCCGCCCTTGTGCTTTCCCTGCCGATGGTGGCCGTTCTGGCCGTTCTGCTTTCTGCGTGGGTGGGGTGTGCGCCCGCTGGCTTCATGGGGTTGTGGCGCGCCATGCGCAGTTCCGGATGGTTCGTGGTGGGCGGCGGGATATTGGGTCTCGCCCTGCTTTTTCTTTTCGCCATCGTCCCGTTCTTCGCAGGTCCCTTCTGCCTGAAGAAGCAGAGGGACCGCGTTCGCGAGCTCAAGGCGGAGCTCCTTGCAGCGAGGAAGAGGCTCGAAGCCGCGAGGGCAGCCATCTCCTAGGTCGGTAAAGAAAAGCGTCCCGGACGTCAGAATCGGTCGATACCCGGGGCTGCCGAACTTCAATCGGAAGAGAATTATTGGAAAGAGGTACTGATGGAGAAAAGGTTCATGGGAATGGCGGTTTCGCTCGCCGCGGCATCCGCTCTCGCGACCGCGCCCATCGCCGCCTTCGCGGTCGAGGATGGCGATGGGGCCATGGGGGAAAGCCACGTCTCCGCGATCGACGCGGCGGAGGAGTCCTCGCTCCCGCACGCGGACACGTTGCCCGGCAGCGTGATCAAGGGCGATGGGTGGACGCTTGACGCGGACGGTGTCCTGACTATTGGGAAGGACGTCTCTAAGCCCTCTGACCTCAGGTGCGAGTGGGGGCGGTACGCCGACCGGATTCGCGAGGTGAGGCTCGCCGAGGGCGTCACTGCCATCCCGAATGGCGCGTTCGCCTCCAGCTCCTACGGGGTCAGCCCGATTGAGTACTCGAACCTCACCAAGTTCACCGCGTCCTCAACCCTGAAGACCATCGGGTGGGACGTCTTCAGCGGAACGAGGAGCCTGACCGAGGTCAACCTAAACGACGGCCTCGAGGCCGTGAACCACAGCGCATTCGCGAACACCGGCATCACGTCCATCG